>MLJW01000357.1_pt1 | contig 24108 bp, 29 predicted proteins | sample 888231 | NCBI WGS metagenome assembly MLJW01 (sample SAMN05788063, study PRJNA343431) | mine drainage metagenome | isolation source: sample collected from the inflow into an acid mine drainage treatment plant... | place: Germany: Lusatia, lignite mining district
TTTTGCTAAATCGATGCCTATCGTTGTAATATGTTTCATGACTTCCTCCCTCATTTTGATTGAATTCGCGAAAACTCAATCGTGGCACAATGATGCCGTTCCGAGTGGAGGAAGTCCCTATTATTCCATCAAGCGGGGTGCCAGAAATTACTAGGAGTAATGATGAAAACGACCAGACTAGAGGCATTCAGTGACGGCGTGATTGCAATCATCATCACCATTATGGTGCTTGAAATGAAAGCGCCTCACGGTGAGAGTATTGAGGCGCTAATGCCCATCTTCCCCGTATTCTTGAACTACGTACTCAGCTTTATTTACATAGGCATCTACTGGAATAATCACCACCACCTGTTTCATACAACAGAAAAGGTATCTGGTGCAATTCTGTGGGCAAATCTACATCTATTGTTTTGGTTATCCTTATTCCCATTCGCGACAGCTTGGATGGGCGAAAACCACTTCGCTTCTGTACCAACAGCGGCATATGGCGTCGTGTTGCTGATGGCGGCTATTGCTTATTGGGTATTACAGCGCACCATTATCACTAGCGAGGGGCGCGGCTCGGTTCTTAAGCTTGCGTTGGGGAGCGATTGGAAAGGAAAAACTTCACCACTATTGTATGGCATAGGCATTGCAGCCTCATTTTGGTCACATTGGCTTGCACAGGGAGTTTACGTGCTAGTTGCACTTTTATGGTTAGTGCCTGATCGCCGTATTGAACGGACGATTCAACAGAGAGAAAACTAACATTCAGTGATATGCCTAATCGTACATTTAACGCAACGCTAGATTTTATCTGTGGCACGCATATATAGTTTTGAACCCATTGAAGATAAGCATGCTGAAGTGCTTATCCTTGGCTCGATGCCGGGGTGCGCATCGCTGACGGCTAGCCAGTATTACGCGCATGCGCAAAATGCTTTTTGGCGCATCATGGCGGAGCTTCTTCAATTTAATTTAGCTTCTCCTTATGAAGAGAAAGTGCAGGCACTAAAATCAGCGAAAATTGCATTGTGGGATGTGCTTCAGTCATGCAAACGAGAGGGCAGCCTTGATGCCATGATTGAGGGTGACACGCTGATTGCCAACGACTTTCTGACGTTTTTCCAAACACATCGGCATATCACGCATGTATTCTTTAACGGGGCAAAAGCAGAGCATTTGTTCAAGCAGCTCGTGCTGAAAAGTCTCAATAACAGTATGCCGAACTTGTTTCGCCTGCCTTCAACAAGCCCGGCGCATGCAGCCATGACATTTGAGCAAAAACTTGCTGCATGGCGTATTATTTTAGAATCTGGCTCCTCAACGAATAAGCGCCCATAACCATATGAAATATATCGCCGTCGTTACGACTGTTAGCAGCCTTGCTGAAGCGCAATCTATGGCTCGCACGCTGGTGGAGCGCAAGCTCGCGGCCTGCGCGCAAATATCAGAAATTGAGAGCTTTTATCATTGGAACGATGCTGTCCAGAATGAGAAAGAGTTTCGTGTGCTATTCAAAACCACCAGCAAAGGTTACGCAGCTATTGAACTTGCCATCAAAGAACTGCATCCCTATGAACTGCCAGCCATTCACGCCATCGCGCTCGACCACATCTATACCCCTTATGCAAATTGGATTGAAGCAAACGTTGCTGACAGTCAAGATAACTCGGCAACTAAGGTTTAGTGGCACGAACAACTCAGCGCTATCTTGCAAGCCAACACTAATCACGCATTATTATTTTAAATAAGCCTTAAAATATTAAAACTTAGGTAAAATTCAGCCTTCTTTCAATTGGCTCTGATCCTCATGTTTGTGCACCCACAATTTGACCCTATTGCAATTCATATCGGCTCCTTTGGCATTCACTGGTATGGACTGATGTACCTCATTGGCTTCTTGGCGTTCTTAGGCTTGGGCAAGTGGCAAATTAGCCACAGGACTTGGCATGGCTGGACAGTGCCAATGCTAGACGACGCCTTATTTTTTGGTGCACTAGGCGTCATTCTTGGTGGCCGCATAGGGTATGTATTATTTTACCAATTCAGTTATTTTGCACAGCATCCAGCTGAAATTTTGGCGGTGTGGCAAGGTGGCATGAGTTTTCATGGTGGATTTTTAGGTGTATTAGTCGCGATGTGGATTTTTGCTCGCAAGTATCACTTAAAGTGGATGGGTATTATGGATTTTGTAGCGCCGCTCGTACCAATCGGGCTTGGTGCTGGACGCATGGGCAACTTCATCAATGGTGAACTATGGGGCAGAGTCACTAATAGCCAATACGGCATGGTGTTTCCTAAAGTAGATGGCTTACTGCGCCACCCTTCACAGCTCTATGAATTTGGCCTTGAAGGCATTGTGCTGTTTTTAATTCTTTGGATTTATTCAGCCAAACCACGTGCCACAGGTACGATTTCCGCGGTGTTCCTGATGGGCTACGGCAGCTTTAGATTCTTGGTTGAGTTCACGCGTGAGCCAGATGATTATCTGGGTTTATTGTCGATGGGACTGAGCATGGGGCAATGGTTGAGTTTACCGATGGTGATATTGGGTGTTGTGATGTTTTGGTATTGCAATAAAAACAACAATCGTCACCTGTAAACCAGAAGTTTCTCATCAACACCATTCTGAGGAAAAGCCAATTTATTCGGCTTAGTAATACCAACTTAGGGTGATACTGGCTTAGGCTGGTATCACGCGTTTTAGCAGCAGCGTTTAACACCCTTCCATTTTTTATCTTGCCATTGCTTAAAGAACACTTCGCGGCTTAATGGCTCAGCATCTTCTACATCTGTATTTTCCACTTGCGGCTCGGCGTGATGTTGTTGCGAATGATACTGAGAGTAGTGCTGCAAATATTGCTCATAAGCATCGTCACCTGAAAGGCGGCGAATGTTTTTCCATAACACTTTAATGGCTTTTATCATTTAATCTCTTACCCATAAATCATTTAGTCGGGTTTCAACATGCGGCACTTCAGTTAATGGCAATAGCGCCTTGCCGACTAAATAACGATAAGTTACATACAACATATCCAGAATCACCACCCATAACACTGCCACAAAGAATAGTGTTAAATATGCATCTAGCTGCTGGTTGAATATCAAATGTGGTGCCACTGCCGCTTTTTCCGGCGGCAACACTCCTGCCGCCAATTTCACAGCCAAATCATTGGCCGCAGCAAAGAAACCTACCCGAACATCATCACTAAAAACTTTTTGCCATGCTGCTGTACTGGTAATAATAACCAGCCACACCAACGGCACACCAGTAATCCAAGCATATTTAAGCTTGCCCGATTTCACTAAAATACCCGTTGCCACACATAAGGCTATGGCTGCAAGCATTTGGTTCGCAATGCCGAATAGCGGCCATAAAATATTCACACCACCATTCGGATCAATCACACCAATATACAAAAAGTAACCCCAACCAGCCACGACTAGCCCACTGGTCAAAATAACGGAAGGCATCCATGACGTTTGACCGATTTTTGGCCAGATATTACCCAACATGTCCTGCAACATGAAGCGGCCAACACGAGTGCCGGCATCCAACGTGGTGAGAATAAAAATCGCCTCAAACATAATGGCAAAGTGATACCAAAGCGCCAGCATGCTTTTGCCAAAGGCACTGCCAAAAATACTGGCCATGCCCACAGCCAAGCTTGGCGCACCGCCAGTTCTGGCAAACAGGGTACTTTCACCCATGTCTTTTGCCAGCTGATTCATTTGCTCAACACTGACAGCAAAGCCCCAACTATTGATTTTAGCAATAGCATCCACCGCTTCTTTTCCAACCACACCCGCGGGGCTATTAATGGCAAAAAACACACCCGGCTCCAGTACCGTAGCGGCGATCATCGCCATAATCGCCACAAAACTTTCGAGCAGCATTGCGCCATAACCAATCATGCGAATATCACGTTCATTCGCCAGCAGCTTAGGTGTGGTGCCCGAAGCAATCAATGCATGAAAACCCGAGATCGCACCACAGGCAATGGTAATAAACACAAACGGAAATAGCTTACCGCCAAAAATCGGTCCACTGCCATCCGTAAACTGGGTAAGCGCTGGCATGTGCACATGCGGTTGCAAGATAATCATGGCTACAGCCAGTAGTGTGATTGTACCCAGCTTCATAAAAGTGGATAAATAATCACGTGGTGCCAGCAATAGCCATACAGGCATCACTGCGGCGGCAAAACCGTAAGCAATCACCAGCCAAGCAAGGGTCAAACCTTCATGGTCAAACAAGGCGCGCAACCCTTCATGGTGATCTACCCAACCACCACCAACCACAGCTAGCAATAGCAAGATTACGCCAAGTGCAGAGGCTTCCAGCACACGTCCTGGGCGCAGGTTTCGCATATAAAAACCCACAATCATGGCAATAGGTATCGTCGCGGCAACAGTCGCGGTCGCCCACGGACTGTGCTTCATAGCATTCACCACAACCAAGCCCAGTACTGCAATCAGAATAATCATGATTAAAAAAGTACCGATGAGCGCCGCAGCACCACCAATTGGACCAATCTCATCACGCGCCATTTGCCCCAGACTACGCGCATTACGACGTGTTGAGAAAAACAGCGTCACCATATCTTGCACGGCACCGCCTAACACTGCGCCAATCAATATCCATAGCGTGCCAGGCAAATAACCGAATTGTGCGGCTAAAGTCGGGCCGACCAACGGGCCGGGACCAGCAATCGCCGCAAAGTGATGTCCAAACACCACCCATTTATTGGTGGGGATAAAGTCACGACCGTTGTCCAAGCGCTCTGCAGGTGTGGCACGGGTTTCATCCACAGCCAATACAGTGGCGGCAATCCAAGCAGCATAAAATCGGTAAGCAATCGCATATATACAAGCTGCAGCAGCAATAAACCACAAAGCACTGATGCTTTCACCGCGATTCATGGCAATCGCACTCACTGCCGTTGCCCCGAGCACTGCCACGGCTAGCCAGATTATTATTCTTAAGTTTTTATGCATGATAATGTAACCAACCAAGTGACGATGTTAAGTGACGACGTAAGTATAAAGCAGACAAGCAAAAATTCATCTAAAACAGCCACCAGCCTAGCCATATTGCAGAAACCTGCAATATCAGGCCAATAATCACTGGGCGCGCAAAGGCCTTGCCACCACTAATAACGGCAGCCACTGCTTTTGACGTAGCGTTCACAGAAAATGCAACCAGAATAGGCAGCACAGCACTCTCTGCACTTAACCTGCCAGCCGCAGTTAATGAGGCAACAGAAATAGTCGTGGCATGCACATCGGCTAAACCAGCTAATCCAGAAGCAACAACCAGCCCAGCCTGACCAAACCAAACCTTAAATGCAGCGGAGACTAGCAGCACCACGGCAATCATTACCGCCAGCGTCAAGGCTGTTTTTACACTGAATGAGCGACTAAGATTATTCAATTCAGCACCATTTTCATGAAACGACTTTAAGGTCACCACCAAGCCGTAAGCCGCCACAGCGACCCCACCAAAAACAAGTGGAAACATCAGTGCGTGCAGTGTAGGGAGACTGGTTGCCACTAATAGCATCACCAAGAGCAAGATGGTGGACAAGCTTGACAACGTGGCACCCGCCACAGCAGAACCCATCAAATTAGGCATTCCTCGAGCACGTTCACCCATGGCGCCTATGGTTGCAATGCTGGATACAAAGCCTGACACCAAGCCAACGATAGGTAGACCAATCCGCCCGCCTAACCATCTCAAAGCAAGGTGACCAAGTGCCCCAATCAACATGACCAAAATGACAACCAACCAAAGATTGTGCGGATTAATTGCATCAAATGGTCCGATAAATGCATTTGGCACAAGCGGTAAGATAATGAGCGTAGCTGCCGCCAGAATCAGGAAGTCAATCATTTCATCTTTAGTAATCGACGCCCGCACAAAGCCGTGAATAGGCTCTTTAGAGGCAAGTAATATGGCAGCGCTCACCGCGAGGCTCGCCGCCAAAGAAGGTGCACTTATTGCCAGTCCACCCAGCAAAACCGTGAAAATCAATGTAATTTCAGTCGTTAATCCGGGATCCTGATCACGTCGTACAAAGTAAGAGGTTGCCGCAAAAATCGTCACACACAAGATAGAAACAATCAATAACCAGAAATTTACTATAGTGCTCACCGCGCCTAAAAGTGCCGCGATTGTAAAGGTGCGAATGCCCGCAGCAGCCATTTCATTTTCAGCATTTTTTTGACGCTCGCGGTCTGCGCCTATAAGAAGTCCGATACCGAGGGCTACCGCCAAATTCAACCAGAGAATATTTTCAACAAGCATGAGACCTTCCCTAAATAAACTGAAAACTACAATAACCCTCGTTCAGAGAACGATAGAGTCGCATTGCCTGCCACAATAAAATGATCCAGCACTCTCACATCAATCAGCATCAAGGCTTGCTTTAACTGCTGTGTCAGCAACTCATCAGCCTGACTTTGTTGCGCAAGACCGGATGGGTGATTGTGCGCAAAAATTACGCCCGCAGCATTGTGATGTAATGCGCGCTTAACCACCTCTCTGGGGTAAACATTTTCACGTGCAAGTAATAATATAATGGACATGCTGTATATCAACAAAATTAGCAAGTTAACAATTCGCTAACTGTTTATCAAAACTAACAATTAATGGACATTTATTAGCCGAACTGTCCATTTTTTACTTCAATAATTATTAACTTATAATTTTTTATATCTTCACTAACCTGTTTAAGAATATCAACCAGACTTAACTCACCACTTTCAATTAAATATGTAAGCGTCAATAAAGAAAGTGGGGGCATACCAATTACCGTTCCCAGATCATCTAGTTTATCAATAGTAGGGCTTTTTCAGCCTCTTTCTAGAGAACTTAATATAAGTTCTACTAGTAAGAGGGTATCTAATTTTTTTATTGGGGCTCTTCTTGTAAATACCTTTTCAAAGGGAGGTGTTTACACGTTGAAGTATTCACTAACTCTCCCAAGCTTCTGGTTCACTATTATTTTTTGCCTTACCTTAGCCCATGGTTTACAAAATCAAAAAAATGGTCATGGTGGCTTGGTTTGTTGGGTGGGCTTTATCTACTTAACGTATGCTTAACTCCAATATTACTTAGCATAATAAGTAACTCAAATATCTCTTTCATTCTAATGGTGCTTACTATTATAGTTTTTTGCTTCATCATATTTTGACTACTCCCTACAACGAGAAAACAATGTGTAATGTGAAGTTAAGCCTATTCAAGTATGAAGCCTACCGCTCAATCTCATCAATTTAACACATGGTCTTAAAATCTTAGTTCAACCAATTGCAGTAATTTGCTCAATCTATCCTATTGCGTATTACTGTAAAAAAGCCATTAGTAACTATTAGTCTTTGTAGTTATTTATTAAAGAAATCAATTCCTTTAACTCACTGTTAACTACATTTAATAATGCTGAAGCATCAGTAGCTTCCTCATTTATCAAATAAGCTAAACTCAATATGGTCAGAGGGTGAACACCAATTACTTTAGCCAAAGTATCCACCTTCTCAACCGTAGGAGTGTAAAGGCCTCGCTCTAACGTACTGACATAGGTGCGACTAGAGATATTTGAGAAATCTTCCTGCGTTACTTTTTTAGCTATTCTTGCTTTTTTCAGTGCCAATCCAAGCGACTCTTTTATATTCATGAAGGTTTCCTTTTGAGAAACTCCATCTAGCCAAATTGAGTGATATATGACTACAATGTATACTGCTCATTTTTAACTTGCGATACGGTCATGATTGAAACTTTTTCCCATTCCGAAGTTAACTTTCCATGGAGCGAAAGTGGCGTAAAAACTTGGACTTATGCTCACATAAACCTACATGCGCCTTGGTTCTATGTTGATTATAAAATTGAATTAAATGAAATATCTGCTAGCGCTATGTATTTGCTTTTTGATGAAAAGCAAATATCGCAGTTATTAACTGAATCCGACGTTGAAATAACCAATCTCTATGCGGTTACTCCGGGGCTTGTAAATAAAACCATGCAATGGAAAATGGATTTACTGAAGTCGGTTTCAGTGGGACATAAAAAAGTGAAGGGGCAGAACCAGAAAGTTGTAAGACTTGAGCTTGATAATGAAACTGAGTATTTCTATCCAGAGCTAAAGATGAGAAGCAAGTTTCATAAAGAACGGGATATATATTTCTCAAAAAAGGATTAGGTAAACCTGTTGATGAAAACAAGCTCTAAATCACAACTGCGATTAGCCGAGATTAAAACTCTGGCAATTGAAACTTTTGGCACTGAGTCAAAAGCCAATCATTGGCTAAACAGCGCAAATCCTGCCTTGGGTGACACACCAACAACTCTCGCTAAATCTGAATATGGCGCTGTAGAAGTAAAGAGAGTACTCAGTGCAATTGCCTATGGTGGTGTTGTTTGATTGGGATGCGATGAATACTGACTTACAAACAAAATGGACAATACCTTTGGTTGATGTTGGTGATGGATCTGGTGATGCCATTATTATATTGCCAGATGATCTGTTGGCATCGATGGGGTGGGGAGAGGGCGATGAATTGTCGTTAGATGTTATTGATAATTCAATAAAATTAACTAAGAGTCCTTCAATTTAGCAGGCATGACGTTATGGCAACCGCAATAATTACGGATATTAGAAAAGAATTAACTACAGTTACAGTTGGGGCGGTCACTATAGTCGCTGAACGACCAAGCCCTGAAGAAATCAGGAAAAACATTCTCGATGGTCAAATGGCTTTGGCTCGTGCATTGAACATTTTTAAAACCAAAGGCGTAAAACTAAACATATCTAAAGGCATACCACTTTATCAAGCAAACCCCAATAATCCCAAGTTTTTGCTTCGCAATATCGACGGGAATATAGATCAAGGTGTATTTGAAAATGGTCAGTTTAAAGTGATTCAATCGCCTGAATAAATCACCTCTATTGGCCGAATTCATATTTATCACAGACTGCTTTGAGGCAAGCCAATTAAGGGGTCATGGGGCAAGTTTCGACCCAACTGAGACATTAGCAAATCCAGAACGAGGGCTGGAAACATCCGCGTTGCAGACATTCAACAGCGAAAGCTCATCTACGGCCGCGTGTCCTTTGTGGACAGTCACTCTAAGTGGGGAAATCACTGCGTCCACTTTGAACTATTTAGCTTTTTATTTAAATTCTATCGTGTATAACGCTCTTTTAATATTGGCCTTCATCATTGTTCACTCCTTTATAACGAACGCTAAGAGATGCTTTTTCGAGGGGCAAGGCAAGAGAATGATGACTGAGGAGGAACATTCTCCTCATCGTATATTTTCAGTTTTAGTTGTGAAATAAGGGCTCAATCGCACGGTGTCTCCAATAATCAGAATGCCAGGTTCTATTTTAAAGGTAGGTGGTTTTGACCATTCACCCACAGTTGCGACACTCACACGCTGCTGTGGCAGGGTTGCCTGTTGTACCAAGGCAGCAGGCATGTTCGCTGCCATGCCACTTTCCAACAAGCACTGGCATATTTTCTCTATATTGTTAACTGACATATAAAACACAAGCGTCTGTTTTGCACTGGCGAAGACACTCCAGTCCATTTCACTTGCGTGATCGCAGAACTGTCCTGGCAGAAAAATACAACCATGCGACCACTCTCTATGTGTTAATGGAATAGAGGCGATGGCTGCACATGCGACGGCTGCAGTAATGCCTGACACCACCTGATAAGGGATGGCAGCAGCAGTTAGTGCCTCAACTTCTTCACCGCCGCGGCCAAAAATAAAAGGATCTCCACCTTTTAGGCGCACAACACGCTTGCCCAGCCGAGCTTGATCTATCAATATCTGATTGATTTCCTGCTGGTTGTAGCGATGATGGCCAGGAACCTTCCCAACATCAATACGTTCAACATCCTCAGGAATCAAGGCCATTACCCCTGAACCTACTAGTCGGTCATGCACGACAATGTCGGCTTGTTGCAATAGACGTAATGCACGTAATGTAAGCTGTTCAGGATCACCAGGACCGGCACCGATGAGGTACACGTTACCCACTACAATATTACCTCCAGAGAAATGTAACTCTGTCAGATTCCTAGCAGCCACTTCGTTCCCCGCTAGAACCTGCACAGCCGCCGGACTCTCCATGAATTCTCGCCAAAATCGGTGACGTTGTGCTGCCTCAGATAATGCCTGTCTGACGCGCTCGCGCAACGTTCCGGCAAACGTCGCCAACCGCCCATAGGCTTGGGGAATGAAAGCTTCCAACTGTCGGTTTAGTTGTCGAACTAAAGCTGGAGATGCGCCTCCACTAAATAGTGCTATTTGGATTGGAGAACGATCAATGACCGTGGGAATAATAGCATTACCCTGGTGACCAGGATCAACCACATTAACCAGCAAGCCTTGCTGTTTGGCAGCTGCCGCAATTACGGCATTAAGTGTTTGATCGCTGGTCGCAGCGACCACCAACCGCTGCCCGGAAAGATCCTCCTCCAGATACCGACGCGCGTGCCAGACTACGATATGAGACAGGCATAGTTCTTTCATCTCCGGGCCGGACTCTGGCGCAACCACAGTAACTTTCGCGCCCGCCCTGATCAGAGCGGTAGTTTTACGTGCGGCGATCTTTCCCGCACCCACCACCAGACAGGGCTGACCTGAAAAATCCACAAATAGCGGCAACAAGGGATGTTGCCACTGGCCCATGATTTCACCTTCAATCATTGCCGCAATCCGGCCCTTGATGAAAAACAAGATCGGCGACCGGTTCACCGCCTACCAGATGCTCTTGGACGATTCGATCCATGTTGGCATCAGTAACATTGTAATACCAAACCCCATCAGGTTGTACACACACGACTGGCCCCCCTTTGCAGGCAGCAAAGCAGGCAACACGAGTACGCTTTACACGCAACGCCCCCTTATCCAGACCTGCAGCCTTGAACTTTTCACCAAGGCTATCAAACATGGCTTGTGATTCACCATCTTGCGTACAGCGTGGGCCAGTGCAAACCAACAGATGCCGCCTGTATTCCCCAATGCTAGGCTTTACAGGCTGGTTGTGTTCATCACTCATCATTTACTTCCTCCTCTTCAGCTTCATCTATCTGTGGAGCGGCCTGCCCATACTGCTCGGAGGCACGGTTATAATGTTGTAATGCACCAGTGTCGAAGGTATCTGCCTGTTTGACCAATAGTAACGAGAACACAGCTTCACCGCGATCATCGAGGAAATAAATGCCAATCTGTCTATCTCCATGTTTTAGGAACCAGCCGTTAACGATGCCACGCAAGTCCACATGTAGATGAAAATGTGCATTGCTTAGATTCAACCAGTCACCGCGCCGGATAAAGTCTCCGGCATTTAACAACAATTCTGCCACAGCGCCAGATTCAGAGCGAACGACGGCTCGTAGCTGCCCCCAATTACGGGCAGCTTCCAGCACCGCATCCACCTGATCCTGCAGGATATCTAGAGCAAGGATGTCACCAGCGGCATCTCCAACTTGAGATTTGGATATGGCAGCCAGAATTTCACCTAAAGGTGCATCAAAATGTTTAGACACCTCACGTAAAGATGATTCTGGATTTTCACGCAGATAACGACGCACGCAGGCATGCCAGCCCATTAGTCCCATAGTGAGTGAGCGTCCAGCCTGCTCGCCGTTTTTAGCTTCCCCAGTCAGCCTGTCATATTTGTTGGCATAACCTCGTGGAGTCACCATTAAATTTTCGCGCATAAAAGTACTGCTATTACCAATCAGCACTGTACTCAACATACCGATTTCCTGATTGGCCATCTCAGCTAATGTGGTGAGCTGGATATTCTGTCGTTTACGATAGGCAGATTTGACGACGGCCACTGGCGTTTCTGCTGAACGGTATTGCAGCAGAATACGCTGCGCTTCAACAATTTGTCGCGTCCGCCGGCCGCTTTTCGGGTTATAGAGTGCCACCACGAAATCAGCTTGTGCCGCAGCTTCCAAACGTCGCGCAATAACCGGCCAAGGGGTAAGTAAATCTGAGAGCGAAATAGAACAGAAATCATGTGTAAGCGGCGCCCCAACCAGCGAGGCGCATGCATTCAATGCACTCGCACCAGGAATCACTTCTACGGAAACGTCACTGTCCGGCGTCCAACCAGCCTGAAACAGGACCTCATACGTCGGCCCTGCCATGCCATAAATGCCGATGTCACCGGAGGAAATCAGTGCTACTATCTTTCCCTGCTTTGCCTGCTCATAGGCCTCGATACAGCGATCTAGCTCCTCGGTCATACCCTTACGTACGACCTCCTTGCCATCCAGCAACTCCTGTACCAGCTTAATATACGTAGAATAACCAATAACGACGTCCGCCTCGGCGATAGCTGAGCGTGCACGATAAGTCATGTGTTCAGTCGCACCTGGGCCGAAGCCCACTAATAGAATCTTGCCTTTTTTCATTTAATCCTCAATCATTCTTGCAATGGATACCGTGGCATTTTTGCCATCCTCACCCCGGTATTTGTATTTTTCCAGCAGCAATCCTGTCATATCTGCACCAGCTGCAAGCAACGCCGCCGCCTCAGAAACGGCAGGCGTTCCCATGTATTTACGTACCACTTCCGACGGATTGGGTACAGCCACTCGTGCCAGCTGCTCAGCCGTAAGAAAATGTAGTAGCCAACCATTATCGGCAGCTAATTGCAGAATTGCCGGCTCATCATTCTTCTTGTCTATAGTAGCCACACCCGCCACAGCAGTTTCGTCTATCCCGACTATAGACAGCGCTCTAGCAACGGCAATCCTGACCGTTGCTAGAGGGGTATCTCGATCACACCCCAAGCCCAGTATGATGCGCATCTCAATCCTAACCTTGTGGCGGGCGGTACACTACCAGCCGCTCGCTGAGGTCTTCCCACAGCGTTGGTGAAATGTCGCGTTGCGTTACCCACAGCACCGCCTTGTGCTGCGATAGGTCTACATCCTCAAAACGTTCAAACAGATGAATATTGGCTGGCAGCGGCGTTGGGCGCGTCCACCAGTTTCTATCACCAGCCTCCTGCACGAAGGCGACTGGCTCTTCATTCACCACATGCGCAGAAACCCGGGTAATATTGATTTTAGGCGCCTCTACCCGCCAGCCCAGTTCTCGCCCAAGGATATCCACCGGGATAGTCTTGCCCACATCCGAGGCAGTAGTCAGCACGGCTTCTGCGCCAAGTAAAGCGGCCAATTGCTCGGCGAAGGCATTAGCACCGCCAACATGGCCGGACAATACCGGGATAACGTAACGTGCGGCATCGTCCACTACCACCACGCCTGGGTCTTCATCCTTGGATTTAAGATGTGGCGCAATCAGTCGTACCACGGCACCCAGTGAAATAAACAACACCAGTTGGTCATAGCGCGAAAAAAGATCGCCCATATTGGCACTGAGTGCACCGGCTAACACTTGCACGGGATTTTGAATGACAGGCAAGCTAGAGGCGAATTTTTCGGTGACGACCAGATGCGCTTCCGGCAATTGTGCCGCCAAACTCAGCGTTCGGGATAATCCATGCTTGGTGATCGCCACTAGGGCGACGCGAGGTTGTGGGGGAGTGTTCATACGTCCTCTTCGATAGAAACAGATGTTTTCTTGCGGCAACCGCGCATTATTTCGCCTCGTTGACGGTCTGGATTGCGTATCAACAGCAGCGACAGATAGTTGACCTTATGTCCTCTTAGGCGTGCTACATCGCGCTCGACGCGTTCCAGCGGACTGCCGGCCTTTTCGATAAAAGCGGCGTGCTGCAGTAATCCTCTTCGTTCCAGCAGATCCAGAACATCATCAAGTAGCGGCTTTACCTTCAGCAGCACTAGCGTATCGAAATCGGCCAACAGACGTTCAATCATGCCAATACCATAGCTCGCGGGTATAATTGCCACTGTTTCATCAGTCTCGGCCAATGGCATCGCCACCCGTGCTGCTGCTGCATTAAATGATGGCACACCAGCAATAATTTCAATGTCAATTTGATCGTCCAGCGTACGCACCATTCGCGCCAAGTGACCGAAGGTGGAATAAGTGGATGCATCACCCTCGACCAGAAAAATCACATCCTGCCCACTACGCAACCGAGCCAGCACTGCTTCTGCAGCGCGTAACCAGTAATTGGCTAGAATTTCGGCATCATGCGTCATGGGGAAAATCAGCGGTGTATGCTGTGGGGGTAGGACCATCCCCGCGCTTAATGCGATCTGCAAGGCGTAACTATCAGCATCCTTACGACGCACCGGGTAGCACCAGTGCACATCGTCGCGTTGTAGTAACTCCCAAGCGCGGCGAGTAATTAAACCGGGATCACCGGGCCCTAGGGATGCGCCGAACAGGCGGCCGCTTTGCGAACTACTCATTATTAACTTTCAACGTGTTATCACCTTTTTGAGCGCAAACAATCCAGATTGGATTTTCCGCCTGCATGCGGTGCATATCCAGAATCGGACGGCTGCGGGCGGCCTGTAATTGCACCACATCCCATTGTGCGTTGACCGCTTTCAGGGATTCCACCGCAACACCTAGGTTTTCGATGGTGGCGAAGTTCATCACCAGATGCCCTCCCTCCCGTAGCCGTTGCAGGCAAAGTGCGATCAATTCGCGCAACTCGCCGCCGGAACCGCCAATAAATACCGCATTAGGATCCTGCCAAGTGTCCAGAACTGCCGGAGCGCGACCATGCACCAATGTATAGTTGGTAACGCGCAAGCTGGCTCGATTACTCGCAGCGTTAGCGACATCCGCCTCATTTTTTTCAATGGCATATACATGCCCTTGTGGACATAATCGCGCTGCCTCCAGCCCAACAGAGCCGGAACCGGCCCCAACATCCCACACGACACTATCTGGCTGCAACGCCATGCGCGCTAAAGACACGGCACGCACCTCACGCTTAGTGATTAAGCCTTTGTCTGGGAAGCGCTGCTTAAACCGGTCATCTGGAAGACCGAATAGCGCCTCCTGTAAAGCAGGCTGACGGCGCAATAGCACGATGTTGGGGTCAGCGAATGTTTGGCTGACAGCCTCTTGAATGCTCATCCAGTCCCAGATGCGCTCCTGTTCCTGTAACAGACACTCTGCCACAGCCATCTCGAATTCACTATCCAGAGACTCGCTCAGCAGCATGCGCGCAATGCGTGTGGGGTCATTCTCTGGACTAGTAAATATGGCCACTAGATTCGCCTGCCGCAACAGTTGCAGCAAGGCATACAAACCATGCTCCGGCCCGGCACCTGTTGTCCATTCGCCAGCATCGCGGCTATGCACCGATCCGATGCGCGCCTCCTGCCAGGATTGGCCTAGCCGTGCGCAGGCCAGTTGTAGCATGGAAATATTGGGCAGAATCGCCACACTCTCACGTCCGAGCTTGGCAGTGAGAAAGCTGCCGATGCCGTGACATAGAGGATCACCGGTAGCCAATACTACGACTTTCTGATGATTCTGGCGCGCTTCAATAATCCATAAAGGTACCTGTGGCAGGCAGCCAGTAAGATCTCGCCGATCAGCATCCGACCGGATTATCCCGGAAAATAAATCCAGGGTACGGTCGGCACCAATCACCATGTCTGCTGCGCACAGAGTCGCCAGTGACTCCGGCGTCAAGCCGTCAGCGCCGTTGTCTAAAACGCCAACAATGTAGCAAGGCTCAATCATTAATACCCTCTTCCGACACTTCGGCCAGTTTAATACCCTCAAAATCGCACATCAGCACACGGATGCTGAATTTTCCAGAATATCGCTCGGTCAGGGTTTTAATCACTCGCCGTCCCAACGCCTCATAAAATTCCGTGATCAATCCCAGTTCTTCCATACGTTCGCTGGCATAGCGCGCCATCAATGCTTGACTGATCGCCTCACACACATCTGGTGGTGCGCCGATGCTGGCAGCAATCTCAGACAGCAGATTCGTGTCTACTGGGTTGCGGTTGGCGTGAGTAATAGTTTCACCTTGGGCAATTTTGGTCAGCTTGCCCACCATGCCGCCGATGACCACATGTCGGATGCCGCGTTTCACTACAGTATCCAGCGCATACTTTAGAAAATCGCCCATCTGCACAAAGCAAGCCTGTTCCAATTGAGGAAGCTCGCGCATGGCAAATTTCTCGGTACGTCCACCAGTAGTCAGCACTACGATATCTTGTCCCTGGTTTGCGGCAACATCAACGCCCTGAACCACACTGGCTCGGAAAGCCGCCGTCGAATAAGGATGCACAATACCCGTGGTACCTAGAATGGAAATACCTCCAATAATACCAAGACGGGAGTTCAATGTTTTTTTTGTCAGGATTTCACCGCCTGGCACAGAAATACATACTTCCAACCCTGTGCGCTCCAGCAGCACTCCTGCCGCCGAACGCACATTGGCTTCGATATTGCGTCGAGGTACCGGATTGATGGCGGGGCCACCTACTTCCAGCCCAAGACCTCGCATGGTAACAGTACCCACACCAGCCCCCCCTTTCAGCAGCACGGTACCCGGCGCTTCTGGCAACAGATATACGTCGGCGGTGAGCTCAGCCTTATCGGTCACATCCGGATCATCTCCAGCATCCTTAATGACAACAGCATGTGCAGACTCTCCATCGCAACGACCATCTGTAACAGTAAATCTTACTCGTTGACCATTAGGCAGATCACAATCCACGGAATCTGGCACAGAGCCTTCTATCAGCCCAAGCACTGCTGCCCGCGCTGCTGCTGCAGAACAAGCGCCGGTGGTATATCCCTTGCGGGTACCTTTGGGTTTTCTTTCCATGTAACTTTGGTCAGCCGGCGCTCGCCTGCATTGCCTCAGCTAATGCCAGCAGCGCGTGAATAGCAGCTACAACCAGCGTAGATCCACCTTTTCGGCCATCAATCACAATCCAAGGACACCCTGAAATTTGGCTCAGCACGGCTTTTGACTCTGCTGCTGAAACAAATCCCACCGGCATGCCGATTACCAGCGCCGGTTTTAGGTCTTCCTCATTAATCATGCGCACTATTTCTAGGAGCGCAGTAGGTGCATTACCCACAGCGATGATGCTACCTTCCAGTAGGTTATGCGCTTTTGCCTTGCGCATGGCCTGCACCGCACGTGTCGTATTTTCCTGAGTCGCTTGCATAATCACATCTTCATCGGAAATGAACTGATGCGTGGTAACACCGAAGTAATCTAGGCGTGGTTTGGATAATCCGACGCAGATCATTTCCACATCCGCAACGATAGGGGCTCCTCGGAGAATGGCCTTTAATCCTGCGTCCACAGCAGCTGGATGGAAGCGGGTCAGGCCGTTGAACTCGAAATCGGCTGAAGCATGAATCATCCGCCTCACCACCTGCCACTGCTCAGCGCTGTAAGCGTGAGGTCCGGCCTCACTATCAACAATGGCAAACGAGTCGTGCTCAATGCGACGGCCGGCATCGGTGAGCTGCTCCGTGATGACGTTGCTGTTCATTAGGCTGCCACCACTGTAAGTGGATGCGAATGATCGTCATGGTTATGTCCATGACCATGATCGGCTGCAAACTCACGGTATTTACAACCATCGCACTCCATCATCTTGGGCGCAGCCAAGTCAGTAGCCTCGCGAATGCGTTGCTCCAGAAGGTCATAGATTTCCTCTTCAAAGCCAAAATAGTCGGCCAGTGCAAAGTGAATCTGCGGATATTGTGCCTGCAAACGTGTTACTTGGCGGCGTATACGCTCAATTAATGTTCCAGTAAATAGATAGAACGGCAACACCACGATCTGGCGCATGTCCAATTTGGATTGGCGCAGCACCACGGACTCCAGTCGTGGATGAGTAATGCCAGTAAAGGCTATGTCCACCAACGGGTGTTCACCTTCTTCATATAGCCAGCGCGCCATTTTAGCCACCTCGCCATTAGCAACACGATCTGACGAGCCACGCCCCAGCAAAATGACACCGGTATTGCGTGGATCTGGCATATCCAATTTAGCTAATGCCTTACGCAAATTGCGTTTGAGAATGGCAAGAATTTCCTCGCAGGCACCGAGATGATGGCAATAAATGAACTCGACCTGCGGATTACGCAAACGGGCATGTTCAATATGCTCTGGGATTTCCATTTTGACATGGCCTGCGGCATTGAGGATCAGCGGCACGACAATGACACGTCCGCCATGACGGGCTGCGCGATCCAACCCTGCTTCAATCATCACTTCAGCAAACTCAATAAAGCATACTTCCAACCTACGCTGAGGTTGGCGGGCACTCCATTGCTCTGCGAAGAGCTCAATTTCCTGATTGCCAGATGGCTCACGAGAGCCATGACCAATTAATAAAATGGTTTCATTCATCGTTTGATGCTCCATGGTTTAACGAGCCTTGCGGAATCGGTGCGAAAAAGCCGCATCGTATAGTTTTGAATGTTGAATCTCAGGCCATTGCCGAGCACCTAATGCCGGACTAGCTATAATCATTGCCTGACTTGTGATTTTCTCACTGCGACACTTATCTCGGATATCTCGTAGTGTACCGCGTACGATCTTCTCTTCACTCGGCCAACTGGCCTTCTGTACCACGAGCACTGGCGCATCTTCGCTCCAGCCAGCAGCACGCAAAGCGCGCTGCACTTCTGAAAGCAGAGTAATAGAAAGAAAAATGCAAAGGGTAGTATGGTGTGCGGCCAATGCTTCCAACTCCTCACCATCAGGCATCGGCGTCCGACCAGCAACGCGAGTGAGAATCACCGTTTGTGTTACCTCAGGTAACGTCAACGTTTCTCCTGCGGCAGCTGCAGAAGCCATCGCTGAAGAAACCCCAGGAATTACTGCCCATGTGATATTGGCAACGTCCAAAGGACGTACCATTTCAACCAGAGCACCGTACAGACCTGGATCGCCAGTCTGTAGCCGTACCACAGTTTCATGACAACGCGCTTGTTCGATCAGCCACCCAGTAATCTCCTCAAGCGTCATATCCTTCGAATCCCGGATTTCGCAACCGTCTGGGGCATACAATGTCACAGCATGATCAACAAGTGAACCTGCATAAAGGACTGCACCAGCCTGCTGCAACAGATGCATACCCTTTACCGTAATTAATTCAGGGTCACCGGGGCCTGCCCCGACAAACCATACTTTACCGGCCATAAAGTCAGGCAGTTCCAACGCGGTATTCAAAGCAATAACGTGCTAGCTTTGACGTTTCGAGACGCTTTAAGCCAATGATTATCATCCAAGTAAACACAGGCTCCATCATCACTAAAGCCAGATATGAAGAAGCAAAGGTTAGCCATGCTGAAAGAGGTGTAGCCACTTCACCAACAGCAAGCCAGAAACCCACCATCAGTGTTACTCCGCTGTAATAAAATGCGTCAAGCTTGAGGATAGTCTTTACACTAACTGCCTGCAACCGATTACCAAACGTAGCATGCACAAGCATAAGCGGCACAGCCAGTGATAGTGTATTCACGCCAAGATGCACCAAATCGGTCGGTGTAAACATCAAGCCTTGTAGTAGTAGTCCTAATCCGAAACCTAGCAATGTGGGAACAAAGCCGAATGTAAGGTAGATTGGCATAGCACCAACAAAATGTAATTCGGAAGGCCCCACAGGGAGATGAAAAGCCTGCATGAATAGGGTGAAAAATACGGCCGCAAGCAAAGTGCGGAAAACTAATTGTGGCTTTTTCAGTAATTGAAATGTTTGGCTTCCAAGGATGCCTGCAGCGGCAACATTAGCCAACGCAATTTTGGCAGCTGAGATATAACCCGGTTCGATGTGCATTACTTTATTCCTCTAAGCATAAGTTTCAGTTAGATGTGAAGAAGAGAAAGCAGATGGCAATAGCGACTTTAATTGAAAAGATCGAAATTATGCACAATTCAGCCGTCCAAACGCGAATGATTTCACATTGGAACAACTGGTTCCCGCCCACACCCCGTGGCCACACCATATCTTCGATTGGGCCGGTCTTCTGGCTCACCTTCATTTGATCTACCAACCTTCCCACACGTTAAGTGCAGTGGCATTGAGGCAGATCATCAGGCTTACAGCAGCGGGGGCTGCGCCGGACTAATTGAGTTACAACCCAACGTCACCGGACTTCACGTTTCACTCCTATGCACAGATTGCACAGCAGGAGCACCCAAATCGATGACAAAGTATAAACCAATCTGGAAAGATAGAAAATCCCCTCAGAGTATTTTCTAGTTCATTGCTACTCCACCGTTCCGATTTAGACATATCTCTGCCTCAGATCTAACTAATGCTAATGGTAGTTGAATGACTGATTTGGCTGTCACTTCTAGATCGGTTAAAAGACTACCGAAGAGCCGAATTAAGATTGTAGTCAGTAACGCGATAGACACCGATGTCCGCTAAAGCTGACTACGGAAGTTGCATCACCTAAACGGCAGCTTTCTTCCACTTTGCTGCCGCTTTCTCCAGACAGGCAACTGACGGCTATGGGCCGAATTTACCATTTATCACCGACAGCTTTATGGCAATTCATTTTCATTAGGTATCAGTGACTGCTTTGTGCCATGCTAATTAAGGGATTATGGGACAAGTCGCGACCCACAGCGAAAGTTCGTTAATTAAGTACGGATGGCAAAAACATCCACAAAGGAGACCGTTGGTTTTCAACGTTTGTGTTAGCCGTCACTCGCTCCATCTGCGTGAGCGCTCTGTTACCAATCCATATCCGCAGCCCTGTCGAACTGGCCACTTAGGTGTTCGACAAAGTTCTTCATCTCATCTTCTGAATACATTGCGCGTGCATATGTACCGTCTCCTACGTACGTGAGAATGCTTGGGAGACGGCTGAAAACATGGTGCCGCGCCGGCGCTCGCGGCCCAGACCAGAGGTGCTGCAGGAAAGACTCAATCTCCGCAATGGCCAAGCGCTCATCAAACGCTGGACGCCCGGTTAGGCTGAACTTGTGTCTTTGGTTATTGGTGAGAATCACGGGGGCGGCACCAGCACCAGAGTGAAAGCTAAACGCCTCGCCTCTCTTCCCAAACGCGCCATGTGCCACAAAGTTTCGTACTTGCGCGCGAAGATCAAGCAGACTGTCGTAGTGCAGCTTTGTCTGAGTTTCAGCGACATCGAGTGCTGCTTTGAACTTGGCCTTCCAGTCTGATTCAGCAAGGCGCGCAACATCATCGCCAGAGAGCAGTTTGCTCTGAAGTATTGCAAGGTGGATGAAGGCGTGCTCCGTCCAACTGAAAAATGCCTCGATAGCCGCCTGAGCGTTCCATTTTGCTTCGCGACGCAATGCGAATGATGGGGAACTGCCGCTGGTGATGACCGTGCCATCAGACAGAGTTCTTTTCTCGACATTTCGTTCCGCTTTCCGCTGTTCCGCCTCATCCGAGAGGGTCCGGAAGCGGTTTCGGAAGTACTCGTAGCGATCGAAGAGCCCGTCACTCTTGTTAACGACGTTTAGATCCGAGGTGGATACTGCTTGCTCTGCTCGCCACTGGAAGTAGGGCTCCGCGATAGAGACGGCCTTTGTGATCAGAGCGGCAATTGCACGAGCATCCTCCTCAGCTTGCTCGTCAGGTGTTCCACTCATCCTAGCCGTAGGGTCTAGATTCGGTGCGAAGACGCCAAGGCCCATCTTGCGATGTTCGATTCCGTACAGACGTCCGCGATACCTAACGGGTACTGTCCATGCCGTCTTCTCCCATTGCCCAAGGCTTGGAAAGCCAAGTAGATCAATGAAAAGGAAGTACACGAGGTAATAAGCCGGGAGGCTTCTTCCACCGTTTGTTCGCGAAGAGAGCATGAGGCCTCTTCCCTCCGCATCCGACCGCGGCGCGCCTGCAGGCTCTAACTCTTGGAGGGCATTGAGGGCGGCTTCGCGGATGCGAAGAATCTCAGGTGGAAGAACTGGAGGCTGCTGCGTCGTCAAAGCTCAGGTTCTCCATGACTCTCCGGGAGAGGAAATGGTGTCATGTGACGACTTAAGCGTGGGGTTAGCCCTAGTGCGCTGCAAATTGTTCATAGAGTGCATTCGCTATCGCGTCAAACCATATGTACGACAGAGCGCCTGGTTCAACTCCTTGTTCAATAGCAACGGTATTACCCTTTTCGCATACCTTTGCAATTGAAGGCTTCATTAGCCTATAAATCTCTTTCCATATTTGATACTCCATTTCTGAAGTCATCTCCTGAGAACGATAAAGCTTTAACTCTTCGTTTGCTTTGCCAAGATCGTAGCCGTGCTTCAATAATAGGTGTGTCCAGACAGTACGCACATTCGCTACCCAAAAATTGCTTGGTTTAAGCATCATTGCCATTTCAGACCCAACGCTTACCTTGAGGTATTTGATGTTTGCTGCATAGATTGAACCGACCATCTTGTTTGGATCGGACTCGTTGAGAAATGATTCGGCGAGTTTAATGATTGTTGCTGGCTTGTTGGCTGAGAGAACCTGCGGGCCAAGGCCATGTTCTCGTGCGCTGAAGTTCCCAATCGGGTCTGATATTCCAAGCGAGAGATCCAAAAAACCAGTGGTTTTGCCAGTTCTTTGCAACGTAGAAAGGTGTTGATGACACTCAAAGCGTGCGTCGTAGTGCTCTCGCACTTCATGCATATTAAGGTCTTCAATCAAGGGGTGAGCTTCCGTATGTGTTTGTAAAGGGCTAACAGTATTATAGAGACGCAGCGCGATTGATTTATTGTAATCGAAGAACTCAATTTATAGGTAATTTACTATTGGTATTAATGGTCGTTTGGGATAGCTTGCAGAACTTGCCACGCAAACTATGAGAGTCAGCTTCGTCCCACTTAGTTGCCGGATACTGAGAATTGGCAACAGTCGGCTATTGTAGTATCAGCTGTTAATGCCGAAGTGATAAAGAGGGTTGGAACTGAATGGCTGCTATGGGCCGATTTCACTAGTTAACACAGTCTGCTTTTGGAAAGCCTGAAAGCAAGCTTTCCACATCGGCACTTGCGACCCATTGCGGCCAGTCAAGATCGAAGATTTCGGCCATAATTTAGTCATTCGACTTGATGTTATATTTTATTCAATGCACCATATAAAAAATATAACAACAATATGAGAATTCATTTAATGACCACCCTGAAGCGTGCCAGCTTATTTTTATCTTTAATCTCAGCGTGGTTTTTTGTATCTGCAATCGTCTCATTAATCATGGTCAGGACTCTATATCTCACAGAGTTACCTTCACACTTTAATAATTTATCAGAAGATATTAAAAGAATTCAAGATTTAGTAATGCTAAAAAACGTTTGCGTGGCAGCTTTAAATTATGCGGGTTCACAAAAAGACTTTAGCTGGATATTGGTTAAATGGGCTTTTTCTTTTGTAGCTACATGGACAGTTATTTTTACTACAGCATTAATTTATTTAAAGAGACAATTAAACACTTTTAAGCAGGCAGAATATACAACGCAAGTTAAGTCGACATTAGACTTGGCTATAGATGGCAAGCTCCCACTTTGGAAAGCTTTTTGGGGCATTTTTATAGGATTGTCTTATGTGCTTTCAATCACAATCTATGCTTTACTGTACTCAGTCAAATATTTTCATATTGTTGAATTGGGTAAGGTTCCTTATTTAATACTTACTACCCTTGTATATTCACTAACGTCTGTCATATGGCTTTTTACTGCGGATATAGCATGGCGTTGTTCACGTAACTCAACCAATAATACTTGGCATTACTTATCTAGAGCAGCAATTCTTTTAATAATAGTTGTGCCTCTTATAAAGTGCATGTTTTTGTTGCATCAGTACCATGTAGTGCCGTTTTAGTTAATTGAATGGCAGAAATGGGCCGAATGCCTCAATTTCCAATGTCAGCACTTGGGTATTCAATATTGAGACTGCATAGTATGTGGATTACGGCTAGTTTTCACTAGCCGCAACCTTCGGGTTAAACTTCCGTCTGCTCAGCCATTTCCAAGGCATCATCAACCTCTATGCCTAGATATCGCACCGTGCTTTCAAGCTTTGTATGGCCTAATAACAGTTGTACCGCCCTTAAGTTCTTGGTGCGCTGTTGACGCGCATTTAAAATTGACCAGATAATCGCAGTTATGCGCGTTGAATTTTGACCAGATAAAACCAGTATCCTGCTTATTTTATGAGCAGGAGTATATGAGGTGATTACCATGGTCATGTATG
>MLJW01000358.1_pt1 | contig 24079 bp, 15 predicted proteins | sample 888231 | NCBI WGS metagenome assembly MLJW01 (sample SAMN05788063, study PRJNA343431) | mine drainage metagenome | isolation source: sample collected from the inflow into an acid mine drainage treatment plant... | place: Germany: Lusatia, lignite mining district
ATCCCAGTTGAGTTGTTCACAAAGCTCCCTCCAGTTCCCGGCCACCCTTACGGGTAAAGGCAGGCCGGGAACTCCGGGAGCTTGATGAACAACTCAACTCTCTGTCCACCAAATCGAGGCAATCACATGCCCTCGATTCTGTAGTAAGCTGTTTGTCCTTCGTTCTCTTCGTTGCCTTCTGTTCCATTCGATCGCCGAATTTAGGATCAACGCGGAATCCTCGGTCGCCGGCACGAAGGCGGAGCTTGCGCCGGCCGTGTCTCCGGGCTCCATTGGCTGCTCCACCCGCCATGTCGACCGAGACCGAGAAACTGACCCCGATGATGCAGCAGTATTTCGAGGTGAAACGCGGCCTCCCGCGCGACACCCTCCTGCTGTTTCGGCTGGGCGATTTCTACGAGCTGTTCTTCGACGACGCGGTCGCTGCCTCGAAGCTTCTTGGGCTGACCCTGACGCGTCGTCAGGAACATCCGATGGCGGGGATTCCGTACCATGCGGCGGACACCTATGTGGGCCGGCTGCTCGCCGCGGGCAAGAAGGTGGCCATCTGCGACCAGCAAGAGGCGGCAAAACCCGGCAAGCTGGTCAAACGCGAGCTCACGCGCATCCTCACGCCGGGCACGACGCTTGCGGCCAACCAAGTGGAGGCCCAGCGCAATCACTACCTCGCCGCACTCGCCCAGGACCGCCGCGGACTCCACGCGGCCTGGATGGACCTGACGACCGGCGAATTTCGCGTGGCGACCGACGCTCGCCTGGAGAATCTGCTGCCCGTCCTCACCTCGCTCGAGCCCAGGGAGCTTTTGATTCCCGAGGGGGAGTTTGAGCGCTGGCAGACCGCGCCGCACGACCAGACTGCGTTGCACGGGCTCGCGGAGTTCTGCCGGACGCGGCCCCGCACGGAGCTACCTGGCTTCCAGTTCGACCTCGACGCCGGCGCGAAAGCCGTGATGGACGCCCTGCACGTGCTCAATCTCGAAGGGTTCGGACTCGCACTCGATCACCCGGCGCTGGGTCCCGCGGGGGCTCTGGTCCAGTATGCCAATGAAACCCTCCGCGCCGCCCCCGAGAACCTTCGCTCCCTGCGCGAATACCGCAGCGCTGGCGCCCTGCTCCTCGACCCCGCCACCCTGCGCAACCTCGAGATTTTCCAGGCGATTCGAGGCGGCCGCGAAGGCTCGCTGTACGGCGCCGTCAACCACACCGTGACCGCCGCGGGCGCGCGCCTGCTCGAGAGCTGGATCGCCACCCCCACGCTGGACATTGAAACGTTGCGGCGGCGCCAGCAGATCGTCGGCGAACTGCTCGCGGAGCCCGCGCTCCTGGGCGAACTGCGCGACGCGCTCGGCAAGGTCCGCGACATTCCCCGCATTCTCGGCCGCCTGCAAAACCGGCTGCGCAACCCGCGCGAGCTCGGCGGAGTGCGCGACACGACGCTCCAGCTTCCCGAACTGCGCACCCTGCTCTCGCGCTTCGGTGCGGACACGCGCGTCCAGTCGATCGCCGGACGGATCGGGGAATTCGCCGCACTGCGCGACCTGCTCTCCCGCGCGCTGGCCGACGAGATGCCTGCGGACGTGGCGGACGGGAATTTCATCCGCGCAGGCCACGATGCCGAGCTCGACCGGCTGCGCAGTCTCACCACCGACAACAAAACCTGGCTCTCCGACTTGGAGCGCGGCGAACAGGACCGCACGGGCATTCGCAGCCTGAAGGTGCGCTACAACTCGGTCTTCGGGTATTACATCGAGGTGACCAAGGCCAACCTGCACTTGGTGCCCCAGGACTACGTCCGCAAGCAGACCACCGCGAACGGCGAGCGATACGTCACCGAGGGGCTCAAGCAGAAGGAGAAGGAGATCTTCCACGCGGAGGAGAACGCCCTGGCGCGCGAGCGCGAGTTGTTCGACGGGCTCGTGACGGCGGTGCTCGACGAGTCGCTGGGCCTGGCAGAAACCGCCGACGCGCTGGCCGAACTCGACGTGCTCGCAGGCTGGGCCGTGCTCGCCCGCGACTGGGACTATTGCCGACCTGAACTCGACGAGGGCAACGTGCTCGAGATCGTCGACGGACGGCATCCCGTCGTCGAACAGATGCTCAAGGCCGAGCGCAATGGACTCGCGGGCGCGCAGACCTTTGTCCCCAACGACACCCTCCTCGCCTGCGACGAGGCGCAGATTCTCCTCATCACAGGTCCGAACATGGCGGGCAAGTCGACCTACATCCGCCAGGTCGCCTTGATCGCGCTGCTCGCGCAGATCGGTTGCTGGACCCCGGCCAAACGCTGCCGCATCGGGCTGGTTGACCGCATTTTTTCGCGCGTCGGCGCAAGCGACGACCTCGCCCGCGGCAATTCGACCTTCATGGTCGAGATGAACGAGACCGCGAACATCCTCAACCACGCCACCGACCGCTCCCTGATCATCCTCGACGAGATCGGGCGCGGCACCTCGACGTACGACGGGCTGAGCATCGCCTGGGCGGTCGTCGAGCACCTGCATCGCGACGGCGCGCGAGGCCCGCGCACGCTTTTTGCCACCCATTATCAGGAGCTCACGGAGCTGGCCAAGCACCTCGGCCGTCTGCGCAACTTCTCCGTGGCGGTGAAGGAGTGGAACGACGAGATCATCTTCGTGCGCCGCGTGGTGGCGGGCCCGGCGGACCGCAGCTACGGCATCCAGGTGGCGCGCCTCGCCGGGCTGCCGCTCAGCGTCATCGACCGTGCGAAGACGATCCTCGAGAAGCTCGAGGGCGACGACGAGGCGGTCGAGCTGCCCTCGCCCAAGGCGAAGCCCCGGAAAAAGATCAGCGTGCACGCAGACGAAGACGGACAGCTCTCGCTGCTTTGAGTCGGCAGCCCCGGCCGATGCCCCCTCCAAAGGGGGATGCTCATTGAGGATTTCAAGAAGGTCTTTGTGGACGGCGTCCATGGCCGACACGCGCAGACTGTGATATCAAAAAGGTCCGTCGCCCTTCGGGCCTCGGCGGTCACCCCATGTTCTCCCTGTTCGCCCCTTTCCGCGGGTTGCGTTTCGACGCGACCCGACTCGTTGCGTCTCGGCTGTTGCGACTGCGTCTTTTCGCGTTCGCCGTCCTGGGCGCCGCCGCCTCCGCGCTGCCCGTGCTGGCCGCGAACGGAGAGGCAAAGACTTCGCCCGACGCCAACAGGCGCCCGAAGCGCGTCTACCAGGCCACCAGGCTCACCGGCCCGGCGCCCGTGATCGACGGCCGGCTCGACGACGCCTGCTGGCGCACGCTCGGGTCGTGGTCCGGCGGATACACCCAGTTCACTCCCTACCACGGGGCTCCGCCCAGCCATCCCACGGAGATCAAGATCCTCTACGACGACCGCAACCTGTACGTGGCCATCCGCGCCGCGGACGGGCCGATTGCGACCCGCTCCCGGCATCCGGGCGACCGCGACGAATTCAGCGGCGACATCGTGGGCGTCACCTTCGACAGCTACCACGACAAGCGTTCGGCCTTCGAATTCGATCTCACCTCCGCAGGACAGAAGATCGACCTGAGGCTCTTCAACTCGAGCTGGGACACCACGTGGAACGCGGTCTGGGACGGCAAGGTGTCCCAGGACGCGAAAGGCTGGTACGCCGAGTTCCTGATTCCGCTCAGCCAGGTCCGCTATGTCCAAGGCAACGACGTGTGGGGGCTCCACTCGTGGCGCTGGATCGACTCGAAGAAGGAGGAGGACGACTGGAACCTGATCGCCAACGACGACTCCGGCATCGTGCAGTCGTTCGGCGAGCTGCACGGCATGGCCGGCCTCAAGGTCTCGCGCCGCATCGAGGTGACACCGTACGTGTCCGCGAAGGCCGAGACCTTCGGTCATCGCGATGGTGAGGCGGCGCAGTCGGGCCGGATGAAACTCGACGCCGGGCTCGACGCGAAGATCGGGCTCACCAGCAACCTGACGCTCGACGCCTCCCTCCTCCCGGATTTCGGGCAGCTCGATGCGGATCCCTCGGTGATGAACCTGACCGCGTTCGAAACCTTCCTCGAGGAGCGCCGCCCGTTCTTCCTCGAGGGAAACGACATCTTCAAATTCCCGTTCGACGAGGACGCGGTGTTCTACAGCCGGCGCATCGGCCAGTCGCCGTCGTTCTGGCCCTCGCAGACCGTCCTATCGATGCCTGGCAGCGCGACGTTGCTCGGGGCACTCAAGCTCTCGGGCAAGACCTCGCAGGGGCTCGCGCTCGGCGTGCTGGGTTGCGAGACCGAGTCCGAGTCCGCGGAGGTCATCGACAACGGGGTCCCGACATCGGTGGGCGTGGTGCCGCGGACCGACTTCCTCGTGGCTCGCGCGCAGCAGGAGTTCCGCGGCGGCGACACGCTGGTCGGCGGGATCGTCACGCGCACGCAGCGTTACCTCGACACGCCGGCGTTGCGCGACGCGGTGCCTTCGCAGGCGACGGTCGTCGGCGCGGACCTGATGCACTATTGGGCAAGCCGCGAATATTTCCTGCAGGCCGTGGTGGTGCATAGTCGCGTGACCGGCGCGCCGGCGTCCATCGAGCAGATCCAGCTCGACTCGGCGCGTTACTTTCAACGCCCGATCGACGGCGTAAGCCACGTGGATCCCACGCGCGATTCGCTCGAGGGAACCGGGCTGTGGCTGAAGGCGGGGCGCGGCAGCCGGGGGCACTGGCGCTACAACGAACAATTTATCGCCCGCACGCCGGGGCTCGATTTCAACGACCTGGGCTACCTCTCGATCGCGGACCGGATGAGCCAGCGGACCGAGGTCTCCTACGTCGACAAGACCCCGTCCGCCCTAGCCAACTCGATCACGCTCACGGCCAGCCACCAGAACGAATGGACCACGCGTGGCGAATTCCTGCGGCCGCAGTTGAAGCTCCAGCTCTATTCCGAGCTTCGAAACAAAGGAACCCTCTCTGCGACGTTGCAGGGCTGGGGCGCCGGGCGCGACCCCATCGCCCTGCGCGGCGGGCCGATGCTCTGGAGTCCGGGCGTAGTGTCGGGCTATTTCTGGTACGGCACCGATCCCTCGCGCCGTGTGTTCGCCTCGCTCTGGGGAAATCTCTCCCGGGCCCAGGACGCCTCCTACCGCGACTCCGGCCTCGGCGTGCAGCTCAGCGCGCGCCCCTGCAGTCCGCTGCTCGTGTCGTTGTCGGTCGAGCGCACCAACCAGACCGACCTCGCGCGATCGGTCGCGTTCTCAAATCCGGACGGCAGCGCGGCTGCCTCGAGTTACGTCGCGCGCGGCGACGGCCAGTCGCTGTCGTTCGCCTTCCGGGCGCAGTGGATCATCCGCCCGGAGCTGCGCATCCAGTATTACGGCAGCCCCTTCGGCTCGGTGCTCCGGCACACGGACTATCGGCGCGTGACCGCGCCGCTCGCCCACTCCGCCGCCGCACGGTTCAGCTCCGTGCTTGGATCAACGCTCCAAAATGGAACCGTAATCCTGGACGACGGCATGTCGGCGTCGAACCCCGATTGGAACAGCGGGCAGTTTCGCTCGAACCTCGTGTTGAAGTGGGACTATCGCCGCGGTTCCACCCTGTACCTCGTGTGGGCCCAGCAACGCGACACCTCCGCCCTCGACACGGGCAACAACGCCCGCAGTTCGCTGGGCAGCCTCTGGAACATCGCCCCGGACAACCAAGTGATGGTTAAACTGACTTACTGGTTCTCGAGCTGAGGGCGGCGTTCGGAGGCGGGGCGGCCCCAGAAAAGACTTTAAATGCGTACCCCGCGGGGCCAGAAACAGGTTCCGTGGCCACACGCAAAACCATCGGTTCCGCCGCCATCCATGCTGCCATCTCGCAGATCGCCGAAGTCATCGCCGCCCGGCACTCCTCGCCGGAACGCCTGATCGTTCTCGGCATCGCCAACGGAGGGCTGCCGCTCTCCCGCCGCGTCGCGGCCCGCCTCACCGCCCTCGCCCCCAACCTTCGCACCGCGCTCGGCTCGCTCGACATCTCGTTTCATCGCGACGACATCGGCCGCAACCCCATCCCCAAGGAGTTCACGCCGACCGTGATTCCGGGCGATGTGAACGGCGCCCATGTGATCCTCGTCGACGACGTGATCTTCACGGGCCGTACGATCAAGGCCTCGCTCGACGAGCTGTTCGACCACGGCCGTCCGGCAAAGGTCGAACTGGCGGTCCTCGTCGACCGCGGCGGCCGACGACTCCCAGTCCACGCGGACTACATCGGCATCACGCTCGACGACGTCGCGTGCTCGGAGAAGGTCGTCATCAGTCTCGATGAGCAGCACCCGGCCCACGACCTCATCCGCATCGAGAATTCCGTTCCTCCGAAGCCGAAGCACGCCAAAGCCTGACCCACCCTTTGTCCTCCCGAACCTCCATGCCCTGGACCCGCAAGCATCTCATCACGCTCGAGGAGCTCTCGCTCGCCGAGATCGAGCAAATCCACACGACGGCCACGGCCTTCAAGAAGATCCTTCGCCGGAACGTGAAGAAGGTCCCCGCCCTGCGCGGCAAGACCATCGTCAACCTCTTCCTCGAGCCGAGCACGCGCACGCGCATCGCATTCGACATGGCCGCGAAGCGCCTGAGCGCGGACGTCATCTCGTTCGACGCGGCGAGCTCGAGCACCACGAAGGGCGAGACGCTGCGCGACACCGCGGAGAACATCCAGGCGCTCAACGCGGACATGATCGTGATCCGCCATGCCTGCTCCGGCTCGCCGCTGTACCTCTCCCGCATCCTCGACATCCCGGTGATCAACGCTGGCGATGGCGCGCATGAGCATCCCTCGCAGGGCCTGCTCGACACCTTCACGATGAAGGAGCACCTCGGCGACCTGCGCGGCCGCAAGGTGGTCATCCTGGGCGACATTCTCTTCAGCCGCGTGGCGCGCTCCAACATCCACGCCCTCTCGAAGATGGGCGCGGCCGTCACGCTCGTCGGCCCCTCGACGCTGGTGCCACACGCGTTCACCGCCATGGGCGTCACGGTCTCCCACGACCTGAAGTCCGCGCTCGCCGACGCCGAGGTGGTGATGCTCCTGCGCATCCAGCACGAGCGCCAGGCGACCAACCCCTTCCCGTCGATCGGCGAGTACACGAGCATGTTCGGCCTGAACAAAACGCGCGCCTCGTGGCTCAACCCGAAGTCGATCATCATGCATCCGGGCCCCATCAACCGAGGCGTGGAGATCGATGCGGACCTCGCCGACGGCGAGCGCAGCGTGATCCTCGAGCAGGTGACCAACGGCATCGCGGTCCGCATGGCCATCCTCTACCTCTGTTCCGGCGGCCAACCCGAGCACGTCCTGCCCTCCAGCGAGTGAGCTCAAAAGGGATTGGCCACAAGAAACACTCACTCAACAAACCATTGAACAGAAGGAAACGAAGGTGACGAAGCGGGTTCAGGTAAGCTCGGTCGAGGGCTATGGCTACAGCTAGACCGACCAAACATTCCGACCCACGACTCCAGTTCTGCAATCCGGATACCAACCACCCTTCAACGCTTCGTTACCTTCTGTTCAAAGCCTCCCCTCCTTTTTTCCCATGCCCGCACTCTGGATCTCCAAAGCTCGTGTGATCGATCCCGCCAGCAAGCGCGACGCGATCGGCGACCTGTTCATCGTCGACGGCGAATTCGTGCCCTCCCTCTCCGCCGCAGCCAAGAAGCGCGCGAAGAAGATCGACGGCTCAGGCCTCGTCGCCTGTCCCGGACTCGTCGATCCGCACGTGCACTTCCGCGAACCGGGCCAGACGCACAAGGAAACCATCGCCACCGGCTCGCGCGCCGCAGCCGCGGGCGGGTTCACCACCGTCGTCTGCATGCCCAACACCTCGCCCACGGCCGACAGCGCGGGCACCATCCAATTCATCAAGGACGTCATCGAGCGCGACGCCGTCGTGAAGGTCCTGCCCACCGGCTGCATCACCATCGGCCAGAAGGGCCAGACGCTCGCACCCATCGGCACGCTCAAGCGCGCCGGGGTCGTCGCCATCACCGACGACGGCGACTGCGTCCAGAGCAACGAGATGATGCGCCGCGCCGTCGAATACGCGAAGATGTTCGACCTGCCGGTCATGGACCACTGCCAGGACCAGTCGATGACCCAGGGCGCCGTCATGAACGAGGGCGTGATGTCCGTGAAACTCGGCCTGCGCGGCTGGCCCAACGCCGCCGAGGACATCATCGTCTCGCGCAACGTCATCCTCTCCACCTACACCGGCGCGCACATCCACATGCAGCACATCTCGTCGCGCAACTCGGTCGAAATCCTGCGCCGCGCGAAGTCCCGTGGCGTGCGGGTGACCGCCGAGGCCACGCCGCACCACATCGCGCTGACCGACTCCGCGATCGCGGGCTACGACACGCACTACAAGATGAACCCGCCGCTGCGCACCGAGGAGGACCGGCTCGAGATCATCGAGGGCCTTCGCGACGGCACGCTGGACTGCATGGCGACCGACCACGCGCCGCACACCAACTACGAGAAAGACCGCGAGTTCGATTTCGCCCCCAACGGTATCCTCGGCCTGGAGACCGCCCTTCCGATCACGCTGCAGGTGCTCGTCCGCGACAGCCGGTTCAAGCTGGCGCGCGCGATCGACCTGATGACGCACAAGCCGGCAACGATCTTCAACCTGGCCGGCGGCACGCTCGCCGACGGCGCCGCGGGCGACGTCTGCCTGTTCGATCCCGACGAAGAGTGGGTGTACGACGCGAAGAACGGCTTCAGCAAGTCGAGCAATTCCCCTTGGCATGGGCACACGCTGAAGGGCCGCGTCAAGGCCACCATCGTCGACGGCCGCGTCGTGTTCGACGGCAGGCGCATCACCGTCGACTGAGCGCAGGCCCATGGAGTCCACCGCCCTCACCCTGGGAGTCCTGATTGTCGAGTCGCTTCCGGGGCTGATCCTCATCTGGAACCGCCACCTGTGCGCAGCCGCGCGCGGCCGCCGTACGGCACCCGCCCTGGAGACGTGGGACATCGGCGCGTACGACATCGCGCTGCTGCTGTGGATGGTGGTCATGGGCGGGTACATCCTGCAGGTGCTGCTCGTCACCGTCCTATCGAGCACCTCGCTCGCCGTCGTGACGCGCGACGTGGTCGCGGGCGTGGGTTTCCAGTTCGGCATGCTCGGCGCGGTGCTCGGGTTCGCGCGCCTGTCCGAGCGCGGCCGCGGCTACTCGATGCCCAAGCGGGGCTTCGTGCGCGAGGGACTCGAGACCTTCCTGAAGGTCCTGCCCGCGATATTCCTGACCGGCATCGTCTGGAGCTTCCTGGCGGCGCGGATGGGCGTGAACCTGAACCAGCAGGAGCTCGTGGCCCTGTTCCGGAAATCGAATTCGCCGTTTCTGCTGGGCACGCTGGTGACGATGGCAGTCGTCATCGCGCCCATCACCGAGGAGCTGGTGTTCCGCGCCGGCCTCTTCCGCTACCTCCGGCGCCAGCCTCCGCTGAGCGTGATCTTCGTGGCGGTCATCGGCTGCGCCACCGCGTTCCTGTGTTTCGACGGACTTCTCAAAATCAGCAGGCACGCCACACGCGCGGGAGCGGTCGAAGGCGTGTGGGGGCTGGCGGTTGCGCTGGGAGCCTTCCTGCTCTGGCTGAGCCCGACGGTGAAGCGGTTCATCGCGCGCCCGACGCCGCGCTGGCTCGCCGTGCTGCTTCCGGCCGTGGTGTTCGCGGCGCTCCACGCCAACCTCGCGAGCTTTCCGCAGCTGGTCGTTCTCGGCATCATCTTCTCCCTCGCCTACGAGCGCACCGGCAACATTGCGGTGCCGATGCTCGCCCACGCGCTGTTCAACCTGAACACGATCGTGCTGCTGTTCGCGGGGATCAATTCCTGAGCCGCGGGAATAACGAAACGGATGTGCCGGGAGGCGCTCTGCGTCGGTGATGCCCTCGGATCGATTTGGACTGCGGAATCTCGATTCCGCTTTGCGCGGGAGGCTTGGCCTCCCGGCCCGCATTTGGATCCGCCAAGCATCGCAGCGCCCGCGGCTTCCACCGCTGACTCGAAGGGCGCGAGTCGAGACTCGCGTCCGAAAGCGGAGCCGAGGCTCCGCACTCCAAAAAAGGAAGGGTCAGGGGCTGCCAGGCACTCGGTTTTCGGCCTCTGCGTCCTCTGTGTCTCCGTGGTTCAAATACGGCCATCAGGTTAGGTCGGTCAGCGCCGGTACGCCAGCCCGGCCAGCGCTTCGCGCAGCGAGGCGAGTGCCTCGGACCAGGTGCCCGGGGCGGCCTGGCGGAAGAGACGGACGCTCGGGTACCAAGGCGAGTCGCTCCGGCGCAGGAGCCAGCGCCAGTCCGGATAATACGGGAGCAGCACGAAGGTCGGCCGCCCGAGCGCACCCGAGAGATGAGCGACGGACGTATCCACCGTCACCACGACATCCATCGCCGCCACAGCGGCCGCGGTCTGGGAAAAATCGGTGAGCTGCGGCGACAACTCGCGAACCGTGGAGCCTGCCGCCAGCGTTGCGCGATCCGCGGCGGACACCTCCTTCTGCACCAGGAAGACCGAGGTCCCGAGGCCGGCGAACACCGGCTCGAGGGCTGCGAGCGGGATCGACCGGTTGTGGTCGTTCTTATGGTTCGGATTCCCCGAGGCGACGAGCCCGACCCTAAGTCCCGGCGCGTCCGCCACGCGCGCAGCCCAGGCCGACGCCAGCGCCGGGTCGGGCCAGAGGTAGGCCGCCGGCGCGGGCACCGACCCCAGGTCCATCCCCAGGTGCAGGGGCAGGCTCAGCATCGGACAATAATAGTCCCAGGCCGGCGGATACTGCTTCGTCGCGACGACCGTGACGCGCGGATCCATCGACCGCGCGAGTTCCAGCAGCGGCGGTTGCACCTCGAGGACGACATTTGCCCCCCGGTCGGCAAGCGGCACCGCAAAGCGCATGAACTGGAGCGTGTCACCGAGGCCCTGTTCGTGGAGCACGAGGATCGTGCGACCCTCCAGCGCCTGGGTGCCGTCCCAGCGCAACCCGGGAAGCGTGCGGCGGCTGAGCTTCTGCACGCTGTCCCAGCGGCTTTCGTACTTCGCAAATCCGTCGGGGTAGTCGCCCAGGGCCAGCAGGCAGATCGATTCGGCGAAAACCGCGGCGGGAAATCCGGGGCTCAGCTCCTGCGCCCGGCGGTAACACTGGAGCGCGCCGCGGTCGTCAAGCAGGCCCATGTGGCAGTTGCCCAGGTTGCAGAGGAGGTCGGGGTCGCCCGGCTTCAGCTCCAACGCGCGGCCCAGCGCGCGGATCGCCTCCTCGAGGCGATTCAGACCCTTGTACGCCACGCCAAGTCCGTTCCAGGCCTCCTGGAGTGCGGGCTTTTTGGATACCACTGTCTCGAGCAGGGACGCGGAGCCCGCGAAGTCGCGGCGGGAGAGGCGGGTCATCGCGAGATTGGTCATGATCTCCGGGCTGTCGGGCGCGAGTTCGAGCGCGCGCTCGTAGGCACCGGAGGCGTCGGCCCACTGCTCGGCCGCCTCGCAGGCGGCCGCCAGGCGGCACCAGCCCTCCAGCCAGCGGGGTCCGAGCTCGACCGAGCGGCGGTAGGCCTCGATCGCCTCGCCACGTCGTCCCATCCCCTGCAGCGCGATGCCCAGACGGCACGCGTGCATGGGACTCGCCGGAGCCAGGCGCACGGCCTGCGTCATCGACGCGACCGCAGCGGCGGCGTTGCCCGACTGGAGCCGCAGCATGCCGAGCAGCGCGTGCGCATCGGCGGAGTTGCCCTCGCGGGCCACGATCGCGGCGCACTGCCGGATCGCCTCGTCCACGCGGCCCGCACGTGCCAGCGCCTCCACGGCCGCAAGCTCGGCCGCCGGGCCGGATTTGCGGGGTCTGGTCTCGCGACCCTGCCTTTCGTCGTGGGGTGCCATGGCTCGATCGCGCCGGCCCGGGACAACCCTCGCGGATCGAGGCAAGTCCCTGCGCCGGCGCCGCATGGAATGGATAGCCCCCGGCGACAAGGCAAGTGCAATGACCGACCGCGGGCGGCGACACCGGCGGGCGATCCGCGAAAATCGGCTTCTTCCCGCGCGGGAACCTCGTAGCCTGTCCGCCGACCGTCCCTCCACCCTGCGCGTGACTCTCCTCACCAACACTCCCCAAGACCAGGTGTCCTCCCTGGGCGAAGCACTCCTCATCGAAAAGATCCGGGGCTGGCTGGGCTCAGCCTCCCCGCGTGCGCCTTTCGGGATCGGCGACGACTGCGCGGTGGTCCCCTCGGGGCGCACCGCCCAGCTCATCACGGTCGACCCGGTGATCTACGGCGAACATTTCGACGACAGCGTGCCGGCGCGGGGTGCGGGGGAGAAACTCTTCAAGCGCAACCTCAGCGACATCGCGGCAATGGGCGGACGCCCGCGCGCAGCAGTCGTCGCGCTCGCCCTGGAGGATCGCACGCGGATCGCCTGGCTACGGGAGTTCTACCGGGGGCTGGCCAACATGAGTCGGCGCTACCAGGTGCCCCTGGTCGGGGGCGACGTCGCCCGCCTCAAGGGTGGTTTTGTGGCGACACTCACCTTGGTGGGCGAGGCGGCCGCCGGGGGCAGGATCGTGACCCGCCGCGGGGCGCGGCGCGGGGATGTGATTTACGTCACGGGCAGTCTCGGCGGCAGCCTGGCCAGCGGGCATCATTACCGCTTCGAGCCGCGACTGGCAGAAGGAGCCTGGCTGGCGCGCCGCGCGGAAGTTCGGGCGATGATGGACGTTAGCGACGGCCTGGCGAAGGACCTGCGCGCACTCGAGCCCGGCGGGGCCGTGGCGGCGATCGAACCCGCGCTCCTGCCGCGGAGGCGCGGGTGCGATGTGCGGTCCGCGCTGTGCGACGGCGAGGATTTCGAGCTGGTCTTTGCGGCGGCGAACGGCGCCGACCTCGGGCTGTTCGAGAGGGCGTTCAGGCGGAGATTTCCCCGTACGCGCCTGACGCGCATCGGCCGCTTTGCCTCAGGCCAGGTTTATCCCGCGGGAGCGGTCGACCTGCGCGCGCTGAAGGGCTTCGAACACCTCACTGGTAGTGCTTCGCGACCTCGAGGTCGTTGAGCTCGTCGAGAAGTTCCTTGTTCTCCTTGTCCGCCTTCGGGTCGACGATCGTTCCGAGCACCTCGTTTTTCACCTCGAGCTGCTGGATGCGGACTCGGGCGTCGTCGGCGCGGGCCTGGGCCGTCAGCCCTCCCATGATTGAGGTCTTCTTGTTGTTCAGAAGCTTGTCCTCATCGGTCGCGTGGGTGGCCTGCTCTTCGCGGGCGATCTGCTTGTCATTGGCCTTGCGCTGTTTTCTCGCGTCGAACGTCGCCGGCGACTCCTTGGCGAAGGGGCGAGCCTTCACCTGGTATTTGGGGAGCTCCATGGGCTTTTGGGCCGGGGCGGCGGGCGGCGGGGCGGGCTTGGTGGGCTTCGCCTCGGGCTTCTTGTCGGCCTGAGCCTTGGCATAGGCCTTGGCGTCCTGCCGAAGCATGGATCCGATCTCCGAACGCATGGTTTCACTCTGGGCGTGCACCAGGCAGGTCGGGGCCAGAGCAAGGATGAGGAGTGCGGCGGATTTCATGGGGAGCGGAAAGGTAGGCAGAGCCCGGGGGTATTTCAAGACCGGGGACGGCCGACTTGGTCCGGGCCCCTATGCGAAAGTTCCGCAGGGCGCCGCCCCCTCAGCTTCTGGATTTGCCCCCGGTGCGGCGATCGCGCTTCGTACGGACGTGAGCATCGACGACGCATTTCTCGCGACCCTCCGGGGCGGCCTGACGACCGCCACCGCTGCGGAGACGCGGGCCTGGGCGGCGCGACTGGCGGGTGAGCTGCCCGACGACTGCGTGCTGGCGCTTCACGGCACGCTCGGGGTCGGCAAGACGACGTTCGTGCAGGGACTCGCGGAAGGGTTCGGTATCACCGGCCATGTGACGAGCCCGACCTTCACCATCTACACCATCCACCAGGGACCGCGCCGCCAGCTCGTGCATCTGGACGCCTACCGCCTGGCCTCGCCGGGCCAGGTCGAGGCCCTGCTGTTGGAGGAGTTTCTGCGCAGCCCCTACTGCCTCGCGGTCGAATGGCCCGAGAACGTGGCGGACTGGATACCGGCCGGCGCATGGCACCTCGACCTCGGAATCGCCGTGGACGAGCGCCACACGCTGCGGCTGCGGTGAGCGCCGGGCCAAAAACCGGAAATTGAACCACAGAGACACGGAGAGCACAGAGAAAGGCAATTTCGGGAAAACGGTCGGTCCCCTAAAGCCGGGACGGCCATCGGGAAAGTCTTCACCTTGATTTCAGCTCTGTGCCCTCCGTGTCTCTGTGGTTCAACTACGGAGTTGGGCTTGGACACCGATCGGGTTCGCCTGAACACGGCCCCCCGCGGAACCGTCCCGCAGCGTGGGCCGCGGGACGGTTCGCGAGGAGAAGGCGGGAGCGGATCAGTTGAACGTCAGGACGAATCCACCCTGGTTGAACACGTTGCCGCCGGCGCAGTTCGCCCAGGTGAACCCGGTGAACGTCGCCGAGCCCGCACCGTAGGTCTCGATGCCGGCGCCCAGGTGGGCCGTCGTGTATTTGCTCGTGCTGATACCGTCGAGCCCGCTGCCGTTGACCGTGCAGGTGTTGAACTGCAGGCCGCTCATGCCGCCGCTGAACCCGAAGGAGTAACCGTCACGCTGGGCGTCGATCACCTGGTCGTTGGTGAACGTGAAGTTCTGGATCGACGTGTTGCTCGCCTCCAGGTCAATCGCTCCCAGTTCGCCCGCCCAGGCATCGTAGCTGGTGCCGCAGCAGACGAACGTGTTGTTGCTGACCGTGATCCCGGTGTTGTTCTGGAACTGATACCCCGAGAAGGTCGTGTTCGCCCGGAAGCCCGCGCTCATGAACGTGTCCTCGACGAGGTTGTAGGTGACCTTGTGTCCGGACCCACCGTAGAGCGCGATGCCGGCGGAGCGCCACTCGAACTCGATGGTGTTGTGCGTGAACGTGTTGTTGGTCTCCATCGGCGCGCCGTTGTAGTTGTTGGACCAGCACGCCAGGCCGTCGTCGCCCCCGTTGCGGATGTTGCAGTTGGAGACCGTCGAGTTGGAGGTGCCGTTGCAGAAGTTGACGCCGTCCGCGAGGTTGTTGCGGATGCGGCAATTCTGGATGGTGAGGTTCGTGGCCACCTGGCAGGGATTGTACGCGTAGTCGGCGACCCAGAAGCCGCACTCGAAGTGATCCTCCCAGAGGTCATGGAAGTCGGAGTTCACCCCGAAATTGTCCATGAAGCACTTGTAGATCGCGTTCTCGTTGTAGCGGGAGCGGAGCATCGAATTGAAGCACAGGTTGCCGCAGTTCATCGTTCCGGTCGCAGCGAGGCGGATCGAGCAGCCGCCGCCGGCGACGTTCGGGTTGGTGAACTGGATGTTGGTGTACCAGATGCCGGCGCCGACGATGTTCAGCTGGCTGATGGGGCTGCTGGTCGAGCCGACCACCCACATGCTCGACAGGTAATACGTGCCGGGCGGGATGTAGAGGGTCTTGCTCGGAGAAGCCAGTGCTGCGGTGACAGCAGCCTGGAACGCGGGGAGCGAGTCGGTCACGCCGGGGGCCGTGGTGACGCTGGAGCCGCCCTGGAGCTCGGCGATCTCGCTGTAGGCGGCGGAATCGTCGTTGTAGGGGACGGCGCCATACGAGGCGACCGAGACCGATCCGGCGGGCTGCGAGATCGCGGCGGGCACGGGCTCGATCTCAATGAAGTCCACGCCGACGACCGGACCGCCGGTGCTCTGGATGCGGATCGTGTCACCGCTCTTGAGCGCCGTGGGCAGGACCCAGTGCACCTCGTCGAAGGCGAAGGCCGGGACGCCGCCGTTGGGCGTGTCCGACGGGTCGCCGCCGCCGCCGAAGTACTGCCAGGCGTAGTACGAGGTCAGGTTGATGGTCTTTACCTTCACCCCGTTCACGTAGCAGTCGACGGAGCCGTTCTGGCCCATGCCGTTCGCGGAATCGGGCAGCGTGAAGCGCATTGTGACGCCCGCCTGGTTGGACTGCGAAACCGTCCACTGGACGTAGGAACCGGAGGTGGACAGCTCCACGTAAGCCTGCTGCGAGGCCTGGGTGGCCAGGTTCATCTTGTCGAAGGTCGGGCTGGTCTTGAGCGTGGCCCCGCCGCCGTAGGTCGCGACCGTCGAGTCGGCCGCGCGGTACCGCGTCCAGGGGAACGAGCCGCCCAGGCCGGTCACGGACAGCGGGGTGGCGGTGACCTCGGAAGACTGCGCCGAGGAGCCCGCGGAATTCGACGCGGAGACGGTGTAGTAGTAGGCCGTGCCTGCGGTGACGCTGCTGTCGGTGTACGTGGTCCCGGTGATGCCGGTGGCGTACGGCGTGGAGCCTTCACCGCCCGCGGTCGTGCCGCGGTAGAGGTTGTAGGTCGACGCCCCCGAGACGGCGCTCCAGGACAGGGACACCTGCCCGAAGTCGCCGGTCGCGGTCAGGCCCGACGGCGTGGCCGGGGGAACGACGTGCGGAAGCGCCGAGGCTTCGGACGAAAGCGCCGACGTGCCGGCGGAGTTCACCGCGGCGACCTTGTAGTAGTAGGTCACGCCGTTCGTGACCGTGGAGTCGACGAACGCGGTCGTCGTGACGCCCGTGGCGAGCGGCGTGCTCGATTCACCGCCCGCGCTGGTGCCGCGATAGACGTTGTAGCTCGTGGCGTTCGCGCTGGACGACCAGCTCAGGCCGACCTGGCCCGTGCTACCGCTCGCGGAGAGCCCGGAGGGCGCGGAAGGCAGCGGGGGCTGCGTCCAGACCTCGATGCCGGCAACGTCGGGGTTGTCGGCCCCGCCCTGGCTGAAGGCGATGTGGATCTGGCCCGAGCCGTCGGCCGTGGCGTTGAATTCCTTCTCGAGCGCGTGGTTCTGTCCCGCCTGCGCGAATACGTCGAAGGCCGACAGCACGGTCGTGCCGTTGATCGCGACGTTGAACTTGCGCTGGCCCGCCGCGGTGAAGGACAACTCCACGAAGTGCAGGCGCACGACATAGGAGGTGCCCGCGGAGAGCCCGCCGATCGTGTAGTTGAAGGACGAATTCCAGCGAACCGTCTGGTAAACCGCGGCCGGCGCGGCGTTGGTCACGCCTGCAGTGGAGATCGTGGCCCCGCTGCTGAACTCGGTGCCGACGTCAAAGCCCGTGTCCGCCGAGAACGGCGACACCGCGCTGGGGCTGCCGCAGTCGATCTGGACCACCGGCGTATTCGGTGTTCCACCACCACCGCCGCCGCCGCCGGAGGGTGTGGCATTCACCTCGGAGGACTGTCCCGAGGCGCCGTTGGAGTTCACGGCGGCGACCGTGTAGTAGTAGGTCGTTCCGTTCGTCACCGCCGAATCCGTGTAGGTCGTGCCGGTGAGGCCGGTCTGATACGGCGTGCTTCCTTCGCCGCCCGCCGTCGTGGCGCGATACAGGTTGTAGCTGGCCGCTCCTGAGGAGGACCCCCAGCTCAGCGACACCGAGCCGTTGCCTGCCGTGGCCTGGAGGCCCGTCGGCGTGGCCGGGGCCGTGCCGCTCTGGGCGAGGACCTCGATGCCGGCGATCTCGGGATTGTCGGCGCTGCCCTGCGTGAACGAGATCACGATCTGGCCGGAGGAATTCGCGGTCGCCGTGAACTGTTCCACCAGCGCGTGGTTCTGGCCCACCAGCGCAAAGATGTCGAAGTTGCTCAGGACATTGGTGCCGTTGATCGCGACGTTGAACACGCGCTGGCCTGCCGCCGTGAAGCTGAGTTCACAGAAGTGCAGGCGCACCGTGTAAGCCGTCCCCGCCGTCAGGCCCGGGATCGTGTAGGTGAACGACGAGTTCCAGCGCACGCTCTGGTACACCGACGCGGGGGCCGCGTTGGTCACCCCGCTCGTGTTGATCGAGGCCGTGCTCGAGAACTCATTGCCCGCGCTGAAGTCCGTGTCCGCGACAAACGGCGACACGGCGCTTCCGCTGCCGCAGTTGATCTGGATGGGCACGCCGCCGGTGCCACCGGCGCTCGGCGTGGCGGACACCTCAGAGGACTGGCTCGAGGTGCCGTTCGCATTCGCGGCGGCGACCGTGTAGTAATAGGTCGTTCCGTTCGCCACCGACGAATCGGTGAACGAGGTTCCGGTCAGGCCCGACTGGTAGGGCGTGCCGCCCTCTCCGCCCGACGTCGTGCTGCGATAGAGGTTGTATCCGGTCGCTCCGGACGACGAACCCCAGCTCAGCGATACCGAGCCGTTGCCACCTGTGGCCTGGAGGCCCGTCGGCGTGGCCGGGGCGGAGGCGCCCTGGGTGAGGACCTCGATGCCGGCCACCTCGGGGTTGTCGGCGCTGCCCTGGGTGAACGAGATCACGATCTGACCGGAGGAATTCGCGGTCGCCGTGAACTGCTCCACCAGCGCGTGGTTCTGGCCCACCAGCGCAAAGATGTCGAAGTTGCTCAGGACGTTGGTGCCGTTGATCGCGACGTTGAACACGCGCTGGCCCGACGCCGTCCAGGTCAGTTCGCAGAAGTGCAGCCGCACCGTGTACGCCGTTCCCGCCGTCAGGCCCGGGATCGTGTAGGTGAACGACGAGTTCCAGCGCACGCTCTGGTACACCGACGCAGGCGCCGCGTTGGTCACCCCGCTCGTGTTGATCGAGGCCGTGCTCGAGAACTGGTTGCCGGTGTTGAAGTCCGTGTCCGCCGCGAAGGGCGACACGGCCCCGCCGCCGGCGTTGATCTGGACCACGGCAGTCTGCGCGTGTAGGTTGCTGGTTATTACGCCAAGAACGGCGGCAGCCAGGAATAGGGCTCCGCGAAGAAGCGAACAATGCGTCGCCTTGGAATATCGCATGGATGACATTGCGAGGGGGGTTGTGGGGTGACCCGGCCGCAGAAGGAATGATGACGATCACTGCAGCCAGGCGAGGAGTGGGGCCCCTTGCTCCTGAAAAATCGCCGTGCGGGCAACGGCGCCAGAGTGCAACCGTTGCGAACCCACCTCGCACGCGCCTTCGCACGACACGCTTTTATCGCAATCCGACGCAACCCGCCGGCCACGGAGCCGGCGCCAGGATCAGGACTCGCCCAGCAGATGCCGGAAGCGCTCCCGCAGGGCGTCGGGATTGGGCACTGCAAGCGTGCTGCCCTTCACCTCGAGCAGGTCCTCGTCGCGCAGCCTCGCGAAGGTCCGCGACAGGGTCTCGCTGCTGGTGCTCAGCTCCGCGGCCAGCACGCGCTTGGTGCTGTCGAGTTCGATGTCCACGGGGCCCGCCGATCCCGCGGGGCAGCGTTTCAGGATCCAGTTGATGAGGCGGGTCTCGACGTCCTTAAGGGTCATGTCCTCGACGAGATTCACGAGCACGCGAAGATGCGCGCTCATCGCCGCGAGCATGCGCAGGCCCAGGTCGGTGCGGCGGCCCAGCAGCGCGACGAAGGGCACCTTGGGAATCAGGATCACCGTCGAATCCTCCACGGCCCTCGCGTCTGCGGGATAGCCACCCGCGGAAACCAGTGCGACCTCGGCGAACGAGGCGCCGGCGCGGAAAATGGCGATCACCTGCTCCTTGCCCGAGGGGCTGACACGGTGGACGTTGATGGCGCCCCGCTGGACGACGTAAAAGCCCTCCGGCGGTTCACCCTCGCGAAACAGGTAGGCGTCGCGCTCGAGCGACTTGAGCACGGCGAAGCCGGCGATCTCCTCCAGGTCGGCCGGGGGAAGACCGGCAAAAATCTGCACCATGCGCAGCGTGGCGCCGATCGCGGTGAGGCGGAACTGGCCGAGGTTCGGGTTCACGCCCCCACGGAAGCCAAGCGCCGCGAAAAACTCAAGGGCGCCCTGCGGCGGACGGAGGATTGCGAAGCGCGGGCCGATCCGCTGAGGTTGGCGCCCATGCGCGGTCCACCCGATCTCCTCGTCGTCCTCACCACCCAGTGGCGCGGGCAGGCGCTGGGAGTCGCGGGCGACCCCAACGCCCGGACGCCCGCGCTGGATTCGCTGGCACACGAGGGTGTCGTATTCACCCGCGCCCTTACACCACATCCGTTCGGCCCCTTCGCCCGCGCCGCTTTTCTCACGGGCGTGCCTTCGCCCGCGAACGGGCTGCGCGATTACTACGATCCCCTTCCCCGCAACGCCACGACGCTGGCCCGGACGCTGGCGGCGCGGGGCTACCAGACCGCGTTCTTTGGGAAATGGCACCTTGCCCCGAAGGACCGGCAGGCTCCGCTCGTCGGCGAGGCACACGCACGACAGATCGTCGAACCGGCGGACCGGGGCGGTTTCGAGGTGTGGCAGGGCTTCGAGGGGGGATTCCAACTGAACGATCCCTGGCTGCAGGGAGGGGATTCCGACACGCCGCGCCGCGCGGGCGGGTACCAAAGCGACGTGCTCGCCGAACTCGCGGCCGAGTGGTTTTCGCGGCCGCGGCAACGCCCCCGCCTGTGCGTCCTCAGCCTCGAGCCTCCCCATCCGCCGTATTCCGCGCCGGCCGCCGGCATCGCGCCCCGCGACTCGGCTTCGCTCGTGCTGCCGGCCAACGTGCCCCTCGGCGGCGAGGTCGAGCAGAAGGCCCGCGCCGAGCTGGCGGGTTATTACGCGCACATCGAAGCCACGGACCGGGCGCTCGGCAGGCTGCTGGCGCTGCCCGAGCTCGCCGACGCCGTCCGCGTCGTCACCTCCGTGCACGGCGACATGCACGGCGCGCACGGCCTCTTCCGGAAGGGCTGGCCCCACGAGGAGAGCCTGCGCGTGCCGCTGATCGCGCGGTTTCCCGAAACATTCGCCCCGGGAGGCCGGACGGTCGCCACACCCGTGACCCTTCTCGACCTGCATCGCTGGCTGACCGGATGGGCGGAGGGCCGGACCGACTTTGACCTGCCCGCCTTCGTCCGCTGCTCGATGCCGAGCGTGGTCGCATTGCCTCACCAGTGCGACCGCACCTGGCAGGCCGTGGTCGAGGGCGACTGGAAGTATGTGGAAACTGGCGACGGGCGTCCCTGGCTGCTCTTCAACCTGCGCGAGGACCCGCTCGAGCTTGTCAACCTCGCGGACCGCCCCGGGGCGGGCGACCGGATCACAGCCCTGCGCAGGCGGCTCGCCTGAGCAGGCGCCTCAGGCCCCGCGCCGGCGCGCTTCGGCCCCCGCTGCCAGCGCGGCCGCGGCCAGGGCCTTGCGCTCGCTCCGGCGTCGACGCTCCATGTGTTTGACCACCGCGTAGCCAAGCCCCGTGCACCCCGCAAGGGCCGCGGGAATCAGCAGCGTGTTGAACCCCAGGTATGTGTATCCAACCGCCCCCAACACGCCTCCGCCCAGGAACCCCGAGTAAAGCACGCCGTACAGCCCGAACCGCGTCCACTCGACCGTCCGGCCCCTCAGCGCCTGGCCGAACGCGATGCCCATGTCCGTCACCATGCCCGTGACGTGGGTCGTTCGCACGACCGAGCCGCTGTAACTCGACACCATCCCGTTCTGCAGGCCGCAGGCCATCGCGGCGAAGCAGTAGCCCGCGAACAGATCGTGGTTCAGGTAATGCGTGGCGAGCAGCAGCATCACGCACTCCGCCGCGAGGATCGCGCCGTAGCGCCGGCCGATCAGGAGCGAGCTCTGGCGCAGCGCAAAGCCGCTCGCCGCCGCGCCGAAGAAGAACGAGGCGATGATCGCGATCGCCCGCACGACGAGATTTCCCTGATCCGTGCCGAGGTAGATGGCCAGGTAGGTCGTCATGCCCGTCATGTGGCTGAGCGCCTGGTGTTCGAGGCTGATGAGACCCACCGCGTTGATGCAGCCGCCCATGAGGGCAAGTGCCGCGCCGCCGGCGTAGATGGGTCCCGGTATTTCCTTGGTGTGCATCGGAGAAAAGTGCGACCGCGCCCGGCCCCCTTTTCGGGCGGCGGGCAGTGGCGGCGGGATGGGACGGGGCCGGAGGATTCCGGGCCTAACAGTCCTCCCCCTTGTGCGCCGCCGGGGTGGGCGGACGCGCGGCATCGACACCACGACTGGGCGCGGCGTTCGTGTCTCGGGAGGTAACCAGATGCAGGAGTCCCGGACGCCCGTTCGCGGGCGCGCAGGATCCGCCCGCGGCGCCGTCGAGGGCGCCCGGCGAGGCAGATGCCTGCAGGGATGGATTCCGGGTCACGCCCCGAAGCCTGCTTATTCCCTGCCACGCCGGACCGTTGGACCGGAAGTCACTGAAAATCGGATACTTCCCGCTTAACCCACGCCGGCCACCGCAATCGCGGGAGACGTGGCAGGCGGCTTTTGGTGCAATATTATCTTCCCATGCGATGCAATATTTGCATCTTCCGCCGGCTTGATCCCTTCCAATATCACTATCGCCGTCCTGGACCGCTCACCCAGGGAACTCGCCCAGCTTTCGTCGCTGCTCGAGGACATCGGCTACCGCGTGCTGTCCGCGGGCACGGAGGCCCACGTCGAGCGTTACGCGGCATCCGAGGCGCTGAATCTCGCCGTCGTCGGCTACGAGGCGGGGCATGTGGATGTGACGACCCTGGTGAACCGGGTCCGGGGGCTCTCGCCCGACACGGAATTCATCCTGTGCTGCAAGGGAGGATCGGTCGGCGACGCGGTGGCCGCGATGCATCTCGGCGCCCGTGATTTTCTACCGAAGCCGGTGGAGCGCGAGGCCCTGCTTGCGGCGGTGAGGCGAGCGCTCGAGCGCCAGGCCCTGGTGGCCGAGGACCCGAAGCTACGGCAGAGCCTGAAGCGGCGCGCGGCGCCCGACATTTTCGTGGGCACGAGCACCGAGATGCGCCGGATCGCCGACACCGTGATCGAGGTGGCGGGCACCGACGTGCCCGTTCTGGTTACCGGCGAGAGCGGCACGGGCAAGGAACTCGTCGCCCGCGCGATCCACGACCGCAGCGCTCGCCGGCAGGGTCCGTTCGTCGCGATCAATTGCGCTGGGCTGCCCGATACGCTGATTGAATCGGAACTCTTCGGCCACGTGCGCGGTGCCTTCACCGGCGCGGTCGCCGACCGGCCCGGCGCCTTCGAGTCGGCCGCGGCCGGCACCCTGTTCCTCGACGAGATCGGCGACCTCAGTCCGAAGGGACAGGGCGACCTGCTGCGCGTGCTCGAGGACGGCGTCTTCCGACCCGTCGGCAGCCCCCGACCCGTGCGCGCTGACGTGCGCATCGTCGCCGCCACCAACCGCAGCCTGGCCCGCTGGGCCAACGAGGGCCGCTTCCGTGAAGACCTTCTCTACCGGCTCAACATCGTCGAATTCGCCCTCCCTCCCCTGCGCGAGCGCCCCGAGGACATCCCGGCGCTGGTCGAGTCGTTCAACGCGCACTTCTCCGCGCGTCACGGACGCCGCCGCAAGCACTTCAGCCCGGAATTCCTGGAGGCGCTCGCCCGTCACCCCTGGCCCGGCAATATCCGGCAGCTGCGCAATCTCATCGAGCGGCTCATGGTCACCGTGCGCGAAGCCTCGATCGGCCCCGAGTTCGCGCCTCCCCTTCCTGAACGCGCCCAGTCCACTGCAGGCCGCACGCTGTTCTCCGTGGAGGCCGGCGCGAGCGTTGCGGAGGTCGAGGCCCGCCTCATCCGCGAAACGCTCGCGCGGGTCGCCTCAAATCGCCGCGAAGCCGCGCGCATCCTCGGCATCAGTCCGCGCACCCTCGCCTATAAGATCAAGGCACTGGGCATCCCGACCGGCGCAGCGACCGACCGCGCGGCGTGACCGGGCTGAGGAAGAAGCGAGCAGTGAGGAGCGAGAATCGAGAATGCATCCAGCGCGCCGAGGGCGCAGGACGCGGGTGGTTTCCTCCTAGATTCAAGCTCCTAAATTCTAGATTCTCCCCGCTTCTCGCTTCTTTTGCCCCGCCTTGTATTCCCCGCGCCCTTCGCTTCGTCTGAACGCTGCATGATCCCAAAAAACGCAGTGAACAGAAGGAAACGAAGATAACAAAGAAGGCCAAGCCAAGCGATTACCCGTTATCACCGAGCCGAAAATCACTCAGCCATACGGTGAATCAATCAACGCTCTCAATTCTGTGGTGTGATTGCCTCGATTTGGTGGACAGAGAGTTGAGTTGTTCATCAAGCTCCCGGAGTTCCCGGCCTGCCTTTACCCGTAAGGGTGGCCGGGAACTGGAGGGAGCTTTGTGAACAACTCAACTGGGAT
>MLJW01000359.1_pt1 | contig 23881 bp, 20 predicted proteins | sample 888231 | NCBI WGS metagenome assembly MLJW01 (sample SAMN05788063, study PRJNA343431) | mine drainage metagenome | isolation source: sample collected from the inflow into an acid mine drainage treatment plant... | place: Germany: Lusatia, lignite mining district
CCACGACGGCCCCGTCCACGATGCCACGCTCCTCGGCGTCGTGCGGGTGGATCTCCAGCAGGTCCTCACCGTGCCACTGCACATTCGCCGTCCGACGGGTCTGGGCCCCCACGTTGTACTGGCTGAGGATGCGACCGGTGGTGAGGATCAACGGGAACTTGCGACTGGTGCGCTCGTCGGTCGCCACGAACGGCGTATCCACGAAGTGCCCCTTCCCGCGCACGAACCCGTCCGCGTGCATGGTCGGCGTGCCGTCGGGCGCCGAGTCGTTGCACGGCCACTGCAGGCTTCCTACGCTGTCCAGCTTGGCGAATGAGACGCCGGAGAAGGTGGGTGTCGTCGCGGCAATCTCGTCCATGATCTGGCTGCCGTCGTCGTAGTGCATCGGGTACCCCATGGCGGTCGCGAGCTCGCAGGCCACCTGCCACTCGTGCCTGCCGGACCTCGGCGCCATCACCGGGCGGACCCGGTTGATCCGCCGCTCGGCGTTGGTGAAAGTCCCGTCCTTCTCCAGGAACGACGTCCCGGGCAGGAAGACGCGCGCGAAGGCGGCGGTCTCGTTGAGGAACAGGTCCTGGACGATGAGCAGCTCCAGAGACGCCAAGGCCGCCTTGACATGCTTGACGTTCGGGTCGGACTGCGCAATGTCCTCGCCCTGGATGAACATGCCCCGGTAGGTGCCGGCGATGGCCGCGTCGAACATGTTCGGGATCCGCAGCCCCGGCTCGGGGTCCAGGGGTCGCTTCCAGAGCTCCTCGAACACCTGGCGCGCGGTGTCGTCGCCCACGGAGCGATACCCGGGCAGCTCGTGCGGGAACGAGCCCATGTCGCAGGAGCCCTGCACGTTGTTCTGCCCACGCATCGGGTTGATGCCCACACCCTCGCGGCCAATGTTCCCGGTGGCCATCGCCAGGTTCGCCATACCCATGACCATGGTCGAGCCCTGACTGTGCTCCGTGACCCCCAGGCCGTAGTAGATCGCCGCGTTGGGTGCGGTTGCGTACAGCCGTGCCGCGGCCCGCACCTGGGCAGCGGGGACGCCGGTGATCTGCTCCATCGCCTCCGGACTGTTCTCCGCGCGGGCGATGAACCTCTCCCACTGGGCGAAGGAGTCCACCTCGCAGCGCTGTTCGACGAAGGCCCGGTCGACGAGTCCCTCAGTGACGACCACGTGCCCGAAGGCGTTGACGATGGCGACGTTCGTACCGGGGTGCAGCTGAAGGTGGTGGGCCGCCTCGATGTGCGGGCTGCGCACCAGGTCGATGCGACGCGGGTCGATGACGACCAGCGCGGCACCCTGGCGCAGTCGCTGCTTCATCCGGGAGGCGAAGACCGGGTGCCCATCGGTCGGGTTGGCACCTATCAGCAAGATCACGTCGGCCTTCTCGACCGATCTGAACTCCTGCGTGCCCGCCGAGGTGCCGAAGGTCTGCTTCAACCCATACCCCGTCGGGGAGTGGCACACCCGGGCGCAGGTGTCGACGTTGTTGTTGCCGAACCCCGCCCGGATCATCTTCTGCACCACAAAGACCTCTTCGTTAGTGCAACGTGAGGAGGTGATCCCGCCGATCGACCCGACGCCGTGCTCGGCTTGGATCGCCACGAGCCCCGACGCCGCATACCCGATCGCCTCGTCCCACGACACCGCGCGCCACGGGTCGGTGATCGACTCGCGCACCATCGGGGAGAGCTGACGGTCCCGATGGGAGGTGTAACCCCAGGCGAACCGACCCTTCACGCACGAGTGGCCCTCGTTGGCCCCGCCTGCCTTGTAGGGCACCATCCGGACGACCTCGTCGCCCCGCAGCTCGGCCTTGAAGGAGCAGCCGACACCGCAGTAGGCGCACGTCGTGAGCACCGTGCGCTCCGGTGCGCCCAGCGCGATGACAGTCTTCTCCGCCAGCGCCGACGTGGGGCAGGCCTGCACGCAGGCCCCGCACGACACGCACTCTGACTGCATGAAGGTCTCGCCCGCGGACGCCGAGACCTTCGAGTTGAAGCCACGTCCCGCGATCGTGAGGGCAAAGGTGCCCTGCACCTCGTCGCAAGCGCGGACGCAACGCGAGCAGGCGATGCACTCGGCGGCATCGAAGGTGAAGTAGGGGTTGGTCTCGTCCTTGGCCGCGTCGAGGTGGTTCTTGCCCTCGTAGCCGTAGCGCACGTCGTGCACCCCGAGTGTCTCCGCGAGGTCGTGCAGCTCGCACTCGCCGTGGGCCTCGCCCGTCAGGCAGTCGCGAGGGTGGTCGGACAGGTAGAGCTCTGTCACCCCGCGACGTAGTCGAAGCAGGCGAGGGGAATCGGTCGTGATGGTCATGCCCGGGGTGCACGGCGTGCTGCACGAGGCGGGGGTGCCCTTGCGACCTTCGATCTCGACGATGCACAGCCGACAGGAGCCGAACGGTTCGAGGGAGTCGGTCGCGCACAGCCTCGGGACATCGACACCGACCGTCGCGGCCGCGCGCATGACCGACGTCCCAGCGGACACAGCCACCGTGATGCCGTCGATCTCCACCTGGATGTCCGCCTCCCCACCGCGGGCGGGCGTGCCGTAGTCGGGCTCCCTGAGCAGAGTCATGGCCGCGCTCCGTCCGACCGGTTCAGGTCTTCGGGGAAGTGTCGGAGCACGCTGCGCACAGGCATCGGGGTGAGCCCACCCATGGCGCACAGCGAACCTTCCTGCATGACCTCGCACAGGTCCTGCAAGAGCAGGACGTTGGATTCGACCTCGCGGCCGGCGATGATCCGGTCGATCACCTCGACACCGCGGACCGCGCCGATCCGGCAGGGGGTGCACTTGCCGCAGGACTCGGCCGCGCAGAACTCCATGGCGAAGCGGGCCTGGGTGGCCATGTCGACGGTGTCGTCGAACACGACTATCCCGCCGTGACCGACCATCGCCCCCACCTCGGCAAAGGCCTCGTAGTCCAGGGGCAGGTCGAACTGCTCGGGTGGCAGGTATGCCCCGAGGGGGCCGCCCACCTGCACGGCTCGGACCGGTCGGCCCGAGGCCGTACCCCCACCGAACCTCTCGAGCATCTCTCCCAGGGTGATCCCGAAAGCGGTCTCGACGATCCCGCCGCGCGCGACGTTGCCCGCCAGCTGGAATACCTGGGTGCCGCGTGAACGGCCGACACCGAACTCACGGTAAAACTCTGCCCCGCTGGCCAGTGCGACCAGCACGCTCGCCAGCGAGAGCGGGTTGTTGATGAGCGTCGGCTTGCCGAACAGGCCCTTCAGCGCGGGCAGAGGTGGCTTGTTGCGGACCACACCGCGCTTGCCCTCCAAAGACTCCAGCATCGCGGTCTCCTCACCGCAGATGTACGCACCCGCGCCGACGCGGATCTCAAGGTCGAAGCTGTGGTGGCTGCCCAAGACGCGCGGGCCGAGCCAACCAACGTCGTAGGCGATCTTGATCGCAGCCCGCATCGTGGCGACCGCGTCGGGGTACTCCGAGCGGATGTAGACGAAACCCTCGTGAGCGCCCACGGCGATCGCGGCAACGGCCATCCCCTCGATGAGCATGAAGGGGTCACCCTCCATGAGCATCCGGTCCGCGAACGTTCCGCTGTCGCCCTCGTCGGCGTTGCAGGCGACGAACTTCGGGGAGTCCGACGCGTTTCGGACCGCGTGCCACTTCACCCCGGTCGGGAACCCCGCACCGCCACGTCCGCGTAGACCGGACTCGGCGACCTCGTGACAGATCTCTTCCGAGGTCATCGTCACGGCCCGGCGCAACGCGACCAACCCGCCGTGCGCCACATAGTCCTGGGTGGACAGCGGATCGATGACACCGACCCGGCTGAAGGTCAGGCGGTCCTGCTCCGCGAGCCAGGGGATCTCCTGCGTGGGGCCATGGCCGAGCGCGTGCGGCCCCCCGTCGAGGAACCGTGCGTCGAACAGGGCGGCGACGTCGTCCGGTGTGACCGGGCCGTAGCCGACCCGACCGTGCGGAGTCACCACCTCCACCAGCGGCTCCAGCCACATCATCCCGCGCGAGCCGTTGCGGACGACGTCGACGGTTGCGCCCCGGCGAGTCGCCTGCCGCTCGATGGCCGCCGCGACCTGGTCCGCGCCGACCGAACGAGCCGAAGAGTCTCCAGGGACGTAGACAGTCGTCACGTCGCCTCATCGCCCAGCGCAGCATGTCGGACCAGCCGGTCGAGCTCGACGGGGTTGACCCGGCCGTGCAGGTTGCCGTTGACGGTGACCGTCGGACCGAGCGCGCAGTTTCCCAGGCAGAAGACCTCGTCGAGGCTCACGGACCCGTCGGCCGTGGTTGCGCCGAACTCGACGCCGATGGAAGTGGTGGCGTGGCCTGCCAGGGCGTGCCCACCCACCGCCTGGCACGCCTCACCCCGGCAAATCTGGACCCGCAGCTCCCCTGGCAGCGTCGAACGCAGATCTGGGTAGAAGGTCAGCACCCCGTGCACGTCGGCGCGCGAGAGGTTCAGCGCCTTGGCGATGAGTGGAACCGCACGCGGCTCGACGTACCCGAAGGTGTCCTGAAGTGCGTGCAGGACCGGCAGAAGCGGTCCGCGGAGCGCTGCGTGCGACTCGATTGTCGCCAGCGCCACGTCCTCAGACCACGGGACGTACCGCTTCGCCGCGTCACCAAACATCGCCTAGCCCCCCTTCGGGCTGGTCCACGTGCACCGCACAATACCCCGGGTGGCATCGCCCGACACCCGCTGCCCTGGCCGCGTTCGTTCATCTGCCAAGGGTCCCGATGCCTGCACACCTCGAAACCACCACCGCGTCACCTTCGCTTCCGCACAACCACCGAGACACGCGGCACCCGAAGATGGGTCGACTCCGCGATCGACCGCGCCCACCTGCACGCCATGACCTTGACCGCTGCACGCGGATAGACGCATCCCAGGCCTGATGCCGGCATGCCGGTCACATCGGTCTCCTAGCCGCCGATGTAGGACATCTCGATCCGGTGGCCGGGTGCGGCGAGCGGTTCTGCCGCGCCGCGCGCCTCGGAGTACCGGTCGGTGCGGCCGCGCCAGATCACAGCCATCGCGTCCGCGAGCTCCTCGTCCGACCCCCCACCACGGATCAGTCCACGCAGGTCGTGGCCGCCGGTGGCGAACAGGCAGGTGTAGAGCGTGCCGTCGGTGGAGATCCGGGCCCGGGTGCACGCGTGGCAGAAGGCCTGGGTCACCGAGGAGATCACGCCGATCTCCCCGCCACCGTCCCGAAAACGCCACCGCGTGGAGGTCTCCCCCGGGTACTGCGGCGGGACGGCCTCGAGCGGCATCACGGCGTCGATCCGCTCGACCACCTCGGCGGAGGGGACGACGTGCTCCAGGCGCCAGCCGTTGGTGGTGCCGACGTCCATGTACTCGATGAACCGCAGGACGACTCCCGTCCCGGCGAAGTGGCGCGCCATCGGGACGATGTCCTGGTCGTTGTGCCCACGCTTGACGACCATGTTGACCTTCACGGGCCCCAGGCCCGCCTCCTGCGCCGCCTCGATGCCGCGGAGGACCTTCGCGACTGGGAAACCCACGTCGTTCATCGCCATGAAGGTCGCGTCGTCGAGAGAGTCCAGGGAGACGGTCACGCGACGCAGCCCCGCGCCGTGCAGGCGCCCGGCCTGCCGGGCGAGGAGGGCCCCGTTCGTGGTCAGCGCAAGGTCGACCGGACCGCCCGACGGGGTCGTGAGACCGCTCAGCTGCCCGACCAGCACGGGAAGGTCTCTGCGGAGCAGCGGCTCTCCCCCGGTGAGCCGGATCTTCTCGATCCCGTGGGCCACCGCGACGCGGGCGACCCGCGTGATCTCCTCGAACGACAGCACGTCGGACCTCGGCAGGAACGCGTGACCCCGACCGTAGACGTCCTTCGGCATGCAGTACACGCAGCGGAACGTGCACCGGTCGGTCACGGAGATCCGCAGATCGCGCATCGCGCGCCCCCGGGTGTCGACGAGCACGGGGCCGGCGAGGACGGGGTCACCCGGAGGCACCGGGCCTAGGCGCATCCGACCCACTCGTCCGTCCCGTCCGTGAAGACCTGCCGCTTCCAGACCGGCAGCAGGCGCTTGACCTCGTCGACCAGCAGCGCGGCCGCGGCGAAGGCCTGGCCGCGGTGCGCGGCGGAGACCGCGACGGCCAGCGCGCACTCGCCGATCCCGAGCTCGCCGACCCGGTGGGACACCGCAAGCGCCTCGACCTCGGTCCGGGCCGCGACGTCCTGGGCGATGCGCGACAGGACGGCGGCCGCGTCCGGGTGCGCGACGTAGGCGATGCGATCCACCGAGCGGCCGTCGTCGTGGTCGCGCACCACTCCCGAGAACGTCACCACGGCCCCGGCCTGCGAACGGTCGACCTCGGCCGCGTGCCGCGCCGGGTCGATCGCCGTCTCGGTCACCTCGGCCCGGACGACGAGCCGGGCGGGAGCGCGACCCGTCGCCCCGGCGACGGAGCTTCCTGGCGCAGGTGTCGTCATCACGACAGCGTAGATCGGCGGGGCTCGACGGCCGCGGCGGTCCCGGGGCGTGGAGGATGTCCCGGTGGTTCGTCGCGGCGCCGTTCACCACAGGTGTGCATGGGAGACCATCACCTCGATGTCGTCACCGGCGGCCATGCGTGTCACGTGCTCGGGCACGATCGCCAGGGCGTTCGCTCGTGCCAACGCTCCCACGAGGTGGGAGCCGGGACCGCCGACGGGTGTAGCGACGTGCTCACCGCGTTCTGTCGTCAGGTCGGCCCGGACGAACTGGCGGCGGCCATCGGGTGAGGTTAACGGTGCACGGAGCCGCGCGCGCACGGTCGGGCAGGTGACGTCACGGTGCCCCTGCAACCGACGGAGCACCGGACGGACAAACACGTGGAACGAGACGAACGCGCTCACCGGGTTGCCGGGCAGTGTCAGGACCGGAATGCGCTGGTGACCGAGCACCCCGTGTCCTTGCGGCTTTCCGGGTTGCATGGCGACCCGCTCGAACGCGACGGTGCCGAGAGCGCCGAGGGCTTCCTTGACGACGTCGTACGCCCCGACGCTGATCCCCCCGGTCGTGATGACCAGGTCGACGCCGTCCAGCCCGGCGAGCAGCACCTAGACCAGCGCGTCAGCGTCGTCCGGGGCGGCGCTCAGCTGACGGAACGTGCCGCCGAGCTGGCGGACGGCCGCCGCGAGCATGACCGAGTTCGAGTCGAAGATCTGCGCGGGACCCAGCCTCGAGCCCGGGGCGACGAGCTCGGAGCCCGTGGACAGGATCAGGACGTGCGGCCGGCGGTGCACCGTGACGTGGCTCGCACCGATCGACGCGATCAGGGCGATGGCTGCGGTGTCGATGATCGCGCCCTCACTGAGCACGACCGACCCTCGGGGCACGTCCTCCCCCTGCGCGCGGATGTTCGCCCACGGTGCGGGTTGACGCAAGATCTGAACCACCTCGCCCCCGGCGTCCGTCCACTCGACAGGGACCACAGCGTCGGCGCCGGCCGGCAGAGGGGCGCCCGTCATCACGGGGACCGCCGATCCGGGTACCGCCGCCGGGGCGACCGCGCCTGCACCGACGTCGCCCGTCACCGTCATGGTCACCGGGTTCGACTCGGTGGCGTCGTCCAGGTCGCAGCGCCGGACGGCGTACCCGTCCATCGCCGAGTTGGTGAACACCGGCAGGTCGATCTCCGAGCGCAGGTCGTGGGCCAGGACCGCGCCGAGCGCATCGATCAGTGGCGCCGTGACCGTCGGGAGGGGGCGCACGCTGTCCAGAACGTCGGCGAGATGGGCGTCAACGGTCTTCATCGGTGCATCACGCACGCCTCGTTGTCGTGCTCGGCGGGAAGACCGGCCTCCGCGGGACTCGGCGATGCCGAGGCCGCACGGAGCTGTCTCGCGCGCCGCGTCGGGCGTGGCGCGGGATCGTGACCCTCACCGCCAGTAGCGTCGTGCGGTGCGGTGTCACGATGGTCGACATGGAACCCGTTGTCTCTACCGACGCGCAGCCCGCGCCCGCGGCGGACGGCCGCCCGCTCCGCGGGCCCCTTGCGGTGGGCGTCGTGATCCCTGCAGGTGGCACCGCACGGCGCCTGGGAGGCGTGTCCAAGCCCGCCCTGCAGGTCGGCGACCGCTCCATGGTCGCCCGGCTCGTCGCCGACCTGCGTGCGTTTCCTCTCGTGGTCGTCGGTCCGCGACCAGAGGATGTCGTGACCGACGAGGTCGAAGTGACGTGGTGCACCGAAGACCCGCCCGGCGGTGGCCCAGCAGCCGCCCTCGCTGCGGGCCTGGTGTACCTGACGGCAGTCGATGTCGTCGTCGCGATCGCCGGCGACCAACCGTTCGCCGCGAGCGCGGTCCCACGTCTGATCGAGGCACTTGCCGCCAACCCGGGCGCCGACGTCGCATGGGGAGTCGATGCGGACGACCGGGACCAGCCGTTGCTCGCGGCGTACCGGGCAGACGTGCTCCGCTCCCGACTGGATGAACCGTCCGGCGGTCGCTCCATGCGGCAGGTCACGGCGGGACTTCGCGGGGTGCGTGTCAGGCTGAGCGCGGTCGAGGGGATCGACGTGGACGACCCGGCGGACCTTGCCGCCGCGCGGGACCAGGCACGCAGGGCGCGGCGTCAGTGAGCTCACTGCTCGTTCGCCGTTTGCCACGACTGGACGAGGTGCATGACCTGGTCCAGGCGTGTCTGGACCTCGACGTCGATCTGCGCGCCGTTGGCCTGCGCGGCGCGCCCGGCCGCGAGCCCGACCAGGAACGCCGTCAACGGCGCTGATGGCCGGTTCACCCCGTGAGCGACGTCGCGCACCATGTCGAGCACAGACCGACTCAACCGCCCAAGGTCGTCGCCCGGGATGTCGAGCTCGGCAGTCACGAGCGCTGCCCAACGCACCGCGTCATCCGCGGGGTCAGGGGCGGCCTCACGCGCGTCGTACTCGTTCATGTCTCCAGCCTTCCGTCGTTCGGATCCGACAGCGCAGCCCTGTTGCCCGCAAGCACCTTGTCGCGCCACCCGCTGTTCACAGTCTCGAAGATCTCGCACTCGCGCCACACGACCCACACGCTGCGGTCCCCGCGCACACCAGCGAGCACAACCGCGTCCTTCTGCTCGACGGTGATTGCCGCTACTTCTTCTGCTCGCCCATCAGTCCTCCCGGGGCGGCCCTCCGAACCCCTGACTGTCGATTCGGTTCACGGATGTCGATCGCCGTGGTTGGCCGAGGGTGCTCAGCTGAGGTGGTGGGGAAGGACGAGCGACCGGTGGTCGTCGTCCTGTCCCAGCGGAATGCCCCGCACGCGGACCGGCTCGGGCGCGGCGCCAGCCGGTACCAGTCGCACGACGATCGCCTTTGACGTCGGGCAGTTGCTCCCTCGGGCCGTGGAGTCCAACGGCACCAGCGGGTTGGTCTCGGGGTAGTAGGCGGCGGCGCATCCGCGCGCAGTGTCGTACTCGACGGCTCGGAATCCCCGTAGCACCCGGACCGAACCGTCTTGCCAGGGCGCGACGATGTCGACGCGATCGCCGCTTCGCAGGCGCAGGTCGGCCAGGTCGGCGGGGTGGACCATGACCACGTCGCGGCCACCGGACAGGCCGCGGTAGCGGTCGTCGTGACCGTAGATGGTCGTGTTGAACTGGTCATGACTACGCAACGTCTGGAGGATGAGGTGACCCTCAGGCACGGTCAACACGTCCAGGGGCGTCACGGAGAACAGGGCCTTCTGCTCAGGAGTGTCGAACTCTCGGTTGTCCCGAGGAGGGTTCGGCAGCAAGAAACCGCCCGGGCGGCGAACCTTCTCGTCATAGGCCTCACACCCCGGAACGACGTGCGCGATATGGTGCCGCACCACCGAGTAGTCCTTCGCCATTGCTTCCCAGTCGATAGAACTGCCGGCAGGGCCACCCTGCAGTGTCGCCGCCGCCAACTGGGCGATGATCGCAACCTCCGACCGCAGGTGCGGCGAGGCCGGCTCTAGCCGGCCCCGGGACAGGTGCACGCTGCCGGCGGTGTCCTCGACGGTGACGCCCTGCGGGCCCTGCGGCCCGATGTCTCGTTCGGTCCTGCCCAACGTGGGGAGAATGAGCGCGGTGCGGCCGTGGACGACATGCGAGCGGTTGGGTTTTGTAGAGATCTGCACGGTGAGCTTCGCGGAGCGCAACGCCTCGTGGGTCCACTCCGTATCCGGAGTTGCTGCGGCGAAGTTCCCGCCGAGTCCGATGAATACGTGGGCCTTCCCGTCCCGCAGGGCTCGCACCGCGTTAACCGTGTCGTATCCGCGCTCCGTGGGCGCCTGGATACCGAATTCCTTCTCCAGGGCGGTCGCGAAGTGCGGTGGCAGCTTCTCCCAGATCCCCATGGTTCGGTCACCCTGGACGTTGGAGTGTCCTCGTACGGGGCACAATCCGGCTCCTGGCTTGCCGATGTTGCCTTGGAGGAGGGCGAGGTTGGTGATCTCCTTGATCGTCCCGACGGCGTTGCGGTGCTGAGTGATCCCCATGGCCCAGCAGATGATGGTCCGTGAAGAGGAGACGAACCGGTCGGCGAGGCGCTCGATCTCCGCCCGGGTGACACCGGTCGCCTCGTGCACCGCCGACCAGTCCAGCTCACGGAGGTGCGCGGCATACGCACCGAATCCTGACGTGTGCCGGTCGACGAAGTCGCGGTCCACCGGGCCGGGAAGACCGGCAGCCCGGGCGGCGTCGTCACGCTCGAGCAGGAGCGCGCCCAGTGCCTGGAACAACGCCAGGTCGCCATTCCCCCGGATCTGCACGAAGTCGTCGGCGAGCGCGCTGCCCACACCGGATAGCCCCCGCGCGGTCTGTGGGTTGTCGAACCGCATGAGTCCGGTTTCCGGCAGCGGGTTGACCGCGACGATCGTCGCACCGTTGTGCTTCGCCTTCTCCAGCGCGGTGAGCATCCGCGGATGGTTGGTGCCGGGGTTCTGCCCACACAACACCAGCAGCTCAGCGTCGTGGATGTCCTCCAACGTCACCGTGGCCTTGCCGATCCCGATCGTCTCCGCCAACGCCACGGACGTCGACTCGTGGCACATGTTCGAGCAGTCGGGCAGGTTGTTAGTCCCCAGGGCCCGCGCGAACAACTGGTAGCAGAATGCGGCCTCGTTGCTCGCACGGCCGCTCGTGTAGAAGATCGCCTCATCGACTGAGGCAAGATCGCGGATCGTCTCGCCCACGAGCTCGTAGGCCGTGTCCCACGCGATCGGTTCGTAGTGGGTCGCGCCCTCCCGAAGGATCATCGGTTCGGTGAGCCGACCGGCCTGGCCCAGCTGGAAGTCGCTCCACGTGGCGAGCTCGGCCACCGAGTGCGCGGCCCAGAATTCCCGATCGGCACGAGCCTTGGTGGCTTCCTCGGCCACGGCCTTGGCGCCGTTCTCGCAGAACTCGGCGGTCTTGCGCTCGCCCGGCTCAGGGTCTGGCCATGCGCACCCCATGCAGTCGAACCCGTCGGTCTGGTTCAGGCGCAGGAGCGTGCGCGCGGTGCGGGTGGGCCCCATCTGGGTGAGGCCTCGCTTGAGTGCAACGGCGACGGCGGGTAGCCCGGCCGCGGCTCGGGCACGCCGTTTCACATGGACGTCGCTCGGCTGCGGCTCGTCCGGCTCCGGAGCCGCGTGATCCGCAGAGGGTATGGCGCTTGCTGCTTGAGCCGGGTCCTGTACGTCGCTCATCATGGGTCCTTCGCTGCTGCGCGTCGCCAGGGTTTGCCGTCGATGTCGGGCGGACTGGCGCGTATGCCAGTGCCCGGGGCCTATCCGCCCACGGTAACGGTCGGGCTTGCAGAGCGGTGCCCTGTGGGGCCGATGCAAATGAGCCTACTCCGGGACCGGCCAGCACTCAGCGGATGCGGCCACCGTGATGAACCGTCACGGGAATGGTGCCGCGCGCATGCGGGGTCGGCGCTCGGTTGACGGGGAGGGGACGTGGGACTGCTCGAACTCGACGATGAGGCAGCGTGAATCGTCACATGACGGTGAGCAGTGACCTCTTCTGTGTGCATCCGGACATCAGGGGTCAAGGCCCATCCTGTCCGGTGAGCCGAGAGTCGCGACGCGTGTTGTGGTGGGCGTCTCTGTCGGCGGGCACTTTGATGGCTCATCCCAATCGAGGGTGTAGTTGCTGCAATCACGCCCCGTCCACGAAGTCCTGAGACTTCACAATCACGCCCCGACTACACCGTCAACTGGGAAGAGCCACTTTGATGCTCTTCTCCCTGAGCTTGCGGGCCCCCATCGTTGCCGTTCCCCCACTCGTCGGCGAAATCCGCCAGAGCCTGGGCTTCTCTGCCACCGCGACCGGGCTTCTCACGAGCATTCCTGTGCTGTGCTTCGGGCTGGCGGCTCCGCTCGCGTCGCAGCTGCTGCGCCGCCTTGGCATCAACCACGCGGCGATCTACTGCCTGCTGAGCATTGCCGCGGGGTTGGCGGTCCGTTCCTCGGGCACCGTGGCCGGGGCGTTCGTAGGGACGTTCCTCATCGGGCTCGGCATCACGATCGGCAACACGTTGGTCCCAATGCTGATCTGGCGGGACTACCGGCACCACGCCGCGCTCCTGATGGGGGCATACGCGGCCACAGTCAACACCAGCGTCACGATCGCGTCTGCCTTCGTGGTACCGATCGCGCAACGCGTTGGCTGGCAGGTGTCGCTGGCCATGTGACAACGCGAAGCCGCCCGGCGGTGGTCGCTGGCAGGACTCTGCCGACCGGGTGCAGGCCCGCCGATCCGACTGGGCTTGGGGCCGTCCCGCGCGCGATGCCTCACAAGCATGCCTGCGCCGCCGACGCGATTCAGTAGTCGGTCGCCTGTGCGGCGGGTCTTCTTTACGTCCAGGCCCGCGCGCAGGTCGCGATTCCTCATGTTTGTCGTGTGCGTGTCGATGTAGTGGCGTGAACCTCCTGTGGCGTGCCTACCTTGCGGGCGGTGCGCTGGTCGTTGCCCTCTACCTTGCAGTGCCCGAGGGAGTCTCGCGGGACCTCGTGTACGTCGTGGTGGGTTTGTCCAGTGTGTTGGCGATCGTCGTGGGGGTGCGGCGAAACAGGCCGCGGCGGGCGTCGGCGTGGTACTGGATGGCGGCTGGCCAGCTGTGCTGGGTCGTGGGGGACGGGCTGTACTCCTGGTACCAGGACGTGGCGGGAACCTCCCCGTTTCCTTCCCCGGCCGATGCCTTGTACCTGGTCGCCTACCCGCTGATCGCCATCGGGCTCGTGGGCCTGATTCGTGTCCGTGAGCGCGGGTTCGACGTTGGCGGGGTGATCGACAGCAGCATCGTCACGGTCGCGTTGGGGCTGCTGTCCTGGGTCGTGCTCGCGGGTCCGATCGCGCGCGACGCCGGGCAGTCGCTGACCGCTCGCGTGATCGGGGTCGCCTACCCGGCTGCAGACATTTTGTTGCTCGCCTTCCTTGTGCGGCTCCTGGTCGGACCAGGTGCCCGAACGGTGGCGTTCCGCCTGCTCACCGCGGCGACGGGGCTGCTGCTGGTGGCCGACTCGGTGTTCGCGGTGATCAGCGCCACCTCGTCCTACCAGGGTGGGGCAGTGGACCTGGTGTGGTTGGCTTCCTACATCCTGTGGGGGACGGCCGCGCTGCACCCGTCGATGACGGCGTTGTCCGAGCCTGGCCTCGCACCCGCCCCGCTGACGGCGCGCCGGCTGGCGGCGTTGACCGTCGCCATCCTGATCGCGCCGTGCACGCTCGCGGTCGAGCTCGTTCGCGGAAGTCCCGTGGATGCCTGGCCGGTTACGCTGTGCTCTGTCGCACTGTTCGCTCTGGTCGTCGCGCGCATGCAGTTGGCGATGCGTGAGGTTCGCGCGTCGTCTGATCAACGTGACATCGCCCAAGGCGACCTCGCCCATCAGGCCGCGCACGACTCGCTGACGCAGCTGGCGAATCGTGCCCATGCGGTTCAGATGATCGAGGCCGCCCTGAACCGTGCACAGCGCTCCGGGAGCCTGGTCGGGCTGCTGTTCGTCGACCTGGACCACTTCAAGACGGTCAACGACACCCACGGTCACGCCGCCGGGGATGACGTCCTGCGTGAGACCGCCCGGCGCATGCAGGACAACGTCCGTGCGGGGGACACCGTCGGACGTCTCGGGGGCGATGAGTTCGTCGTCCTGGTCGAGGCCCCGGACACCGAGGCCGACGTCGTGGGGCTCGCCGAACGTCTCGTCAGTGCCATCTCCGCGCCCGTCCGCACCGGCGGACGTGAGGTGGTCGTCACTGCCAGCATCGGGGTCGCGGTGGTCCGTGATGGCGGCACCGACGCGGACGTGCTCCTGTACGAGGCAGACGCAGCGGCCTACCGCGCAAAGGCTCAAGGACGCGGTCGCGCCGAGATCTTCGACGACGCTCTGCGCCGCGAACACCTGGCGCGCGTCGAGCTGGAAGCAGCAATGCGAACCGCCCTGGAGCTGCGGCAGTTCGTGCTCTACTACCAGCCCATCGTCGAGGTCCTGTCCCGGGGCACAGCAGGCTATGAAGCGCTCGTGCGATGGAACCGGCCCGGGCACGGCCTGGTCGGGCCCGACGAGTTCATCCCGACCGCCGAGCTGTCGAACCTCATCTGCGACCTGGGCCGCTGGGTCCTGGGCGAAGCGACCCGACAGCTCGCCGCGTGGAACACGACCCATCCGGGGGACCTGACCGTCGCGGTGAACATCTCCGGGCGTCACCTCGCCAGCACGGAGATCCTCTCGGACGTCACCAGGGCACTTGACGCTGCCGGACTGCCGGCTGATCGCCTGGTGCTGGAGATCACCGAGACGGTGCTGGTCGACCAGCCAATGGCCCTGGTGCACCTGAGCGCCTTGCAGGAGCTCGGGGTCGGGATCAGCATTGACGACTTCGGCACCGGGTACACCTCCATCGGCCAGATGCAGAACCTGTCCGTCGACAGCATCAAGATCGATCGCAGCCTGGTCGCGTCCGCCGACCCCGGGGCCGATGAACTCGTTCGCCTCGTCGTACACGCGGCCCACGCGTTCGGCCTGACGGTCGTCGGCGAAGGAGTTGAGCTCGAGACCCAGCTCGCTTCCCTCGAGCAGGTCCAGTGCGACTTCGCCCAAGGCTTCCTCTTTGCGCGCCCCCAACCCGCCGGCGGGCTCACGATGCCCCCCAAGGGTCACCAGGACGCTTCGCACCGGACCCGGTAAACTCGAGCGTGAAGACCCGTTGCTGGCCCCCTGTGCAGCGGGTCTTCGCCTCGTGCGGTCGGTCCTGCAACGGCGAGTGACGGATCCAGTGGATGCGGTCCGCCGGTGGGCTGCGCCAGGCCACCCAACGCGACGGACCCGAACCGGGTGACGATCACCGAGGCCCCGTCCGCCTCTCGTCGTTCGCTGAACCTTTGCACAACCCGTAGGTGCTGGGCAGACAGCCGATTCCGCAAAGCGGCCGACAAACTGCTCCTTCGCCGAATGGCATCCGGACACCGCCGATTCGCAGGTTTGCCGAGTGCTGCGCGCCCTGACGTTCACTGATCGGGAGCCGCATCGTCGATCAACTTGAGCAGGCGATCCTCCATGTCGGCGACCAGTGCGGCCCGGGCGTCCGCGAAGGTTGCCGCGGCGTTCTCGCCCAACCGGTGCACGACCTCCGCGAGTTGTTCGTCGGGTGTGGCGCTGGCCCAGGCCGGGTCACCCTGGACGTCGGCGATCACGCGCGCCAGTTCAAGGTCGCTCAGGTCATGATCGCGGCTCGGGCTCATGGTTGCTCCTGGGGGTGTCGCAGCGTCAAGGACCCAATCTCGGGGGCCTTGCTGTTGTTGCCGGTTCGGTGGGCTGGGGTGAGTGTGGGGCGCCAGCGGCTCCGAGGGCGGTCAGGGTCCCGGCGAGGGCGAGCAGGGCGGCGACGGCCGGTTCGGTGCCGAGGGCACGCTCTAGCACTGGAAGGTAGTACGGGTACAGGGCGGGCAGGACGATCGTCAGGCTGTAGGCGAGCCCGTAGCCGCTGGAGCGGACCGCCGGTGGGAAGTGCTCGGTGAGGTAGGCGGCGACGGGACCGTAGACCGAGACGGTGGTGACCTCGAGCAGGACGACCAGCAGCACGAGCGAGCCCGGGGTGTGCTGTCGGAAGATGGCGAGGTAGGTCAGCGGCGCGAGGACCGCGGAGACGACACCGAAGGTGATGAAGAAGGTCCGTCTTCCGGTGAATGTCGACAGGTGGCCGCACGCCACCATTGCCAGGGCCGATGCGGTGGTTGCGCACAGCATGGTGACGGTCACGCGTTGGTCGCTGAGGTGGGCGAGGGTCTTGAGCTGGCCGGTCAGGACTGCGACGGCCATGTCGGTGAAGAGCCACAGGCCGCTCATCAGGACCAGCAGGTGGCGCAGGCTGCGCCCGTTGTGGCCCACCAGCACGTAGGTCAGTGGCCGGGACACCCGAACCGTCGGTGCGGCGCCGGGGTTGTCCGCGACGTGCCGGTGGTAGTAGACGAGCATCGCCAGCGCCATCGCCGCACCTATCGCGAACGGGATCCGCCAACCCCAGGTGCTGTATGCGTGGGGCCCAAGAAGGTTGAGCATGAGGAGAACGAGGGCGGCGATGGTGGCGTTCGCCCATGGGGACATCCACATGATCAGGCCACTGACCAGACCGCGCCGACGCTCAGGTGTCCACTCGATGGCCAAGGGGACAGCTGAGGTGTACCCGCCGCCGATGAACACGCCGCTGAGGAAGCGAAGACCCAGGATCGCGTAGAACGTGGCGGGCCCGAGCAGCTCGCGTCCAGGTACCAGGGCGACGAGGGCCGTGGTGACGGCGACGCCGCCCATGGTCACCTTCGTGGTGGCGGTTCGTCCAATTTGATCGGCTACCGGTCCGAAGATCGCCGAGCCGAGGGGGCGTCCGATGAGGGTCGCGACGAAGACCAGGCCGATGGACGCCGTCAGGTTTTCCGGTCCGTACAGGCGGGCTGCGGCCGGGGCCAAAGCGATCACGGGCAGGAAGATGTCGAACTGGTCGACGTAGTTCCCGAGCACACCTCCCCGTACGGCGCTGCGGGCCACACCCGCCGTTGCGGGAACAGGCCGGTTCGAGGGCGGTGGACCGTGCCGGCCGATCGTTGCGGATGCGGGGGAAACCGCTGGCGTGGTGCGCGAGGACATCGGACGGTTGCCTTTCTTCTTGTTGCGGCCGGCGGCCCCGTGGTCGCCCCGGCTGGTGCGAGGCAGGCGGGGCCGGCAGCGCCGGTGTCAGTGCGGTACCGGTGGGAGCACGGGGGTTGAGCTATGACGTCAGGGTGCTGTCGGGGGTGTCGTGGCCTGCGGCCACAGGGCGTGGAAGTGGTGCACGGGACCGGGGCCGTGGCCCACGTCGAGGGCCTCCGCCGCGCGCAGTGCCGCAGTCAGGTAGTCCTTGGCGTCGCGCACGGTACTGGCCCAGTCGGGTCGGCCTGGGCGCAGGGCTGTGATCGCGGAGGAGAGCGTGCACCCGGTGCCGTGCGTGTTGCGGGTCACCACGCGCGGCGCCGCGAGCCGGGTGATCGCACCCTCGATACCCAACAGGTCGATGCACTGCGGCCCGTCGAGGTGGCCTCCTGTGAGCAAGACACCTGGACACAGTCGTGCGAGCCTGCCGAGCTGGTCGACGGCGTCCGCGGTCGTGACGGCCTGCGCCTCACCCAGCAGGACGGCGGCCTCGGCGGTGTTCGGAGTGATCAGGTCGACAAGCGGCAGCAGCAGCTCACGCAGGGCATCGGTCGCCTCGAGGCTGAGCAGGACGTCTCCGCTGCTGGCGACCATGACGGGGTCGAGCACGACGTATGGGGGCCGGTGCCGGCGTAGCGCGCCGGCGACGGCCTCGACCACCTGCGTGGTCCCGAGCATCCCGATCTTGACCGCGTCGATGCGCACGTCGGCGAACAGGGCCTCGAGCTGGGCGGTGACGAACTCCCCGGGGACCGGGTGGATCCCTGCCACACCGCGGGTGTTCTGGGCGACCACGGCGGTGATGACGGTGGTGCCGTAGACGCCCAGGGCGGAGAACGTCTTCAGGTCGGCCTGGATGCCCGCACCGCCGCTCGGGTCGGTGCCGGCGATGGTCAACGCGTTGACGATCATGGTCGGGCACCTCGCAGGTCGGCGGCTGCCACGCACGGGTCGGGTGCGCCGCCGATCGCGGACACCACGGCGAGCCCGTGGACCCCGGTCGCCCAGACCGACGCCGCGTTTCGGGCGTTGATGCCACCGATGCCGACGCAAGGCAGGGTCGTGCTGGCACACAGGGCGGCCAGCTCGGCCAGCCCGACAGCCGCCCGGGCGTCGAGCTTGGTGGTGGTGGGGAACACGGGGCCGATGCCGAGGTAGTCCACGGTGCCGCTGGCCAGGGAGTGCACCTCGGCGATCTCCTCGGGCCGGGAGGCCGAGAGGCCGATGACGAACTCCGGCCCGGCCAGCCGGCGCGCGTGGCCGACGTCGAGGTCGGACTGGCCGAGATGGACCCCGTGTGCGCCCGATGCCAGGGCGATGTCGAGCCGGTCGTTGACGAGCAGGGGGACACCGGTGTCACCAAGGATGTCGAGCAGCTCGGCGGCCAGGGCCATCAGCTCTCGTCCGGACGCCTGCTTGTCACGCAGCTGGACGGCGCTGACCCCGCCGGCCAGCGCGGCCTCCACCGTGGCGCGCACCCCCCGCGGGCCTGCGTCCCGCGCACCGATCACCAGGTAGACCGACAGGTCCAGGACCACGGCTCAGCCGACGTGGGTGCGCAGCGCCGCGGCGTCGAGGCCGTACAGGGCATCGAGCAGTGCGACCGCGAAGCTGCCCGGACCGGGGCCCGTGCTCCTGGTGACGGCGACCTCGGCGGCCACCGTCAGGATCGTCGTCGCAGCACCCGCCGCGATGAGCGGCGTGCTCTCCACGGCGCAGCAGGCAGCGACGAGGGCGCCCAGGGCGCACCCGACGCCCGTCACCCGGGTCATCATCTCGTGACCGGAATGCACTTCCAGCACGTGGGTGCCGTCGCAGAGGTAGTCGACGGCACCGCTCACGGCGACCGTGGTCCCCATCCGGCGGGCAAGCCCCGAGGCCTGCTCGAGGGCCTGCGCGGACGTGGTCGTGGAGTCCACCCCACGTCCGGCCGAACCCGTGGCGCCCGCGAGGGACAAGATCTCCGAGGCGTTGCCGCGCACGACCGCCGGCCCACCGGTCACGAGCTCGGCGGCGAACCGGGTCCGGTAGGCGAGCGCACCGACGGCGACCGGGTCCAGGACCCAGGGGGTGCCCGCACGCCCTGCCGCTGCGACCGCTGCGCGCATGGCGGTGACCTTGTCGGGGGACAGCGTCCCGAGGTTCACCAGTACGGCGTCTGCGACCTGGGCGAACTCTGCGGACTCCTCGGAGTTCTCCACCATCGCCGGCGAGGCGCCGACGGCGAGCAGGACGTTCGCGGTGAACCCCGCCACCACGATGTTGGTCATGCAGTGCACGAGCGGACCTTTGCGGCGCAGCTCGTCGAGCACGCGGATCGCGTCCTCGGGCGACGCGATCCGAGACTGGTCCTGGGGCAGGAGCGTGGGGCCCACGGCTAGATCCCCTCGATCGGGAGGTAGACCGAGCTGCCTCGCTGCACGAACTCGGCGGACTTGACGGCCATGGCCTCCTCGATCGCCTGCGTGCTTGTGAGGCCGTTCTCCTGCGCGTAGGTCCGGACGTCGGCGGAGATGCGCATCGAGCAGAACTTCGGGCCGCACATCGAGCAGAAGTGGGCCGTCTTCGCGGCCTGCGCCGGCAGGGTCTCGTCGTGGAACGCTCGCGCGGTGTCGGGGTCCAGGGACAGCGCGAACTGGTCGTCCCAGCGGAACTCGAAGCGGGCCCGGCTGAGCGCGTCGTCGCGCTCCTGGGCGCGCGGGTGCTGCTTTGCGAGGTCGGCCGCGTGTGCGGCGATCTTGTAGGTGATGACGCCGGTCTTCACGTCGTCGCGGTCCGGGAGCCCGAGGTGCTCCTTCGGGGTGACATAGCAGAGCATCGCGGTCCCGGCCTGGGCGATCATCGCCGCGCCGATGGCCGAGGTGATGTGGTCGTAGGCGGGGGCGATGTCGGTGGCGAGCGGGCCGAGCGTGTAGAACGGGGCTTCCTCGCAGAGCTCTTCCTCGAGCCGGACGTTCTCGACGATCTTGTGCATCGGGACGTGACCGGGGCCCTCGATCATCACCTGCACGCCGTGGGACTTCGCGACCTGGGTGAGTTCGCCCAGGGTGCGCAGCTCGGCGAACTGGGCCTCGTCGTTGGCGTCCGCGATGGACCCCGGGCGCAACCCGTCACCCAGGGAGAACGTCACGTCATAGCGGCGCAGGATCTCGCAGAGCTCGACGAAGTGGGTGTACAGAAAGCTCTCTTCATGGTGCGCCAGACACCAGGCCGCCATGATCGAGCCGCCCCGGGACACGATCCCCGTGACGCGCCCGGCGGTCAGGGGCACGTACCGCAGCAGCACGCCGGCATGGACGGTCATGTAGTCGACGCCCTGCTCGCACTGCTCGATCACGGTGTCGCGATAGATCTCCCAGGTCAGTGCAGCCGGATCGCCCTTGACCGTCTCCAGCGCCTGGTAGAGCGGCACCGTTCCCACCGGCAGCGGTGAGTTCCGCAGGATCCACTCCCGGGTCAGGTGGATGTCCTTCCCCGTGGACAGGTCCATCAGCGTGTCCGCGCCCCACCTGGCGGCCCACACCATCTTCTCGACCTCCGCGGAGATCGAGGAGGTCACCGCCGAGTTGCCGATGTTCGCGTTGACCTTCACCGCGAAGGCCTTGCCGATGATCATCGGCTCGCTCTCCGGGTGCCGATGGTTGGCGGGGATCACCGCACGGCCGCGCGCGACCTCGTCACGCACGAGCTCCGGCGCCAGGCCCTCACGCACGGCCACGTACGCCATCTCCGGGGTCACGGTCCCCGCCCGGGCCCAGACGAGCTGCGTGGCGGCACCGTCGACAGGCGCGGGACGATCCCACCCGTCACGGGTCCGGGGCAGGCCGGCGTCGAGGTCGATCGCGGCCGACGCATCGGTGTACGGGCCCGACGTGTCGTACAGGTCCAAGTGCTCACCGTTGCTCAGGTTCACCCGCCGGACCGGCACCCGCATCCCGGCGAACCCCGGCACCTCGGCGTGCTGCTTCGTACTGCCGTCGATCGGTCCGACGGTCACCGTGGATACAGGGGACACAGGTGCAGAACTGGCATGGCGCATCGTGACGCTCTCCCTACGCCGGCATGATCCGGACAGGTTCAACGGTCGACGGCCCTAGCCGTCCTCTCAGCCCGCTGGTGCGGACTCCCGTGCTGGACTAACGCGGTGAGACTACCCCAACCACGTCCAGGTCTGCCCCAACCTGGTTGACTTTGGGCCAGGCCCCAGGGACAGTCGGGGCTGCTGTCGTTCTGCTTGACACTCTCGGTGAGTGATTCTCAGGCCGCGCGTGCGGCCTGAGTGTGGATCATCTCGTACTCGGTCGGGGTGGGTCTGGACTGCGGGTGTGGGACGTCGTGGCGTGTCGGACGCCCCCGGGAGCGCATGGGGTGAGTGGGGCACGAGCGGATCCGCCCTGGGCGGCGTCCGAGAGTGTTCGGGCTTCTTCGATGAGCTGGGCGCGGGCGTCGGGGGTCTAATGAGCCCATGGACGGCAACGTCCGGCCGCTTGTTCTCGCGCGTTGGTGGTGCGTGGAAGTCTGGGGTCGGGGCGGGGCGAGTTATGCCTGCCACTGACGGAGGAACCATGGGCAGATCGTCGTGAACGCGACTCGTGCGGTGAAGCCTCGCGGCGCCGCGGGCTACCTGTGGATGCTGGTCGGGCTGGTCCTGTGCGGTGTGCTGGTGAGCGGGTGCAGGTCGACGACCGCTGATGCGCCTGGTGGGCGGGTGCCATCCGCCGGGCCGGGCGCCACCGGCACTCCGGTGCCATCCGGCATCACCGCCGCACCGGCCCCCGCCACCACCACCGCGGTCGCCGCCGCGCTGGTGGTGGGTCCCGGTCCGTCCGGGGCCTACCGGGCCCAGGCCCAGCCCGCGCCCGGCACGTGCCACTATCGGGTGTTGGGCGCAGCGGCCGGGTCCGTGCTCCCCGACCCGGTATGCACACCCGGGGCGAGGAACCCGGCCGTGACACCGGCCACGCTCCGGACCACGATCTGCCGGTCGGGTTACTCCTCGAGCATCCGCCCACCCGAGAGAATCACCAGCACCGAGAAGGCCGCCTCGATCAAGGCCTACGCCTACGCGGGTAACCGGCGCGTGGTCGAGTATGACCACCTGATCTCACTCGAGCTTGGCGGGGATCCGAACGACTCGCGGAACCTGTGGCCCGAACCGAACGCGGCCACAGCCACCACGTTCACAAACGCGAAGGACACCGTCGAGAACCGCCTGCACACCTTGGTGTGTGCCGGCACCATCACTCTGGCCTCCGCACAGGACGCGATCGCATCGAACTGGACCACCGCCCTGGCCGTCGCCACCGGCCCGAGTTCATGAACAACACCCCGCACGGCGCCGGGGTGAGCGCGGGATGATCGGCGCCATGTCGACCAGCGACCGCTTTGAGCGGTACGAAGCGCGTACGTCCGGGCCGTTGACTGTTCTTGCGCTGGCGTTCCTGGTGGTGTTCGGCGCGCCAATCGTCTGGCCGGACCTGCCGACATTCCTCGTGCGGGTGTGCGACGGGGCGAATGTGGCCATCTGGGCGCTGTTCGCCGCCGATCTCGTCGCGCGAGTCGCACTTGCCGAGCGGCGGTGGTCCTACCTTGCCCGGCACCCCGTCGACGTGCTCGTGGTCGTCGTACCGATGCTGCGACCACTGCGGGTGCTGAGGGTGTTCGCCGCCGGTCAGGCGTTGCTGACCCGGAGCCGGGGACTGGTCCAGACCGGGCAGGCGATCGTGCTCGCCGCGAGCGTTCTGATCGTGATCGGGGCGCTGGCGATCCTCGACGCTGAGCGCAGTTCGCCAGGAGCGAACATCGCCAGTTTCCCTGACGCGCTGTGGTGGGCGATCACCACGGTCACGACCGTCGGGTACGGCGACAGGTATCCCGTCACAGGGCTCGGGCGGCTCGTTGCCGCGGCCTTGATGCTCGTCGGCATCAGCCTGCTGGGGCTCGTCACGGCAACCGTCGCCGCGTGGTTTATGCGTGCCGAGCAACAGAACATGGGCACCGGCCTGGGTGTCGCGGACCGGTTGCGTGAGCTGCGCGCCCTTCACGCTGGGGCGATCATCAGCGACGAGGAATTCGCAGACGCACGGACCCGTCTGCTCGCGGACATCTGACCGCGCCACGCTGCGGCTGGGTGCTCACCACGTGTGTGCCGAGTCCAGTGACCTGGTGATCTTCGCGGCGAAGTCGACGCTCGCCTCGTTGATCTTCTGTGCGAAGAAGTGGGCCTGCTCGAGGTTCTTGACGGAGACCTCGATGAGGATGCGCGTGTCGTCGGCGAGGGTGAGCCGCACGATCAGGGTCGTGGGTTCCACGCGCAACTCGTCTGGGGAGCGTCACCGCCGGTTGTACCGAGACAGCTCACGTGCCGGAGGGCGTCGTCGAAGAGGTCGGCGCGGGTGCCCGCGACAGGCCACGTGTTGGACCCGTGGTGGAGGGGGTTTGCCGCCGAGGCGAAGCGCCGGGCCGGGCAGGATGCGCACACTGACGCGTCCGCGACCGTTCACGCTGACGCGCCCGGTGCGTTTGGATACCGACATTCCACTTTCGGATACGTTCAATTGCGCGGTCCTGCTCAGGATCACGCACTTGCGATGGTTGAGGCGCATGCGGCACTCGTGTGCCGGTGCGCTGACGTCACGTGCCCACGGAAGCGGTCGAGCGGGCTACCGTGTTTCCCCATCGGACGCAGGTGCGGCTGCTGAGTCGGGGCTGAGCCCATGTTGCCGACGCCGACGCCGACGCCGACGCCGAGGACGTGAGA
>MLJW01000360.1_pt1 | contig 23643 bp, 20 predicted proteins | sample 888231 | NCBI WGS metagenome assembly MLJW01 (sample SAMN05788063, study PRJNA343431) | mine drainage metagenome | isolation source: sample collected from the inflow into an acid mine drainage treatment plant... | place: Germany: Lusatia, lignite mining district
CGATCAGGTCGGGGTTGTCATACGCTGCGCCGAATGCATGTGAAACGCTGTAGCCGAGTTCGCCGCCTTCGTGGATTGAACCCGGCGTTTCCGGCGTGCAATGGCTGCCGATGCCGCCGGGGAAGGAAAACTCCTTGAAGAACTCGCGCATGCCGTCCAGGTTCTCGCCCTTGTTGGGATACATCTCGCTGTAGGTGCCTTCCAGATACACCGGCCCAAGGATGCCGGGTGCGCCGTGTCCGGGTCCCGCCATGAAAATCGCATCCAGATCGTATTTGTTGATCAGGCGGTTCATGTGGATGTAGGCGAATGCCAGCCCCGGACTGGATCCCCAGTGCCCGAGCAGGCGGCTCTTGATGTGTTCGGGCTGCAGGGGCTCTTTGAGCAGGGGATTGTCGCGCAGGTAGATCATGCCTGCCGCCAGGTAGTTGCAGGCACGCCAGTAGGCATCGATGTGCTTGATTTCCTCTTGCGACAGGGGGGTGGCCAGGGTGCTCATGTTTTGTCCTTGTTGATTCAATGCTCAATATCGAAGCGCCTGTTGCGATGGCCCGATCATCCTCGCCGGATGTTGCGGAATTATGGCCTGCAGGTGCGGGCGGCGGGCGGGTGTCGATCGGGTCATGCTACAACAAATTGCAGAAACAGGATACATAAGTCCCGATAAAGTCGTGGGACTGAAACTCAGCTCTGGCCATCCCTGGCCCTGATCGCCGATTCTATGCGCCGGCATAGCGTTTGCAGGATCTTGATGCGCGCGAAGTTCTTGTCGTTAGCCTCCACCAGGGTCCACGGCGAGAGGGAGGTGCTGGTCCGGTCCACCATGTCGCACACGGTATGTTCGTACTCATCCCATTTTGCGCGGTTGCGCCAGTCGTCCTCGGTAATCTTGAAGCGTTTGAAACCGGTTTGTTCGCGTGCTTTGAAACGTTTGAGCTGCTCATCCTGGCTGATGCTGAGCCAGAACTTGACCACGACGATATCGTGGCGCGCTAGCTGGGCTTCGAAATCGTTGATTTCGCCGTAGGCGCGCATCCAGTCCGCCTTCGAACAGTAGCCTTCCACGCGCTCGACCAGAACCCGCCCATACCAGGAGCGATCGAAGATCATCAATCGCCCGCGCCGGGGTATGTGCCGCCAGAAGCGCCACAGATAGGGCTGGGCACGCTCCTCCTCGGTGGGCGCGGCGATCGGGATGACGTGATAGGAGCGGGCATCCAGCGCGCCGGTAATGCGGCGGATGGCGCCGCCCTTGCCGGCCGCATCGTTGCCTTCGAACATGGCGATGACGGTGATGTTGCTGAATTTCGGATTGCGGATCAGCAAGGCAAGTCTGCCCTGGTATTTTTCCAGTTCGAGCTGGTAGGTCTTCTTGTCGATGGTCTGGTCAAGATCCAGTGTCCTGATGATGTTGCGCTGGTCGATGGCGGGCAATGGCGGCGGCGCATGCACTTCCGTGACGGTCTTGTCTGCTTCGGCCAGGCGTTTCTTCAGGGCGTCAAGAATCACCTGGCCGACGGTCATGCTGCGAAAACGGGCATCGAAACCTTCGACGATGATCCACGGCGCCTCGGCCGTGCTGGTGTGGCGGATGACGCTCTCATGCACGCGACGGAATTTGTCGTAAAGCTTGAAGTGCTTCCAGTCGCGCCTGGTGACGCGCCAGCGGGTTTTCGGGTTTTGTTCCAGCAGTTTCAGGCGTTGTTGCTGTTTTTCCTTCGACAGGTGCAGCCAGAATTTGAGCACCAGCGCCCCTTCGGCTACCAGCATGTGTTCCAGCCGCCTGGCGCGCTCCAGGCTCTGGTCGAGGTCGGCTGTCTTGGTGAGGCCCATCACGCGGTTGAGGATGGGCCAGGTGTACCAGGAGCCCAGAAACACGCCTATCCTGCCCCTGGGCGGCAGGGCGCGCCAGAACCGCCACATCATCGGGCGATCCAGTTCCTCATCCGACGGCTCGCCCATGCTGTGGGTCTGGATGAAACGCGGGTCCATCCATTCGTTGAGCAGGTTGAGGGTCTCGCCCCGTCCCGCGCCATCCAGGCCGCCGATCAGGATGATGACCTGAAATCTAGCCAGCCTGGCCAGATTGATCTGCGCCTCCAGCAGTTCCTCGCGCAGTTTCGGCACCTCCCTGTCGTAGCTTGCCTTGTCTATGGTGTGACCAAGTTCGGCAGATTCAAACATGCGACTCCCCCAGATCGAAATCAACGGCACGAGAAAAACGACTGTGACAACACCGGTATCATAGAATCATTTTGTGCGGTAATCTGGAAAAATTGCAGCGCCATGGCTTGAACGGCGGTTCGCACGATGCAGGCACTCCATGTTCACCCTGTTGCCCGGGAGTTTACGTATGTCAAAACATTATCTGACTCCGCTGTTTGCGCCCAGATCCGTCGCCGTTTTCGGCGCCAGCGACCGCGTCGATGCAGTCGGTCAGATCGTTTTCCAGAACATGCTGGAGGGCGGATTCCAGGGCGAGCTCTATCCCATCAACGCGAGGAGTGCCGAAGTGCAGGGGCGCCGCGCCTATGCCTCCATCTCGGACATCGACCTGCAGGTCGAGCTGGTCGTGATTGCCACGCCTGCACCAACCGTTCCCGAGATCATCGAAGAGTGCGGCGCGCAGGGTGTCAAGGCGGCCGTCATCATCACCGCAGGTTTCGGCGAGACCGGCCCGGCCGGCCGCGAACTGGAGCGCCAGGTGCTGGCCAGCGCAAAACGCCATGGCATCCGCCTGGTCGGCCCCAACTGCCTGGGCGTGATGCGGCCCGGCATCGGCCTCAACGCCACGTTCAACAAGGGCGGGGCCAATGTGGGCCATCTCGCCCTGGTTTCCCAGTCGGGCGCTCTGTGTACGGCCATTCTTGACTGGGCGCAGAGCAACGAGGTGGGATTCTCCAGCGTGATCTCGATGGGTTCGTCCGCTGACGTGGATTTCGGCGAAATCCTCGAATACCTGGTGTCAGATCCGGAAACCCAGAGCATCCTGATGTACATCGAGGGCATTCGCGAATCGCGGCGCTTCATGAGCTCGCTGCGCGCCGCCGCGCGCGTCAAACCGGTGATTCTGGTCAAGGTCGGCCGGCATGAGGCAGGTTCCAGGGCGGCCATGTCGCATACCGCATCCCTGGTGGGTTCGGACGATGCCTTCGATGCGGCAGTGCGCCGCTCGGGGGTGGTGCGGGTGCAGACCGTGACGCAGCTGTTCTCGGCTGCCAAGGCGCTGGCTTGCGGTTTCCACCCTTCCGGCAACCGTCTGGCGATTGTCACCAATGGCGGCGGCCCGGGGGTGATGGCGACCGACCGTGCCGAGGACCTGGGCCTGGTCATGGCGAACTTGTCGGAGGAGACGATCGCCCGCCTGGATCGGGTGCTGCCGACCAACTGGTCGCACGGCAATCCGGTGGATGTCATCGGTGATGCGCAGGCGGATCGCTATCAGCACGCGGTGGCCGCCTGCCTCGCAGACCCGAACGTGGATGGCGTCCTCACCATCCTCACCCCGCAAGCCATGACCCGCCCGCTGGAAGCGGCGCAGGCGGTGATCGCGCTGGCCAACCAGTACAGCAAGCCGCTGCTGACCTGCTGGATGGGCGAGTCCCAGGTGGCGGACGCACGCAAGGCATTTTCGCTGGCGAAGAATCCCAGTTTCCGCACGCCGGAACCGGCCGTCGAGGTGTTCGCCTACCTGTCGGCGTATTACCAGAACCAGAAATTGCTGATGCAGGTACCGGGACCCCTGTCCCATCATCAGGAGCCGGATGTGGAAGGTGCGCGCATGGTGATCGAAGGGGCGCTGCTGGACAAGCGCCAGGTCCTGAGTGAGATGGAATCCAAGGCCCTGTTGTCGGCCTTTCACATCCCCGTGGCTCAGACCATGGTGGCGCACTCGCCCAACGAAGCGCTCCTGATCGCGCAGCAGCTTGGCTTCCCGGTGGCGATGAAGGTCAATTCGCGCGACATCACCCACAAGAGCGATGTCGGCGGGGTCATGCTCAATCTGGCCAATGCCCAGGCGGTGCGGGCGGCATATCACGAGATCACCGAGAATGTCCTGCGCAGTCGTCCCGATGCCCACCTGGAAGGTGTCTCCATCCAGCCCATGATTGTGAAGCCGAATGGACGCGAGCTGATGGTGGGCGTGACCCATGACCCGGTGTTCGGTCCGGTGATCACCTTTGGCGCAGGGGGGACGATGGTGGAGGTGATGGGGGATCGTTCGGTCACGCTGCCGCCACTCAACACCTTCCTGGTCAGGGATCTGATCAGGGGCACCCGTGTTTCGAAGCTGCTGGCGGCGTTCCGCCACATGCCGCCGGTTGACATGGAGGCGCTGGAAGGCGTGCTGCTGCGGGTGTCGGAAATGGTGTGCGAGCTACCTATGCTGATGGAAATGGACATCAATCCGCTGATCGTGGACGAACATGGTGCGCTGGCGGCGGACGCCCGCGTGCTGGTGGAATTCAGGCAGCCGAGCGCGGATCGTTACGCGCACATGGCCATTTATCCTTACCCGATGCACCTGGTCAGTCATTGGCAGATGGCCGACGGCACGGATATCACCATCCGTCCGATCCGGCCGGAAGATGCCGAGATGGTCCAGACTTTTGTGCGCGGCCTTTCCGAAGAGACGCGCTACATGCGTTACATGAACAGCATGCAGGAGCTCAGCTACTCCATGCTGGTGCGTTTCACGCAGATCGACTACAGTCGCGAGATGGCGCTCATCGCGGTCAGCAACGACAGCGGCCAGGAAGTGAATCTGGGCGTTGCGCGTTTCTCGTTCAATCCGGACGGCGAAAGCTGCGAGTTCGCGCTGGTAATTGCGGACGAGATGCACGGCAAGGGCCTGGGGCAGAAGCTGATGACGGAGCTGATGGATGCCGCCCGCGCCAAGGGCCTGAAAGTGATGGAGGGCGATGTGCTCAGAAGCAACGCCGACATGCTGCATCTCATGGACCGGCTCGGGTTTGTCGCCGTGACCGGCGCGGAAGACGAAAGTATCAAGACCCTGCGCAAGCTGCTGTAACCGGTTTCCCAATGCCGGGTTCCGCTTCTCCCTGGAGTCCGCGCGCCATCCTTCCCAAGCTGGAGGAGATCCAGTCGGAAGGTGTCCAGCAGGCTTGCTTTTATAGGGGTTTGCACGTATTGGCCGGGAATTATTTATCCCTTAGGATTGGTCCGGGTATGGCTAGATACAACCAGAAACAATCCAGACACATGCGGATGCAACATAAATACAACACCGATCCGGCCATCACGCTTTATTTGTAAATATTTTTCAGTTTAGGGCTTGCAAGTTAGATGGATCTAGGAGTAGTGTCACCAACAAGATAAATAGATCCTGATATTTATATATCGAGCTTGCAAGGGAGGTTTGTATTTTGAATCATCAAGTTTGGGGAGAGTGGAAATGAAATCGAACATTCGTATGAATATGATGATGAGCGTGGTAGCTGCCGTGTTCGGGTTGTCTGTGCCAGCCAGTGCGTTTGCCGTTGATGCCGATGCGGCATTGTCGCTGGCACGCCAGAACGGCTGCCTCAAGTGCCATTCGGTTGAAAAGCACAAGGATGGTCCAGCTTACCGCGATGTCGCGGCGAAATACAAGGACAAGGACCATGCCGATACCGTCAAGAAGCTGATCCACCACATCACTTCGGGCGAAAAAGCCAAGTTCCCCGATGGCCACGAAGAAGAACACAAGATCATCAAGACCCAGGATCTGGCGCAGCAGACCAACCTGATCGAGTGGATACTCTCGCTCCCGGGCGGTACGTGGCCTGAAAAGGATTGATGTTCTGGCGGAGCGGGCCAGCCCGCCTCGCTTCGCATCTTATAGTTTCACAGGTAGGGGAGAAGAAAAATGAAAGCTTCAATAAAAATGGTGGTCTTCTGTCTGCTGCTCGGCGGACTGTGGACGGTTCCGGTCGTATTGGCGGCAGATCTCCCCGACTTGGGTGAAGCTGCACCTCCGGCGGTCAACAAGCATCCGAATGCGGCGGAATCCATGAACCGGGATGCGGTGTGTACCAAGTGTCACGACGAGAGCGAGCTCAAGCCGATATTGTCCATTTACCAGACCAAGCACGGTGTCAAGGGCGACCCCCGTACTCCCAGTTGCCAATCCTGTCATGGCGACAGCGAAGATCATGTGAAAAACACGGCTGGCAAGGCGACACGTAACCCGCCAGACATCGTCTTCACGAAAGGCTCATACGCAGTCACGGACACCAAGCAGCGGGCCAGCCAGTGCCTGACTTGCCACAAGGGAACTAATCGCACCTATTGGGGTGGTGGACAGCACGAAAACAGCGGCATGGCGTGCAACGACTGCCACAAGATTCACCAGCCCGTCGACAAGCTTCTGAGCAGGAAAACGCAAACCCAGGTCTGTTTTGCCTGCCATAAGGAACAGCGGGCCGATAGCCACAAGATATCAACGCATCCCATCGATGTCGGCAAGGTGGTTTGTTCCGACTGTCACAACCCACACGGTTCGACCGCTCCCAAGTTGTTGAAGTTCAACACGGTGAACGAAACCTGCTGGTCGTGCCATGCCGACAAGCGCGGGCCTTTTCTCTGGGAGCATCAGCCGGTGAGCGAGAACTGCACCAACTGCCATACCCCGCACGGCTCCAACATCACGCCGCTGCTGAAATCGCGTCCTCCATTCCTGTGTGACGAATGCCACGACGGTCCGCACAACAGCCAGGCGGCATACGGCCCCACGGCGGCAGGCATACAGGGTGGCAACGGTCTTATCGCTAACGGTACGAACCCCAAGTCACCCAACACGAATGCGGTCGGCAGGGCGTGTATGAACTGTCACGTGATGGTTCACGGCTCCAACAGCCCGGCTGGTGCCTTACTTCACCGTTAAATGAAACTGGGAGAAAATAAAATGAAAACCAAATACGGGAATCTGGTCGGCGACATGCTGGCCGTGGTTGTACAGGGTTTGCTGGTTTCGATCCCATCGGTTGCGCTGGCGGACGGTGACGAAGACACCGCAGCATTGACGAAACCTACCAACTTCGTTGAAATCGGTGCCGGCAATGATGCAAGCTCGTCTGCCAAGTTTCGCGAATACAATGGCCTGGACAAGTCGGGGATCAATTTGATTGGCAATTTCAATCTGCGCGGCGGGGATTCCTACGACGGCGGGGACGGCACGAGGCGCTGGTCAGTCACCGGCACCGATCTTGGGACCCACTCCCGTGAACTGGGTGCGACCTTGAGCAACCAGGGCAGCTGGAGACTGGGCATCAATTACGATGAGTTGCGGCACAACATCACCGACACCTATCAGACCCCCTTGCAGGGGTCGATGGGCGGCAACAGCTTCATCCTGCCGCAGCAGTTCGGGGTCATTGATTCCCGTGACAAGCCCGCCGCAGTGGGCGGGGTGATCCCGCCTTACGGTGCACAGGCATTGACCCCGAACCAGCTGTCGTATTTCCATCCGGAGGAGGTTTACTCCCAACGCAAGAATAAATCGGTTTCAGCGGGGTACAACTTCGACCCGCAGTGGGATGTGCAGTTCAGTTTCAACCGGCTCGACCAGGATGGCGCGAAGCTGATTTCCGCGGCTTCTGATGTACAGTTGACGAACGGTATTGCCGGTGTCAGGGGCGAAAATATCCTGATGCTGATGAATCCTACCAATTATCAGACCGATACCTACAATCTGGCGCTCAACTGGAAGGGAGACAAAGGGAATTTTACCGGCGGATTCTATGTTTCTAAATTTCGTGACGCCAACAATGGCGTGAGTTTCTCGAACCCCTATTTCCAATTGGGTGCCGGTAACAATACAGGCACAAACCCGGGGAGTCCATTCCCGATGGACATGCTGAGCACGGCACCTGACAACGATTTCTATCAGCTGAACCTGAAGGGCGGCTACGACATCACGCCGACCACTAAGCTGGTGGGCGGGTTCTCCTATGGCATCAATACCCAGAACGATTCCTACGTCAACGCCGACCAGATGCAGGCGGGCGGGCTACCGAGGAATTCGCTCGACGGGCTGGTGGCGACGACGCACGCCGACCTGAAGCTGACCAACAAGGCGACCAAGGACCTGACCTTGAGCGCGGGCTTGAAGTTCAACGAACGCGACAACCGCACGCCTTCCAGCCTCTATCAGTTCAATACCCTGGGAGGCGACGCCGTATCTTCCTACAACACTCCCTTGAGCAACAAGAAGACCCAGTTCGAACTGGCAGGTGATTACCGCATCACCCAGGCACAGAACCTCCATGTCGGCTACGAATTCGAACAGATCGAACGCTGGTGCGACCATGCGCCTGCACTGGCGCAAATTCTGGCCGCCAGCGGTGGTGTGGGAACCGGAGGCGTACCATCCGCAACTGCGGCAGCTTATTATGGACAGGCTTCACAGTGCGTGCAGGTGCCTGAAAGCAATGAAAACAGGCTGGTCGCCAACTACCGCCTGAAGGCGAACGATGCCGTCAACCTCAACGCCGGTTATGCCTTTTCTCGCCGTAATTCGAAAGTCGATCCGTCGTTCTACAACCCGATGCAGGGATTTCCAGAGGGGTTTGAGGTGCCTGGCTACGTGGCTTTCTTCGATGGCTCACGGACGGAACATCTGGCGAAAGGCGGCGTCGATTGGCAGGCTAACGAGAAGCTGAGCTTCGGCTTGAATGGCCGCTACATGTACGACAGCTACGACGCGCCTCTTGGCGTTCAGAATGGTCATACCTGGGGCGTAAACCTGGATGCCGCTTACAACCTGGCCGAGAAGACAACCATTACGGCGTACCTGAGCTACCAGGACCGGCAGCGTGACCTGCAGAACGATGCGTGGTCCCACGCCGCAGCAACCTTTTCCACAACGGGTGCTCAACCGTGGACCAATAGCCTGTCTGAGGACGACACTACCTTCGGCCTGAACGCCAAGCAGGGCGGCCTGATGGGGGGCAAGCTCGACCTGACTGGGGACCTGACCTACTCGCTCAGCAAGTCGAATTATTCGACTGCGGTTGGCTATGCGCTTGCCAGCTGCACCGCGCCCAGCAATGCCGGTTACTCTTGCGGAGGCCTGCCGGCAATACGCAGCGAAATGCTGCAGCTCAAGCTGGCGGGTGATTACAATGTCGACAAGACTGACCGGGTTACGCTCGGCTATCTGTTCCAGAAGCTCAATTCCAACGACTACTATTACAACGCTTACCAGAACGGCTACACGGCAACTTCGATGCTGCCCACGAACCAGCAGGCGCCCGGGTACAGCGCAAGCTTGCTGTTCCTGGCCTACACACGTTCGTTCAGGTGAATTTGCCGGGTGCGGAATCAAACAAGGGTTGGGTGATACCGTCAGTGCCGATGGCCCAGTCCCATAAAAATACGGATTAACGTCAAAAGGAGCTACACCATGGATGAGAAAACCGGTTGGATCAGGAGAATGTGGAGCACGCTCAAGCGCCCGAGTGCGAAGTACTCGCTGCTCACCTTGCTGGTCGTCGGCTTCTTCGCCGGCATCATTTTCTGGGGTGGATTCAACACCGGCATGGAAGCGACCAACAAGCTGGATTTCTGCATCGGCTGCCATGAAATGCGCGATAACGTGTATCAGGAATACAAGGAAACCATCCATTACAAGAACAGGACCGGTGTGCGCGCCATCTGTTCCGATTGCCACGTGCCGCATGACTGGGCTCACAAGATCGTGCGCAAGATTCAGGCTAGCCAGGAGGTCTGGAGCAAGATCACCGGATATGTGGATACGCCGCAAAAATTCGAATCGCATCGCATGGCAATGGCCACGAAGGAATGGGCGCGCATGAAGAGCGTGGGCTCACGCGAATGCCGCAATTGCCATGACTTCGATGCCATGGATGCCAAGAAGCAGAAGCCCAAGGCGCAGAAGATGCACGCCCAGGCCAAGCAGGAAGGCAAGACCTGTATCGATTGCCACAAGGGAATCGCGCACTTGTTGCCGAAGGAATACGTCGATCCGGACGAGTGATGCCTCGGTGGCGATAATGGCCTGAACGAAAAACCCGTTGCTGTGAGGCAACGGGTTTTTTACTTAGCGAACATGGTAAAGGGTGCAGAATGCGAGGTTGGCAATGAAGCCTTTCACCTCGTCATTCCGTGACTCGCCAGCCATTCCTGCAGACATATCCAGCCATCCTCGGCGGCTTCCTTGCGATAGCTGGCACGGTAATCGGCAAAGAAGGCGTGCGGGGCATCAGCGTATACCTGAATCTCCGAATGACTGTCTCCGGCTGCCAGCAGTTTTTTCATCAGCGCGATGCCCTCGGGCGGGATGCTGGTGTCCTGGCCTCCGTAGAGCCCGAGTACCGGCACCTTGAGGCCGGGTGCAACATCGACTGGATAGGCAGGCTGCAGTTCGCTGGGGCTGCCGGCGAGCTTCCCATACCAGGCGATGCCGGCCTTGACTTGCGGGTTGTGCGCACAGTACAGCCATGTAATGCGGCCGCCCCAGCAGAATCCCGTGATGGCCAGACGGCTCGTGTCGCCTTGGGTCTGCCTGCCGATCCAGCTTGCCGTGGCGTCGAGGTCGGCCATCACCTGGGCATCGGGGACGCGGCTCACCACCCTTGACATGATCTCGCTGACGTCCGTCATCAAGGAGACATCCCCCTGACGGGCGAACAATTCGGGAGCGGCGGCAAGATAACCGAGCTTGGCCAGCCGGCGGCAGACATCCCTGATGTGCTCGTGTACGCCGAAGATTTCCTGTACCACCAGCACGACAGGAAAGTTGCCGCCTTCATCCGGATAGGCCAGGAAGGCAGGAATTTCACCGTCAGCGACAGGAATTCTGACTTCCCGGGTAACCAGCGCATTGCTGTCCGTCGTGATGGTTTGCGCCGAAACTGGCCGTGCCGCGAGCGCAAACCCTGTTGCAAGCAGCGTCACCATGAATTCTCGGCGCGACAGGGGAGATCGACTGGGATTGCTCATTGGGAAATTATAGGGCCGGTTGAACCGCATGTTAACTCCAGTGCCGTAATAAATTGGCGATATACAGGGCATGAGTTAACATTCTGCTATATGGGAAGGTGAGTGGCACGCTTGGGGCCGAGGTTTCCAATCTGCAACTGCATGCCCAGAGCTTACCTCACGTTCTGAAATTGAGTAGATTGCCCATGGCGCAGGAAACAAAACTCGAAACCAATTCGGATGACGACAAGAAGTTCATCGTCAACAACCGTAAGGAGATTTTGCGTATTCTGCGTGGCTTGGCTCAGGATATGGCCACCGTCAGCGCCGTCTTTTCCGCCGGGAAGGATATTTTGCTGACTGCAGTCGTGGCGGTCGATCCCGAGTCGAACGTGATTTACCTCGATACCAATTCCAACAATATCTACAATGATCCCCTGATCAGAAGCAAAAGAACCATCTTCGTATCCGTTCGGGATGGCGCCAGGATACAGTGGATCAGCACGGAAGTTGGCATGGCCGAATATGACGGTCGCGAAGCATTCCGGGTTCCCATTCCGGAGACCCTGAGACACGTTCAGAAGCGCGGTTTGTTCAGAATCGAGACGCCACGCATCAATCCCGTGATGTGTAAAATCCCCCTGGCCCCGGAGGTTGTCATCAAAGTGCCTCTGGTTGACATTTGCGCCGAGGGGATCGGTGTCACACTCCCTGAGAACGCTGCGGATGGAATTGAAAAAGGGGCCACGTTCGAGAATTGCAGCCTCGATCTCCCCGAGGTCGGCATCGTGCCGGTAAACCTGATCGTTACCGGGGTATGGGAAATCACGCTGAAAAACGGTGCAAAAAGTCGGCGCGCCGGTTTCGGTTTTGTTGATGCCAAATCCGCAACGCAATCTCGGGTGCAGCGCTATATCAACGTGCTGCAACGTAATCGCATCACCAACAAAACGGAACGCTGATCCGCGCTGAATATTTGTCCGGGCGGTCTTCCTGGCCTCCTGAATCGGCCGCAAATCGTTCAGAGGAAGCACGGGTTCAATGGCGGGCGCTTGGTGATGGCAAGGAGCGAGCGCAGGCGCGCACCGGGGCTTGAGCTGATGTACAATACCGCCTTTCGACCATGATCGGTGTGGCAGAAATTTACGACAAAGGCACTGCAAGCCAGCAAATAAGCCGCTGTCGGTTCCTGTGCCGCGCACCAGATGTTTTTTGATTAAGGACCAATTACATGCAAGCAACCGTTGAAACCTTGGGCACACTTGAGCGTCGCATGACGGTGACGGTACCGGTCAAGCCGCTGGAACAGGAAGTCGGTCAGCGCCTGGCGCGCATGGCACGTACCGCAAAACTGGCGGGGTTCCGCCCCGGCAAGGTGCCGATGACTCTGGTGCAGAAGAATTACGGCCCGCAAGTGCGTGATGAGGTTTTCTCCAGTGCTGTTGAAGCCAGTTTTTCTGATGCGGTGGAGCAGAACAAGCTGCGCGTTGCGGGCTACCCCAACATTGAGCACAAGCCGTTCAACGATGCGGATGAGAATTTCGAATTCGTGGCCACATTCGAAGTCTTCCCGGAGGTCGTGATCGGCGATCTGTCCGCGGTCGCCATCGAGCGCCCGGTGGTTGCCGTAACCGACAAGGACGTGGAAAAGACCGTGGAAGTTCTGCGCAAGCAACGCGCCACTTACGAGCCTGTGAAGCGTGCCGCCAAGAAGGGCGACAAGGTCAATGTGACTTTCCGTGCCGAAATCGATGGCGTCGAAGTGGAGAGCACCAACGGTCAGGGCATCGACCTGGTGCTGGGCGAAGATGGCCGCATTGTCGATTTTGACGACAATCTGGTGGGCGCCAAGTCCGGGACTACCAGGAAGTTCGATATCACCTATGGCGAGGACAATCCCAGCCCGCAACTGGCTGGAAAAACGGTTTCCTACGAGGTGGCGGTCAACAGCGTGGCGCAGATGAAGTTGCCGGAAGTGGATGCCGAATTTGCCAGGCTGCTGGGGGTGGAAGACGGCGATATCGGGAAGATGCGTGCCGACATCAAGGAAAGCCTGGAGCAGGAAGTGACCAAGCGCGTACGCGCTGCGGTGAAGGATCAGGTTTTCCAGGCATTGCTTGGCGCGGTGACAACCGAATTGCCCCGGGCCCTGATCGGGATGGAAATCGGTCGCCTGATTGATGCCGTACGCAGCGATCTGGAGCGCCGTGGTGCCGATCTGAGCCAGGTCAATGTCGAGCCCTCCATGTTCGACGAGCAAGCCCGGCGTAATGTTGGACTGCGCGTGATCCTCGGCGAAATGATCAACCAGAACGAATTGCATGCCACGGCGGATCAGGTGCGCGCGATGGTGAATGAGTTTGCCAAGAGTTTCGAGCACCCGGATGAGGTGGTGCGCTGGTACTACGCCGATACGCAGCGTCTGGATGAACCGATGGGCCTGGCCACGGAAGAGAATGTCGTGGCCTGGGTCCTGGAGCGCGCCAGGGTTGCGGACAAGAAAATGGCATTTGACGAGCTGATGGGAAACAAGGCCTGATGAGCATGCACAGCAGCTGGGAGCCGCAAGGGCTCGGTTACATTCCGATGGTGGTCGAGCAGAGCGGTCGCGGCGAGCGCTCCTACGACATCTACTCGCGTCTGCTCAAGGAGCGGGTGGTCTTTCTGGTCGGTCCGGTGAACGACATGAGCGCCAATCTGGTGGTGGCGCAACTGCTGTTCCTGGAGGCGGATAATCCTGACAAGGATATTTCCCTTTATATCAATTCCCCGGGCGGGTCGGTCACGGCCGGGATGGCGATTTTCGACACCATGCATTTCGTCAAGCCCGATGTCAGCACCCTATGCATCGGCCAGGCGGCCAGCATGGGCGCGCTGCTGCTGACGGCCGGCGCAAAAGGCAAGCGCTACTGTCTGCCCAATTCGCGCGTGATGATTCATCAGCCCTTGGGCGGTTTTCAGGGGCAGGCCTCGGATATTGAAATCCACGCCAGGGAAATCCTCTATCTGCGTGAACGTCTTAACCAGATCATGGCGGATCAGACTGGGCAATCGCTTGAAGCCGTCGAGCGTGACACCGATCGCGATAACTTCATGAGTGCCGAGCAGTCGGTCAAGTATGGTTTGGTGGACAAGGTCATTGCCAGCCGCAATGATGCCGCATAAGATAGTATCCATTCATTTGATCGAGAACAGATATGACCAGTAAGTCGGAAGGCGAGAAGCTGCTGTATTGCTCTTTCTGCGGCAAGAGCCAGCATGAAGTCAAAAAGCTCATCGCCGGTCCCTCCGTGTTTATTTGCGATGAGTGCGTTGATCTTTGCAACGACATCATTCGCGAAGAAGTGCAGGGCGATGGCGGCCTCATGGCCCGTAGCAGCAGTCTGCCCACTCCCAAGGAAATAAGCGAACTGCTGGACCAGTACGTGATCGGTCAGCATCCCGCCAAGCGTATCCTGTCGGTCGCGGTCTATAACCACTACAAGCGTCTGGAACAGCGCGGGGACAAGGATGACGTCGAGATTGCCAAGACCAACATCCTGCTAATCGGCCCTACCGGTTCCGGCAAGACCCTGCTGGCGCAGACCCTGGCCCGCATGCTGGACGTGCCTTTCGTGATGGCTGATGCGACCACGCTGACCGAAGCCGGCTACGTAGGCGAGGATGTCGAAAACATCATGCAGAAGTTGCTGCAGAAGTGTGACTACGATGTCGAGAAGGCCCAGCGCGGCATTGTCTATATCGATGAAATCGACAAGATTTCACGCAAATCGGACAATCCTTCCATTACCCGCGACGTGTCGGGCGAAGGCGTGCAGCAGGCGCTGCTCAAGCTGATCGAGGGCACGGTGGCCTCGGTTCCCCCGCAAGGCGGACGCAAGCATCCCAACCAGGACTTCGTCCAGCTCGATACCACCAACATTCTATTCATCTGCGGTGGTGCGTTCGACGGTCTGGAAAAAGTGATCCAGCGTCGTTCCGAAAAGGGCGGCATGGGCTTTGGGGCCGAGGTCAAGAGTCGTGAAGACGTACGCGCCGTGGGTGAGGTGCTGCGCGGTGTCGAGCCTTCGGACCTGATCAAGTTCGGCCTGATTCCGGAATTCGTCGGCCGCCTGCCGGCGATTGCGACTCTGGAGTCTCTGGATGAAGACGCCCTGATGAAGATTCTGGTGGAACCCAAGAACGCACTGACCAAGCAGTACATCAAACTGTTCAGGATGGAAGGCGTGGAACTGGAGTTTCGCGAGGCCGCGCTGAAGCTGGTCGCCAAGAAGGCGCTGGAGCGCAAGACGGGTGCGCGAGGCCTGCGTTCGATTCTGGAGCACTCGCTGATCGACATCATGTTCGACCTGCCTTCGCTGCATAATGTGGAAAAAGTTGTGGTCGATGACGGCGTGATACGCGGCGATGCACCTCCTCTCATGATCTATTCGGATCAATCCCGTCTCGCAGAATCCACCGGCTAGCCTTGGCGGGCCAACGATATTTGCACGGCGGGTCTTGAACTGTCCCGGCGCGCCCCTATCTAACTAGCAGTTGCCCGGCATTTTGCCGGGCCGTCTCCATTCCGAGGTTCTCAATGACTGAAAACATCCCTTCCGTTCTTGCACTGGATACAGGGCTGATTCCATTGCTGCCGCTGCGTGACGTGGTGGTTTATCCGCATCTGGTCATCCCCTTGTTCGTTGGCCGCGCCAAGTCGGTGAAAGCGCTTGAAATCGCTTCCGGACACAACAAGCAGATTCTGCTGGTGGCACAGAGGTCCGCGAACAAGGATGAGCCCGAAGCCTCCGACCTGTATGAGGTTGGCACCATTGCGACGGTGCTGCAGATGCTCAAGCTGCCGGATGGTACGGTCAAGGTATTGGTCGAAGGCGTGCATCGCGCCCGTGTCCTGGAATTCGTGGAAACAGACGATTACCTGAGCGCAAGGGTCGAACAGATCGAGCAATCGGCCGGCGATGACAATGAAATTCAGGCGCTGATGCGCACGGTATTCACCCAGTTCGATCAATACGTCAAACTGCACAAGAAAATCCCGCCCGAGATCCTGACCTCGCTGGCCACGATCGATGACGGCGGCCGCCTGGCGGATACCATTACGGCGCATTTGTCGCTCAAGCTGGAAGAAAAGCAGCAGATTCTGGAGATGATCGATATTGGCAAACGCCTCGAGCACCTGCTCGGCGTTCTGGAAGCCGAAATCGACATCCTGCAGGTGGAAAAGCGTATTCGTGGACGCGTCAAGCGCCAGATGGAAAAGAGCCAGCGCGAGTACTATCTGAACGAGCAGGTGAAGGCGATCCAGAAGGAACTGGGCGAGCAGGACGAAAATGCCGACATCGATGAGCTGGATGTGCGCATCAAGGCTGCGCACATGCCCAAGGAAGCGCTGGTCAAGGTGCAGTCCGAGATGAAGAAGCTCAAGATGATGTCGCCCATGTCGGCCGAGGCGAGCGTCGTGCGCAACTATGTCGAGACCTTGGTCAATCTGCCCTGGAAGAAAAAGACCAAGATCAGCCGCGACCTGGCGGCCGCCGAAAAAATCCTCGATGCCGATCATTACGGTCTGGAAAAGGTCAAGGAACGCATTATCGAATATCTCGCGGTGCAGCAGCGCGTGGACAAGATCAAGGCCCCCATCCTGTGCCTGGTCGGACCTCCCGGCGTGGGCAAGACCTCTCTCGGCCAGAGCATTGCCAAAGCGGTCAACCGCAAGTTCGTGCGCATGGCGCTGGGCGGCGTGCGCGACGAATCCGAAATCCGCGGTCATCGTCGTACCTACATCGGTTCCATGCCGGGCAAGGTGCTGCAGAGCATGAGCAAGATCGGGGTCAGAAACCCCTTGTTCCTGCTGGACGAGGTGGACAAGATGGGCGCCGACTTCAGGGGCGACCCGTCCTCCGCATTACTGGAAGTGCTTGATCCGGAGCAGAACCACACGTTCGTGGATCACTATGTCGAGGTCGAATACGACTTGTCCGACGTGATGTTCGTCGCGACTTCCAATTCGCTGAACATTCCGCCGGCCTTGCTGGACCGCATGGAAGTGATTCGCCTGGCAGGTTATACCGAGGACGAGAAGGTCAATATCGCCATGAAGTATCTGCTGGCCAAGCAATTGAAGACGCATGGCCTGAAGGAGACGGAAATCAGCATTTCCGAAGCGGCGGTGCGCGACATCGTGCGCTATTACACGCGGGAAGCCGGTGTGCGCAGTCTGGATCGTGAAATTTCCAAGATCTGCCGCAAGGTGGTCAAGGAGTTGTTGACCGGCACCAAGGCAAAGACCGCGAAGCGGGTCAGTGTGACGCCGCGCAATCTGAGCAAATATCTCGGCGTGCAACGCTATGATTTCGGATTGGCGGGCAAGGACAATCAGGTCGGCCAGGTGACGGGTCTGGCCTGGACCGAGGTGGGAGGTGAATTGCTGACCATCGAAGCGGTACTGCTGCCGGGTAAAGGCAAGACCATCACTACCGGCAAGCTGGGCGAGGTCATGCAGGAATCCATTTCCGCCGCCATGAGCGTGGTAAGAAACCGCGCCACGCGACTGGGTATCGGCGAGGATTTCTACGAGAAGAATGACATCCACATCCACCTTCCGGAAGGTGCGACGCCCAAGGACGGTCCGTCGGCCGGCATCGCCATCTGTACGGCGCTGGTGTCCGTGCTGGCCAATATTCCGGTGCGGGCGGATGTCGCCATGACTGGCGAAATCACTTTGCGCGGCGAGGTGTTGCCGATTGGCGGGCTCAAGGAAAAATTGCTGGCAGCCCATCGTGGCGGCATCAAGACCGTGATGATCCCGGCACAGAACGTCAAGGATCTGGTGGAGATCCCTGACAACATCAAGAATAGTCTTGATATTCATCCGGTGCAGTGGATCGATCAGGTTCTTGAGATCGCTCTGGAGCGTATGCCGGTGCCGCTTGATGTAACAGCGAAGACGGTTGAAATTTCCGAGGGTGGCAATATCGCAGAGCCCGCTGCCATTATCACGCACTAGGGCGCAATAAATCGCGGGAAAGGCTTGACATGGGCTTTTCCCGCTTGCTATAAAGCGGATGGCAGGGTTGCTCCTGTTAACTCTTAATAATGTCGAAAGGGGATTGCTCGTGAACAAGTCTGAACTGATTGATCAAATCGCAAAGGCTGCTGGCCTGTCCAAGGCGGCGGCAGGTCGTTCGCTGGACGCTGCTACTGATGCAATTGCAAAAGCGCTGAAGAAGGGTGATCTTGTGACCCTGATCGGCTTTGGAACATTCTATGTTGGTCAACGAGCTGCCCGCAGTGGCCGCAATCCCCGCACCGGTGCTACCATCAGCATCAAGGCTGCAAATTCTCCCAAGTTCAGGGCTGGTAAATCGCTCAAGGATGCTGTAAACTAGCGGACTTTGGTGGTTAAGGCAGTTACTTAAGGGGTGCTTAGCTCAGTTGGTAGAGCGTCGCCCTTACAAGGCGAATGTCGGCGGTTCGACCCCGTCAGCACCCACCAGATTTAAAGACGTATTTTCAGTGCGAAAGTTTCATGGAGTGGTAGTTCAGTTGGTTAGAATACCGGCCTGTCACGCCGGGGGTCGCGGGTTCGAGCCCCGTCCACTCCGCCAACATAAAATGGCGAGCCAGATGGCTCGCCATTTTTGTTTCCGGCATTCCTGAGGTCAGTTCCGGGATAACCGTCTGTGGTATAGTCAACACTTTTTAATTTCCGCTGGGGAAGCTCATGGCCTGCGCCTGAGCGTGGCCGGGGATAGAAACAGAAAGTTATTGTTATGTTAGAAACATTTCGTGAGCATTCCAAGGGCTGGCTGGCAAAACTGATTTTGGCCCTTATCACGGTTCCATTTGCATTGTGGGGGATAGATTCCTACCTGCAAGGTGCCGGATCCAATGTTGCCGTGGCCAAAGTGGATGGCAATGGCATCACGATGCAGGAATATGGCAATGCAATGCAGGAAATGCGCAGCAAGCTGCAGGCATCAGGCAAGACTGACCCTGCGTTGCTGGAGGATCCGGCAGTCAAGGAATCGGTGTTGAATCAGTTGATCGTGAAGCGCCTGCTGAACACGGAAGTGCGGCGCGCTAATTTCACCATCAGCGACGATCAGTTGGGCAAGTTCATTCTGACTTTGCCGGAGTTTCAGCAGAACGGCAAATTTTCGCAGGAGCTCTACGACAGCATCCTGGCGCAGAACCATCTGACCCCCAGCCAGTTCGAGGCACGCATGCGATCCAGCCTGTTGTCCCAGTCGGCGCGGGATAGCATTGCGGCCACAGCCTATCTGCCTAACAGGCTGCTCGACAACATATTGCGGACGGAATACCAGCAGCGGGAAGTGAGTGTTGCTGATATCAAAGCCGATGATTTCATGTCGCAAGCCAAAGTGGATGCGGCACAGGTCAAGGCTTTCTATGACAAGAACCAGGACAAGTTCCGTGTACCGGAGCAGGTCAAGGTCGAATTCGTGATGCTTTCCGTCAACAATCTGATTCCCTCGATGCAGGTTTCGGAAGATGAGGTGAAAAAGTATTACGCGGAGAACGCTGACAAGTTCAAGGGGGATGAGCAACGCCGTGCCAGCCATATCCTGTTTAGCTTTGGTGGCAAGACGGATGCGGCATCCAAGAAGGCTGTTCATGAAAAAGCCTTGATGGTTCTGGCCGAGGTCAGGAAGAATCCGAAGCAGTTCGCAGAACTGGCGAAGAAATATTCGCAGGATCCGGGTTCCGCAGAAAAAGGCGGTGATCTTGGCGTGTTTGGCCGCGGCATGATGGTAAAGCCGTTCGAAGACACGGTATTCGCCATGGCGCCTGGCGCGATCAGCGATCTGGTCGAGACTGAGTTCGGCTACCACATCATCCAGCTGACCGAAATCAAGGGCCAGGGCAAGACCTATGATGAGGTGAAAGCCGGCATACGCGGTGATTTGATGTATCAGAAGGCGCTGGCCAAGTTTGCCGAACAGGCGGAAACCTTCAGCAACATGGTCTATGAGCAGTCCGACAGTCTCCAGCCTGTGGTCAAGGCCTTCGGCATCAGCACCCAAACCAGTGCATGGATGAGCCGCGCTGATGCCATGAAGTTCTTCAAGAACGAAAAATTGGTGAATGCCATTTTCTCCACAGAGGTGCTGAAGGACAAGCGTAATACCGAGGCGATCGAGGCTGCGCCCAATACCCTGGTTTCGGCACGGGTACTGGAGTACAAGCCGGCGGCGGCGCGCAGTTTTGCCGAAGTCAGCCCGGCGCTGGAGACCTACCTCAAGCATGAGCAGGCGATGCTGCTGGCGGGCAAGAAAAGCTCCGAGCTACTGGCCGAGCTGCGCCAGGGCAAGGCCGTTGCGGATCTGAACTGGATCCCGTCGGTGGTCATCGATCGCAAGAACGCTCAGGGCCTGTCTGATGAGGTGATGAGGAAAGTGTTCACCATCGACGCCGCCAAGACCCCTGCTTTTGATCTGGTCGAGAAGAAGAATGTGGGTTACAGCCTGATACGCGTCAGTCATGTGGACAGCGCTGTACCGACCGACGAGGCTGAAAAGAAGTCGCTGCAAGGCGAGGTGCAGGCGGCCCTGGCAGACGAATATGTAGCCGCTTATCTGGCCGGATTAAAAGCCCGTGGCAATATCAGCGTCAACATGCAGGTGCTCAACAGCAGCCCGCAATAAATCTGGAACTCCAGAAAGCCGGAAATCCGCTGACCAGGGGCGGTTTCCGGCTTCTTTGTATCCGCTTGTCCCTTGTTCCGGATACTTGTCCCCTTAGTCGGGAGTTCCGCTTCAGCCCTTCTTTTCGTGCTTGGCTTTCCCGGCGTGCGTGGCCTTCCTGGGATGGCTGGCTTTCTTGGCCGGTGCCACAGGCAGTTGCCTGGTGGCAGGTGCGGCAGAGTCCGCCGCTGGCTTCGCATCAACTTGCGGGCTGTCGGCGGCAGAAACGTTCATGGCAACGGCAACGAGGCCGATGGTCAGTGCAGCTAAAAATCTGTTCATGGCAAGTCCTCTCGAAAAGTTGATGTCGTGCTGACCTGCCCCCAATCGCCGTACCAGTTATAAGTAAGGAAGTCCGGTTACAAGATTAACTGATTTCCTCGTTTTGTTGCTGCTGGTTTGTTTCGATTTTTTGCTGGCGATGTAGCGCGGCGAATTTAGCTGGCGGCATGCGATTGCAACTGCTGTGCGGCCTGACCTCGTTGTAATCCTGCCACCAGTCGGCGATAGTGATTCTTGCCTGTGGCAGCGTCTCGAACCAATGGTCATTCAGGCACTCATCGCGAAACTTGCCATTAAAACTTTCGATATAGCCGTTTTGCGTGGGACGTCCCGGCTCGATCAGGATGTGACGTATGCCATGCTTGAGTGACCAGGCCATGAACGCCCGACTGGTAAACTTAGGGCCGTTGTCTGTCCTGACCGCAGATGGGTACCCACGGAAGATGGCAGCCTGATCCAGAACACGGGTGACGTACTGTCCTGAAATGCCATAGTCCACGGCAATATCGACACACTCGTGGCTGAAGTCATCGGCCACGGTCAGATACTTGATGCGCCGGCTATTGGCCAGGCTGTCCTCACGAAATCCATGCTCCATACCTCGTTGACACGCTGTGCGATCTGCAATGGCACGCGTTCTGATAATGGCCGCTTCGCCTTCTTGCGTTTCCTGACGGCAAGATTTGCATCGCTGTAAAGACGATAGACCCGCTTGTGATTGACGCCGGGAAACACCGGCCGCAGCAGGTCGTGAATGCGTCGATAGCCGAAGCGGCGCCGTGCTTGCGCCAAATCAATGATGGCGGCACTAATCTGTGCATTCTCCGCTGTCACTTGCGGCAGATGGCGGTAACTGTCTCGGGAGAGCCCCACAAGACGACAGGCGTGGCGTTCGGAAAGATTATGCTTCTCGATCATCTTCCCGATCGCCTCACGCTTCACTTGTGGGGCTATCTTTTTACCCCGAGTACATCCTTGAGCACGTGCATGTCGAGGTAGGCTTCTGCCAACAACTTCTTGAGCCGGTTGTTCTCGACTTCCAGGTCACGTAGCCGCTTTGCTTCGGACGCCTGCATGCCGCCGTACTTGGCTCGCTATTTATAGAAGGTGGCATCGCTGAAGCCACCCTGTCGGCAGAGTTCCATGATCGGCACTCCTGCTTCAGCTTGTTTCAGAAAGCCGATGATCTGTTCTTCGGTAAATCGTGTTCTCTTCATGTCCCTCATTCTCCATAAAATTGACGGACTTCACTAACTCTAAATTGGTACGGATGGCGGGGAGCAGGTCAGGCCGGCGGGTCGCTGATCACCGGCTGGTTCCTGGGCGACCTGCCGCAAATCTACCGCGTGGTCGTAACGACTTCATTGCACCATGCTTTCCTGACCCTGGGCGGCTTGACCATCCTGACATCGCTGTCGTTTTGGGTACTCAGCTCCACAGGCGGCGAAAGCGTCAGTCGAGGGCGCTTGCACGAAACGGAATGACCGGCATTCAGATCTGAATCCGAGCCTTCCCGCACCAACTCCAGGTTGTCTGGTACGACTCCTCGGGATAGGCGCGCAGTAAGACATTAATGTGCGGCAACGAACAGAACAACCCAGTGGGGCAGTGAATAATCAACCTTGTCGATGTTCAAGAGGGCGGTAGACATGCCTCTTCCTACCACGCTGTCGATTGCCATACGTTACAGCTTCTGATCCATTTATCAATGGACATGAAATAAGCAATATACGATGTACTCCTGTTGATTAACTTGGCAGATGAAGGAAACTAGACCGTGCAAACTGGGAACGTCGAAAATACCGCTGACTGGGATCGCCGTTTCGACCTGGATCCCCCAGATGTCCTGCGCGATCTGATCGCCCAAGCAGGGCTGCGCTTCAACGGCGAGGCTCCTTGGGACATCCAGGTGCATGACCCGGACGTCTATCGGCGGGTTCTTGCTCAAGGTTCGCTGGGGTTCGGCGAGGCTTACGAGGATGGCTTGTGGGAATGCGCCCAGCTTGACGAGCTGTTCACACGCCTGCTTCTCGTCGATACCGACGAGAAGCTAAAGGCGTTTACCCGGTTGCGCCTGCTGGCAGAGTATCTGCGGCAACGGTTGTTCAATCTGCAATCCGAAAAACGCGCCTACCAAGTCGGTGAGCGCCACTACGACATCGGCAACGACGTGTTCGAGGCTATGCTGGACAGCAGCATGAGCTACTCCTGCGGCTACTGGGCGCATGCCGACAATCTTGAAGACGCCCAGCACGACAAGCTCGACCTGATTTGCCGCAAGCTCGAACTCAAACCTGGAGAGCGCCTGCTGGAGATTGGCTGCGGCTGGGGTGGACTGGCCCGCTTTGCCGCCGAACGCTACGGGGTCGAGGTGGTCGGCATCACGGTCTCGCACGAACAGCTGAAACTTGCCCAGCAGCGTTGCGTCGGCCTGCCAGTGAGCTTCGAGCTCAAGGACTATCGCGACATCGACGGGCAGTTCGACAAGGTTGTATCGGTAGGTATGTTCGAGCATGTCGGGCAGAAAAATTACCGTCCCTATTTTGATACTGTCCAGCGGGTCCTTAAAGATGACGGTCTGTTCCTGCTGCACACCATCGGCAGTTACATCACCACCGACCATATCGACCCCTGGATCGACCGCTACATCTTCCCCAACGGCAAACTGCCCTCCGCTGGAGAAATTTCGCGCGCCATCGATGGGCGA
>MLJW01000361.1_pt1 | contig 23516 bp, 25 predicted proteins | sample 888231 | NCBI WGS metagenome assembly MLJW01 (sample SAMN05788063, study PRJNA343431) | mine drainage metagenome | isolation source: sample collected from the inflow into an acid mine drainage treatment plant... | place: Germany: Lusatia, lignite mining district
GTTGCAGTCCGCTTGTGGTGCAACACACCACGGCGCGGCCTGCGCCTCGCACTGCATCCGCCCAAACCCCCGGCGAGGGCGCAGAAATAGCGTGAACAGGCCCTAGTTCAGGCCTTGCTGTTTTCCAGGTAGCGCTGGGCGTCGAGGGCGGCCATGCAGCCGGTCCCGGCACTGGTGATGGCCTGGCGGTAGACATGATCCTGCACATCGCCGGCGGCGAACACGCCGGGCACGCTGGTGGCGGTGGCCATGCCTTCCAGGCCGCTGCGGGTCAAAATATAGCCGTCCTTCATGTCCAGCTTGCCCTGGAAGATTTCCGTGTTGGGCTGGTGGCCGATGGCGATGAAGCAGCCGCTGAGCGCAATGTCGGTTTTTTCGCCGGTCTGATTGTTGTGAATGCGCACGCCCGTCACGCCGCTGTCGTCGCCCAGGACCTGGTCAAGCTCGCTCCACAGCTTGAGTTCGGCCTTGCCCTCCTTGACGCGCTCCATCAGCCGATCGACCAGAATCGGCTCGGCGCGGAACTTGTCGCGGCGGTGGATGACGGTGACCTTGCTGGCGATGCCCGTGAGGTAGAGCGCCTCTTCCACGGCGGTGTTGCCTCCGCCCACCACGCACACGGGCTGGTCGCGGTAGAAAAAGCCGTCGCAGGTGGCGCAGCCGGACACGCCCTTGCCCATGAACGCCTGTTCGCTGGGCAGGCCCAGGTACTTGGCCGAGGCGCCGGTGGCGATGATGAGGGCGTCGCAGGTGTAGGTGCCGCTGTCGCCCTTCAGGGTGTAGGGTTTGGCACTGAAATCGACGGTGTTGATGTGGTCGAAGACGATGTCGGTGTCGAAGCGCCGGGCGTGCGCCTCGAAGCGCGCCATCAGGTCCGGGCCGAGCACGCCGTCCACGTCCGCGGGCCAGTTGTCCACCTCGGTGGTGGTCATCAGCTGGCCGCCCTGGGCCATGCCGGTAATGAGCAGGGGTTTGAGATTCGCGCGCGCCGCGTACACCGCGGCGGAATAGCCGGCCGGGCCGGAGCCGAGAATGAGGACTTTGGCGTGTCGAGGGGTCATGGTGGGCCTGTAGGGTTCGGTGGCGGGGCCGGGAGGTGCCGGACCAGGAGGATGCGGCCGGCGCCTGCGGAATCCGCGATTTTAGGGTTTACGCGAATTCCATGCCCGCCTTCTGCCCATGCCGAGATGAGGCCACAGGTGCGATCCGGCAGGCTGTGGAGGACGCAGGGTCTGGGTTAGCATCCTGCTCATATCGAGGAGCGAAGATGGCTGCGATTTCCAATATCGATCTGGTGCGGCGCGTGCCGATGTTTTCTGTGCTGACCGAGGCACAGGCATGGACCCTGTCGCAGTCCATCGTGAAGAAGCGCTTCAAGCGCGGCGAGTGCATCGTCGAGCAAGGAGGAAGGTCGAACGCGCTGTTCATCATCCTGGCCGGGCGCGCGCGCGTCGTCAGCGTGGATGCCAAGGGACGCGAGGTCATCCTGGCGGTGTTGCATCCTGGCGACTACATCGGCGAAATGAGCCTGATCGACGGCGAGCCCCACTCGGCATCGGTCAGCGCCGAGGTGCAGACCGATGTGCTCATGCTGGGTCGCGTGGCCTTCCTGCAGAGCTTGCCGGAGAACACCAGCATGTCGTTTTCCATCATGCGCGGCCTGGTGCACAGGCTGCGCCGCGCCGACAGCAAGATCGAGTCGCTGGCGCTGATGGATGTCTACGGACGCGTCGCGCGCGCGTTGATGGAAATGAGCGAGGAGGACAATGCGGAGCGCATCATCCGCAGCAAGCTTTCGCGCCAGGATCTGGCCAAGATGGTGGGCGCCTCGCGGGAAATGGTGAGTCGTGTGATGAAGGACTTCGAGCAGCAGGGCCTGGTGATCGAGCGCGACGATGGCACGACGCTGGTGCGAGAACACATGGCTTCGCTGCTCTGACGCATGAATTGACATCTTGAGCTGGTTTTCATTCCCGAGGGACACGGTAGCCCGAAACAGCCCGCCGCGAAGCGCGCGCAACAGCCGGCTGCTGGCCGAAATCCGCCTGGTGGCGGGCGCAGTCCTGTGGCTGCTGCTGCTGCTGTCCTTGTTCAGCTATCACCGTAGCGATCCGTCCTGGTCCACTTCGGGCGTCGCGGCGCAGCGTACGGCCAACCTGGTGGGCACGGCCGGGGCGTGGATGGCCGACATTCTTTATTTCCTGTTGGGCTTCTCGGCCCTCTGGATCTTGCCGATGGGCTTGCTCGCCCTGCTGCGGGCCTGGCGCAAGTCGCATGCGCAAACCGAGGCCGTTCCGCGCAGCTGGCTGGCCAGGGCGGGTTCCGTGGCCGGTTTATGCCTGCTGCCCTTGTCGAGCGCGGCCTTGGAAGCCACGCGGCTTTACGGGCTGAAGGCCGATTTGCCGGGTGAAGCCGGGGGCGTGATCGGCAGCTGGCTCGGCGCTCTGGCGCAGCAATTCCTCGGATTCACCGGAAGCGCCATCGTGCTGCTGGCGGTTTTTCTGCTGTCCTTGTCGTGGTACGCGCGGGTGAGCTGGGCCGATGTGGCCGAGCGTGTGGGACGGGGCGTGGAATGGGCGTGGCAGCGCCTGCGCGAGCGGCGCAGCCGGGCGCAGGACCGCCAGGCCGGCACGCAGGCCATCCAGGCGCGCGAGGCGGACGTGGTGACCGAGCAGGCACGCGAGGCCGAGGAGATCTTCGCTCCCGTGTTCATCGAGCCCCCCGTGGCGCAGATTCCCCAGTCACCACGGGTGGAGCGCGAAAAGCAAAAGCCCTTGTTCCAGGACATGGCGAGTTCCGGACTCCCCACCCTGGATTTGCTCGATCACGGTAGTGCGCAGAAGGAGACCATCGGCGCCGAGACTCTGGAGTTCACCTCGCGCCTGATCGAGAAGAAGCTGAAGGATTTCGGCGTCGCGGTGCGCGTGGTGGCGGCTTCGCCCGGACCCGTCATCACGCGCTACGAGGTCGAGCCGGAGCCCGGGGTGAAGGGCTCGCAGGTCGTCGGTCTGTCGCGCGATCTGGCGCGCGCGTTGTCCCTCGTGAGCGTGCGCGTGGTGGAAACCATTCCAGGCAAGAACACCATGGCGCTCGAGCTGCCCAACGCCAAGCGCCAGACCATACGCCTGGCCGAAATCCTGGGCTCGCAGGTGTACAACGACGCCTCGCCCATGCTCAGCATGGGGCTGGGCAAGGACATCGTCGGCAATCCCGTGGTGGTCGATCTGGCCAAGACGCCCCATCTGCTGGTGGCGGGAACCACCGGCTCGGGCAAGTCGGTCGGCATCAACGCCATGGTGCTCAGCCTGCTGTACAAGGCCGAGGCCAGGCAGGTGCGCATGATCATGATCGACCCCAAGATGCTGGAGCTCAGCGTCTACGAGGGCATCCCGCACCTGCTCGCCCCCGTGGTCACCGACATGAAGCAGGCCGCGCATGCGCTCGGCTGGTGCGTGGGCGAGATGGAGCGGCGCTACAAGGTGATGAGCAAGCTGGGCGTTCGCAATCTGGCCAGCTACAACGCGCGCATCGCGGAGGCGGCGCAGCGCGGCGAGCACGTGCCCAATCCGCTTTCCCTCACGCCCGAGAGCCCCGAGCCGCTGCAGCACATGCCCTACATCGTCGTCGTCATCGACGAACTGGCCGATCTGATGATGGTGGTGGGCAAGAAGATCGAGGAACTCATCGCCCGCCTGGCGCAAAAGGCGCGCGCTGCGGGAATCCACCTCATTCTCGCGACGCAGCGGCCAAGCGTGGACGTGATCACCGGCCTCATCAAGGCCAACATCCCGACCCGCATGGCCTTCCAGGTCTCGAGCAAGATCGATTCGCGCACCATACTCGACCAGATGGGCGCCGAGAGCCTGCTCGGCATGGGCGACATGCTTTATCTGCCGCCGGGCTCCGGCGTTCCGCAGCGCGTCCACGGCGCCTTCGTCAGCGATGCCGAAGTCCACCGCGTCGTCGAGCAGATCAAGGCACGCGGCGAACCCGATTACGTGCCCGGCCTGCTTGAGCCCGAATCCGGCGAGGAGGGCGGGGAGGGCGCCTTCGATGGCCCGGGCGGGGGCGACGCCGAGAGCGATCCGCTGTACGACCAGGCGGTGCAGGTGGTGCTGCAAAACCGCAAGGCGTCCATCTCCCTGGTGCAGCGTCACTTGCGCATCGGCTACAACCGTTCCGCCCGGCTGCTGGAGCAGATGGAGAAGGCGGGCCTGGTCTCGGCCCTGTCCACCAATGGCAACCGCGACATTCTCGTTCCCGCGCGCGCCGAATCCTGAGGGAGCTTTTTGATGATCGTGCGGTCCAAATCGGCGGCGTTTGCCGCCTGCCTCGCGCTGGCGTTGCCGTGTTGTCAGCCTTTTGCTGCGGCGGCGGATGTTCCGGCGACGCCAACGGCTGCCGGTTCCGCGCGGAACGCGCCGTCGGGCGAGGCCTTGCTGCTCCAATGGGTGCAGTCAACCCGCAGCGCGCGCACGGATTTCACTCAGACCGTGGTGGACGACAAGGGCAAGACCAGCCCGCCCTCGGCAGGCCATTTCGAGTTCGAGCGCCCGGGCAAATTCCGCTGGGTCTACACCAAACCCTACCGGCAAGACATCATCAGCGACGGCCGCACGATCTGGACCTACGACCACGATCTCGACCAGGTGACGGTGAGCCCGCAGTCGCGCGCGCTCTCGGGCACGCCCGCTGCCCTGCTGGCCGGCGAGGACGTGAACCGCTTGTTTGTCCTGAGCGCATTGCCGGCGGCGCGGGGCCTGGCGTGGGTGCAGGCCGTGCCGCGCGGCAAGGACAGCTCTTTCGACTGGGTGCGCATCGGCCTGAAGGCCACGCCGCAAGGGCCGGAACTGGTCGAGATGCAGTTGCGCGACGCGTTCCGGCGCACGTCCACCATCGTGTTCTCGAATGCACAGCGCAATGCGGCTTTCCCGGCCGGCAGTTTTCACTTCACGGCGCCGCAAGGCGCATCGGTGATCCAGCAGCCCTGAGGCTGGCTGCCGTGCGCCGGCACGTTCAATGACCATGAGCCAGACCCCCAGCTTGTTCGAACCGGAACCATCCCCGCCGGCCGGCAAGGCGGGCGGCGGCGCGAGCACGGCGATACCCCTGGCCGAGCGCCTGCGTCCGCACAGCCTGGGCGACGTGGTCGGGCAGTCGCATCTGCTGGCGCCGGGCAAGCCGCTGCGCCTGGCGTTCGACACGCGCCGCCTGCATTCCATGATCCTCTGGGGCCCGCCCGGCGTCGGGAAAACCACGTTGGCGCGGCTCATCGCTCAGCAGTTCGAGGCGCAGTTCATTGCCATTTCGGCGGTGCTCGCCGGGGTCAAGGACATTCGCGAGGCGGTGCTGCTGGCCGAGCAGGCGCGCGCCGCCGGCCGCTCCACATTGGTCTTCGTCGACGAGGTCCACCGCTTCAACAAGAGTCAGCAGGATGCCTTCCTGCCCCATGTCGAGTCGGGCCTGTTCACCTTCATCGGCGCGACCACCGAGAACCCTTCGTTCGAGGTCAACAGCGCCCTGCTGTCGCGGGCCACGGTCTATGTGCTGCAGCCGCTGTCGGCCGACGAGTTGCAGACGCTGGCCCGCCGCGGCCTCGCCGCCAGCGGCGGCCTGGAGATCGAGCCGCAGGCGTTGGCGCTGCTCGCCGCGCATGCCGATGGCGACGCGCGGCGTTTGTTCAACGCGGTGGAGGCGGTCGCCGCGGCCGCAGACGAAGCTGGACGCCGCCTGGTGGACTTGCCCTTGCTCGAAGCCGCCTTGTCCGAGGCCTTGCGGCGCTACGACAAGGGGGGGGATCAGTTCTACGACGTGATCTCGGCGCTGCACAAATCGGTGCGCGGCAGCGATCCGGACGCCGCGCTGTACTGGATGGCCCGCATGCTCGACGGCGGCGTGGACCCGCTCTATATCGGCCGGCGGCTCATCCGCATGGCCAGCGAGGACATCGGCCTCGCCGACCCGCGCGCGCTGGGCCACACGCTCGACGCGGTGGCCGCGTTCGAGCGCCTGGGCAGTCCTGAAGGCGAACTGGCGCTGGCCCAGGCCGTCGTCTACCTGGCGATCGCGCCGAAATCCAACGCGCTGTACCTGGCCGCCGGCGAGGCGCGGCGCTTCGTGCGCGAGCACGGCAGCGCGTCGGTGCCCGACCACCTGCGCAACGCGCCGACGAAACTGATGCGCGAGATCGGCGCCGGCGCCGGCTACCGCTACGCCCACGACGAACCCGGCGCATTCGCCGCCGGCGAGCGCTACTTCCCCCCGGGAGTGCCCGAGGCGCGGCTGTACCGGCCAAGCCCGCGCGGTCAGGAAGCGCGCATCGGCGAGCGCCTGGCCGAGCTGCGCCGGCTCAACCGCGAAGCGCGCGCAGCGCACGGCGACAGGGCATGACGCGCACGAATCGCACATTGACGGTGCGCTGTTGGGGGTTTCCGCGAGGGCGGCCCGGCGCCGTGTGGTTATCATTCGCGGCCATGCGGAAACGACGCGGGATGCGAGTCACCACCGTGACTTGTCATAGGAGACACTCGAGCAGACCCAACGCCCTGCGCCTTGCGGCGCAGTCGGCGCGACCGGACTGCACGTCGATTCCGTTTGCATCATGCGCGGGAGATCAAACCCGAGCATGAAACTTGCGACCCCCACGCCGATCGCCGTCCGGGCCCAAAAGGATCCCGCCGGCGAGCGACGCACAGCAAGACCCTGAACCCATAAGGACGAAGCGGGATGGATACATTTATACAACAAATCGTCAACGGCCTCGTGCTCGGCAGTATGTATGCCCTCGTTGCACTTGGCTACACGATGGTTTACGGCATCGTGAATCTGATCAACTTCGCTCACGGCGACGTGATGATGGTCGGCGCGATGACCGCGTATTCGATGTTCAAGGTGCTCAACCACCTGATGCCCGGACTGCCGGGCTGGTTGACCGTGGTGCTGGCCACGGTGGCCGCGATGATCGTCTGCGGCACGCTGAACTTCTTCATCGAACGCTTCGCCTACCGCCGTCTGCGCAACGCGCCCAAGCTGGCGCCGCTGGTCACCGCGATCGGCATGTCGATCCTGCTGGAAACGCTGGCGATGGTCATATGGGGGCGTGACTACAAGGTGTTCCCGAGCCTGCTGCCGCAGAACATCATCAGCGTCCACGGCGTCGTGATCACGCCGGTGCAGATCATGATCCTGGTGCTGACCGCGGTGCTGCTCGGCGGGCTGACGCTGCTGATCAACCACACCAAGCTGGGGCGTGCGATGCGCGCGACCGCCGAGAACCCGCGCGTGGCCGGGTTGATGGGCGTGAACCCGAACTTCGTGATTTCGGCCGCCTTCGTCATCGGCGCCGCGCTGGCCGCGATCGCCGGCGTGATGTGGTACGCGAACTTCTCCACCGCCAACTTCTACATGGGCTTCACGCCGGGCCTGAAGGCGTTCACCGCCGCGGTGCTCGGCGGCATCGGCAACATGGGCGGGGCGATGCTCGGCGGCGTGCTGCTGGGCGTCATCGAAGTGCTGGGCGCCGGCTACATCGGCACCGTCACGCACGGTATGTTCGGCAGCAACTACCAGGACATCTTCGCGTTCATCGTGCTGATCCTGGTGCTGACGCTGCGTCCGCAAGGCCTGCTCGGCGAGCGTGTCGCCGATCGCGCGTAAGGACGGAGGAGCAACAACATGAATAGTTCACAAACCCGTCTGATCGGCTTTCTAGCCGCGGCGCTGGGGCTGCTCGCGCTGCCTCTGCTGCTGCAGACCGTCGGTGACGCCTGGGTGCGCATCGCCGCGTTCGCGCTGCTGTACACGATGCTCGCGCTGGGGCTGAACATCGTCGTCGGCCTCGCCGGCCTGCTCGACCTTGGCTACATCGCGTTCTACGCGGTCGGCGCCTATATGTTCGCGCTGCTCGCGTCGACCCAACTGACCGACAACTTCGACGCGCTGGGCGCGCTGTTCCCGCACGGTTTCGACGTCTCGATGTGGCTGGTGATCCCGCTGGGCGCAGGGCTGGCGGCGCTGTTCGGCATCCTGCTGGGTACGCCGGTGCTGAAGCTGCGCGGCGACTATCTCGCGATCGTCACCTTGGGCTTCGGCGAGATCATCCGCATTTTCATGAACAACCTGAACGCGCCGGTGAACATCACCAATGGTCCGCAAGGCATTTCAGGGATTCATGGCGTGCGCTTGTTCGGCTGGCACCTCAACCACAACATCACCGTGGGTAGCTACACGATCAACTCGGTCAGCGAGTACTACTGGCTGTTCCTGGCTCTGGTCACGCTGACCGTGATCATCTGCTACCGGCTGCAGGATTCGCGCATAGGCCGCGCGTGGATGGCGATGCGCGAGGACGAGATCGCCGCCAAGGCGATGGGCATCAACACGCGCAACATGAAGCTGCTGGCTTTCTCGATGGGCGCGACCTTCGGTGGCGTCGCCGGCGTGATGTTCGCGGCCTTCCAGGGCTTCGTCTCGCCCGAGTCGTTCTCGCTGATGGAGTCGGTCAACGTGCTGGCGATGGTCGTCATCGGCGGCATGGGCAACATCCCCGGCGTGATTCTCGGCGCGGTGCTGCTGTCGGTGCTGCCGGAAGCGCTGCGCTATCTCGGCTTCATCTCGGACTGGCAACAGGCGCATTTCGGACACGTTTACATGGATAGTGGAATCCTGCGCCAGCTGATCTATTCGCTGGCGATGATCCTGGTGATGCTGACGCGGCCCAAGGGGCTGTGGCCGGCTCCCGAGCACGGCAAGGGTGTCGCCGCGCTGGGCCTGGGCAACAAGGCGGCCGGTGCGGCCAAGGAGGGCGCGTGATGAGCGACAACGCACCCGTGACTTTGCAGGTGGCCGGCGCGTCGAAGCGCTTCGGCGGGCTGCAGGCGCTGTCCGAAGTCGGCATCCAGATCCGCCGCGGCCAGATCTACGGCCTGATCGGACCGAACGGTGCCGGCAAGACGACGTTCTTCAACGTCATCACCGGCATGTACACGCCCGACAGCGGCGACTTCTCGCTCGAGGGCAAACCGTACCGACCGCAGGCCGTGCACCAGGTCGCGCGCGAAGGCATTGCGCGCACCTTCCAGAACATCCGGCTGTTCCCCGACATGACCGCGCTGGAGAACGTGATGGTCGGCCGCCACGTGCGCACGCGCAGCGCGGTGATCGGCGCGGTGCTGCGCAGCGCCAAGTTCAAGGCCGAGGAGCATGCGATCCGCTCGCGCGCTTACGAACTGCTGCAGTACGTCGGCATCGCGCACTACGCGGATTTCCGCGCCCGCACGCTTTCGTACGGCGACCAGCGGCGGCTGGAAATCGCTCGCGCGCTGGCCACCGATCCGAAGCTGCTGGCACTGGACGAACCGGCCGCCGGCATGAACGCGACCGAGAAGGTGCAACTGCGCGAGCTGCTGTCGCGCATCCGCGAGGACGGGCGCACGATCCTGCTCATCGAGCACGACGTCAAGCTCGTCATGGGATTGTGCGACCGCGTTACCGTGCTCGATTACGGCAAGATCATCGCCGAGGGGGTTCCGGCCGACGTGCAGAAGGATTCGAAAGTGATCGAAGCGTATCTCGGAACGGGGGAGCATTGACATGAGCGAAGCTCTCCTGCAAATCAAGGGCCTGAAAGTCGCCTACGGTGGCATCCAGGCGGTCAAGGGCATCGATTTCGAAGTGCGCAGCGGTGAACTGGTCAGCCTGATCGGCGCCAACGGCGCCGGCAAGACGACGACGCTGAAGGCGATCACCGGCATGCAGCCGGTCACCGACGGGCAGATCGTCTACCAGGGCAAGCCAGTGCAGGGCCGCGGCTCGTTCGAGCTGGTGCGCCAGGGGCTGGCGATGGTTCCGGAAGGTCGAGGCGTGTTCACGCGCATGACCATCACCGAGAACCTGCTGATGGGCGCTTACATCCGCAACGACAAGAAGGCGATCCAGGACGACATCGACCGCATCTTCGAAATCTTCCCGCGGCTGAAGGAGCGTCAGAGCCAGCTGGCCGGAACGATGTCGGGCGGCGAGCAGCAGATGCTGGCGATGGGGCGCGCGATGATGTGCCATCCGAAGCTGCTGCTGCTCGACGAGCCGTCGATGGGGCTGTCGCCGATCATGGTCGACAAGATCTTCGAAGTCGTCGCCGACATCGCCAAGCAGGGCGTGACCATCCTGCTCGTCGAGCAGAACGCCAAGCGCGCGCTGCAACTGGCCAGCCGCGGCTACGTGATGGACTCGGGCACGATCAGCATGACCGGCACCGCCGACGAGCTGCTGCACGACCCGCGCGTTCGCGCGGCGTACCTCGGGGAGTGAGGGGGCCCCCCTGAGCGAGGCGGCGCGAGCCGCCTCGCTTCCTCCACCTCGCCGCTGGCAAGCGGCTCGGATTCGGCAGGCGCGCGAACACGCGCAGGCGTGTTCGCTGGTCCTGCCTCATCCCCGAGGGGGGACTGCTCGCCCCCTTGGGGCGGCCCTGCGGGGGCTCGCATGCCTGGCAGGAGGCGGCGGCGCGCTGCGGGGCGAGCTTCAGGCGGCACCTGACCGAGCCGCGCGCCAGCACGAAGGCACGGAACTTCCCCAGCAATCATGGCTCAGACGCAAGGGGAGCGCGACGAGCAATCGCTGCCGCGCTTCACCTTCTGAAGCTGCGCTTCCAGCGCAGCCGAGTCATCAACCTTGCGGAGGACTTCCATGCGGGAACTCAAACAGCACGAACTCTCGCTCGTGCACGGCGGGATGAACCCCATCTCAACGTTCGGCGTCCAACACCGAACCGAGCCGAATCACTCGTCGACCTTCACCGCTCAGGCGGGACCGTTCCAGTTCACCCAGAATACCGGCACCGGGCTGTCCTGCTATGCACTCGGATCCGGGGTTGCTCCTGTCGGGGGCACGTTTGCGGCGATAGGCGCCATCGCCGCGAGAAAGCCATCGCTTGTTCCGAATGCGTACAGGACTGGAAGCGCAGCCACCGGCTTCGCGGTCAGCCATGCCTGCAATCACCTGCAAAACCAGCAGTTCAAGCATTGAGCACGCGAAGCCGCGGCATGCGCTCCTGGCATCAACGTTGGTGGATCTACCGCCCACGAATTCTTTTATGTGGGACGCTCCCGCTGCTCGCATGGTTCGTGCCCGACCCGTTCCTTCCCGCAGTCGTCGCGTACCTGGGCTACTGTGTGGCGTACTGGGTTTCGGGCTTTTTCGGCATCAACCCATCGTTCCATTACTTCATGCGTGAAGCCGTCCCGGCGTCGCGTTGCCTCGGCGGGCTCGGGATCTCGATCGGTGTCCTCGGCGTAGCCCTCACAGGGATCGGCAGCGCGTGGCACAGCGAGATCCTGAAAATTCTAGGCTACACCGGGCTCTACGTTGCGATCGAAAGCGCCCTGAGCACGCGTGAAGCGAATTGCCGCTACCTGCTGCAGGCACCACGTTCACGACGCCAGCCATGAGCGGCAACTGGCTGCCGTCTTGTGCAGAACCCGCAGTTCAACCCTTGCACGGAGGCGGCAGCGTGAGCCCACGGACGCCGTGGTGGCGAATCTATGCACCTCGCGGCGTCTGGTATTTCGTCGTGCTGCCGCTGCTCGCGCTGGGCTTCCCGCGCTGGCTGCTCGAGCCTGTCGTCCTGTATTGGACCGTCCTGCTCGGCTTCCTGGCGCTCGATGCGCTGGGCATCAGCACGACAGGCTACTTCTTCGCCCACCGATACGAGCCGGCGGCGCCGCCAGGCTCGGGCAAGATCGACCTTGCGCTCGGCGGGCTTGGCGGCGGCGGCGCCGCGCTGGGAGCCGCGCTGCACGCCACGCTCGTCGAAGTGCTCGGTTTCGTCAGCGTCTTCGTCGCGGTCGACCGGCTGCTGCTGGCGCGTGAAGCGCGTTGCCGCGCTCAAGCCCGCGCCGATCCCGAGCACGCGCCGCAACGCTGAGGCGCGAGCGGCGCGCCGGGTCAATCGGCGGCCGTCGGCGTGTCGATCGCGGTCACGAACTCGGCCATCGGCCGGCGCGACTTGTTCAGCTTGACCAACCAGTCGCCGGCCGCGTCGCGGTAGCCCAAAGGCATCAGCAGCACGCTTCGCAAGCCCTTGGCTCGCAGCCCCAGGATCTCGTCGACCGCGGCCGGATCGAAGCCTTCCATCGGCGTGCTGTCGACGCCTTCATTGGCCGCCGCCAGCAGCGCGAAGCCCAGGCCGATGTAGGCCTGGCGCGCCGCGTGCTCGAAATTGTGCTCGGCGCCACGCTGCGGATAAACCGCGAGCAGGCGCTGGCGGTAGTCTTCCCAGCCGGGCAGCGTCGCGCCGCGGTCGGCATTGGTCTGGTCGAACACGCGGTTGATGCGCTCGGGCGTGTAGTCGTCCCAAGCCGCGAACACCAGCAGGTGCGAGCCTTCGGTGATCTGCATCTGGCCGTTGGCGGCGCCGCGGATGCGCTCACGCAACGCGACGTCGGTGACGAGCACGATCTCGTAGGGCTGCAGCCCGCTCGAGGTCGGCGCCAGCCGCGCGATCTCCAGAATGCGCTGGACCTTGTCGGCCGGAACCGGTCGGGCCGGGTCCATCTTCTTGGTCGCGTAGCGCCATTGGCAAAGTTGCTGCAAATCCATCTCGGGTTTCCTTGGAGCGTCGGGAAAGGCGCACGCATCGGTGCGCTGCAACGCAACATTTGACCACCGCCGAGGATTTCCCGCTGCCGACCTAAAGTTGCTGCTCAGAACTCGCGCGCCAGGTTCTCGAAACGGGTGAGCTGACGCAGGAACGCGACGTTGATGGTGCCGATCGGGCCATTACGCTGCTTGGCGATGATGATCTCGGCGATGCCTGCGTCCTTGGTGTCCTTGTTGTACACCTCGTCGCGATAGATGAACAGGATCACGTCAGCGTCCTGCTCGATGGCGCCCGATTCGCGCAGATCGCTCATCACCGGGCGCCGGTCGGTGCGCTTCTCGAGGTCGCGATTCAGCTGCGACAGCGCGATCACCGGGCATTGCAGTTCCTTGGCCAGCGCCTTCAGTGAACGCGAGATCTCGGAGATCTCGGTGGCACGGTTCTCGCCGTCGCGCGCCGAGCTCATCAACTGCAGGTAGTCGAGCACGATCAGGCCGAGCTTGCCGCACTGGCGCGCCAGCCGCCGCGACCGCGCGCGGACTTCGAGCGGGTTCAGCGCCGGCGTCTCGTCGATGTGGATCTGCACGTCATCGATGCGCTCGATCGTCTCGGGCAGCCGCGCCCACTCCTCCTCGGTCAGCTGCCCGGTACGCAGATGCCCCTGGTCGATGCGGCCGAGCGAACCGACGATGCGCAGCACCAGTTGCGACGCGCCCATTTCCATCGAGAACACCGCGACCGGCAGCTGCTCGTTGACCGCGACGTGCTCGGCGATGTTGATCGCGAATGAGGTCTTGCCCATCGACGGGCGACCGGCGACGATGATCAGGTCGCCGGGCTGCATGCCCGCGGTCATGCGGTCGAGGTCGGCGAAGCCGGTGGCCACGCCGGTGATTTCGGAGCCGCCGTGCTCGGACAGCTCCTGCACGCGGTCGAGCAAATCGCCGAGCAGCTGCTTCATCGGCTGGAAACCGGCGCGACCGCGCGAACTGTGCTCGGAGATCGCGAAGATGCGCGACTCGGCCTCGTCGAGAATCTGCTGCACCGCGCGACCTTGCGGATTCAGCGCGCTTTGCGCGATGTCGTCGCTGATCGTGACCAGGTTGCGCAGCACCGCGCGCTCGCGGACGATTTCCGCGTAACGGCGCACGTTGGCCGCCGACGGGACGCTTTGCGCCAGCGCGTTGAGGTATTGCAAGCCACCGCAGCTCTCGCCCTGGCCTTGCAGCTGCAGAGCCTCGAATACGGTGACGACGTCGGCGGGCTTCGACGCCTGGATCAGCGTGCTGATCGCGTCGAAGATCAAGCGGTGCTCGTGGCGGTAGAAATAGCTCGCCTGCAGCACGTCGGCGACGCGGTCGAACACTTCATTGTCGAGCAGCAGGCCACCGAGCACGGACTGCTCGGCCTGCGCCGAATGCGGCGGCGTGCGCAAGCCGTCGAGCGCGGAATCTTCGATCAATGCGGACATGGTCGTCACTGTAGCAGGCCCGCCGCGGCCAGGCTCGCGTCGTTGCAGCCGAGCCGGAAGCGACTCAGAACGCGTAGTGCATGCGGACAAATGCGGCAAAACGGCTGCCGATGATCGCGTGTACCGCTGTGGTCGGGTGCAGGCTGTCCCAGAACACGTAGTTGTAGCCGTTGCAGCCGACGCGCATCTTCTCGGTCATCGAATAGCTCTCGCTGGGATCGATCAGACACGATTGCGCCGCATTGACGAACCCCCCGGACTTCGGGTCGTGCAGGATGTCGTCGAATACGGCGCGGGTATCGAACAGCGTCAGGTCGACTTGCGGGTACGCGCTGCGCAAGGCATCGAGCAAATCCGGCAGTTGCGCGTCGTAGGCGTCGAGCCTGGCTTTGACCGTCGTACGGATCGACGCCTTGCCGGCCAGAAACACCGGCGCGGAGGTGATGTCGGGCAGGTTGAGGACGACGATGTTGCGGGCGCCTTCGACCGTGATCAATTGCCGCAGCGCCGTGTTGACGCCTTTCAGCACCGTCGCCACCGGCTCGTTGTAATTGACGAAATCGTTGCCGCCGATCAGCAGCGTGTACAGCGTCTCGTCGGGCGGGCGTGGCGCCAATTGCATGACGCGCTTGTCGTACAGCCCGACCTGCTGTGCCGGCGACGGAAAATAGTAGCCGACCCCTTGTTTCGCGATCCAGTTCGCACCGGGAAACACGCGCAGAATCGATTGCGACGAAGCGCCCGCGGCACCCCAGGCTTCGTTGTACGCGATCACGCCCAGGTCCTGCGCCGCATACTCGCTCCACACCCAGCCGTTGGTGAAATGGCCGGCAAACCAGGTCGATCGGTTGGGCAGGATATGCAGCAACATATTGCTGGTCGCGTCCGTGTCCGACAGACTGTCCCCGAGCGAAACCAGGGTGTGAATGCGGCCGTCGCCGACCGTCCCGGCAAGCGGCAGCAGCGGGTGGTCGTCGGCCAGGCTGTTGTTGCGGCCGCGTGCGACGACGTCGTCTATCTCCAGCGTACCGGTGCTGCCCGGGTATTCGCGTGCTTGCAGCCTTTGCGCCTTGACGAGCATCGAACGCGTGCACAACGCCGAGAGTTGCTCCGGGGTGTACAGGCTGGTGTAATACACCAGATGCCGGTTGACCGGCTCGAGCGGACTCGTCGACGGGACGACGACAGGCAGTTTGACGTCGAGCCCCGCTCCCGAGAGCCCGTCGAGCTTGGCCCAGCCGCTCAAATAGAAGTTGTCGCCGGGGCCGCGGCCCAGCGGCAGGCGCTGGCCGCCCTCGGACAGCCATCCGGTCGCGTAACAATACAGGTATGTGTAGGCTTGCGTCGACGACGCGGCTTCAAGCCGGGGCACCGCCGCGTGCGCGTTTTCGAGCACCGCCAATTCCTCGGCCGCGCCCGGATCGGGGCTGGCGTGGAATGCCTGTGCCACCGCCGTCGGATCGAGCGCGTAGACCTGCGCCGCTGTCAGCGGCCCGACCGGCGACAGCAGGGAGTCGGCTTCGGGAACCGAAACCAACTGGTCGCTTGCGAGCGGCGGCTCCGAACCGCCGCCGCAGCCGTTCATGGTCAAAGCCAGCAGCACCGTGCCAAGGACCCCGATCGAACGTCGTGCCACCTGCCGCATCTTGCCCCCCGAACCGCATTGGCCGTCGACGCAGTCTAGGGTCCGTCGCGTCAGCCGCAGCGTGCTGCCAAGGTGAGCCAGGCATGGCCTCGCCAATAGAAAAGCCCCGCAAGGCAAGCAGCCTGCGGGGCTTCGTCGGTGCTACCGCGGGCGAGAGGTGCGCCCGCCGCGTTCGTCGTCGGCTCAGATGTGCTCGCCGAGCACCGAGACCGTGACCGGGACGATGACGTCGGTCAGCAGCGCGACTTCGACCGAGTGGTCGCCGACCGTCTTCAGCGGGCCGTTGGGCAGGCGCACCGCGGTCTTGCGCACGTCGAAACCGGCCTTGACCAGCGCGTCGGCGATGTCGCCGGTGGTGACCGAGCCGAACAGGCGGCCGTCGACGCCGGCCTTCTGCACCAGCTGCACGGTCAGACCTTCCATTTTCTGCGCCAGCGTCTGCGCTTCGGCAAGCTTGGCCGCGGCGGCGGCTTCGAGCTCGGCGCGACGCGCCTCGAACTCGCGCAGCGCCGCGGCGGTCGCGGTGCGCGCCTTGCGCTGCGGAATCAGGAAGTTGCGGCCGTAACCGTCGCGCACTTTGACGACGTCGCCGAGATTGCCCAGGTTGGCAACTTTTTCAAGCAGGATGACTTGCATGGGGACAGTCCTTTGTTCAGCTCTTGTGCTGGTCGGAGAACGGCAGCAGCGCGAGGAAGCGCGCGCGCTTGATCGCGGTGTTGAGCTGACGCTGGAAGATCGCGCGGGTGCCGGTCAGGCGCGCCGGGATGATCTTCGCGTTCTCGGCGAGGAATTCACGCAGCGTGTCGATGTCCTTGTAGTCGATGTGCTCGACGCCGGCGACGGTGAAGCGGCAGAAGCGCTTGCGCTTGAACAGCGACGATTGCTGGTTGCGCTTGGGCTTGCGATCGGTTTTCTTGGTAAAGGCCATTCAGGGCTCCTCAATCCATTCGGTGATGTTCAGTTTCAGACTGCGCGCGCCGCGCCGTACCGGCAGCAGGAAACCGGCCAGCTGCAGCGTCTGCCCGGGCTGGGCGTGCTGCAGGCGACGGGCCAGCTGCGCGAACGCGACCGCTTGCAACTCGAGCTCGACGCGCTGCTGCCTGCCACCGGCGTCCTGTTCGGACGTGTGTTCGAGGTGCAGGTCCAGCGCCTCGATCCCGGCCGGCGTGTAACGCAGCGCGCCTCGCTCGCGCAGAACCGCGCGCAGTTCGACGCGATTGCTGTTCAGGCAGTCTGCTCCGCTTGCGCGGCCTTGCGCGCTTCCTCGCGCTCGACCGAGCGCATCATGACCGAAGGCTGGGTCTCGGCCTTGTCCAGCTTGACGATCAGGTGGCGCAGCACCGCATCGCTGAACTTGAAGCTGTGCTCGAGTTCCTGCACGACGTCCTGACCGGCTTCGATGTTCAGGCACAGGTAGTGCGCCTTGGCCAGCTTCTGGATCTGATAAGCCATCTGGCGACGGCCCCAGTCCTCGAAGCGGTGCACGACACCGCCCTTGGCGGTGACCATGCTCTTGTAGCGCTCGACCATGGCCGGAACCTGCTCGCTCTGGTCCGGATGGATGATCAACACGATTTCATAATGACGCATAGGGGCTCCTTGGAAATCGACTCCGGCGACGCGGCTGGGCCGCGGCGCGGGCTTCTTTACGGATGAAGCCACCCGGGGCGTCGCTCCCGGTGTGGCAAAGAAAAACGCTCAAGTATAGTCGATCAGGCGGCGTGCGTGGACAGTTGTTGCCAGGTGGCGACGACGGTGTCGGGATTGAGCGAAATCGACTCGATGCCCTGCTCCATCAGCCAGCGCGCCAGATCCGGGTGGTCCGACGGGCCCTGGCCGCAGATGCCGACGTACTTGCCCTTGGCGCGGCAGGCCTCGATCGCCGCCTTCAGCAGCGCCAGCACCGCCGGGTCGCGTTCGTCGAACGCCGCCGCGACCAGCCCCGAGTCGCGATCCAGTCCGAGCGTGAGCTGGGTCAGGTCGTTCGAGCCGATCGAGAAGCCGTCGAAATACTCCAGGAAGTCGGCCGCGAGCACCGCGTTGGACGGCACCTCGCACATCATGATCAGGCGCAGCCCGTTCTCGCCGCGTTTCAGCCCGTTGCGTTCGAGCAGTTCGACGACGCCGCGCGCCTCGCTCAGCGTGCGCACGAACGGCACCATGATCTCGACGTTGCTCAAGCCCATTTCCTCGCGCACGCGCTTGAGCGCGACGCACTCCATCTGGAAGCTCTCGGCGAAATCGGGGGCCACGTAACGCGACGCGCCGCGGAAACCGAGCATCGGGTTCTCCTCGTCGGGTTCGTAGCGCGAACCGCCGATCAGCTTCTTGTACTCGTTGGACTTGAAATCCGACAGGCGCACGATCACCGGCTTGGGGTAGAACGCCGCCCCGATCGTCGCGATGCCTTCGGTCAGCTTGTCGATGTAGAACGCGCGCGGACTGGCGTGGCCGCGCGCGACGCTCTCGACCGCCTTCTTCAGGTCGGCATCGACGTTCGGGTACTCGAGCACCGCGCGCGGATGGATCGCGATGTTGTTGTTGATGATGAATTCGAGCCGGGCCAGGCCGACACCGGCGTTGGGAATCTGCGAGAAATCGAACGCCAGCTGCGGGTTGCCGACGTTCATCATCACCTTCACCGGCAGCGCCGGCATCTCGCCGCGGCGCACTTCGCTGACGCTGGTCTCGAGCAGACCGTCGTAGACGATGCCGGTGTCGCCTTCGGCGCACGATACCGTGACCATCATGCCGTCCTTCAGCGCATCGGTGGCGTGGCCGCAGCCGACCACCGCCGGGATGCCGAGCTCGCGCGCGATGATCGCCGCGTGGCAGGTGCGGCCGCCGCGGTTGGTGACGATGGCCGCCGCCTTCTTCATCACCGGCTCCCAGTTCGGGTCGGTCATGTCGGTGACCAGGATGTCGCCGGGCTGCACGCGATCCATTTCGGCGATCGAGTGCACCAGGCGCACCCGACCGGCGCCGATCTTCTGCCCGATCGCGCGGCCGCTGACCAGTTCGGTGCCTTTCTGCAGCAGCTTGTAGCGCTGCTCGACGCGGCCGTGCGCGCGCGACTTCACCGTCTCCGGTCGCGCCTGCAGGATGTAGATGCGCCCGTCGACTCCGTCCTTGCCCCACTCGATGTCCATCGGACGACCGTAGTGCTGCTCGATGGTCAACGCGAACTGCGCCAGCTCGGTGGCTTCGTCGTCGCTGAGGCTGTAACGGTTGCGCAGCTCGGGCGCGGTGTCGACCGTGCGCACCAGCTCGGCGGAACCGGCCGGCGCGAACTCCATGCGGATCAGCTTCGAGCCGAGGTTGCGCCGGATCACCGCCTTGTGCCCGGCGCGCAGCGTCGGCTTGAAGACGTAGAACTCGTCGGGGTTGACCGCGCCTTGCACGACGGTTTCGCCCAGGCCGTACGAGGAGGTGATGAAGACGACGTCGTTGAAACCCGACTCGGTGTCCATCGTGAACATCACGCCGGCGGCGCCGAGGTCGCTGCGCACCATGCGCTGGATGCCGGCCGACAGCGCAACGCCGCCGTGGTCGAAGCCCTGGTGCACGCGGTAGGAAATCGCGCGGTCGTTGAACATCGACGCGAACACGTGGCGCACGCGGTCGAGCACCGCGTCGATGCCGGTGACGTTGAGGAAGGTTTCCTGCTGGCCGGCGAACGAGGCGTCGGGCAGGTCCTCGGCGGTGGCCGACGAGCGCACCGCGAAGCTGGCCTCGGGGGTATCGGCGGCGAGCTGCGCGAAATGCTCGCGGATCGCCGCCTCGAGCTCCGCCGGCAGCGGCGTCTCGACCATCCACTGGCGGATCGCCGCGCCGGTGGCGGCCAGCGCGCGCACGTCGCTGACGTCCAGCGTCGCCAGCGCCTGAGCGATGCGCGCGTCGAGCCCGCCTTGCTTGAGGAATTCACGGAAGGCGTACGCGGTGGTCGCGAAGCCCCCCGGAACGCGCACGCCGCTGGCGGCCAGCTGGCTGATCATCTCGCCCAGCGAGGCGTTCTTGCCGCCGACGACCTCGACGTCGGTCATGCGCAACTGCTCGAACGGAACTACCCAGGCGGTGGAATGCTGCGGCGCTTGGTTCGACATGAAAAACCCCTAATAGAATGAAAGGAATCTGGGGTCGAGCGTCGGCTTGCCGCCGCGCAGCGCATCGGCACGCTTTCTTGGAGTTGTCGTGATGCGACCATCGCGCTGTAGCGGGGAATAGGCGAAGTAACGAATGCGACTCGACGAATACGCTGATTCTAGGGCCTGGGGCTTTTGTTGATGCAACGCGACATTGCGAACCGCTCGGTGTTCTTCGTTTCGGACGGCACTGGGATCACGGCCGAGACTTTCGGCAACTCGATCCTCGCCCAGTTCGACACGCAGCCTCACCGCGTGCGCCTGCCCTTCGTCGACGACGTCGACAAGGCGCGTGCGGCGGTCGAGCGCATCGACCACGCGGCGCGCCAGGAAGGCCGCCCACCGGTGGTGTTCATCACGCTGGTCGACGCCGACGTGCTGGCGGTGATCCGCGGCTGCAACGGGCTGGTGATGGACATGTTCACGACTTTCGTCGAACCGCTCGAAGTCGCCTTCGGCATCAAGTCCAACCACCGCATCGGCCAGTTCTCCGACGTCGCCACCAACGCACGCTACAGCTCGCGCATGGACGCGATCAATTTCGCGCTGATGCACGACGACGGCCAGTCGGCGCGCAACCTGGCGCTGGCCGACGTGATCCTGGTCGGCGTGTCGCGCAGCGGCAAGACGCCGACCTCGCTGTACCTGGCGATGCAGCACGGCGTGCGCGCGGCCAATTACCCGCTGATTCCCGAAGATTTCGAGCGCATGAGCTTGCCGTCGGCGCTGCTGCCGCACCGCAACAAGCTGTTCGGCCTGACCATCGCGCCCGAGCGCCTGGCCGAGATCCGCCACGAGCGCAAGCCCGGCAGCCGTTACGCGTCGCTGGGCAACTGCATCGACGAAGTCGCCGAGGCCGAGCGGCTGATGCGTCGCGAAGGCATACGCTGGCTGTCGTCGACCAACAAGTCGATCGAAGAGATCGCCACGACGATCCTGCAGCTGATCCGCCCCGATCGTCTCGAGTACTGACGACCATGCGCGCGAGCCCGCACCGCGACGAGTTGCTCGGTTTCCTGTCGACCCGACGCGACGAGAGCGATGCCGAGCGCGCGCTGCCGGTCGATCCGCGCCGCGCCGAGCATCCGGCCACGCTGGTGCTGGTCGACTCCGCCGCCGACGTGCCGCGCAGCCTGAGCGCGCACGCCGCGCTGCGCGTGCTGCCGCTGGCGCTGCGGCTGCACGGACGCCGGCTGCGCGACGCGCGCGCGACCAGCGAGCGGCTGCGCCGGCTCGACGGCGCGCGGCTGCGCCAGGCCCGGGTCGAGCTGCCCGATGCCGCCGAACTGGCGTGGCGGCTGCATCCGAACCTGGCGCTGAACGCCGACGTGCTGATCGCGCTGGGAGACCTGCTCGGCGACGCCTCGGCAGCGCTGCAGCAGATGCTCGCCGCGCACGACGCCGAGATCCGCGAGCTGCGCGCCAGCCGCGGCCTGCCAGCCAAGCTCGCGCTGCATCGCATCGATTGCGGCGGCGCGTTCGCGGTGCCGGCGCTGCACGCGCGTGTGCTGGTGCACGAACTCGAGCGCGGGCGGCGCAGCGCCGATCTCGTCGAAATCGCGACCAAACTGCCACGCGCGACCCGGCAGTGGCTGCTGCCGCGTACGCCGCGCCAGCTCGGCGACACGCTGCAGGGCTGCGCGCAGCCGCGCCTGCAGCCGTGGCGCGACGCCTGCGCCGGACTGACGCTGCTCAGCGGCCACCCGCTGCTGTACGGCGACGCCGACGGGCTGCGCTGCACCGCGCGCGTGCGCGGCTGGACGCGTGCCGTCGATGCGCTGTGCGCTCAGGTGCACGATGCGCTGCGCGAGCGTTCGCAACTGCAGATCAGCTACGACGGCAGCATCGCCGAGCTGACCGCGCATCCGGCGGTCGACGCGTTGCGCGCGCACGCCACGCGCCTGGGTGCGACGCTGCACGTGAGCCATATGAGCGTCGCCTCGCGAGTGCGCGCCGGCGCCGGCGCGATCGCGGTGGCGCTGCTCGATCAGGACGGCTGACGCTGGCGCACGCCTTCGAACAGGCACACTGCGGCGGCCGCGGCGACGTTCAGCGATTCGACCGCGGCGGCCTGCGGAATCCTGACCACCGCCGAACACTTGGCCATCAGGTGCTCGGAAATCCCTTGGCCCTCGTTGCCGAATACCCAGGTCACCGGTTGGTTCAGCGGCAGCTCGTATAGGCTGACGTCGGCCATCGCGGCGGTCGCGTAGATCGGCCGCGGCACGATGTTGGCGACCTGGTCCCAAGGCGCGTCCTCGAAGATCGGCAGACCGAAGTGCGCGCCCATCGCCGCGCGCAGCACCTTCGGCGTCCACGCGCCGGCGCTGCCGCGCAGCAGGTAGGCCGCGCCACAACCGGCCGCCGCCGCGGTGCGCAGGATGGCGCCGACGTTGCCGGCGTCCTGGATGCGGTCGAGCACGACCGCGCTGCCCGGGTTCGGCCTGGCCCCTTTCGGGCGCTCGATCAGCATGCCCACCTGCGGCCCATGCTCCAGCCCCGAGATCCAGTTGAACAGCGCGCGGTGCAGCACCACGGTGCCGGCTTCGCCGACCGCCTGCGCCAGCGCGCCGATTTCCGCCATCTGCAAGCCCTCGTCGGTCGTCACCAGCGGGTCGGCGCGGTAGCCGGCCTGCAGCGCGGCCTGCACCAGGTGCACGCCCTCGAGCCAGACCAGCCCGAGCCGGCGCACCGCGCCGGCGTCGCTGCTGAGTGCGCGCAAAGTCTTGACCAGGGGGTTCTCGGCGGAAATGATGCGTTTCACGGCTGATCCTGCTGAGTGGGGAAACGGCCTTGCAGCGCTTGCCGCACCGGCGCGAAGCTGCGCCGGTGCGCGGCGCACGGCCCGAGCGCGGCCAGGGCCTGCCTGTGCGCGATTGTGCCGTATCCGAAGTGGCGTTCGAAGCCGTAGCCCGGATGGCGTGCGGCGAGCTCGACCATCAGGCGGTCGCGGTACACCTTGGCGACGATAGACGCGGCGCTGATCGCGGGCTCCAGCGCGTCGCCGCCGACCAGCGCACGCGCGGGCATCGGCAGCGCCGGCGCGCGGTTGCCGTCGACCAGCACCAGGCTCGGACGGAGCTTCAGCGCGGCGACCGCGCGCTGCATCGCCAGCAGCGTGGCCTGCAGGATGTTCAGCCGGTCGATTTCCTCGACCGTCGCTGCGCCGATCGCCCAGCCCAGCGCGCGCTCGCGGATCAGCACGTCGAGCGCTTCACGGCGCCGCGCCGACAAGGCCTTCGAATCGGCCAGCCCGGCGATCGGCCGCGCCGCGTCGAGCACGACCGCGGCGGCGACCACCGGTCCGGCCAGCGTGCCGCGACCGACTTCGTCGCAACCGGCGATCATGGAAGAGCCCCCAGGCGCTGCGCGCCGCCCCCCGCGGGGGTGCGCGCGGCTTCGGAGCGGCCGTGCGCCGCGCGCTGCCGAGCCCCCAGGCGCTGCGCGCCGCCCCCCGCGGGGGTGCGCGCGGCTTCGGAGCGGCCGTGCGCCGCGCGCTGCCGAGCCCCCAGGCGCTGCGCGCCGCCCACCTCGCCGCTTGCAAGCGGCTCGGATTCGCACGGCGCGCGAACACGCGCAGGCGTGTCCGCTGGTCCGCGCTCATCCCCCAGGCGCCGGGCGCCGCTCATCGGCGCGCTCCTTCGCGCGCGACTTCGGCGATGG
>MLJW01000362.1_pt1 | contig 23470 bp, 16 predicted proteins | sample 888231 | NCBI WGS metagenome assembly MLJW01 (sample SAMN05788063, study PRJNA343431) | mine drainage metagenome | isolation source: sample collected from the inflow into an acid mine drainage treatment plant... | place: Germany: Lusatia, lignite mining district
ACATTGCATAGTGCTCGGCGTGCCAGCAACGTCGATGGGCTTAGGTCCAACGCTTCCAGCGCTGTCGTTAGAGCGCCGTCCTGATCCCCCAGGCAGACTGCGGTATTGGCCAGATTGCATAGGACCGAGATATCGGGACCGATGTGACCCAGCGTGTCCAGCAAGATTGTTCGTGCTTCGGCATGCTTATGGAGCCGCATGAGCGTCACGGCGTGGTCGTTGCGTATCAGCATGTTGCCGGGATCCAGCCTGCAGGTGCGGCGCAGGACCGATTCCGTCTGTGCGACGTAACTTGACCTCGAGAGTATGCCGGCGAGCCAACGCATCGGGAAAACGGCCTCCTGCGTTAATACCGTTACCGCCTCCAGCGTATCGATGGCTTCCTGTTGGCGCCCCAGTCTGGCTAAAAGGATCCCGCGCCCCATTTCATACGTTGGGTCGAGCAGACCGCAAGCGCCCCGCCGATCGAATTCGGCCAGGGCTTCGGTCATCTCTGAAACCGTCGATACTGCATTGATGCGGGCCAGGACGCTTTCCAGCATCCCCTGCCGCGAGTCTCGCTCGAAGGCAGCGGCTTGATCGCCGCTATTCACCGTTCGACCCGTTGGTGCCATGGAATGCACGCTGGGCGACGACCAACAGGCCCGGAACCTGCCCGCCCGCCTCCTGCCTGATGCCACATTGCTCCTTGTGGAGGATCTTGAAGCCGGCCGTCCGGACAGTTTCAAAGATATAGTGGTCTGAGTGGGCATAGCGGCCGTGACGAACGGCGGACCAGGCGTCGGAGCGTGGATTGGCGGAATCGACCAAACGCTCGACCGAAAAGACGAACCAGCCTTCGTCAACCAGACATTTTCGCGCCAATCGGAAAATTTCGTCCAGCGCGCCGAAATAGCAGACCACATCAGCCGCGGTGATCAGTGGCCATCGCCGATGCTCGTTCGACAATGCCGTGACGACATCTTCCTGCACCAATGTGTCGTACAGACCTTTTGCCTTGGCATGCGCAAGCATCCCGGGTGCCAAATCGATTCCAGTAAACGGACCAACGGCCGCACCGCCAAGAGCCAAAGCCACCAGACCGGTACCACAACCGAGATCCAGAACGGGTCCCACATTCCCGCCCGCGGCAATTTTTGGATGATCGAGGATCAGATTACGAATCGCTACCGGGATGCGGTAGCGGAGGGACAGGATGTGGCTCTCGAAACGATCGGCATAGCCATCGAACATCGACCGAATATAGCTTGCGGCCGCGTGCCCTTCGTTTGGTGTTTGCTGCGATGCGGCCGCCAGTTCACGCAGGCCTTCATCTTCGGGGCAGAGTTTCGACGCCTCCCGAAACGCGGCGGCGGCTTTGGCATGCTCCCCGAGGCTCGCCAGGGCATGGCCGGCCATGCTGTCGTCGCGGGCGAACTGGATGCGCGCCATCTTGGCGGCCTGCGCCTCGGGCAGCAGACCGCAATGGCTGTCGGCCACCTCCTGCACGATGCGTTCGCGCACGGCGGGAGGCACGCTGGCATCCCAGCGCGGGTCGGCATAGGCGGCCTTCATCGCCGCGTCCGGCAGGTTCACGCCGGCTACCGCAACGCCGGCGCGCACCGCGGCCATCACCGGCGGCGCATACATGGCCCAGGGCCAGCCCCGCGAATTCCAACGCAGCGCCTCGCGCACGGCGGCCTCGGAGGCGTCGCGCGGGCCGTCGAAGCGCGTGTCGGCGTCGGCCATTTCGAGCGCCACGGCCGCGAGCCGGCCCCGCGCGGCGAGCGCCTCGATCAGCCATGCCTGCAGAGCATGGTGATCGGGGTGATCGTGCTGCTCGCCAAGCATGCAGAGGGAGGCCGCGGCGCAGCGGTCCACCAGTTGCGCGGGATCGAGCGCGGCGCCGCCGGCGCCGAGGATGCGCCCCGCCAGGGGCGCGTTCGCATGGCGCGTTTGCGTGAAACGGGGCAGCGGTGGAAGGGGGGCGGTGAGACCTTCTGCTGCACGGGCGCGGCCTGGAAGCGCACAGCCCAGGGCCAGGGCCACGACAAAGCCTCTGCGCATGGCGGCGGGGCGGATGGGCGGTGTCATGAGGGGGTTGTCGTCGTGGCCGGGGGCGCAGTGATCATACCGATTCCAAGCCCGCCGCCAACGGATGATGCGATCGCCGACGCGACCTCGACAAGTCCGGCCGCGCGCTGTAGGGCCTGTTCACGCGGGTGCAAAAATAGCGTGAACAGGCTCTAGGCTGAATCCCGCCACCAACGCCCAGAAACCATGCCGGGAGTCCCGCATGCCCGTTCCATCCGCTCAGCCCGATCCATTGCCCGCCGCGCGTTCCGATCGCGACGGCATGCGCCTGTTTTTCGCGCTCTGGCCCCAGCCCAGTGTGCGCGCGGCACTGATGCGGCATGCGGGGCAATGGCGTTTTTCGGCGCCGGCCCGGCCCACGCCGTCCGACAAACTGCACCTGACCCTGCTGTTCATGGACGGCGTGCCCGAGTCCTCCTTGCAGGTCCTGGCGGACATCGGCCGACACATCGCCGCGCAAGCGCCAGGGTTCAGGCTGCAACTCGACACCGCCGCGCTCTGGCCGCTTGGCGGCATCGCCCATCTGGCGCCGAGCCACCCGCCGCGCGAACTGGCGTCGTTGCGGCAGGCGCTGTTGGATGCCGCGCGCCAGGCCGGTGTTCCACACGACGCGCGCGCCTTTCGCCCGCACGTCACCTTGGCGCGCCACGCCCAGGCCGCCCGGCCTCCGGAGGCTTTCGTCCCGGTGATGTGGCCGGCCGGTGCGTTGTCGCTGGCGCAGTCCGTGCTTGGCAGCGGACGCTATGCGGTGCTGGACAGTTGGCGCTTGGCGTCTCTCAAGGAAACGCCGGGCCGCCCCAAGTTTCGTTGACCCCCACGGGGGGCGGGCTGGGCGCAGCCCGGCCCTGGGGGCGCTCAGGGCCGCTGAAGGAATTTCAGACGCAGACGTTCGATGCCTTTCGATGCCAGTTCGCGGATCGGACGATCGGTCAGCAGCAGCAAGGTGCCGTAGAGCAGGGCGCCGGTGGCGATCTGCACGACGATGCGCAGCGCCAGGGGGTTCAGCGTGATGTGCGTGACCGCGCCATACATGATCAGGGCCAGCGCGGTGAACTTGGCCAGATCGGCCCAGGGCATGCGCACATGCACGGTGCGGCGGCCGTAATAGGTCGTCGCCGCCGAGTAGAGCAGGTAGCTGGCCAGCGTGGCCAAGGCCGCGCCTTCGATCCCCAGCGGCCGCGTCAACCAGGCCGTGAGCGCCATGTTCAGCAACGCGCTGGCGAGCACCGAATACAGCACGACCTTGGTGAGCTTCTCGATGTAAATGCCGGCGCTGAAGATCGGCGTGCCGCCGGCCACCAGCATGCCGCCGACGATGAACACGATGAGCGAGGCGCTCACCACGTAGTTGTCCGACGCCAGCAGGCGCAGCAGATCGGGCCCGATGGCGGCCATGCCGGCGAGGATGGGCAGCGCCAGCGCCAGGTAATAGCGCAGCGACAGTTGCAGGAAGACCTCGGTTTTCTCGCGGCCATCCTTCTCCCATTGGCGCAGGTACATGGGCACGATGGCCTGGGCGAACGAGAGCGTGAGGATGTTCTGCAGGTATTCGGAAAAGTTGTAGGCGGCCGAATAGGCGCCCAGTTGCTGCGGTCCGAGCTGGTAGTTGATGATGTAGCGCCCGCCCATGGCCAGCAACTGGTAGGACAGCTCGCTGCCCAGCAGCGGCAGGCCGAAGGTGAGCATGGCCATGAACAGCGGGCGCGAGAAGCGGCGCAGGTCGAACAGGCGCTGCCGTGCGTAGTGGTGGACGATGTAGGCGAGCGCCAGGCCTTCGGCGAACATGGTGCCGAAGAAAAAACCATACAGATTGCGCGCCACGAGGAACAGGACCAGCAGCACGATGGCCAGGCCGACATACTTGCGCACGGCGGTGAACAGGCTGTAGAAGCCGCTCTTTTGCTCGGCATTGACCAGATTGAGCATGGCGCTGTCGACCACGCGAAACAGGACCAGCGGCGAGGCCAGCGCGATGACGAGTTGCGCTCCGCTGTGGCCGAACCAGGTCCGCGGCAGCAGCAGGACGATGGCCGCGCTGGCCGCGGCGATGGCCGCGCCGACCGCCACCATGCTGAACAGGACGGTGGAAAAGAACTCGACCTTGTTGCCGGGCCGCGTGCCGGCCTCGACCTCGGCATAGAAGCGCACGACCGACTTCTGCAGACCGAGCTTGCCGAAACTGACGAGAAAGCCCAGCGTCACGTTGACCAGCCCGAGCACGCCGTACTCGGCCACCGAGAACACGCGGGTGAAGATGGGAAACGAAATGATGCTCGCCAGGGTGATCAGCAGCGTGCCGACCGAATAGTTCGAGGTGTGGCGCGCCAGACGCGCCAGCGCGCCTGGCGGGCGTGGCATGGTGGCGGCTTTGGCGGCGGAGTCTGAAGAGGATTCCGGCATGGCATCGCGGGGCGGGAGTGCCGTCATGCGGGACGCGTCGGGCTGTGAGGGCGCGCATACAGTTCGAGCAGGCGGGCGAGGACGACGGGGATGGCGAAATGCGTGGCGACGTAGGCCGCGCCGCGCCGCCCGAGGTGTTCGCGCAAGGCGGCGTCGTCCAGCAGGCGCTGCAGCGCGCCAGCCAGGGCCGCGGGGTCGCCGGGCGGCACCAGCAGGCCGGTGTCGCCCTCGGCGATGATGTCCTCGTGCCCGCTGATGCGCGTGGCCGCCACCGGCAAGCCCGCCGCCATGGCCTCCAGCACGGCGTTGGGCAGACCCTCCTGGTACGACGGCTGCACGTACGCCGCGGCCGTGGCGAGCAGGGCCGGCACGTCGTGCACCAGGCCCGGGAACTTCACGGAATCGGCCAAGCCGAGGGTTTCGGCCAGCGTCATCAGGCACGCGCGTTCCGGGCCGTCGCCGGCAAGGACCAGCTGCGCGCCTGCCGGGCGCCGCACCGTCGCCCAGGCCTGCAGCAGCACGTCCAGGGCCTTGACCGCGACATGCCGGCCGACGAACACCACGCGCAGCGCGCCGGCCGTTTCGCCGCGACGGGCGAAGCGGGCGCAGTCCACGGCGTTGGGCACGTGGTGCAGCTTGGCCGCCGGGTAGCCGGCCCCGCGCATCATTTCCAGCGTGTAGCGGCTGATGCACTGGAACGCGTCGGCCCGTTTCGCCCCGGCGTTGAGCAGGCGGTGCACCAGCTTGTGGCGCAGCGACGGGTCGAGGATGCCGCCTTGGAACTCCGCCGCGCCGGACACCTTGACGGTGAGCGTCGGCCTGATCCAGGGACGCAGCCAGCCGGCGGCGCCCGCCAGGTTGTGCATCATGTGGATGTGGATGGCGTCGAACTCGTGCTGATGGCGCAACAGGTAGGCGGCGAAGCGCAGGTTGAGCAGGATGGCGCCGAAGCCCTTGATGCGCGGGTAGGCCAGGCGGTGCACCGGCACACCATCGATGGTTTCGCGCCGCGGGCGTTCGGGTTCGAGATGCGGCACCAGCACCCGCACGCTGTGACCTTCGCGGCTGAAGGCGGCGCTGAGCAGGCGCGCCTGCATCTCGGCGCCGCCGGTGGCGGGGTAGCGCCCGTCCACCACCATCAGGATGCGCCGCGGGGCCGGGGCCATGCCGGACACCGCGACGGGGATGGCGGGGTTGGCGGCGGTTTGCATGGGGCTGGGCGACCTGGGCATGGGCGAGACCTGAGACCTGGAGCCTACCGAGGCGTCATGACAGCGCCCATCCCACGATCGGGTGTCATGAAAACTTGACGAGACGGTAGAACACGATGCCGATGAACTCGTGCAGGGCCTCGGTCATCTTGGCCAGGGCGCTGAGTTGCGGCGTCAGCATTTCGTAGGGCGGCATCTCGATGGCCCTGAAATCCACCGGCAGGGCGCAGACCTGCTGGCCGCTGTCGCGAAAGGCCATCAAGGCCCTGGGCATGTGGTAGGCCGAGGTCAGCAGGTAGCGCGGCGCTTGACGGTCGCCGGCCAGCATCGCGGCCACGTTGCGCGCGCTCTGGTAGGTCGTGCGCGAGGCGCGGTCGAGCATGATGCGCGAGGCCGGGAAGCCCATCTGCCGGGCCAGGGCGCCCATGATGTCGGCCTCGCGGTATCGCCCGCCTGCGCCGCCCGAGATCAGCAGCCGGCTGCCGGGCGTGCGCAGCGCGAGCATGGCCGCCGACATCAGGCGCCGGATGCTTTCCTGTTTGAGATCGGAAAAATCCGTCACCTTCGGCGGTTCGCCGTAGATGCCGCCGGCCAGCACGATGATGATGCTTCCTGGCGGCGGCGGGCCGCAGGCAGCGTCGCGGCGGGCGGTTGCTTCCAGCGCCCCCAATGCGTCGTTGGCCGTGAGCGGAATGGTCAGCGCGAAGGCCAGTGCCGCCAGGGCCAGCGCAAAGCCTCGCAGAAGCCAGTCGCGCGATTTCCAGAACGTCAGCAAGGCGAGGATGAGCAATCCCCAAGTGATGACGGAGACGGGGGCGATGAGGAGTTCGATCCAGGTTTTCAAGGGCAAGCATCAGGAGGTGGCGGCAGGAGGACATGCCCGTGCCGGATGTCGACGAGGGCGGATGCGGAGTCGATGCGTGCGGCGCGACACGCGCCTTTCAACCCGCCGCCCATTCAAGGTAGATTTTTTCGTCGCCGTTGACCCACGACTCGCGCGAGAACAGGCGTTCGGAGCGCTGGCGCCCGGCCTGTCCCATCGACGTGCTGACCCGGCGGTCGCTCAAGGCGGTCATTTTCGCAGCAAGATCGTCCACGTTGGCGGCTTCGAACAGCAGGCCGGTGACGTTGTCATCGACGACCTCGGGGCAGCCGCCGATGCGCGGCGCGATCACCGCGCGCCCGGCGGCCATGGCCTCGCGGGCGGACAGCGGAAACGACTCGCGCGTGGACGACAGCACGAACACGTCGAACAGCGCCAGGTGCGAGGCGATGTCGCGCTGCATGCCGGTGAAAATGACCCGGCCCTGCAGACCCAGGGCGGCGACCTGCCGTTGCACCGCGTCGAGCAGCGGGCCGTCGCCGACGACCATCAGCCGCGCCTGCGGCTGGGCTTGCGCAACGCGGGCGAAGGCGTCCACCAGATAGCAATGCCCTTTTTCCTCGGACAGCCGGGCGACGATGCCATAGACGAAATGCTCGGCCGGGTCGATGCCGTACTGCGCCGCGAACTGCTCCGCGCGGCTGGGGCTGGACAGCTTGGACAGGTCGATGCCGCTGTGGATGACCGCGGATTTCTCCGGATGCAGCCCGTTGTCGAGCAGGCGGTTGCGTTCGTAGTGCGACTCGAAGATGACGAAGTCGGCGCAGGTGCGCAGGATCTTGCCGGCGTACTGGAAATTCTTCGGGTTGTGGATGTTGTGGATGGTGGTGACGATGGGCGGGCGCCGGCGCGTGGCCCGCACACGGTAGCCGTGGGGAATCAGCCGCAGGGCGATGTAGGCGGCGATCGACGAGCGCACCGATTGCGGCGCGATGAGTTCGATGCCCTGCTCGCGCACCACGCGGCGCAGCTGGCGGATGGCGCCGAGCAATTTTTTCGCATCGCTGAAATGGAAGTCGATGTCCACGTGCCGCGCCCCTTTGGCAATCAACTCCGCGAGCAGCACGCCCTCGGTCGTGGCCACGTACACCGCGTGGCCCTTGGCGCTGAGGTCTTCGGTCAGGGTCAGGATGTCGGTCTGCACGCCGCCGATGCCGAAGGGCTCGGTCATCAAGTAGAGGATTTTCATGGCTCGATGGGCATGGGGGAACCGGGTTTGGCATGGCGCTGCGCGAACCGGCGCTGCCTGCGCGCGTGGAGCAGGCGGTGCATCGGGTCGAAGGCGCCCGCGAGCTTGAGTTCGAGGTCGAAGGCGTCGTCGCGGTCGGTCATCTCGGTGCGCTTGAGTTGCAGCACATCGACACCGGCATGGTTGGCGCCCGGCGCCACGCTGACGGCCGCGGCATAGCCGGCCTGTTGCACCAGGCGGCGCTCGCGCGCGCCCAGGTCGCCGGACGGGTAGCAGAAATAATCCGCCGGCTTCCCGAGATGGGCCTCGATCTGGCGCCGGCTCTCCGCGATCTCATGCCGCGCCTGCGCTTCGTCCAGCGTCGGCAGATAGGGATGGCTCACGGTGTGCGAACCGATGGTGAGGCCGGGCATCGCCGCGAGCTGCCCCACTTCGTCCCAGTTCAGGTGCAGGCGCCGGGTGGCTTGTCCGTAGCGGGGATGGCTCAGGGTCTGGTCGCAAAAGCGCGTGGTGACGAAGATCGTCGCCGGGATGCCGTGACGTGCCAGGATGGGCGCGGCGTGGGTGAGGTTGTCCAGATAGCCGTCGTCGAACGTCACCGCCACCAGCGGCCGGCGCAGGCGGCCGGCGCGCAGCGCCGCCAAGCCGTCGGCCAGGCTGACCACGTGCGCGTGCGCGGCGAGGTGGCGCATCTGGCGTTCGAAGCGCGCGGGCGACACCGTGAGCTGGTCGTAGCCCTGTCCATCGGCGACGCGGTGGTACATCAGGATGCGCAGGCCCGGACGCAGCGCGCCGGCGAGCTTGGCGTAGGGCCACATGGCGGTGGCGAGCAGGCGTCTCATGGCGTGGTGGTTTCCTTGTGCGGGGTCGTCGCCCTCATGCGGCGGGCGCCAGGCCTAGCGCTTGCCTGTGCAGGTTGTTGTAGGCCGCCGCGGTTCGCGTGACGTCGAAGCGCTCGATCACCGTGTCCCGCGCGCGCAGACCCAGCCGCGTTCTTTCGTCCGGGCTGTCCAGCAGCTGCGCGATGCGCTGCTGCAGTTGCGCGGGATCGGAGGCATCGACCAGCAGGCCGTTGTCGCCGTCGCGCACCACGTCGGGTATGCCGCCGACCCGCGTGCAGATCACCGGTTTGGCGCTGGCCATGGCTTCCAGCAGGGCGATGGGCAGGCCTTCCCAGCGCGAGGGCATGACGAAGACGTCGAGCGCCGCGACCAGGCGCGGCACGTCGGTGCGCATGCCGGTGAAGACGACGCAAGGCTCGAGCCCCATCTGCCGGACCATGGCGTGCAGCGCGTCCTGCAGCTCGCCGGTGCCGACCACCAGGCAAGACACCTCTCCGGCGCGGGCTTGCGGCATGGCCGCCAGAGCGCGGAACAGGTCTTCGTGGCCCTTTTGCGGGTGGAGCCGGCCCACCACGCCGAGGAGGGGGCGATCGGCGGGAAGACCGAACTCGGCGCGCACGCCTTCGCCGGAAACCTGCGCGAACTTCCTGAGATCGATGCCGTTGGGGATTGCCATCAGGCGCTCGGCCGGAATGCCGTCGCGTGTGGCCAGGGCCTGCGTGACTTCCTCGCTGCAGCCGATGACGCGGGTGCTCAGGCGGGCGAACAGCTGGTCGATGCCCTTGCGGAAACCGCCCTTCCAGGGGTTGACGATGTTGTGCACGGTGGAGAACACCGCCGGCACGCCGGCCAGTTTCGCCGCCAGCCGGCCATAGGTGTCGGCCGTGAACAGGTGGGTGTGCACGATGGCCGCCCGGTTGCGCCGCAACCAGGATGCGAGCCGCAGCACCAGCGACACATCGAGCTTGCCGCGCCGGCCGAAAATGATGACGGGAATGCCGATGCGGGCGAACTCCTCCTCGAGCGGGCCGCCGCGGATGATGCAAACCACGGCATAGCGGAACCCGGGCTCGCGGTGCCGCATCAGGTCGAGCAACAGCATCTCGGCGCCGTCGCGCGGCAATTCGTCGATCATGTGAACGACCAGCGGAGAGTCAGCGTTGGCGCGGGGCATGTTTGTTCTTCGCAGATGTGGGCTGGGCCGCCGGGGGCAGCAAATGCGCGACGACGGCGAGATAGACCCAGAAGAATCCGTCCACCGCGGTGTCGATGACATGGGTGCCGAACATGTTGACGCCGACCAGCCCGGCGACGATGGTGACCGCGCCCAGGCCGATGATGCGATCGATGTCGCAAGTCCCGCGGCGGTAGAGCCCCCAGCTGCGCCAGACCAGGGCGATGAGGATGGCCAGCAGCGTCAGCAGGCTGGGGATGCCCATGTTCGACGCGGCATAGAGGAACATGTTCTGGTTGTCGGTCGCCCCGCCCGTCACGCCGCTGTAGTAGCCGGAAACGTAGCTCGGGACCAGGCTGGAAAACTGATCGAAACCCTTGCCCAGAAGCGGGCTTTCGAGCGACATCGTGATGGCGGCGTTCCAGAGAATGAGGCGCGAGTCGGCGCTTTTATCGATTTCGGCGCCCGGCGTGCGGTCGGTGTAGGTCTGTTCGACGCGCGCCTTCATGGAGTTCGGCACGAGTTCCGGAATGAAAAAGTAGATCGTGCCCAGCACCAGCAGGACGAGCACGAGGAATTTCTTGCTCTTGACGAAAGACAGGGTCATCAACTCCATGGCGAACGCCAGATAGGCGCCGCGCGAAAACGCGGCGAGGAGCACCCGCAGGCCCACCAGCACAAGCGGCGCCAGCCGCAGCGATTTCCAGCGCGGAAAGTAATACGCCCCATAGGCCAGGATCGGGGCGAAGGCGTAAATGACCTGGGCCGCGAAGTCGTTCGGTTGTCCCACGGGTCCCAGCAGGCGCGACTTTTCGATACTGGCGTAATTGCGTGTTTCCCACCATTCATGCAGGCCGAACACATAGATGATCGCGGCCGAAACCATCATGTAAACGATCAGCCTCCGCGCCATGTTCTTGTCGCGGATGACGTTGACGAACAGGAAAAAAATGATGAACTGATCGAGAAAGCCGCGCAGCGGCTCGAGGTAATTCCAGATGAACGGGTGAAGACCGATGCGCGCCATCGCCGTGAAGACGGAGATGAGGGCAAGCCCCAGCCAAAGGCTCACCATGCGGGTGAAGGGGTAGGGGCTGAAGAGTTTGGTCTGGTTTTTGTATGCGCTGATGATCCACACGGCAATCAACAGCAGTTCGAGCGAATTGGTTCCGTTGAGCCCGGGCGCGATCCGCGCCGCATAGAGCCGCGCCAGGGGCATGTAGATGATGAGCACCGCAAGCAGAGCCTCCGGGCCCTTGCGCAGCTGCACCAGCAGCAGCAATCCGAAAAGGGCCGCGAATCCGTACAGGATGAGAGCATTGGTATGGATCCTGAAGACGGTCAGGCTGATGGCAAAGATCGCCGGGACGGCGAGCAGGCGCAGCGTGGAGCGCAGCGGCGCGCCGGCCCAGTCGCAGGACTCCGTGCCAGGGTCCGCAGGCTGCGGCGCTTCAGCTTTTGATCTTCGCGTAGAGTTGGTGATAGCGCTCATTGCCGATGATGTGTTTTGCCAGGGTCTTGGCTTGCGCCAGGCCGCGTGCCAGCAGCATGCGGCCTGGTCTCGCCAGGGCGTAATCGAGGAATGCCGCGTCGCGCATCCCACGCCGCACGGCGATGCGCGGCAGGGGTTGTCCCGCCAAGGGGGCGTGGGGCCGCAGCATGCCGGCTTCGGAGCCATGGAAGACTTGGAAACCGCACGACAGTCCAGCTTGTAGCACGGCGGCGTTATGGCGCCCGCCGGGGAAGGACATCTGGGCGACGGGTTGATGCAGCGCGTTGCGCAGCAATGCATGCGACCGGCGCAGTTCGTCGTGCATCTGCGGCGGCGGAAGGTCGCTGAGAAACCGGTGGGTGTGGCCGTGCCCGCCCACCAGCATGCCGGCGCGCGCCAGGGCGCGCAACTGTTCCCACGAGCAATATCCCGGGCGCTGGCCGATGAAGCCGGTGGTGACGAAAAAAGCCGCGCTCATGCCCCGTTCGGCCAGCAGGGGCAAGGCGAGTTCGGCGTTGCTGGCGTGGCCGTCGTCGAAGGTGAGGATCACGCCGCTGCCGCCGGTCCGGCCGGTTTCGAGTTGCGCCGGATCGAGCACCGGAATCGAGGCGTCACGCAGCAGCTCGAGCTGGCGCGCGAAGATTCGGGTGGAGATGGCGTAGGGCCTGTCCTCGGCCGCGATGGCGTCGAGCCCCTGCGCGTCGGCATAAAGCGCGTGATACATCAGCACGACCACGCGGTTCATGGAGGGCTCCCTGGCATGTTCTCTATTCCAGACAAGCGGAAAGGGGCGCGCATTTCCGGGCCTTCGTGCAAAGCGGTCATGTTGTTTTTTCCCATTTGGCGCTGGCGTGGCCGGCCAGGAAGCGCGTGAGTGCGACGACGGCGGCGGCGTTCATGTCGAAAAAGACGTGGGCGAAGCTGACCAGCTTGTTGCGCCGGGTCGCGGGGGCCCATTGCCCGGCGGCGGCCAGCAGGTAGAAGCCGAGCTGCAGCGCAAACGCGGCGCGGTAGGGCATGGCCGGCGCGATGGCGCTGGAAAGCAGGGCGACGACGAGGGCATAGGGCACGGCCAGCCGAAACACCTTGTGCGAGATGAACTGGAACCACACCGGATTGTCGAGCGGCGAGAACAGCCAGAGATGTCTGGTGAACGATTGGAAATTGCCGGTGAGGGTGCGGATCTTGCGCTTTTGCTCCGCGGCGGACTGGGTTTGCAGGGTGTCGTAGACATGCGCTTGGGTCTCCAGCAGGGTGCGCCTGCCCTGGCGCGCGATGTGCATGGGGATCTCGAAATCGTCGAGGATGGTGTCGGGCCGCAGCGGCTGGTAGTCGCACGTGCGGATGGCGTAGAGTGCGCCGGTGGCGCCGACGGTGGAATGCAGCCGGCTCTCGGACTTGCGGATCCATTTCTCGTAGCGCCAGTACAGGCCGATGCTCGCCCCGGCTTGCGTGGCGCCGGGGCGGTGCACGAGTTCGCCGCTGACGGCGCCGACGTCCGCGTCGCAGAAGTCCGAGATCAGGCGGCGCGCGGCCTGCGCCTGCAGATCTTGGCGCACGTCGCAGAACACGACGAATTCCGTGCTCACCTCGGCCAGCGCCAGGTTCAGCGCATGGGCCTTGCCCTGCCGCTGCGGATAGGCCAGCACACGGACCCCCGGCATGTCGCGCACGGCGTCGGCGCAGCCGTCGGTGGAGCCGTCCGAGACGACCAGGATGTCGAGCTTGTCCTGCGGATAGTCCAGCGCGCGCAAGTTGCGGATCTTCTGCGCCAGCCTGGCGCCCTCGTTGTAGGCGGCCATCACGACCGTGGCGCGCGGCAGGGCCGCGTCGTCCAACAGCGGGCAGGGATGGCGGCGGCACAGGCGCGAGAGCGCCGCCACCAGCAGCGGGTAGCCGACGTAGGTGTAGGCGATGAAGAGGCTGGAGATCCAGAAGGCGATGGCTGCGGAGGGCATGGTCTGGGCGGCGTGGGGCGGGCGCTGACGGATCGGTTGGCTCGTGCTTCGGGGCGGGGTTGCCGTGGTTCGCGTCAGCCGACTTCCGCGGCCGAGTGCGCGGCAGGGCTCGCCTGCGCCGGCGCGGGCGATGCGTCGGCGGGCATGCAGTCGAGGTGATCGCCGAGCAGGGCGGCGCAGATGGCGTCGAGAAACACCTTTTGCGCCGGGGTCGAGGTGGCGACATGGTCGATGGTGGCGAGAAAGCCGCAGCGCAGGCCTTCGCGCGGCAGCGCGTCGCCCATGGCGTCGCGGAATTGCTCGGCATAGTTGGCGGTGCCGAAATCGTCGCCCGCATGCAGTACGACGACCTTGACGCCACGGCGTGTCAATTCGCCAAGCCCACGCACAATCTGGTGCTTTTGCTCTGGGGAGCCGACTGGCTTGAAGGTCTCGTTGCCGCGTGGGCGCAGGCGGCCGAACAGTCGGCGCGGCAGCTGTGCCAGGCTCCGGCCCAGCTTGCGGGCATAGATCCGCAGCGTCTTCAGGCTGAACCCTTGCCCGTTCAGGCGCAGCCAGAGAAAGCGTGCCCGGCTCCTGGGCGTGGGGAAGGCGAAGGCGTCGTACAGGATGACGGTGCCGACCCGGGGGTCGGCCTGAGCCGCCAGATAGCTTGGCACGGCGCCCGAACAGAAGCCGAGCAGGGCGAAGCGGGCCACGCCGGCGCAGTCCTGCAGGGCGTCCATCGCCAGGCCGAGGTCCGCGACCACCTGCCGCTCGTAGGGCAGCACGCCGTCCGCGCGCAGGCTGTCGCCCATGCCGTGCAGGTCGAAGCGGATCGAGGGGATGCCGCGCAGCGCCAGCTGCCGCGCCAGCTTGACGTTGATGCGGTGCGGCCCGATGCGATGCACGACGCCCGAATTGAACATCACCAGGCCCAGCGGGGCTGCGGGCGCGGCCAGGTCCGCGGCGGGCAGGGTGAGGGTGCCGACCAGCGCTTGTCCGGGCCCGAAGGCGAGCGAGATCTCACGCATGGACCTGCTCCGTCAACTCGCTCAGCAGCCGCGTCACCCAGTGCATCGGCACGATGGCCGTGTTGAGCGCGCTGTTGGTCGCCCAATCGATGTCGCAATTCGAGGCCGAGACCTCGGCCTCGGGCAAACGCGACGGGTCGCGCGTGGCGGCCCATGGCGCCAGCATTTCGACATCGCGGCTCAGGATCAGCAGCCTGTCGCAGCGGCCGGGCCAGCTGCGCGTGAGCGCGATGCGCGCGATCTGCGCGCGGCATGGCGGCGTCAGCACGAAGCCCAGCGCCTCGGCCTGCGGCGCGGGAAGGTTGAACGCCCGCAGTTGCGCATCCACGCGCCAGCGCGCGCCGAAGGTGCGTGCCAGGGCCTGCGCGTTGGCGCCGGCCAGTTCGTCCAGGTAGGCGGACCCGTCCGGCACCGGCTCCAGCATGGCCACATGGGCGGCCGGCATGGCCCAGCCCGCGGTCGCCGCCAGGGCGATGTTGCCCCCCAGCCGCAGTCCGATGCAGGACAGTCGCTCCGCACCGCTGCGCTGCAGCAGCAGGCGCCCAGCGGCCACGGTGTCGGCGATGCTGCCGTCGAGGTCGAAGTCGGCGTCTTCGCCGCCCGAGTCCCCGCTGCCGTAGTAGTCGAAGCGCAGCACATCGAAGCCGGCCGCCGCCAGGCGGTCGCCCAGCACGCGGTAGAAACGGTGGGCGCGAATGGCTTCCTGCCCGAAGGGGTTGCACAACAGCACCGCGTGGCCGCGCGCTGCGGCGGCACGGGGTTCGAGGTGCAGGCCGAACAGTTCGCGCGCACCATGCGAGAAGCGCATCGGGGTCAAGACATGCCCTCCCAGACCAGCGCCGTGTCCTGACGCGCGACGTCCCCGAAACCGCCAACCACGGCCAGGGCTGCGGCGTAGCCGGGCGGACACGGCAGCGGGGCCAGGTCGACGGCGGGCTCGCCGCTGTCCAGATGCAGCGTCATGCGCTGCGCCTGAAGCCCCACGTCGAGCGCGCGGGGTTCCAGGCCGAGGCCGACGCCCAGCGCCTTGAGGCAGGCCTCCTTGCGCGTCCAGCAGCCGACGAACACCGCGGGATGGTCTTGCGGCGCGCACCGCGCAAGTTCGCCGAGCTCGCCGGCGCTGAGCACGCCGGCGGCCAGATCGGGGCCGGGAAGGTCGTCGCGCAGGGCTTCGATGTCCACCCCGACTTCGGGCCCCGAGGTGACGGCGATCAGCGCGATGTCCTTGCTGTGGCTCATGTTGAAACGCAGTGCCGCATCGCCGTTCGTGTGCCGATGCGCGAGCATGGGTTTGCCGTGCGCGTCGGCGTCGAAGCGCAGATGCTGGGGCGCGATGCCGAGATAGGCGCCCAGGACGCGGCGCAGCCAGGCATGCCCGGCCACATAGCGGCGCCAGTCGTGCGCATAGACGAAACGCTGGGCGCGCGCGAGTTCCGCGGCGTCGAGCAGGTTCACGGCGTCGGTGCCCATGTCGCGCAGGTCGATGTGCCACACGTGCACGTCGCGGCCTTGCGGCAGCGTCAGGTGCGAGGCACGTGCGGCTGTGACTGCGCCTGCGGCCAGGATGGCGGGCACGTAAGGCACGTTGACCCGCACCCGCGTGCGGGTCCGGGCGTGGTGTTCGATCGATGGCGTGAGCAGCATGATGACCTCCTGCGTGCGTGTTGACATGACATGAATGGGGCGGGTCGGGCTCAAGCTTTTTTGTCGATGCCGCCGCCAAACAGGCGCCTGATCAGGCCGGGTCGGGGTGGGGCTACGTTAGGCAGCGAGTCGTAACGAGTCGCGATCTGGGCGAGGGTTTCGAGCACGTAGGCACGCGGCGAAAGTGCCTTTCCGGTAAGGTTGCGCATACGCGCGATGGCTTGCATGACCAGCAGCGAATGACCACCAAGGTCGAAAAAGTTGTCCAAGCGATCCGCGTTGTCGAGGCCGAGAAGTTCGCACCAGACCTGGGCGAGTGTGGCTTCGGTAGGGCTCGGTGCGATGGGTTCAGGCGTCGCGGTGACAGGGAGCGTGGCTGGCTGCGTCGTCGTGGCGGTCGCGAGCGATTGCGGCGCCGCAGGCTGAGTCAAGGTGCGCAGCGGCGCGTCGGGTGATGTCATCGCGCCGGCGAGCAGACTTAGATAGGTTCGTACCCAGCGCGCCACGCGCGGCGCGTCGAACACGTCGGTGTTGTAGGTCAGGCCGCCGAGCACGCCATCGGGCTCGACCATGAACCACAGGCGCACATCTTCGGCGGCGGCTGGCGGGTAGACGCGCAGGTTTTCCTGTTCCAGATTTCCCCAGGCATGGTTGCGCCTGCGGGCATCTTGATAGGAGAAAAAGGCTTGATAAATGGGCGAGTGACTTTCGCTACGCGGTACTCCTGCGAAGTGCAGCATTTGCTCCAAAGGAGCATCGGGTGCGGCAAAGGCATCTAGCGCTACGCTGCGCACCTGCTGCAACAGGACAAGGAATGATTGTGCGGGATCAACGCGCAGTCTCAGAGGTAAGGCATTGACGAAAAAACCCATGACAGGTTCGAGATCGACGGCTGGGCGGCCCCGAACAGGGGTGCCGATCACCATGTCCGTCTGCCCCGACTCGCACCACAACAACGATGCAAAACCTGCGAGAAGCACCATGTACGGTGTGGCATCGTGCCTTTGCCCAAATCGGCGCAAAGCAGCGAACCAATCATCGTCCTGCCGCAGCCAATGCGTATCGCCAGCGCCGGACATGCGCGTAGGGCGCGCATGATCGCCGGGAAGATTCAATGGTGTGGGCAAGGGGGTGAGGATGTCGCGCCAATAGCTGAGTTGGCGTTGCAGGTCGGGTGTGCGCAGCCAGTCCTGCTGCCATGTGGCATAGTCACCGTAGCTCACACGCAGCGGTGGTAGGTCCGGTGCGCGTTCCGACGCAAAGGCAGGATAGAGTGCGGCCATTTCGTCGTACACCAGGTCGAAAGACCAGCCGTCCCAGATGATGTGATGGGGCATGAAGAACAGCGCGTGGTCATCTTCGGCTAGGCGGTACAGGCCAAGCTTGAACAGTGGAGGCTCGGTGAGATCGAACACCTCGGCGCTGCGCTGCTGCAAGCGACGCATCAGTTCAGCCTCGCGCTCGGCCGGAAGCAGCGTAGAGAGGTCTTCGACAACCCCCAGACTCACATGCAACTCAGGCAACACACCCTGGATGGGCACGCCGTCGTCATCGGTGATGAAGGTGCGCAGACTGGCCTGGCGGGCGACCATGGCGTTGATGGCGCGCTCCAGCGCGGCGACGTTCAACGATCCGCGCAGACGGTGGGCCGATGGGGTGTTGAAGGTGGGTAAGCCAGGGTCGAGCTGTTCGAGAAACCAGATGCGGCCCTGTTGCAGCGAGGCCGGAGCGAGACTTTGATCGGTACGCGCAGGAACCGTGGTGGCTTTGGCCAAGCCGCTCGTGGCATGCGCATCCAGCCATGCGGCGAGCTTGCGAATGCTGGGCTCGGCGAACACGGTGCGCATGAGAATGTCGAATCCGGTTTGTTCGCGCAATCTCGCCGCGAGTTGTGCTGCAAGGAGGGAATGGCCGCCGAGGGCGAAAAAATCGTCGTCTACCGCAAGGCCCGGGAGTTGCAATACGGTTTCCATCGCGGCGGCGACTAGGCTTTGCATGGGTGTGTGCGGTGCCACGCGGGCGGTCTGCGCGGCGCTCGTACGCCTGTCAAGTAGCGGTACCGGCAGGCGTTTGCGGTCGACCTTGCCGTTGGGAAGAAGCGGCATGGCATCGAGCGCGACGACGTTCTGCGGCAGCATGTAGGCGGGCAGGCGGGATTGCAGGTATTCGCGCAACGCAGCCGTACTCGGCACGGCGTTTCCTTCGCGCGGTACGACGTAGACGACGAGGCGCGCGTCCCCGGGCGTGTCTTCGCGCACCAGTGCCAAGGCTTGTGCTACGCCTGGGTGCGTGCCGACATGCGACTCGATGTCGCCGAGTTCGATGCGGAAACCTCGCAACTTGACCTGGAAGTCCAGCCGTCCGAGATGTTCGAGCAAGCCGTCGTCGCGCCAGCGTCCGCGGTCTCCTGTGCGGTATAGCAGTGCGCCGGGAGCGTTGGACAATAGGTCGGGAATGAAACGTTCAGCGGTGAGATCGGGCCGCTGCCAATAGCCTAGGGCAACACCGGCGCCGCCGATGTGAATTTCGCCAGGGATACCGATGGGGCAAGGCTGGCCTTGCGTGTCCAGAATCCAGATCTGGGTATTGGCCAAAGGCGTACCGATGGAAATACCCCGGCTACCATCCTCGACCTTCCAGCATGTCGACCATACGGTTGTCTCCGTGGGACCGTACATGTTCCAGACTTCGCCGCAAACGGCAAGCAGCTGTTGCGCCAGATCCATCGGCAACGCTTCGCCGCCAACCAGGGCCTTGAACCCGGTTTTGCCGCGCCAGCCCGCGTCGAACAGCAAGCGCCAGGTGCTGGGCGTGGCTTGCAGCGCGGTGATGTCGTGCTGATCGACCATCTCGCTCAGTGCAAATCCGTCGGCGGCTTCTTCGCGAGAGGCCAGCACCACGCATCCGCCGACGAGCAGTGGCAGCAGCAACTCCAGCACCGCGATGTCGAACGACAAGGTGGTGACGGCAAGCAATTTGTCGTTTTCGTGGAGGCCAGGACGCTTGGCCACGGCCATCAAGAAATTCACCACTGCCCGATGCGGCACCATCACCCCCTTGGGGCGGCCGGTGGAGCCCGAGGTGTAAATGAGATAAGCAGTCGACTCGGGCCGAGCATCCAGATCAGCGTCGGGCTCGGGCGGCGTGTCGGGCTGCGCGTCGATCAGCGCGGCATCCGTATCCAGCCAAAGGCTTTGCGAGCGCGGCCAAGGTAACGCGCCAGCAACGGTGGAGTGCGAAACAAGCAGCGCCAATCCCGCATCTGCAGCCATGTCTGCCAAACGTGCAGCGGGAAAGCTCGGATCCAGAGGTACGTAAGCGGCTCCGCTGACCAAAGCGCCGAGTACGGTGGCAAGCATGTCGACGTTGCGCGGCAGGCACAACCCCACCCGCGTGCCATGTGCGACACCGCGTTTGCGCAAGGCGTGGGCGATGCGGTGGGCCCGCGCCCAGATGGCACGGTGCGTGAGCGAAATGTCCCCTGCCTGCAATGCGGGCGCATCCGGCTTGTGTGCGTGCGACTCGTACAGCAGCCGATGTACCAAGGCACTGTCGGGCCGGAGCTCGAATGTGGCGTTGTACACGGCTAACCGGGCGCGGTCGGCAGCCGAGACGATGTCTAGTTGGCCGACGGGTGTTCCCTGCTGCGCATAGGCGTGGCGCAGCAGGGCTTCGAAACAGGTCAGCCAGCGCTGGATCGTGGAAGCGTCGAACAGGCTGGCCGCATATTGGCATTCCAGTCGTAACCCTCCAGCCTCGGGCATGCCATTGATGAACAACTCGAAGTTCTCGTAGTGCCGGGGCACCGAGGTGACTTGTACCTGCAGGTTGGGGAAACCATCGACTTGCAGCGGTTGATCGAGGTTGAACATCACGGGCGCAAGCGGTACACGTGAAGGGTCGCGCTCGACTACCAGCTTCTTCAGCAGGGTGCCGAAGGTGTAGTGCTGGTGCTCGAATGCATCGAGCACGATGGACTGCACCCCAGGTAGTGCCTGAGGTAAAGGCACCGCAGGGTTCACGGCCAGACGTAGCGGCAGCAGGTTGACACCATGACCTACGGTGAGATCGAAACCCGGCAAGGTTTGCCCTGCGGCGGGCACGCCAACCACGACCTCGTCGCTGCCAGTTACTCGCTGCAATAACGCAACGAAAGCGGCTAGCAAGGTGGAAAACAAGCTTGCGCCCTGGCATGCACCAAGCTGGCGGATCTGTTCGATCAGGTCGGCGGGAATGACATGATCGATACGCTGCGAGGCGAAGCTGCGCTGTGGCGGGCGGGCGCGGTCAAGAGGCAGATCGAGCGCGGGCGGGATGCTTGCGTATTGACCCAGCCAATAGGCTTCGTCGGCAGCGTGCTCGGCCGTGCCGATGCGTGCGGCCTGGGCGAGCGCGAAATCGGCGAAGCTTGCGGGTTGCGCAAGCAACACGGATTTTTCGATGCACTGCGCGTATAGGCGAGCCAGCTCGCGCACCATCACCCCAAACGACCACCCGTCGCACACGATGTGGTGCGCGGTGATCATCAGCACCGCATCGTCCTCGTCCAGCAATGCGATCTGGGCGCGCAGCAGGGGGCCGCGCTGCAGGTCGAAGGGGGTATCCACCTCGGCGCGGATGTGCTGGCGCAGCGAGGCCTCGCGCTGTTCGGGGTTCAGGGCCGTGAGATCGTGCACCGGGACGTGCAGTTCCAGGGCCTCGGCGATGTACAGGTCCTGGCCTTCGGCGCCGAGCGTGGCGCGCAGCGCGTCGTGCCGGTCCACCAGGGCTTGCAGCGCGGTGCGCAGCGCGGTCTGGTCCAGAGGGCCGCGCAGACGCAGGGAGATGGACTCGTTGTAGGCCAGGCTGGCTTCGGTGCCGAGCTGGCAGGCCAGCCAGATTTCGCGCTGCGCCTCGGTGCTGGGCACCACGCGGGACAGCGCGGTGTCGGCGAAAGGGTCGTAGTCGACGGCGGAAAGCGCGGCGGTGTGGGCGTTTGCGGCGTGCATGGGTGGGTTTCCGGAATGGTCGTCGCGTGTGCTCATTGGTACACCCTGGCGCTTCGCGCCGTCCCGCCGGGCGGGAGTACGTCCGCTTTCGGACGGCCGTGCAGCGGAACGGGAGTGGGCACCCTGGCGCTTTGCGCCGTCTCGCCGGGCGGGAATGCGTCCGCTTTCGGGCGGCCGTGCAGCGGAACGGGAGTGGGCACCCTGGCGCTTTGCGCCGTCCCGCCGAGCGGGAATGCGTCCGCCTTCGGGCGGCCGTGCAGCGGACTCATGCTCCCACCTTCAGGTATTGGGCCGGGTCGTCGGGATTGGGCACGAACCAGGCGGGTTTGCCGCTGGGGTCCTTGCCCAGGCGGGCGCCGGGTAACGGGGGCTTGGCGGCGTCGAACACGACGGACACGGGGGACTTGTGGCGCGGCAGGAACTCGGATTCCTGCAGCTCGCGCACGGAGTCCTTGAACGCGCCGGCGATGTGCGCGATGTCGGCTTCGCTGTGCGCCGTGGTCAGGAAGCAGGGGAAGTTGTCGAGGATGTGCACGCCGCGGCTGCGCATCATGGCGAACAGCAGGTCCTGCAGCGGATGGTCTTCCAGCCAGGCCACGCGCCACAGCGAGGCGAAATGGCGGATTTCCAGCGGCGCGCCGTGTTCGCGGCAGAAGGCGCTGAGCTCGTCGGCCAGTGCCGTGGTGGCGGCGTTGAGCCGCTGTTGCAGCGCGGGGCCTTGCTGCTTGAGATGGGTCAGGCTGGCGTGGGCCGCGGCCAGCGCCAGCGGGTGACGCACGAAAGTGCCGGCGAAGTAGGTGACGCCCACGCTGGGGATGGAGTCGTCGCCGTACTGCCAGGCGCCGCCATCGAGCGCGTCCATGAATTCGCGCTTGCCGGCGATGACGCCGATGGGCATGCCGCCGCCGATGACCTTGCCGTAGCTGGCCAGGTCGGCGCGCACGCCGAACAACTGCTGCGCGCCGCCGAGCGCGCAGCGGAAGCCGGTGATGACCTCGTCGAAGATCAGGCAGGTGCCGCTTTGCTCGGTGATGGCACGCACGTCCTTGAGGAAGTCCACCGGCTGGAACTCGGGCCGGCGGCTTTGCACCGGCTCGACCAGCACCGCGGCGAGGTCGTCGGCATGGGCGCGGATGAACGCGAGCGCCTCGGGGGTGCCGTAGTCCAGCACGCGCACGTCGCCGAACATGCCGCGCATGATGCCGGGCGCGGCCGGGATGCCCTTGTGCTCGCCCCCGGAGCGCACCAGCACTTCGTCGAAGGTGCCGTGGTAGGAGCCGGTGAACAGCACCACGGTGCTGCGCCCGGTGACGGTGCGGGCGATGCGCACGGCGGCCATGACGGCCTCGGAGCCTGTGTTGCACAGGCCGGCGCGGTCGAAGCCGGTGAGCTCGCACACCAGTTCGGCCACCGGACCGGCCAGCGGGTGCTGCGGGCCGATGTCGTAGCCGTCGTCGAGCTGCCTGCGCACGGCGTCCAGCACGAAGTCGGGCTGCCAGCCGAACAGGCTCATGCCGAAGCCGCTGAGCACGTCCACATAGTCGTTGCCGTCCAGGTCCCACAGATGGGAGCCTTTGCTGCGCGCGACGACGATTTGGTAGACGATGTCCTTGATCATCGGCCGGAAGCCGTTGACCACGCGCGGGTCGGCCAGGTGCGCGCGATGCTGTTCCGTGTACGCGCGGCTCTTGGCCGTGCGCTCCACGTAGCGGCGCATGAAGGCGTCCAGGCGCGCGCGCTGGCGCTCGGTCAGCGGGCTGGCCTGGGTATGGATGCGGGCGATCGCGCCGAAGGCCTTTTTCACGTCGTAGCGCTGGACGCCGGCGTCGTCGGTGGCGCTTGCTGCATCCGCCGTGGTCGTTCCGGTCGGCGCGGGAGCGGCGGGTGGTGTGGTGTCGGCCGGGGCCGGCGTGGCGGACTGCAGTGCCGGAGGCTGGACCCCGCTCAGGAGCGCGAGCTGTTGCGCCATGAGTTGCATCTGCTGCTGGATGACCTGTTGCAGCAGTGGCGCGTTGGTGCCGGGGGCCGGCATGGCGGCTGCGGGCATGGCCAACCCCTGTGGCGCGGCCGCCGCAACGGTTGCGGCTTGCGGCTGGGCGGCGGGCTCCGGCGGCAATTGCGAGTCGAGGTGATCGGCCAGCGCGTCGAGGCTGCGCAGGCTTTCCATCAACTGGCGGAAGGTGACGCTGACGCCGAACTCGCGTTTGACCTGCAGCGCCGCCTGGGTCAGGGTGAGCGAATCGATGCCGAGCTCGACGAAGGGGATGGTGGGGTCCGTGTCGCCAAGGTCGCTGCCGGACACGTCGTCGAACAAGGCGCGCAGACGTGCGATCAGCTGGAGCTTCCGCGCGGCGGGCGCGTTGCCTGATGTCGCCGGATGGGTCGGTGCGGGCGTGGTGGAAGACATGGCGTTGGCGTGAGGCGGTGGAGTGAAGGCCAGCACCGTGGCGCTGGGGACGTCTGAAGCAGGCCTGGCCTGTGGCGCGGATTCGGCTTGGGCATGGCCCGGCGCGTTTGCCGTCGCGCCGCGCTGTTGCGTCGCGGCGGCTTCGACCCAGTAGCGCTTGCGCTCGAAGGCATAGGTCGGCAGCAGGATGCGGCGG
>MLJW01000363.1_pt1 | contig 23445 bp, 21 predicted proteins | sample 888231 | NCBI WGS metagenome assembly MLJW01 (sample SAMN05788063, study PRJNA343431) | mine drainage metagenome | isolation source: sample collected from the inflow into an acid mine drainage treatment plant... | place: Germany: Lusatia, lignite mining district
CGGTCGTGACTTCCCGATTGGCGAAGTGGTGGCGGATGTCGTTGGCATGCGCCAGTTCGTGCGGGTCCTGGTAGCCGGGGGCCGACACGTCCAGCCCTTCATAGTCCTGGATGGCGTGGTGATGGTGGTTGTGCTCGACGAACTCCACGTCATAGTCGTGGCTGTGTTGATCGTGGCCTAGGCGCAGACGAGCGACGAACTCATGCGGCTCGGGAATCTCCTGCTCGGACTCCACAAAGCCATCGCGCTGCACGAAGATAAACGACTGGCGGTTTCCGTCCGGGCGCTCTGTCTCGATCTTCACCTGATCCGCTGTCCAGACTTGGCCATGCTTGCTTTCGCGGAACAACCGGAAACGCGGCGGCACACCCTCCTCGAACACTTCCAGCCGCACTACGCCATGACCGGTGTCGATATGCTTTGCCTCGTCGTGGTCGTGGTCACTCCCGTGATCATGAAAGCAGGCGCTTTGTTGCCGCCATGTCTGCCAGATCATCCAGAGGGCGACGCCGATGATCAGCACGGCGGATGCGACTTGCAAATAGGGCTCACTGGCCTCGGCATTCCATTTCTGGCCGAAATACATCCCGCCAAGGGCGATGACCCATACCACGGCAGTGTGGGAAAGCGTGGCCGACAGTCCCAGCAGAATTGCCTGGGTCAGCGTGCCACGTATGGCGATTATGAAGGCGGCCATCATGGTCTTGGAGTGGCCAGGTTCAAGGCCGTGCAACGCGCCCAGCAAGATGGCGCTGGGGATGAACAGCCAGGCATTGGCTGCTCCTTGTTGTAGCAAGGTGGAAAATTCGGTCATGGGGCTGCCTTATAAATACTTGGTAATGGCTTTGAATTCGCGGATGGTCTCGTCCGCACTCTGTGTGCCTTCTCGCACGGCATGCTCAAGGCAATGGTCAATGTGGTCATGCACCAGGGTTTTCTTGGCGCTGCCAAGGGCGCTTTCGACGGCTTGAAGCTGCTGGGCAATGTCCAGGCAGTCACGTTCCTCTTCGAGCATGGTGATGATGCTCTTGATATGGCCTTCGGCTCTTTTCAGCCGCTTGATGATATCGGGGTGCGAGCTGTGTGTTGTCATGGTTTTGTATCCTATCCACCAGGATAGGATAATACCCGGAAAGCTGGAAGGTTGTCATCTGATTACAGCTTTGTTTGTTGCCTTAAGTGTCATCGATTTGTGATAAAAAATGGATACCGAATCGGTGGGCCGCGGTAAATTTGTGATCCGGCCAGAAGCCAGCTTGTGTATGCCGGTCAAGACCGGGGCTGGCAATCCGCCCTGTATCGGTTTACCCTTCGGTTAGAGAAGCGGATGCTCCAGCTTCGAACGAATGCCTGTTTACAGAACTCGGGACTTTCTGCCATGCCTGTTTTGCAACGCGCTGCTCGCAATGATATAGCGATGATTTCCGGCGCGCTCGTCATCCTGCTCGCTGGTTTGGTGATGTTCGGATGGGCATTCGGCATTCCCGCAATGACGCAGTTCAACCCCGACTGGAATCCGATGGTGCCCGGCACGGCACTGTGCTTCATGTTGAGCGGCCTGTCGCTGCTGCAATACCGGAGGTTTTCGGGCCGGATGATTTCATCCGCGCAACGTATCATGGTCTGGCTGATCCTGTTGCTGGCAGGAGCCAGAGTCTTCGAACTGGTGTCCGGCCGCGTGCTCGGCTTCGAGCACCTGGCGATGGAAGGGCTGGCCGGGGTTGAGGCTGTCGGGCACATGTCGCCCCTGACCGTGGTCGGATTTCTGGCATTCGGCATCGGGATGCTGGTCAATCAACGGGACCGCAGCCGCAAGACCGGCTTGCTGACCCGCACGCTGGCCGGCGTGCTGCTGGCATTGGGGCTTTTCGTCACGCTCGGGTACTGGCTCAGGCTGCAGTATTTTTTCGAGCCGGTCTATCTCTGGACCGGTCTGATATGGATGTCCCTGCCTACCGCCATCGGCATGACACTGCTGGGTGTCGGCCTGTGGAGCCGTTCGAGCCGCGCCGAACGGGATGTTGCCGTTGTCGCAACAGAGCTGAATGCCACGCGCATCAATCGCGCGACGCTGATCGTGGTGGCCGCGACCTCCATCATCACTGCGGTGGCCGGATTGCAGTTTCTGGATGAGACTGTCATCGAGCAGGCATCATCGAACATGACGCAGCTGCTGAATGCAAGCCGTGAATCCATCGCCGGCGACCTGGAAAGTCGCACCCAGTATGCGCTTCTGGCAAGCCTGGAGCCCGAGTTCAGGGCCGCCGCTACCGCCCTGCTGCGCAACGCCGACAATAAACCGGCCGTGGCGCATGCGAACCGCCTCGCCGAACCGTTGCTCGATCACGGATTTTCCGGCATCGGCCTGGAAGGCGGCGGCGGGCGCTTGACGATGGCCGGCCGCCTGCTCCCCAGCACGGCGACCTTCGTCCGGCTCAATGGAGACGACAATATCTCTCTGGCCTGGGACAACGGTTACACCCTGCGCGTGCGCGTGCCTCTCGATAGAGAAAGCGATGCCACCCCTGCAGGTTTCCTGGTGTTTGAACAGGCGCTTCCCCATCTGAACAGGATGATCGAAGAAGGTAATCGTTGGGGCGACACCGGCTCGATGCCAATGTGCGCCCGGCTGGACCGGGAGCGCCTGCTGTGCTTCCCGCAGCGGGAGCAGGGCGGCATGTATGTGGTGCCGGACACCATCAACGGGCATCCACTGCCGATGACCTATGCGCTGGCCGGTCAGAGCGGCATCAAGTCCCTGGTCGACTATCGCGGCCACTACGTGCTGTCTGCCTATGGTCCGCTGGGAAACACCAGTCTGGGCCTGGTCCTGCGCATGGACCTGGCCGAGTTGTATGCACCGGCCAAGAAGGAACTGCTGGTCTCCATTCCGCTGATCGCGCTGCTGGTGCTTGCCGGACTCTGGACCATCCGTTCGCTGGTCAACCCTCTGGTCAGGGATCTGGCGGATGCCTACTCTTCGGAAAAAGCCGCGAGGGCCCGCTTCGATGCCGCGATGCAAAGCAGTCCGGACGGATTCGTGATCTATGAAAGCATCAGGGATCAGGCCGGAGATATCGTCGATTTCCGTTGCGCCTACCTGAATCATCATGCCGAGAAGATGGTCGGGCTGGCTTGCCCGGGAGGCGTGTCCGGGAACCTGGTCGGCAGCACATTTCTGCAGGCATTTCCCGAGCGCACGGCGGATTTCATCCAGTACAGACTGGTCGTGCAAACCAGAAAGCTGCGCATCGATGAATTGTCCCTGACCGACGACGATGGTGCCACGCTGTGGTTCATGCGTCAGGCGGTGCCCATGTCCGAGGGGCTTGCCATTACCTACCGGGAGGTCACACAGGAAAGGCGTCTGGTGCAACAGCTGGAATACTCGAACCGGCTGCGTTCCGCGATCATGGAGAGTGCCGCGTACTCGATCATTTCCACCGACGTCAACGGCATCATCCTGACCTTCAACCAGGCTGCCGAGCGCATGCTTTGGTACCGTGCCGACGAGATGGTAGGCAAGGCCACGCCGGAGCTGATCCACGACGCCGAAGAAATCCGCATGCGCGCCGAGGAACTGAGCCATGAACTCGGGCATGCGGTGGCGCCCGGTTTCGAGGTGATCGTGGTCAAAGCGAAGGTCAATTTAGTGGAAGAGCACGAGTGGACCTATGTGCGCAAGGATGGCTCGCGCTTTCCGGTGCTGCTGTCGGTGACCGCGCTGCGCGACGAATACCAGAATATCAATGGCTATCTCGGTATCGCTTACGACATCTCGGAGCGCAAGCGCAACGAGGAATATATCCGCCACATCGCGCTGCACGATGTGCTGACCGGGCTGCCTAACCGTGCGCTGCTCGATGACCGGGTGATGGTGGCAATCGAACAGCAGCACAGACACAGCGCCACGTTTGCACTGGCGATGATGGACATCGATCATTTCAAGCATATCAACGATTCGATGGGCCATCACATGGGCGACATGCTGCTCAAGGAATTCGTCGAATGCGTCAAATCCTGCCTGCGCCCCGTCGATACGCTTGCCCGCATGGGCGGGGATGAATTCGTCCTGCTGCTGCCCGACAGTGACCAGGCGGGAGCCGAGACGGTGGTGGAGCGCATACTCCACAAACTGGTCCCGCCGGTCAATGTGGGCATCCAGGAAGTGCACGTCACCGCCAGCATCGGGATCAGCATCTGTCCCCGTGATGGACAGAACCTGAACGAGTTGCTGCGCTGCGCCGACGTGGCCATGTACTGGGTCAAGGAACACGGGCGCAACGGATACAAGGTGTTTTCGCCGGAGATGGATGGCAGCGGGGCCGAGCGCCTGGGTCTGGAAAGAGATTTGCACCTCGCTCTCGAGCACGGCGGGTTCTCGCTGCTCTATCAGCCCAAGGTGGATTTGAAGACCAACATCATCACCGGGGTCGAAGCCTTATTGCGATTGCGCAGGGCGGATGGCCAGTACGTGTCGCCCGCCGATTTCATTCCGCTGGCGGAAGAAACCGGTCTGATCGTGCCGATTGGGCAATGGGTGCTTGAGACCGCCTGTCGTGACGTGGTCAGGATGCAAAACCTGCTGGGCGCACCGCTCGGGATCGCGGTCAACATCTCGCCGCGGCAATTCATGAACAGTGGTCTGGTCGGCACAGTCGAGGATGTGCTCGGTCGTACCAGCCTCGATGCCGCGCAGCTGGAACTTGAAATCACCGAAAGCGTGCTGATGGATGACAGGAGCAGTGTTGCCGCCACCCTGTCCGCGTTGCATGCGCTTGGCGTGAGGATCGCCATTGACGATTTCGGTACCGGCTACTCGAGCCTGAGCTACCTGAAGCGTTACCCGATCAGCCGGCTCAAGATCGATCAGTCCTTCGTCCGCGACGTGACCACCGATTCCGGGGATGCGGCCCTGATCGCGGCGATCATTGCCATGGGGCGCAGCCTGAACATTTCCGTCATCGCCGAAGGCATCGAAACGGACGAGCAGCTTGCCTTCCTCGTCGCGAGCGGCTGCGATCAGGGGCAGGGCTTCCATATCGGACATCCGATGGCCTTCGATGCCTTGCTGCACTGGCTTGCCGACGATTCACGCTGGCAACTGGACAAAGCTCCGCGCTGAAATGGAACGAGGGTCCGGGGCAAGGGCGCGTCGTGTGGTCGGGCCTGCCGTCAGCGCAGGAGGGTGGCGATTTTTTCGATTCATTCGGAGAGCTGCTTGCCGATCACGGCTGGCAGGTGTTTGGGGGATCGAATCCGCAGCTGCTTGTTGACATTCATCCTGCCGAACACCACCTCGATATCCTTGGCGGCCACGCCAAACACCTCGGCCAGGAACCTGACCATGTGATCGGTGGCGCGCCCCGCAACCGGGGCGGCAGTGACGCTCACCTTGAGCTGGTTGCCCTTGATTTTTCCAATGACATCCTTTTTCGCGCTGGGAGTGCCCAGGATATTGACGACCAGGGTTTCGCCGTCCCAGGCGCAGCAGGATTTCATCGCCAATCGTTTGTGTGCCATCAGGCTTCCATCATCGGGTCATGTTCAGCCTGCCTTCTTCAGGAAGCAGGCCTTCAGCATGAAGTTGCCGGCGTCCATTTTGCAGTCCACCTCGTGGTCGCCACCGACCAGGCGGATGCTCTTGACCTTGGTGCCCTGTTTCAGGGTGATGGACGATCCTTTGACTTTCAGGTCCTTGATGACTACCACCGAGTCGCCGTCCTGCAGAATATTGCCGTTGGCATCCTTGACCACGGCACTGTCGTCGTCGTCCTTGCTTGCGCTTTCGCTGATCGGCCATTCATGGCCGCAGTCGGCACACACGTAATTGGTGCCATCCGGATAGGTGTTTTCCAGGGTGCATTGGGGGCAGGCAGGAATGCTGGTCATAATGGGCCTCTGATTTCTTCGGGTTTGGAATGTGTTGTGTGTTTGTTTGAATGCGGCATTATTTCTGCGTCATGATAGGATGCGGTGCGGGTCAAGCGACCATTCAAGCACCCAGGAGAGACCGTCCAGTGACGGCAAACAGCCAGAAAATCCGATTTTTCCGCCGGCACATTCCGGCCTTCGCATGCAAGCCGGGTTGCCACGACTGCTGCGGGCCGGTTACGGCCTCCACGGAAGAGGCGGCAAGACTCCCGGCCAGGAGCGAAGCGGAGCATGCAGCGGCGCTGGCGGAGCTTGGCTGCCCATACCTGGGTGCAAACGGATGCCAGGTCTACAGTGAGCGTCCCCTGATCTGCCGACTGTTCGGCACCACGCCCAGCCTGCCATGCCCGAATGGTCAGAGACCTCTGGACATGACCGATCCGGAGCTGGAGCGGAGCATCCACGGTTTCCTTGCAGGAACCCGCCAGGTGCTGATCTGACGCACCGAAACCGGGTTGTTGTCGCATGTCAGGCGCTACCATCAGCTCATCCTGCATGGGTTTTCGTGACTGCAGCGAGGATGCCCTGGAGCAACTGGGTCGGCGTCGGCGGGCAGCCGGGAATGGCGACGTCTACCGGGATGATGTTGGAAACCCGGCCGCAGGAGGCATAGGATTCGCCGAAAATTCCACCGTTGCAGCCACAGTCACCGACTGCGACCACCAGCTTCGGCTCCGGCATCGCATCATAGGTGCGCCGGAGCGCTTGTTCCATATGGCGCGATACCGGACCGGTGACCAGCAGCATGTCGGCATGGCGCGGACTGGCGGAGAACTTGATGCCCAGGCCTTCGATATTGTATTGCGGGGTATTGAGGGCATGGATTTCGAGTTCGCAGCCATTGCAGGAGCCGGCGTCCACATGGCGGATGACCAGCGCGCGTCCCAGGTGGTTGAGAATTTTTTCATCCAGCTGCTGCGCGTCGGGAGTGCGGTAATCCGGGTTGGCCTGCGGCGGAGTCTCGGTCTGGATGCCGGTACGCAGAATCTGGAACAGTATCTTGTGCATTACAGGTCCTGCCCACTGTAGCTCAGATTGAACGATTTGTTGATGAGCGGAAAATCCGGCACGATGTTGCCGATGATGGCATGTTCAATCAATGGCCAGTTCTGCCACGAGGGGTCATGCGGGTGCAGGCGGTGGATGGCGCCGTCCGTGCCGGTGTGCAGGGCGACCAGCACTTCGCCGCGCCAGCCTTCGACCCAGCCGATCCCGAAGCCGTTGTCCGGCAATGCAGCGAGTTCCTGCCTGGTCGCCCCTTCCGGCAGTTCCGCCAGGATGCGGCGGACGATCCGCAGCGATTCATGGATTTCATCGAAGCGCACTGCCACTCGCGCAGCCACATCGCCATTGCGCTGGGTGGCCATGCGCACTTCCAGCCGTTCATAAGGTGCGGAAGGATATTGCACGCGCAGATCCCAGGCCTGTGCCGACGCACGCCCCGCCAGGCCGGCAAGCCCAAGTTGTGCCGCCAGCGCAGGGGTGACCCGTCCGGTGGAAAGGAAACGGTCCTGCACGCCGGCATGCTCGTGATAGATGTCCTGTAGTTTTCCGACCTGTTGCTCCAGCGCATCCGCCTCCACACGTAAACGGGTCAGGCCGGCTGCGTCGAGGTCGCCGCAGGCTCCGCCCGGCACGATGCAGTCCATCAGGTAGCGGTGGCCGAACAGATCATGCTGGGTACGCAGCCATTCTTCCTTCAGGCGCCAGAACTGCATGAAACCGAACGACAGACCCACATCGTTGCCCAGGTAGCCGAGGTCGCCCAGATGGTTGGCGATGCGCTCACGCTCAAGCCACAGCGCGCGCAGCCACAGCGCGCGCTGTGGCGGGGTGCATCCGGCGAGGCCCTCCACGGCCATGGCATAAGCCCAGGCATAAGCCACAGTGCTGTCGCCGGACACGCGACCGGCCAGTCTTGCCGCTTCGGCGATGGACATGCCTTCAGCCAGTTTTTCAATCCCCTTGTGCGCGTAGCCCAGGCGTTCCTCAAGGCGGAGGACGCGCTCGCCGACCACGGAGAAGCGGAAATGCCCCGGTTCGATGATGCCGGCATGCACCGGGCCGACGGCAATTTCATGCACACCACTGCCGGTGACCTGGACGAAAGGGTAGCTGTCCTTTCCCGCTGGGCAGGCCGCCATGGCATCGGCTCCCTTGCGAAGGGGAAACACATCCTCCGGCCAGCTGTCATGCCTGAGCCAGGGGCGCTGGTCGGATGCCCCTTTTGCAGTTACGCCGAGGAGGTCATGCAGGGCGCGCTGCATGCGGCCGGCTGCGGGGAACAGGTCCTCGATGGCCGGATATTCCGGACATTCTGCCGTGATCGGCAGCGTCAGGCAGATCAGTCCTGGTTGGTCTGCCAGTGCAACATGCAGGGCGAAGCCGGCGCCGCGCTGGCGCTCGTCGGTACCCCACAGCGCGACCAGGCGGCCGCCATCGTCCTTGATCCTGATGCAGATCGTGCGCAGCTCCGACTCGCTCACGGTGCCGCTCCAGGCGGGAGCGGCGCCAGGAACTTCAGTCAGGGTGACGGGAAATTTCTGCATGTCCATGGTCGTCAGTCCTCTATCCCAGCATGGCCGCCGCCTGGTGATACCAGGTGACCAGATAAGGCGGAATGTAAAGTCCCAGCATCAGCACCAGGGACAGATGCACAAATACCGGCAACATCGCAGGCGGATGAGGAAGTCGTTTGCCGGCGGTTTCGCCGAACACCATCGGCTGTACCTTGCCGAAGATGGAGGCGAAGGCGATTCCGAGGGCGCCCAGCAGGAAAGGCGTAGCCCAGGCATGCTCGTGCATGGCCGTGGTCAGGATCAGGAATTCGCTGGCAAACACGCCGAAGGGCGGCATGCCGAGAATGGCCAGCGTGCCCAGTGCCAGGCCCCAGCCGATGGTGGGGTTGGTCTTGATCAGGCCGCGGATGTTGTCCATCAGCTGGGTGCCGGATTTCTGCGTGGCATGGCCGACGGCAAAGAAGATGGCCGATTTGGTGAGCGAATGCATGGTCATGTGCAGCAGTGCAGCGAATGTCGCTATCGGGCCGCCCATGCCGAAGGCAAACGTGATCAGGCCCATGTGCTCGATGGACGAGTAGGCGAACATGCGCTTGATGTCTTTCTGCCGGGACAGGAACAAGGCCGCCAGGACGACGCTCAGGAGTCCGAAGCCCATCATCAGCTGACCGGCAAAGGCGGTCTGCAGGGCGCCATTCACCAGCACCTTGGCGCGTACCACCGCGTACAGCGCCACGTTCAGCAGCAGGCCGGAAAGCACGGCGGATATCGGCGTCGGCCCTTCGGCGTGCGCATCCGGCAGCCAGTTGTGCAAGGGGGCGAGTCCCGCCTTGGTGCCGTAGCCGACCAGCATGAAGATGAAAGACATCGACAGCACGGTCGGCTCCAGGATGCCTTTTACCTCGTTGAGGTGGGTCCACAGCAGCGCATTGCCTCCTTCGCCCAGGACTTTTTCCGCCGCAAAATAGAGCAAAATGGTGCCGAACAGCGCCTGGGCAATGCCTACGCCGCACAGGATGAAGTACTTCCATGCCGCCTCCAGGCTTTCCGGCGTGCGGTACAGCGACACCAGCAGCACGGTGGTCAGGGTCGCCGCCTCCATCGCCACCCAGAGGATGCCCATGTTGTTGGTGGTGAGCGCCAGCAGCATGGTGAAAATGAACATCTGGTACATGCTGTGGTAGAGCCGCAGGCGCGCGGAGGAGAGTTTTCCGTGCGCCGCTTCGTTATGCATGTAGGGGCGGGAGAACATCGCGGTGGTGAAGCCGACGAAGGCCGTCAGGCTGACCAGGAAAACATTGAACGGATCGATGAAGAATTGCTCGTTCAACACAGTCATGGGGCCATCCCTGACGACCCTGGCGGTGAGCGCAGCGGCGACCAGCAGGGTGGCGAGGCTCATGGCGCCGTTCAGTTCCGGGGCAAAGCGACGATGGCCGGTCAGCGCCAGCAATACGCCTCCCAGCAACGGCATTCCCAGCAGCCAGAGAATCTCCATCAATCCTCCTTGAGTTTTTCCATGTTCCGGATGTCCAGGCTGTCGAACGTCTCGCGGATATGAAAGAAGAAAATACCGAAGATGAACATGCCAACCAGCACGTCCAGCGCGACCCCCAGCTCCACTACCATGGGCATGCCGTAGGTGGCGCTGGTGGCGGCAAAGAACAGGCCGTTTTCCATCGCCAGGAATCCGATCACCTGCGGCACGGCCTTGCGCCGCGTGATCATCATCATGAAGGACAGCAGAACGCTGGCCGTGGCGATGCCCAGGGTGTTGCGCAGGATGGTGTCGGAGAGCTGGGAAATCGGCAGCGCCAGATTGAAGGCGAATACCACCAGCATGATGCCGATCAGCATGGTGGTGGGGATGTTGATCAAGGTTTCCACATCCCATTCGATGTTCAGTCGGCGGATCAGGCGATGCAGCAGCCAGGGCAGAATCAGGACCTTGATGATCAGGGTCAGTGCAGCCGAGTAATACAGGTGATGCTGATGCGTCAGCCAGGCGCTGTCGGCGATGGACAGCGTCAGGATGACTCCCTGCAGGGCGAACAGGTTGATGAGCGACAGGATGCGGCGCTGCGACAGCATGGCAAAGGCGATCAGCAGCAGCAGGGCGGCGAACAGGTTGAGGAGTTGCTGAGCAATGGGCATGTGTTCGGCGATCGGCATGGCGTCATGTTCCCAGCAGGTAATGAATGAGTATCGCCAGCACGGCCAGCAGGAAGGCCGTGCCGAGATATTCCGGCACCCGGAAGATGCGCTGCTTGGCCGACAGCGTTTCCAGCAGCGCCAGCCCGAATCCCGCCACGACGAGCTTGACGAGCAGTGTCGCCAGTGCCAGCGGCAAATCCATCCAGTTGCCGGCTTCTGTCATGCCGAAAGGCAGGAACAGGGCGATGCCGAGGCTCATGTACACCAGCAGCTTGAGGCTGCTCGCCCATTCGATCAGGGCCAGGTGGCGCGCCGAGTATTCCAGGATCATGGCTTCGTGGATCATGGTCAGTTCCAGGTGGGTGGACGGGTTGTCCACCGGAATGCGCGCGTTTTCCGCCAGCAGCACCATGAGAAAGGCGACCCCGGCAAAGGCCAGGCTGGGGTAGATGAAGAATCCCCGGTGTGCGATGGTTTCGACGATGGTGACCAGTGAGGTGCTGGCGCTGACGGAAGCTGCGGTGAAAAACACCATCAGCAGCGCCGGTTCCGCCAGAAACGACACCAGCATTTCCCGGCGCGCGCCCAGCGAGCCGAATGCGGTGCCGATATCCATGGCGGCGAGCGCAAGAAATACTCGCGCCAGGGCGAGGATGCCGACCAGTGCGATCACGTCCACCGCCGCCGATAGCGGCAGGTCGGTTGCCACCACGGGCACCAGCGTCGCCGCCAGCCACATGCAGCCGAACAGGATGTAAGGGGTGCTGCGGAACAGCGCGGATGCGTTGTCGGCCAGTATGGCATCCTTGTGGAACAGCTTGATCAGCATGCGGCAAGGCTGCAGCACTCCCGCGCCGCTGCGGTTCTGCAGCCAGGCGCGACACTGGTTGACCCAGCCCAGCAGCAAGGGGGCAAGCAACAGCACCAGGCCGTTCTGGAACAGCTGGAATAGCAGGGAGGAAAGTTTCATGCCGTCACGCTCACCCGACCAGCGCCAGCAGGGTGATCAGGGTCGCGAAACTGTACAGCAGGTAAACCGAGATGCGGCCTTGCTGCAGCACGCCGACGAACCTGGAGATGAACTCGACGCCGTTCGCGATGGGCCGGTAAAAAATCTTCCACAGGGGATCGGTGACCTCGCTCTGGTAATGCGGGTGCGGATCGAACGGGCTGGGGACCTCCCGGCTCAGGCCAAAGAACTGCTCGAAGATCTGCTTGATCGGCTGCCCAAAACCGTCTGCGCTATCCTGCATGCGCGCGGTCTGCAATGGGTAGCCGCAACCCCATGCCGGGCCGCGGCGCAGCCGCCCGTGATAGAGCTTCCTGACGGCCAGGAATGTGAGTGCAATGCCGCCCAGTATCGCCAGCAACAGGATCAGCGGACTGTAGCTGGCCCGCTCCGGCGCCACCGGAGTCAGCCACATCCATCCGGAGCGGGCGGCGCTGCTGCCCAGGTCATGGCCTGCCAGCAATTGCGTCACGTGATCCAGTTGCAGAATGACGTTGACCGGAAACAGCCCCAGCAGGATGCAGCCTGCCGCCATCCAGGCTAGCCCCAACCGTTCCCATGGGCCGGCGTCGTGTGTTTTATCCAGGCTCAGGCCGCGCGACTGGCCGAGAAACACCACGCCGTAGAACTTGACCATGGCGTAGGCCGCCAGTGCTCCCGCCAGGGCCAGAGCCGCCGCGCCCAGTGGCAGCATCATGTTGAGATAGGGTTCCGGAAGCGCGGGCATCAGCAGATAGGCTTGCAGCATGAGCCACTCGGAAACGAACCCGTTGAACGGAGGCAGCCCGGCGATTGCCAGCGTCCCTACCAGCGTCGTCGTCGCCACCCATGGCATGCGGTGAATCAGGCCGCCCAGCTTGGCCATGTTGCGCTCGGTGGTGGCATGCAGCACCGAGCCGGCTCCCAGAAACAGCAGCCCCTTGAAGAAGGCATGGTTAAGAGCGTGATACAGCGTCGCGGTCAGCGCCAGTGCGGCCACGGGATTCTCACCGTAGGCATGAAACAGGGCGGCCAGGCCGATGCCGCTGACGATGATGCCGATGTTCTCGATCGAAGAATATGCGAGCAGGCGTTTGATGTCCGACTGCACGGCGGCGAACAGCACGCCGAACAATGCCGTCAGCAGCCCCAGCACCAGCATCAGCGCCCCCCACCACCAGCGCTGGTCATCGAGCAGGTCGAACGTCACGCGCAATATGCCGTAGATGGCGGTTTTCAGCATGATGCCGCTCATCAGGGCAGAGACCGGCGACGGCGCGGCGGGATGGGCTTCCGGCAGCCAGGCATGCAGCGGGAGCAGGCCGGCTTTGGCGCCGAAGCCGAACAATGCCAGCAGGAATGCCGCGTTGGCCCAGAACGCATCCAGGTGTCCCGTGCGCATGGCGGCGAAAGTATAGTCGCCATGCCCGCCCTGCATCACCCCGAACGACAGCAGGATGCCGAGCGCGCCGACATGGGCGATCAGCAGGTAGAGAAAGCCGGCGCGGCGGATGTCCGGGATTTCGTGGTCGGTCGTGACGAGGAAATAGGATGACAGCGCCATGGTCTCCCACGCCACCATGAAGAAATAGGCGTCGTCCGCCAGCAGCACCCAGGCCATGCTGGCCAGAAATACATGATATTGCAGGCATAGCAGATTGAGCGCGTTGCCCCTGTCGCCGAGGTTGCGAAAATAACCGGCGGAATAGAGCGTGATGCCAATTGCTGCGGCGCCCAGCAGCAGCAGGAAAAAGGCGGAAAGCGCATCCATGCGCAAGTGAAACGGCAGATCCGGCAGGCCCAGCGGCAGCACTGCGACCTGCGGCGCCGCACTCATTCCCCACAGGCCGGCTGCGGCCAGCGATAGCGCGATCAATGCGCTGGTGGGGAACAGCGCGCCAAGCACCATGCGGCGCGGAGCAAACAGCCCCAGCAGGCCAATGGTCAGCCAGGCCAGCGTAGCCAACCCGGCCATGTCGATTGGTAGCAAATGGCCCGGAAAGTCTGCCATCACATGCCGCCCGGCTCAGCCATTGCGCTGAACCGGCCGGGATTTTCACAGGGAGAAGTCATACAGCTCATCCCGCAACTGGAAACCACAGGCCTCCCAGAATTGCTGGGCAACGAGATTGTTGCGTTTCACCAGGCAGTGCACCCTGGGGATGCCTTCCTTCCTGATCGCCGTGACTGCGGCATTCACCAGCTGGGCTCCGATTCCACGCTCGCGGTACTCCGGCTTGACCGCCATGTGGTAGAGGTAGCCCCGCCACCCGTCGTGTCCGGCAAGCACAGCACCTACCAGCCTGGTGCCCGCATGGGCGGCGTAGTTGCAGGCCGGATTCTGGCGCAGAAATCCGGCCAGCGCTTCGGGGGTGTCGGTTTGCCGTACATCGACCCATTCAGACGACGCCCATAGCTTGATCAGCTTTGGATAATCGCTCTCATGCAGTGGATGCAGTTCGATCGGCAATCTCATCGCGTACTCAGCCTGGCATTCGGCGGCATGCGGGCATGCTGCTCCGGGGTGCCGTGTTGCTGAACATAGTCCCGGATCATCTGGCGCACCACCTGCGACGGGGTCAGGTCGTGCAGGGCGCAGATTTCCTCGAAGATCTGTTTCTTGGCAGGGTCGATCAGCAGGGTCAGTCTAGCCGTGCGATTTTCCATCGGATCGCTTCCATAAAATGATAATTACATGTTAATGCAATTTGCACCCGATTACAAAGCCGATGATCCAGGAAGGCCATCTCCGCAGCCGGGCGCACTTGCTTGTGCGGTGTGCTTCCTCTTCAGGCGCCGGCAGTCAGCCGATGGCGACCCTTGTGGCGCGGACTATGGAATACGCGTTCGCGCGTATTCCATGACAGTCGGATTATTAATAACCTAACAGTAACGAAGAAGCCAGAGGGGTGTTTTCAGACATGCCGTTATCCAGCGTGGAAATGAAAGTTTTTGAGGCCATTCTTGCAAGACGTTCCGTGCGAAGCTATACCGCGCTGGAGGTCGCTCAGGCCGACATGAGCACCCTGCTGGAAGCTGCCTTTCGTGCGCCGACAACCATGCATCAGGAGCCGTGGCTGTTCATCGTTATTCAGGGCAGACAAGTGCTGCAGCAGATCTCGGAGCTGACCTGGCCGCTGATTTTCGAGGAGACCGGCCGGTCGGGCGGCATTCCCCGGCCATTCGCCAGCCCGGATCGTAACATCTTCCATGGCGCAGGCACGTTGATCGTCATCGGAGCCAGATCGACCGGGCCTCTCGCTGCCGCCGACTGCTGGCTGGCAGCCGGGAGCCTGATGATGGCTGCCTGTGCCCTGGGGTTGGGAACCTGCGTCATCAGCGCCTCCCTGTCGGCCCTCAACATGCCGGAAGTGAAGGCCGAATTCGGCATCCCGTCCGACTTCGTGGCCGTGGCCCCGATTGTCGTAGGCCATCCTGCCGGCGCGAGCGCCGCCGCTGCGCAGAAGGAATCCGCTGTCCTGAGCGTTGATCATGCCTAGCGATTGATTTCATTCGAATCGGCCGGACCATCACGACGGCATTGATTCCACCGGTTCTAGCTTCATTGCCATGGGCGACACGGCATGCTGAAACGGGTTCCAATTCAAAACCAAGGAGACATGCCATGACCATCAACAGCATCCCCGCCGGCTTTCGCCAGATCCATCGCCAGGACGGCATCTTCCAGGAACACGTGCATGACGCCTACAAGCTCAAAGGCAAGTTGCCCGAGCCGAGCGTCTGCCCGCAATGCGGTGCGGTCTTCCACGGCGGCCGCTGGCAATGGGGCAACCCCGCGCCAGGCGCGCATCACGAAACCTGCCCCGCCTGCCACCGCATCCACGACCATTTTCCTGCGGGATTTCTCGTGTTGGCGGGGCCTTTTTTCCTCAGCCACAAGGACGAAATCATGCGCCTGGTGCAGCATCACGCACAGCGTGAGCGGGCGGAACATCCGCTGCAACGGATCATGGCCGTGGAGGATCAGGGTGGCGCGACGCTGGTGACCACTACCGATATCCATCTCGCCCGCGGCATCGGCGAGGCCGTGCATCACGCCTATCAGGGCGAACTGGAATTTCATTACAACCCGGAAGAGAACCTGCTGCGCGTTCATTGGACGCACTGACGCCGCCAGGCGGTCGGGGCGCAACGCTGGGGGGTACAGGAAGTGTCAGAACTCCGCGTGTACACGGAAGCCGAAAATGGATACCGGTCCACGATCCGGGTTGTAGGCCGGATTCACGATGTATTGATAATCCATGCTGAGCTTGAAGTGTTGATTCAGGTTCAGCGCGTAATAGGTCTCCAGGATCTTTTCCGTGCCGTAACTGGGGAGCTGTCCATCCCCGATCAGGATGCCAAGGCCGCCCGCAGCGAAATACTCGCGTGCTGCGCTTGATATGCCGTTGACAGCCACGGCCACGCCCACGGTGTCATCCTGACGCCCCCAGCGGTTGCCACGCAGCGAAAGGCCGGCAGAGACCGACCTGTTGATGTCGGTGAAATCGTAGGATTCCTTGCTGCCGTCATTCATGCTGGCGCGGGCGAACAGGCCGAGATCGGCAGCCAGTTCCTGCTCCAGGTTGATCGCCAGTCCGGGGCGCGAGCCAAATTGCCGCACGTCTGCCACGTTTGGCGTCGTGCCGGTTGACTGTCCTCGGCGCACCGCATCGGCGTAGCTGGCCATGAGGCCGCGGTTGACGAAACCCAGCAGTTTCAGCTTGCCGCCATGACCGAACCACTGGTGCCGTTCTTCTGCTTCGACGATCAGGGAGTACTGGCTGAAATCCTTCTGTATGTATTCGTTGTTGGGGGTCTTGGAAAGGGCGAACAGGCCACCCCTCAACGTCCACCAGGACTGGGTCCATTCTGCGGCTCCGCCATAGGTATAGCCCCATGAGTCTGCCGCGTAATCGAAGGCGCCGGCATCGACGATCGACCAGTTCATGAAGTCGCTCCGCGGATCGTGAGCGTAGGCGTTGGTGTCGAAAATGTCGACGACGGAGAATTTGCCTATCGTGACAACAATATTGTCCGCCGATGTCGAACCCGCCAGCTGGTTGGCCGCGGACTCGATTTTCTGCCGTACTCCGCCGAGGGTTATGACCTGCCGGAAAAAAGCCCGTGGCAGGCGCAGGTAAGGGTAGGGCTTGCCGATCTTGTATGCCTCGCCGCTTGAAAATCCGGCCAGGCCCAGCGTATTGTTCAGGCCGAACCCTTCGTCGATTTCCGGGTTCAGGTAGATTTCGCCGCCCTGCCAGAGGCGAACGCCAGCATACAGCGTCATGTCATTCGTATCTGCGTGCCTGCTGCCGGAGTCCAGGCTGTTCGGCCCGCTGTAGGGCGCGCTGAAGCCTGGGTGCCACTGGGTGACGTTGGTGAATTGCCCGAACAGGTTCCACGCCCCGGGGGCATCCGCGTCGGAAGTTGCGGAGGATGGGGGCAACGAGGCCGGTGCGGGCGTGACGTTTGCAGGCGATCCGTCCGGCCCGTTCATCGCAGTGTCTGCATGGCAATGCGTCGAGATTGAGAATCCTCCCAGCAGGATGATGAATGGAAGGATGAAGGATGAAATCTCTATACGGTCATGTGATGGATAGCGCATGGGGAACCTGTTGATGCAATGCCGAAAGTGATCAATGATATCAAGGTTTCGTGACCGATCGGTTACGGACCGCCGAGGCGTGGACCTGATGACACGCCTTTTTTGATTCTCAAGCTATCACATTCCCTGTCATCCGGCCAAGAATTGGCCGTGGCATCCAGGCCTGGCCCGTGTTCACCGCGCCCGTCGATCGGGGGCGACGCCGGGGCCTACTCAGCATGATCGACCTTCTGTAAATTTATGTTCAATAATGACAAATCATGCGTAAAATCTGCGAACCGCAACTGGTATTGATGGCGATAGGGGGGAGTCCGTGAGCCAGAAAAATATCGAGAACAAGCTGTCTGGACCTCATCCGTCACGCATCGAGGCCGAGGCGTCCTTCAGCCGGGCTGCTGCAGCGAAACCGGAATCTCCGGTTGCGGATGAACTCCTGATCGAATTGAAGGCGTACCAGCTTGAACTTGAGACGCAGAACAAAAGCCTGAACAACATGCAGCTTGAACTGGAGAAGTCGCGTGACCGCTATCTGGATTTGTACGACAGTGCTCCGGTCGGCTACCTGACACTCAGTCCTGACGGCCTGATTTCTGAAATCAACCTCACCGCAGCGAAGATGCTCGGGGTGGCGCGGAACAACTTGATTCAACGTCGTTTTGCCCAGTTTGTCGCCGCCGAGGATGGCGACCGCTGGCACCGTTTCCTTATGCACCTGCTGCAATACGAAGGAAAAAGCAGCCTCGAATTGGCAATCCGTCGTGACGATGGTGTCGTGTTCCACGCCTGGCTGGACTGTCTGCGTGTGGCGGGTGACGAAACAGAGCCTTCGGTGCGCATCGCATTTACCGACATTTCCCGGCGCCAGGAGGTGGAGGACGCCTTGCAAAGAAGCGAAAGGAAGCTGGTGAACGTCGTCCAGAGCATGGCCGAACATCAGGCCATCGAGCGCAGACTGCAGGAGCGCCGCGCCGAAAGGGAATCCCTGCTCAGTCGGCAGGTGGCAGTCCAGACCGCATCGGCGATCGCCCATGAACTCAATCAGCCGCTGACCGCAATTTCTGCCTACAGCGAGATGGCGCTGTACGAACTTGGCAGCGGCCAGGTGAATTACGAAAAGCTGAGTCGGGCCCTGGGTGGCTGTGTGGATCAGGCGCAGCGCGCCGGGCGCAGCCTGCACGAGTTGCTGGGTTTCCTGCACAAGGGTGAGCTGGTGTCGGAATCCATGGACCTCAACGGCATCGTGAGTGATGCCTTTGCCATCGCCCAGAGCATCGGCTATGGTGGATTCAACCCCCGGCTCGAACTGGAGCCAGGGCTGCCGCTGGTGCTGGGAAATCGCATCCAGGTGCAGAAAGTCCTGGTCAATCTGGTACGTAATGGCGTCGAGGCGATGCGTGTGGCGGGGGTGTCGGATGGCGCCATTACCGTCGCCGCCGGAATCATGGAAGGCGCGAACATGGTCCGGGTCACGGTTGAAGACGAGGGTCCGGGCCTGGATGCCGAAACGGCCAAACGGGTTTTCGAGCCATTTTTCACCACCAAGTCTGGCGGCGTCGGACTGGGACTGGCGATCAGCCGTTCGCTCATCGAGGCCAACGGAGGAGAACTCTGGCTGGAAACGGATGCCAGGGCGGGCGCAGCGTTCCATTTCACGCTGCCTTTCGCGTCATAAGAATCTCGTCCACGGCCGTAAGGCTCAGACCTTATTGGTCGGGGATCGGTGATCCACTAAGATGCCTGTGAGGGTTTTCGTTGCCGGCTGTATCGATGGATTGCTGACTTTCGTGTCTGCATATGCAACGGAATTTGCGAAGCGGATTTTTGCGAGGTGCGTGATGAAAAGGATCAGTCCTCTTCTTGTTTTGACGATGCTGGCCGGAATTGCCGTCAGCGGGATGGCGCAGGCAGATCGCGTCCATGTGGGCATCGGGCTCGGGTTTGGCGTGCCTTACCCGGGTTACTATTACCCGCCCCCGTACCCATATTATTATCCCTACCCATATTACCCGCCTGTCGTCGTCGCTCCGGCGCAGCCCCCGGTATACGTCGAGCAGGGCAGCGCCCAGCCGGCCCCCGCAGCGGCGGAAACTTACTACTGGTATCACTGCGAGAAGCCTGACGGTTATTATCCTTACATCAAGGAATGCCCCGGCGGATGGCAAAGGGTCGCTCCAAGCCCTGTCCCCTGACATCGAGAGCGGGTGTCGCGGTGCGAACGAATCTGAATGGCCTGCCTCGTGGAGCATAATCCGCGCCGTCCCACGCGTCCCCCGGGCGTGCTGGCAATGTCAGGTCGGAGCCGGTCGGCTGCGTGCAATTCCCGGCCAGTTGAATTCAAGCCCTGCAGACTATTCCATGACCAGCACCGCCGCGCCGCGTATGCGGCCGTCCCGCAGGCCGGCAATGGCCTCGTTGGCTTGCTCCAGCCGGAAAGTTTCAATTTCCGTCCGGATGCCCGCCCTGGGAGCGAGGTCAAGAAATTCCTCACCGTCACGTCGGGTGAGGTTGGCGACGGATCGAACGGTGCGTTCACCCCAAAGGATGGAATATGGGAATCCGGGGACATCACTCATGTGGATGCCAGCACAAACCACGGTTCCGCCTTTGGCAGTATGGCGAAGCGCTTGGGGTATCAGTGCGCCGACAGGGGCGAACAGGATGGCGGCCTCCATCTCGTCGGGAGGCGCGGCCAGTGAGTCGCCGGCCCACGTTGCGCCAAGCGCTCTGGCGAAGTCCTGTCCGGCCATGTCGCCCGGCTTGGTGAAGGCAAAGACCTGACGTCCCTGCCAGCGGGCAAGCTGGGCGATGATGTGAGCCGCGGCACCGAAGCCGTAGAGGCCTATCCGCTTCGCGTCGCCGGCCGCGAGTAGCGCTCTATGGCCGATCAATCCCGCGCAAAGCAGGGGTGCGGCTTCGGCATCGCTATAATCTTCCGGCAGGGGAAAGCAATAGCGCTGGTCAGCCACGGCATATTCCGCATAGCCTCCGTTCAGCGTGTATCCGGTAAAGCGCGCGTTGTCGCACAGATTCTCGCGATCGCTCATGCAGTAGCGGCAATGCCCGCAGGTATGGCCGAGCCAGGGCACGCCCAGCCTTTGCCCGATGGTGAACCGCTCGACCCGCTCGCCTCTGGCCGCCACGATGCCGACGATTTCATGACCGGGGATCAGGGGCAGCCTCGGCTCCGACAGTTCGCCATCCAGAATATGCAGGTCGGTGCGGCAAACGCCACAGGCTTTGACCTTGAGCAGAACATCGTCCGCGCCGCATTTGGGCCGCGGCAGTTCCACTGGCTGCAGGGGCTGGCCCGGAGCTTCCAGAATCATGGCACGCATGCGTCACCTCCTTCGTCATCGAAATTATGCCCGAAACCCGATGGCATGGTCGTGCTCACCAATTCCACACCGGTCACGATGGCCACCTCGGGATGCTCTTCGGCTTCCGGGCAAGATCGCATGCCGCCAATGAACCGAATTCATACCAGGCTCGAGGTGCCATAAACATGTCGGATGCAGGGAGTGCCGTTTTGCCCGTGTGGCCGGCCGCTTGGATTCCCCTGGCGCACCAAACGGGTGCGGAGGGTTGCGGTCCTGGTGCACATCGGTGCCATTTTCTGTTGCCGGCACGATGTCGACGATAATGCATTATTGATATTTATAAGGAAATAAATTTTGGCATGGCGTTTGCTTATGCATTTGCGTGAATGATGTTCAAGGTGTTTTATGCTTCGGGTACTGTTGGTGGATGATGACTCGGACCGAAGCACTCCGCTGAAGCACTTTCTGCTGGATGCCGGTTACGAGGTGGTCGGGCGTCTATCCGAGAGCGACGACCTCAACGGCGCGGTCGCGCAGTTCCAGCCGGATGTCATCATTATCGACACCGAATCGCCCAGCCGTGACACGCTGGAACAGATTTGCGTGATGAGCCGGGATGATCCCCGGCCGATCGTCATGTTTACGCATGATGGTGAAACGGAGAAAATCCGCGCGGCAACCAAGGCCGGCGTTTCGGCCTACGTGGTGGGTGGACTGGAAAGCGCGCGCCTGAAGCCCATCATGGATGCTGCCATGGTGCGTTTTGAGGAATATCAGGCGATGCGGAATGCGCTGGTGTCGACGACGACCAAGCTGGCGGAACGCAAGAACATCGAGCGTGCAAAAGGTATTTTGATGAAACAGCGTGGTCTTGATGAGGATGTGGCCTATCAGGCCTTGCGCAAGATGGCGATGGAACGCGGCACGAAACTGGGCGAGATTGCCCGGCAATTGATACAGGCAGCTGAACTGCTGTCCTGATTGAATTTCAGGAAGTCCCCAATGACGGGGGCTTTCAGACATCAGTGCGTCAATGATGATGCACGGCAGGGACAAAGGCGTCCTTCTTTGAGTTTCCTTTCGGGAACCGGGGAAGGACGCTTTTTTTTGGCCATGTTGCAACAGCAAAGGGGTTTGAGATGGATGGAACCAACGGGAAATCTACTGCCGAATCACTAGTGAGCGCTCATCGCCGCCAGTTTCTGCTGCAGGGCGTGGCGTCCGCCGGCATGGCCACTGTGGCAGGCGCAGGCTCGCTCGGAATCAGCCAGTCCGCATGGGCGGCCGGATCTGACAAGCCGGAACTGCACGAGGTCAGGATCGGCTTCATCCCGCTGACCGATTGTGCACCGATTGCAGTGGCTGCCGAGATGGGGTTCGACAGGAAATACGGCATCAAGATTATTCCATCCAGGGAAGCCTCGTGGGCAGGAGTACGCGACAAGCTGAGCAATGGCGAGATACATGCGGCCCAGGCGCTGTACGGACTGGTGTATGGCGTGCAGCTTGGCATCGGCTGCCCGCAGAAGGACATGGCGGTGCTCATGTCGCTTAACAACAATGGGCAGGGCATTACCCTTTCCAGCCAGCTCAGGAACCTGGGGGTCACGGACGGCACCAGTCTTGAGCGCCTGCTGAGCCGCCGGGACGAAGCCTATACCTTTGCCCAGACCTTCCCCACCGGCACCCATGCGATGTGGCAGTATTACTGGCTGGGTGCTTTTGGCATCAATCCGTTGAAGGACGTCAAAACCATTACCGTCCCGCCGCCGCAAATGGTTGCCAACATGCGTATCGGCAACATGGATGGATTCTGCGCCGGAGAACCGTGGAATGCCCGTGCCATTTTCGACAACATCGGTTTCTCCGTCGCCACCTCGCAGGAAATCTGGATGGATCACCCCGAAAAGGTGCTCGGTACCACTGCCGAATTCGTCCGGCAGCATCCCAATACCACCCGTGCGATGCTGATGGCGGTGCTGGAGGCTTGCCGCCATATCGATGTCGCCGCCAACCGTCCGGCCGTTGCCCGGCTGATTGCAGGCAAGTCCTACGTGAACGCGCCGGAAGCGGTCATCGCAGGCCGTTTCCTCGGCCATTACGACAACGGCATCGGCAGGGCCTGGGAAGACCCGAATCACATTAAGTTCTTCAACGACGGCCAGGTGACGTTTCCCTACCTGTCGGACGCCATGTGGTTCATGACCCAGCACAGGCGCTGGGGCCTGCTCAAGTCCGATCCGGACTACCTGGCCGTGGCCGGGCAGGTCAACCAGGTCGAACTGTACCGGGAAGCCGCAGGCGCATTGGGCATCAGCATGCCGCCGGATTCCATCAGGACTTCCCGTCTGATGGACGGTGTGCTCTGGGACGGCCAGGATCCAGCGTCCTATGCGGCGGGCTTCGTCGTCAGGGGATAGGTCGCGTCGATCGGGGCGGTAGGCAGGCATGGGAGTTTTCGCGCCGATGCCGCCAGAAGTATTTCAACATTATCTTGGGGGATTGGACATGAATAAGATCAGAACTGTCGTTGCCGCAACCATGGTGCTGGCTGCACTGCCGGCGATGGCGGAGGAAACGGCGGGCAATTTGCAGGCAAGTACGCTGCTGGATTCCATCCGGCAGGGCACTAACATGAGCAGTTTTCGTTTGCGCTACGAATATGATCATCTGGATGGCGCACCGGCCGCGGACAAATTTGCCGAAGGATTGACGCTGCGCAGCCTCGTCGGCTGGAAAACCGCGTCATTCGATCACTTCAGCTTTGCCGCCCAGATGATCGACGTCGGCCAGCTGCAGGACAAGTTTAATGACAGCACCACCGGCCTTCAGGCCATCACGGCGCTATCCAACCAGCCGGGAAGACTGGCCTATGCCAAGATTGTCGATCCGGACTACACGGGCATCAACCAGCTGTACCTGGAC
>MLJW01000365.1_pt1 | contig 23286 bp, 26 predicted proteins | sample 888231 | NCBI WGS metagenome assembly MLJW01 (sample SAMN05788063, study PRJNA343431) | mine drainage metagenome | isolation source: sample collected from the inflow into an acid mine drainage treatment plant... | place: Germany: Lusatia, lignite mining district
CAGGCGCATGCAGGGGCGTTAGGGGATCGCGGCATGGAGTTCATCGTGCTGAGTGCATTGCAGCGGTGCCTGGGATTGCGTGCCCAGGAGGCCATCCAAGCCGCCGGCAGTCTGGCGGTGTGGGAACGCTGCCTTACAGAGAACCGGCCGATCACGGTCAGCGAGGGAAGCAAGGGTGGACGCACGCGCACTGCCGTCATTCCCGAGGGCTTGCGGGAACGCGCCCTGATCGCCGTGCGTGCAGCCCAAGAGCTTGCACAACGCCATGACGGCAAGCTTGTGGAGCAAGCAGTTTGAAGGCGGCGCGTGATCGCTACCGACATGCCTGTGCGACGTGCGGGCTGGTGGGGGAGGTTGCGTCGCATGGTTTGCGCTACGCCTGGGCGCAGGATCGTTACCGCGCCTATCGGCAGGAAGGATTTGAGCCGGCCGAGGCGGTGCGCCGGTTGTCCGAGGACTTGGGGCATGGCAGCGGCCGAGGGCGGTATGTGCGGATGGTGTATCTGAGGGGGATGTGCGATGAAGCCTGACGAGGAAGTGCGTGTGGTGGCGGTGATGCGCGGTGACCCCAATCAACCGGAATCGATCCAAATCGAGGGGCGCCAGGATGGGAAGTTCCTGAACGGGCTGCCCAAGTCAGGCACGAAATATCAAACTTTCGCCGGCGTCCTGGTGAAGGTCGAGCCCCAGCAGCGCGTCGAGGACGGGACCAAGACGGTGAAGATCAGCGCCGAGGCCTATGCGCGGCTGCGCCGGCTGCGTCAGCGTGGGGAGTCTGCCAGCCAGTGCATGGAGCGCATGATCTTCGAGGCAGGGTAATCTGCGCCTTCGTGGCGCCTGCTCTCGACGCCAAGCGTTGCGGGCGGGCTTGCCCGCGCAGTTAGACTTTTTCCACGCGCACGGATCCGTCGTCCTGCACCGTCCAGCGCAGCTTTTCTCCGCGCTGCAGCTTCATGGCGCGAGCGACCGGTTTCGGCATGACCCAGCGCGGCGTGCCGATCTCGATGACGCCGCCGGGCTGATCAACCCAGTAGGCCACGAACGCCACCGACGCCAGCGACAGAGCCACGGCCGGCCCAGCAGCCAGATAAACACCCGTCATGAAGTCCATGGTTTTCTCCTGATTGACGCTGCATCGCCGACACGGCGACAGGCCTTGTGGACACGCCCCAATGATGCAGAGGAATTGTGCGTCCGGTAAGACCGTCGAACACAACCACGGCAACCGAAAGACCGCATCGGTGTCGGAGGCTTGCATGCTCGCGACCCGAATGCAGAATCCGGAAGGGTCGGGTGGTCTTGCATAGCGATCACGGCAAACAGCCGGACGTTCTCGAAACTCACCTGGTAGCGCACAAATTGAACACCATCCATCGAGCAAGTGAAACGAGAACGCCAAGCCCTTGATTTGCAGCCCAGCGCATTCTCGATTCAATCGTTCTCGGAAACGGTGGTTTACACCGTATTGACGCGCGCGGGTGATCTTTTTACACCGAATTTACACCCCGACAACTAGCCTTCAGTCAATGCATTTTCCGACGGAGATGGATCATGGATTTGTTCTGGTTGGGTTTGGCCGCGGTTTGCTATCTGGCAGTGGTGTGGCTCGCACGCGGTTGCGAGAGACTGCAAGCGAGGAAATGAAATGAACGCACTCTATCTGTTGGGCGGTGTCGTCACCCTGCTGCTGTTCGTCTATCTCGGCTATGCGCTGATCCGCGCGGAGGACTTCTGATGACGCTCCAATTCTGGGCCCTGCTCGTCGCCCTGCTCGTCGGCCTGGGGCTTGCCATCAAGCCGCTTGGACTCTATATGGCGGCGGTTGCCGAAGGGCGCATGCCGCGCGTCCTGCTGGGCTTTGAAGCGCGGCTGTTCCGGCTTGCCGGCGTCGATGCCTCGCAGGAAATGGCTTGGGGTTCCTATACCAGAGCCCTCCTGCTGTTCAATTTTCTGGGTGTGCTGGCGGTGTACGCGCTGCAGCGCTTGCAGGGATGGCTGCCACTCAACCCGCAGCACTTCGGCGCTGTCGGCCCAGACTCCGCTTTCAATACGGCGATCAGCTTTGTCACCAACACCAACTGGCAGGGCTATGCCGGCGAAAGCACGATGGGCACCCTGGTGCAGATGGCAGGGCTTGCGGTGCAGAACTTCCTCTCCGCCGCGACCGGCATCGCGGTGGCGTTCGCGCTGATCCGCGGCTTTGCCCGCCGCTCCACGACGACGATCGGCAATTTCTGGGTCGACGTCAGCCGCATCACGAGCTACGTGCTGCTACCCATTTCCTTCGTTATTGCGATGGTGCTGGTCAGCCAGGGCGTGCCGCAGACCTTCCAGCCTGACCAGGTTGTAAGCCTGCGCGCGCCGGTTAGCTACAGCATTCCCAAGACCGATGCTCAAGGCAATCCCGTGAAAGACGCCAAAGGTGCGCCGGTGATGGTGGCGTCGCAGGCGGCGACGCAAACCCTGCCGATGGGGCCGGTGGCGTCGCAGGAGGCGATCAAGGAACTGGGGACCAATGGCGGCGGCTTCTACAACGCCAACTCGGCGCATCCTTATGAAAACCCCAACGCGCTGACCAATTACCTGGAGATCTTCGCGCTCCTGCTGATCTCGGCCGCACTCACCTATACCTTCGGCCGCATGGTCGGCGACACGCGGCAGGGCTGGGCATTGCTGGCTGCCATGGCGCTGATGTTCGTCGTGGCCGTCGGCGCGGAGGCGTATTTCGAGCAACAAGGCAACCCCCTGCTGACCGGTCAGCATGTCACGCAGCAAGCTACTGCGGTACAAGCCGGCGGCAATATGGAAGGCAAGGAAACCCGCTTCGGAATTGCCGGAAGCGCGGTATTCACCGCCGCGGCAACGGGCACATCGACCGGGGCAGTGAACTCCATGTTCGATTCCAACACCCCGCTGGGTGGCATGGTGCCGATGGTGTTGATGCAGTTGGGTGAGGTCGCTCCGGGTGGCACGGGGACGGGGCTCTACGGCATGTTGATGGTGGCCTTGATGGCTGTGTTTGTTGGCGGCTTGATGATCGGCCGGACTCCGGAGTATCTCGGCAAGAAGATTGAATCGTTCGAGATGAAGATGGTGGCCATCGGCCTTCTCGTCTCGCCCATCCTGGTGTTGATGGGAACGGCGATTGCTGCAGTCGTTCCGGCAGGCCTGGCGGGGCTCGCCAACCCTGGAGCCCATGGCTTTTCGGAGATGTTGTATGCCTATACCTCAGCTTCCAACAACAACGGCAGCGCATTTGCCGGCTTGTCGGCCAACACCCCTTTCTACAACCTGACGCTGGGTGTGGCGATGTGGTTCGGGCGCTTCGTCTCGATCGTGGCGGCCATGGCCATTGCTGGCTCACTGGCCTCCAAGAAGCGCTTGGCCGTCACAAACGGCACCATGCCGACCCACGGTCCCCTGTTCGTCAGCTTGCTGATCGGCACCGTGGTGCTGGTGGCAGCACTGACCTTCCTGCCGGCCCTGGCCTTGGGGCCGATTGTCGAACACCTGATCTTGTGGGGTGCGCATTGAGCGCCCCACGCGGAGGACTTATGACACGCCGCACACTCCCACTTTTGGACCGAGCCCTGCTTGGGCCGGCCATGGCCGACACGTTCCGCAAACTCGACCCGCGCACCCAGTTTCACAACCCGGTGATGTTCGTGGTCTACATCGGCAGTCTGCTGACCACCAGTTTGTGGATTCAGGCACTTGGCGGACATGGCGAGGCGGGGGCTGGCTTCATCGGGGCCATCACGCTATGGTTATGGATTACGGTCTTGTTTGCCAACTTCGCCGAAGCGCTGGCGGAAGGTCGCAGCAAAGCCCAGGCAGCCAGTCTGCGCAGCGCCAAGGGCTCTGCTTGGGCCAAGAAGCTGCATGAACCCCATTACGGATCGACATGGCACACGGTCCCGGCGGATGAGCTGCGCAAGGGCGATGTCGTCGTGGTGCAGGCCAAAGATGTGATTCCCTGCGATGGCGAGGTGATCGAAGGCGCGGCCACGGTCGACGAGAGCGCCATCACCGGCGAGTCGGCTCCGGTAATCCGCGAATCGGGGGGCGATTTCTCTTCGGTGACCGGGGGAACGACCGTGCTGTCGGACTGGATCGTCGTGCGTTGCACTGCGGACCCTGGCGAAACCTTCCTGGACCGCATGATTGCACTGGTCGAAGGTGCCAAGCGCCGTAAGACGCCCAATGAGATTGCGTTGACCATTCTGTTGGTTGCCCTCACCGTCATCCTGCTGATGGCAACTGTCACGCTGCTGCCCTACTCCATTTACGCCGTCAAGGCGAACGGTGCTGGGCATCCCGTCACGATCACGGTGCTGGTCGCGCTACTCGTCTGCCTGATCCCCACCACCATTGGTGCACTGCTTTCGGCCATCGGCATCGCGGGTATGAGTCGCATGCTCGGTGCGAATGTCGTTGCAACGTCCGGGAGAGCGGTGGAGGCTGCGGGAGACATTGATGTTCTGCTGCTGGATAAAACGGGCACCATCACCCTGGGGAATCGCCAGGCCAGTGCCTTCATTCCGGTCGCTGGCGTCGACGAGCGCGAGCTGGCCGACGCCGCGCAACTCGCCTCGCTCGCCGACGAAACACCCGAGGGGCGCAGCATCGTGATCCTGGCCAAGCAGCGATTCAATTTGCGCGAGCGCGACCTCAAGGCGCTCAACGCCGTGTTCATCCCGTTTTCCGCACAGACCCGCATGAGTGGCGTGAACCTCGGGCAACGGCCGATCCGCAAAGGTGCCGCTGATGAGCTCGGGCGCTATGTCAAAGACGGCGGCGGGCTGCTTCCAGACGATCTGCAGGGCATCGTCGATGATGTTGCCCGCCGCGGCAGCACACCGCTGGTCGTCGTTGACAGCGTTCGAGTCCTCGGCGTGGTCGAGCTCAAGGACGTGGTCAAGGACGGCATCAAGGAACGTTTCGCCCAGTTGCGGCGCATGGGCATCCAGACCGTGATGATCACCGGCGACAACCGCCTCACCGCCGCGGCGATCGCCGCGGAGGCCGGGGTGGACGAGTACCAGGCCGAGGCAACGCCCGAAACCAAACTGGCACTGATCCGCAAATATCAGGCCGAGGGCCGTCTGGTTGCAATGACCGGTGACGGCACCAATGATGCCCCAGCGCTTGCCCAGGCTGATGTCGCCGTGGCGATGAACAGCGGTACGCAAGCCGCCAGAGAGGCCGGGAATATGGTCGATCTGGACTCCAACCCGACCAAGCTGATCGAGGTGGTGGAAATCGGCAAGCAAATGCTGATGACGCGTGGCGCGCTCACAACCTTCAGCATCGCCAACGACGTCGCGAAGTATTTCGCCATCATCCCGGCGATGTTCATGACCACCTATCCGCAGTTGGCCGCGCTCAATGTGATGCATCTGGCGACGCCCGATTCGGCAATCCTGTCAGCGGTGATTTTCAATGCCATCATCATCGTCTTCCTCATCCCGCTGGCGCTCAAGGGTGTGAAGTTCAGGGCGCTGTCCGCTGCGGTGCTGCTACGCAAGAACCTGCTCATCTATGGCCTGGGAGGAATCGTCTTGCCCTTCTTTGGCATCAAGGCGATCGACCTCGTGTTGAACGCATTGCACTTGGTTTGAATTGGAGACTGCGATGTTCCGTACTTTTCGTCCTGCGATGACCCTGTTTTTCGCCTTCACGGTCTTGACCGGTCTGATCTATCCGCTCGTCGTCACCGGGCTGGCGCAAGTCGCCTTTCCCTGGCGGGCCAATGGCTCGGTGATCGCCGTTGCGGGCAAACCGGTCGGATCGATTTTGATCGGGCAGGCATTTTCAGCGCCGCAGTATTTCTGGAGCCGGCCGTCGGCCACCTCGCCGCAGCCGTATAACGGACTGGCATCCGGAGGCTCCAACCTTGGGCCAACCAATCCTGCTGAGTTGCAAGCGGTCCAACAAAACATTGCCGCGCTGCATGCAGCCGATCCCGGCAACACCGCGCCGATTCCCGTGGATCTGGTGACGGCTTCCGGCTCCGGGCTCGACCCCGACATCAGCCTGGCCGCCGCCGAGTATCAACGCGATCGCGTGGCGCGGGCTCGCCACCTGAGCCCGCAACAGGTGCAGGCGCTGATTAACCGCATCGCGCGCAAGCCCTGGCTCGGCGTGTTCGGCGAGCCCCGGGTCAATGTGCTGGCGCTGAACCTGGCCCTCGACAAGCTTGACGTGACACACGTCGACTGAATCGGACCGCACCTCCCCGCCTGACGCTGCGGACCGCGCAGTGGCGCGATAGGGCTCATCACGGCTAGGTTGGCCAGACGATCTGCCGATGTCCTCCATTTTCCGATGACGTTTTGTGTGCCGAAAGCCGCACTGGTTTCCCAGTCCGAGCCACATGGGCTTAATCATTGACCGATGAATATCCATTTGCCATGACTGAAGAGGATCGCCCCGACCCCGACGCACTGCTGCAACAGGTGGAGCAGGACGAGTTGCGGGAGAAGAGGGGCAAGCTCAAGATTTTCTTCGGCGCTTCCCCCGGCGTCGGCAAGACCTATGCGATGCTGGCCGCAGCGCACCGCTTGCGCGAGCAGGCGGTGGACGTGGTCTGCGGCATTGTTGAGACCCATGGACGCGAAGAGACTGCCAAACTTCTGACAGGGCTCGAATGCCTGCCGCAGCCCCAGATCAGCAACGGTGAGCGAACCATTCTCGAGTTCGACCTCGAGGCGGCCCTGCAGCGGCGGCCCGGCATTCTCCTGGTCGACGAACTTGCCCACAGCAATGCTCCTGGCAGCCGGCATCCGAAGCGCTGGCAGGACGTCGAGGAACTGCTGGCGGCTGGGATCAATGTGTACACCACGCTCAACGTCCAGCACCTGGACAGCGTGAGTCACATCGTCGCCAGCATCACCGAGGTGCAGATCCGCGAGACCGTGCCCGACCGCTTGTTCGACATGGCCGACGACGTGGTTCTGGTCGACCTGCCGGCGGACGAACTGCTGCAGCGACTGAAAGAGGGCAAAGTCTATGTGCCGGCGCAGGCGGCGCGCGCGATCCGCAATTTCTTTCGCAAAGGCAATCTGCTGGCGCTGCGCCAACTCGCCTTGCGCCTGACCGCCGAGCGCGTCGACAGCCAGATGCGCAGTTACCGCAGTGCCGAGGTCGGCGGCGCCGTCTGGGGTGCCTCGGAGGCATTGCTGGTGTGCGTCGGCCCCGACAATGGGACGGTACTGGTACGCGCCGCGGCGCGCCTGGCTGAGGCGCTGCACGCCCACTGGCACGCGGTCTATGTCGAGACGCCGGCGCTGGCCAGGCTTGCCGAAAACAGGCGTGCCGGCATCTTGAAGGTCTTGCAGTTCGCTCGCGACCTCGGAGCCCACACTGCGGTGTTGTCCGGTCCGGAGCCCGCCGCCGCAGTGCATGAATACGCGCGCACGCACAACCTTAACCGCGTCCTGCTCGGACGCCGTCAGCCTCGCCCCTGGTGGCGGGACATCAGGCACGTCTCGCTGGCCCGTGCTCTCGATCGCATCACGCCCGACCTCGATCTCATCCTGATCGCGCCGGATGCGCAGGGCGAATCCACACGATCGCATGGCGGGGTATCGGCGGCCGAGCGGCCACCGGTGGCGTGGCGCCATTACCTATGGACGCTTGCAATATGTGCCGCCATCACGGGGCTGGCGAGCCCCTTGCGGAATTATTTCGATCTGTCCAACATCGTCATGCTCTTCCTGCTCGGCGTGGTGGTTGTCGCGCTGCGGCTTGGGAGAGGCCCGGCAGTGCTGGCGGCGGTGGTCAATGTTCTGGCATTCGATTTCTTCTACGTCCCGCCTCGCTTTTCCTTCGCCGTCAGCGATGTGCAATACCTCTTCACCTTCAGCGTCATGCTCGGCGTCGGTTTGGTGATTGGGCATCTCACGGCGAATCTTCGCTACCAGGTGAAGGTGGCCACCCAGCGGGAGCGCCGCACCCACGATCTGTACTCGCTCTCCCGCGACCTCTCTGGCGCGCTGACCGTCGAGCAGGTGGTGGAAATCGGCCTGCTGTATTGCAAAAACAGCTTTCGCACGGGCGCCGTGTTGCTATTGCTATCGGCAGACGAAAAGCTCTACCCAGCCGAAGACGGTGCCAATGGCGTTGCGCAGTACGACATCGACGTCGCGCGCTGGTGCCTCGACCACGGCGAAGCCGCCGGCATCGGCACCGACACCTTGCCCGCGCTGCCTTTGCTGTATCTGCCGCTGAAGGCGCCGATGCGCACGCGTGGCGTGCTGGTGCTCGCACTGGAGAATCCGCGCCTCGTATTGATTCCCGAGCAACGTCGATTGCTCGACACCTTCACGACGCAGATCGCAATCGCACTCGAGCGCCAGCATTTTGTCGCCGTGGCGCAGGACACGCTGCTAGCGATGGAGGCTGAGCGTTTGCGCAATTCGGTCTTGTCGGCGCTTTCGCATGATTTGCGCACACCGCTGACGACACTGATCGGTGCCTCGGACCTGCTCAAGCTGCAATTCGGCAAAGAGTCCGCCGAGTTGAGCAAACAGTTGGCAGCGATTACGCAGCAGGCGCGGCGCATTGCCAAAATGGTCGACGACATGCTCGAGATGGCGCACCTCCAATCGGGCAAGATCAAGCTACGCAAGGACTGGCAATCGATCGAGGAGTTGGTTGGCAGCGCGCTACACGCCGTCGATCAGGAACAACTCGCCCAACATCCGCTCGACATCGATCTGCCCGCCGACCTGCCCCTGGTTCAGGCCGACGCCGAGTTGCTCGAACGCGTGTTCATCAACCTGCTCGACAACGCGCTGAAATACACCGTGCCGGGCACCCGTTTGGGAATGAGTGCTCGCGTTGCCACCAAAGCGGTGCAGATTTCGGTTTGGGATGCTGGCCCCGGTCTGCCCCCAGGACGCGAGGCGATGCTTTTCGATAAATTCGCGCGGGGTCATGCCGAGTCAACGATCCCGGGAGTCGGTCTCGGCCTGGCAATCTGCCGTTCTATCGTCGAAGCCCACGGGGGCTCAATTCGCGCGGACAATAGACCGCAAGGCGGAGCGGTCTTCACATTCACCTTGCCGCTGCAGCCAGCGCCCATGGTTGAGCCCGAAGTAGACGATGATAACCATCATGGAAAATCGTAGCAATGTCCTGATGGTGGAAGACGAGGCCGACATCCGCCGTCTCGTTCGCACCGCACTGGAAGCTGAGGGCCATCGCGTCTTCGAGGCATCGACGTGCGAACGCGGTTTGATTGAGGCCGGCACGCGCAAGCCCGATTTGGTCATTCTCGACCTCGGCCTTCCCGATGGCGACGGCATGGATTTTCTGCGCGCATTCCGCGCCTGGAGCAAGGTTGCGGTGATCGTGCTGTCGGCACGCAGCGATGAACTCGTCAAGGTTGCCGCGCTCGACCTCGGCGCCGACGACTACCTGAGCAAGCCGTTCGGGGTTGCCGAACTCCTGGCACGCGTGCGTGTCGCATTGCGCCGGCACGGCGCGGTGGATACAGGGAGTGTGATCCAGTTCGGCACGGTCACCATCGACATGAACAAACGCATCGTCAGCAAGGGTGGTGAAGCGGTGCATCTCACGGCAATGGAGTTCCGTCTGTTGTGCACCATGGTGCGCAATCCCGGAGTCGTCCTCACTCACCGGCAATTGCTGCGCGATGTTTGGGGGCCAAGCGCCGTCGAAAACGGTCACTATGTACGCGTATATATGGGGCGACTGCGCCACAGGTTGGAAGAGGACCCCGCTCAACCCCGACATTTCCTGACGGAGACAGGAGTCGGGTATCGGTTCCTGCCCTGATGCAATAGAGGCTGTTTCAAGTGCGAAGCGCAACATGTCGGGAGTGCGGAAACCAGACAAATTGCGCCAAACTGTCTAATCGAACAGATTCTGACTCACGCCGGACCGTGATTCCGACCAGCATACCGGCCTTTTCACCGCTTTGGTAGCTGCGGGCGGCCAAGCGAGCAGACGTCCCCGATCATTTCGGCTCAGGCCCGGCGCTTGTCGGCACGTTGCAATACCAAACACCGCATCTTGTCCCAGCGTTCGCACGGTTTTTCTTCGGCCCAGGCGGCCGCTTCTGCCGGGATGCAGCTACGGCGTAGCGCTTGCTGATCTTGGTCGATGTCGGCAAAGAGTCGGTGCTTTTGGCACTGCTTGCTGACCTCATCACGGGGAGTGCCCACGCGGTGTTCACTCGGTATTCAAAGTGAACAGACGCCGGAACAAGCCCTATGCCCTCAACTTCACAACGTCTGCCCCGGCCTTGAGTTTGTCCATGTAGTCTGCCCAGGCCTGCATCATGGCCGCGCGCTGCGCCACAAATTCAGTCCGGTTATAGGCCCGGCCCAGCGCATCGGACACGGAGTGCGCAAGCTGCGCCTCGATCACTCGGTCATCGAAGCCCAGACGCTCAGCCAGCATCGTTCGGGCGGATGCGCGAAACCCGTGCGCCGTGGCATCAAAGCCCATGCGCTTGAGCGCGGCTAACACCGCAATTTCTGAGATGGGGCGCATATAACTGCGCGGTGACGGAAACACCCACGCACTGCGTCCCGAGACTGGATGCAGTTCACGAAGCAGCGCGACCGCTTGTGTTGCCAGCGGCACCAAGTGTGGCTGGCCGCTGATCTTCTCTTGCTTGGTGCGCTTCATGCGCGTGGCGGGGATCGTCCACAGCGCGCCGTCCAGGTCAATCTCTTCCCAGCGTGCATGCCGCAGCTCACCAGGCCGTAGAAAGACCAGCGCGGATAGTCTGAGCGCGTAAACCACCGATGAATGCCCCCGATAGGCATCGATTGCGCGCAGCAACCCACCAAACTCGACAGGCTCCACAATCGCCGCATGATGCTCGACCAACGGTGGCGGCAAGGCGTCGCGCAGATCGGCGGAAATGTCACGTTCGCATGCGCCCTTGGCAATGCCAAAGCGGAAGATTTGACCAGCGGCCTGCTTGACACGGTGTGCTGTCTCAATCGCGCCACGATCCGCCACCCGGCGCAAGCACTCCAGCAACTCAGGCGGACGGATGGAGCCGATGGGCCGGGCGCCAAGCCAGGGAAACACGTTTTGTTCAAGACGCAGCCTTGTCCGGTCCGCATGACCGGGCGTTACCTTGACTGCATGCACTCGCTTGAGCCAGTCGCGAGCGACGACCTCAAAGCTATCTGCGGCCAACGCACCGCCTGCCACAGCTTCCGCAGGCGCGACTTCAACCCTACTGGCCTTGCGTGCCGCGCTGGGGTTGATGCCATCAAGCAGTTGCTGACGGATCTCCGCAGCGCGGCTCCGAGCTCGCGCCAGAGTCACATCGGGATAGACGCCAAGGCTGAGGGTCTGACGTTTGCGGGCGTAGCTGTAGTCGAAGCGCCACCACTTCTTACCGTCGGGGCGGACCAGCAGATAAAGCCCGTCGCCGTCAAATATGCGCTGCGGCTTGTCGAGAGGTTGCGCACGTCTGAGCGCAGCGTCAGTCAGTAGGTTTGAGGCCATTGCAGTAACTCCTTCTTCGCGCAGATCAGTTACTGCGAAAGTTACTGCATGAATTGCTGGCAACGCAAGGAACAGCGTGAAACGCCAGGCACCGCATTTTCATGCTAAGTGCCTGATATTCCATCTTTTTTTATTGTGTTTGAAGCGTTGTGGAAACGCCTGAAACGTGCTAATGGTGGAGCCGGGGGGAATTCCATGCGCATCAACACGGCGCAGCACAAAAACAGCAAAACGTCAACATAGCATCACCTTTTCTCTCATAATTTCCAGGGCTTGCGTGGCTATAAAGACCATATTATCAAAAAGGACAAACAGAGGATCAACAATCAATCAACTTGTTTGAGTAAGATCATCCGTAAGAACTCAATCGGGTTCTTACGTTCGACATCTGCACCGGAAAACCCTTGCTGATCTGTTCAATTCCGGCTGCAGGAATTGAACCCGCGTCCGTGATCTAGCCATGCAAGCGTTCAACAAGCTGTCCGCCCGCCAAGTCGCGGGCCTTCCTGCCGGATTTCACAGTGATGGCGGCAATCTTTATCTCCGGGTCAAGGATTCCGGCTCCCGGTCATGGGTGTTCCGATACAGCGCCGACGGAAAAGTCCGCGAGATCGGTCTTGGCCCAGCGCATGCCCGCAGCCTTGCGCAGGCGCGTGAATTGGCAGGCAGGATGCGCACCGCCTTGATTGACGGCGTCGATCCAACAGAAGTCTTGACACGTCGGCCAAAATCAACAACGTCGTCATTCAAAGCAGTTGCTGCAGCGCTGATTGAAGCCAAATCGGCGGGGTGGACGAATGAGAAGCATGTCTGGCAATGGACCAACAGTCTCGAAAAGTTCGTCTATCCGAAACTTGGCGAACTGGATGTGTCTGCCATCGACACCGATCATGTTCTTGACGTGCTCAAGCCTATCTGGACTGAGAAGCACGAAACGGCGACCCGTGTGCGTCAACGGATTGAGGCCGTCATCGACGCCGCCACGGCGCGCAAGCTGCGCGCCGCTGAGAACCCGGCGCGGTGGAAGGGGCACCTAGACAAATTGCTCGCGGCCATCCCGAAGTCGCAGAGGGTTGAGCATCATCCTGCCATGGCATGGCAGGAGTTGCCGGAATTTATTGCTCAGCTTCAAGCCCGTGAGGCAGTCGCGGCGCGAGCTTTGGAATTTCTCATCCTGAACGCCAACCGAACGGGAGAGGTCATAGGGGCGCAATGGCGTGAATTTGATTTGGGCGCGGCGCTGTGGGTCATTCCCGGACCAAGAATGAAAACTCGCCGCGAGCATCGCGTTCCACTCTCGAAACGGTGCGTAGAGATTCTGGCTCCCTTGAAAGGCATGGATGATGAGTGGGTGTTCCCAGCAATTGTCCAGCCGGGTCGCTCATCCAAGCCGATCAGCAACCAGGCCATGAACGCACTGATGGACCGCATGAAACGCACCGACGTGTCGGTTCATGGTTTCCGGTCAACATTCCGGGACTGGGTATCCGAAGCAACCGGCTTCAGCCCCGAACTCGCCGAAATGGCTCTGGCGCACACGATCAGCAATAAAGTCGAGGCCGCATACCGACGCGGCGATCTTTTGGAGAAACGCAAGGCACTGATGGACGCATGGTCGGACTACGCCACATCAGCCATTCGCCCCTGACAAGACTCTGGATGTCCGGATTGGGCCGTGGTCAGCCACAGCAAGCGACGAACTTCAACGTGGTATAGCTGGCGGGGCAGCCTGGTAGCCGCGCGTCGGCGAACACGTCGGTTTCCTCGCCGTGCAGCAGGCCTTGGGCCTGGGTCACGTCGGCCACGTTGGCCGCGGTGCCCACCACGGTGTGCACCAGACCCGATTCGGCATCCACCCCAATGTGCGCCTTCATCCCGAAATGCCACTGGTTGCCCTTCTTGGTCTGGTGCATCTCGGGGTCGCGCTCCCCTTTCTCGTTCTTGGTCGACCGCGGCGCGGCGATGATCGTCGCGTCCACCACCGTGCCGCGGCGCAGCCTTGACCTCGATCCCGACGAGCTTCTGTCCCTGCTCGACGACGATGTCGACTTCGACGCCGTCCTTGTCTCGGAAGTGAAAGAAGGCGCTGCGCTCCCCGGCCCAACTCGCCTGGCGACGCAACTCTTGGTTATATCGGCCGACTATCCGAAACGATTTCAGGCGAATCGAGTTGCCCGATGCGGTAACGTGGCAAGCCGGTGGGCAGGATCCATGCTGAACCGTGTTCGTCGACTTGCGCACACCGCAAACGCCGGTAAGATTCAAGCATCTTCCCGTCCATCTTCACGTTTAAAAGGCCCTTCTCACCCGCGCAGATCCTGAACCGACCGCTCCCCGCGGTCCCTCGCTTGGAACCACGCACAGCCCACGTGCGTCCGCAATGTCCAACGCCTTCAGGAGATTCCCATGCGCGAAGAAAGCCTTTACCCCCTGCTCGTCCAGCTCGTCGCCCAGGGCGCGACGCTCGAAGAGTCCCACCGCGACGGCCGACGCTACACCTTGATCGCCGGCCACCAGCGTCTGCCCATCAGTGCGGCCCTCGGCGTCAAGCTCGAACGCGAGGGGCATATCCGCCCGCTGTGCCGCCTCAGCGGCAAGACGCTCTGGGTGGCGAGCACCTGAAGTCTGCCGGCTGTCGAGCAGTCGGCAGTCGGCAGTCGGCAAACCCGTCTTGCCAGCTTGCACCCACCGCCTGGCTTGCCGACTTGCGCAACGCCTTTCGTACGGGATGATGGTTCTGGAGATGCCCCGGTGGGCATCCGAGGAGAAAGAGCAATGAAAATGTTGGTGGCGACGCGGATCCCGTTCCTGGTTTTGAAACGGCAGGGATGGCCTGGGGCGGCGGTGGCCCCGCTGCTCCTTGCCGTTAACCCTGCTGCTGTGGCCGCTGGCCGCATTCTGGGCCATGCGCTGCGCCGTGCAGGCGCAGGAAGTCAGGCCATGCCATGGCCGGACCCGGAGGAGCTTCTGATGCTCCCGTGCACCTGTCCCCAGTGCGGCACGCACGATGCACGCAAGGTCATCGCTGATGGACGAGCAAGCCATCCGCAACCTCAACGACCGCGATCCGGCCCTGGCAGGTGGCGCGCTGGAACCGGTCCTGGATTTGCAGGCGTTGTGGCGAACCGTTTCTGTCGCAGGCCTGAATGCTGTTCAAGCTGTTGTTCTGTCCCATTTGTCAAAGGATGATCCATGGTTGTTGATCCCCAAACCCTGAACCTGACCGGCGACTACGGCGTGTCCTGCCGCACGCTGCGCCGACGCCGTGGCCATGGCGATCCGGCACCCAGCATCCTGGGAGCGGTGTTCGGCTCGCCGGATGACTTCAGGTTTTTCATCCAGTTCCTGCGCCAGCGGGGGTTTACCGCAAGGGTGGAGACCCGGCACGCCTGGCGCCGCCATCTGGTGTTCAGCCCGGATGCCGTAGTCGGAGCCGCGGACGACAACGACCGCATGAACGCATCCCCGCCCTGCAACACCAAGGTATGCAACTTGCAGATCGAACCGGAAGGAGAAGAACGATGTCATTCATGACGGGCGTGTATGTCACTGCCGCCGTGGCCATACTCTGCATCCTGGGGAGCGTGCTGTTCGTGATGCGCCTGGCGGAGCAGACGCAACAGGAGAACCAGCGCCGCAACCAGCACCGCGGGATTGGGGTTCCAGCCGAGATCCTCGAGGCGCTCGGGGTCGAAGCCGGGGATACCTTGGCCTGGGAGGTCGGGGAGGATGGGACGGTGCGCGTGCGCCGGGCTGAACGCGCGGCGAAGGCGTCGGAGCGCGCGTGATACGCCAGGGCTTCCCACGACCGCAGCGCCTACCCGTGAGTCCGGCACTGGCCCTCAAGCTCGGGCGCGAAGGGCACCAAAGCACCAAAACACCATCTCACCCACGACGAAAAGGCGCTCTTTGGCTTGATTCTCGGCGCCGGCAGGGCGCGGTGGTGGCGGCGATGGTTGCAGCCATTCTTGGCCGCCCTGTTGTTGGCCTGGGCGGGCTGTTTTTGCTGGTCGTTTTTGGGGTGATTTACACAGGCACGCCGGCCAACGCGGGCGACGTCACCCAAGCCCATCAACTGGTGCATGGCGAAGAAACGGAGGTGTTCGCCGATGCGGGCTACCAAGGCGTGGACAAGCGCGAGGACACGCAGGCGATCGACACCCAGTGGCATGTGGCGATGCGTCCGGGCAAGCGCTGTCTGCTCGACAAGACCGATCCCAAGGACGCCATCGTCGAACAACTTGAACACATCAAGGCGCGCATCCGTGCCAAGATGGAACACCCGTTTCGGGTCTATCAAAGGGTGCCTCGAATTACCGCGCTGTTGATCTGATCTGACCGTGATGACGCCGAGATCGAGCCCATTTCCAAGCCAAGCGAAGGCTGGCGCGAGGATCTTTTCGCCCTCTGGCGCTCGGATTCGGTCGTTTTCGACCGCTCCAGGCCCACTTCGGGCGTCAGAATGGCTGCGGACCGACCTCCATCAGCGAGCACAGACGCCGCAGGTTGTAGGTTGCCGCCTTCCAATGCAGATGCAGCGTCGCCCGCGCCAGGCCAATCGAGCGCAGCGCCTTGCCACCCATCTGCTCCAGGCTGGCGAACACATGTTCCACCCGGGCGCGGGTCTTGGCGATGCGCCGGTTGCGTCGCTCCTGGCAGTCCGTCAGTGGTTTGCCGGCCTGACCCTTGCGCTGGATGTGCAGACGCCATCCCTTCTCGCCCAGGCGCTGTTCGCGCTCGCCGTCGACGACGTAGCCCTTGTCGGCCCAGACATCGCGGCTGGTGTTGCCAGGGTCGAGCACCTGCTCGAAGTGCAACGTGTCGTGCTCGCTGGCCGTGCTCACGTGCACGCGGCGGATCAGCTTGTGGCGCCGGTCCACGCTGCTCGAGAGCTTGAAGCCGAAGTGGCTCTTGCCGTGCTTCTTGGTCCAGCGGGCCTGCACGTCCTTCTGGCGGCGCTTGGCTGGCGACCACTCGGCGGGCATCGCCTCCTGCTGAACAACGACCTTCTCGTCCTTGTTCAGCGTCTGCTTCGGGACCGGCACGATGCTCGCGTCGACCATCTGCCCGCCTCGCGCGATGTCGCCGTGGCGATCGAGTTGCCGGCTCACCGCCTCGAAGATCCTCTCGGTGGCTCCAGCCTTGATCAGCCGCTCCTTGAAGGTCCAGATGGTCGTACGGTCGGGCGCCTGCGAACTCTGCCTCAGCCCCACGAAGCGCTGGAAACTCAGCCGGTCCAGAAGCTGAAACTCCATCTGCTCGTCGCTGAGGTTGTAGAGCTGCTGAATCACCAGCACCCGAATCATCAACTCGGTCAGAAACGGCGGCCGGCCGCCGCGTTCGCGCCCAGGCCGGGGCGCCGCCTCGTCGATCTCTGCGGCCAGCGCCGAGAAATCCACGTGTTCGGCCAACTTGCTCAGCGCATCGCCGATCTTGTCCAGTTTCGTCTCGCGCTCTTGTTCCGCGAACAGGCTGATCCTGATCATCACCACTTCCTCATGCCCTCGACACCAGCCACATCATGCCAGCGTCAGGGCGGTTTTTCGAGGTCCCCTGAAGTCGAATTAATTTATTCTCGTACCACGGCTCTAGGTCCAAGTTGCGATGAGGTGGTTACTGATATTGATAGCGGCACCATGAATCTAGCTTGAATTAGTAATGCAGCAATCACACATAATGTGCCAAGCATTTCCGTCCATTTAGGGAGACGCTGATTTATTCCGCAGCCAGTGCACGGCCAACCGCCCCTGCACGTTGATCCAAGACCAGCCCGCCTTCTCTGCCCATCGATGAGCCAGATCAGCTTCGCCAGTGCCGAGTTCAGCCGCAAGAAGAAGACCACGCGGCGCGAGAAGTTCCTCGCCGACATGGAGCGCGTGGTGCCGTGGGCGCGGCTGATCGCGGTGGTGGCTCCGAACTACCCCACGAGCGGCCGGCGGGGGCGCCCGCCGGTGGGGCTCGAGCGGATGCTGCGGCTGTATTTCGTGCAGCAGTGGTACGGCCTGGCCGACGAAGCGCTGGAAGACGCGGTCTACGACAGCCAGGCACTGCGCGACTTCATTGGGATTGATCTGGCGCGTGAGTCGGTGCCCGACGCCACCACGCTCTTGAAGTTTCGGCGCCTTTTGCAAAAGCACGACCTGACCCGTGCGCTGTTTGACGAGATCAACGTCCACCTGGCCGAGCGGGGACTGCTGATGCGTGCGGGCACCATCGTTGACGCCACGATCATCGCCGCGCCGAGCTCGACCAAGAACCAGAAGGGTCAGCGCGACCCGGAGATGCATCAGACCAAGAAAGGCAACCAGTGGCACTTCGGCATGAAGGCGCACATCGGTGCCGACGCCGACTCGGGCTTGGTGCACACGGTGATCGGCACCGCAGCCCACGTCAACGACGTGACCCAGGCCCATGGGCTGCTGCACGGTGAAGAGATCGTGGCGATTGGCGACGCGGGCTATCAAGGGGCGGCCAAGCGCCCAGAGCGCACGAGCAACACCGAGTGGATTACCGCGATGCGCCCGGGGCTGCGCCGCGCGCTCGACAAGGGCCGCGCGGTCGATGCGCTGATCGACCAGCGCGAGCGCCTGACCGCCAGTATCCGCGCCAAGGTCGAGCATCCGTTTCACGTGATCAAGAATCTCTTCCGGCACCGCAAGCTGCGCTACCGTGGACTGGCCAAGAACACCGCGCAGCTCTTCAGTTTGTTTGGTCTGGCGAACCTGGTGATTGCCAAGCGAAGCTTGTTGGCGCTCCAAGCCCGAGGTGCGTCTTGAGTGTGCCGCAGGAGCGCGGCAGCCGCCCAGCGAGTGCGATTTCGCGCCACCAGCGGGCTCAATGGGCGCTTTCTTCGCTCGCAATGGCGACCCAAAGCGAGATTGGCCGACTCGCGTCGGCCAATCTCAATGATTGACGCTGATTCTTGGATTGATCAGCGTCTCCCTAAGGCTCCACATTCGTTTATTTCGATGATTCATTGCACATATATTAATATATCGGAGTTACTCCACAATAATGAAATTGATTGCGCCGTGATTTCCTCGAAACCCGAGGACGAGCGCCTCTCTGCCAAACCACTTTTCCGTGATGATTTCGTCGTCATCAGTCGTGCTGATCACCTCATTGTGTCTAAAGGTATGACACTCGATAGCTACCTTGCTGCCGATCATGTTCTTGTGTCTCATGCAGGTAAGCGTGATGGCTGGGTCGATGAAAGACTCATGGAAATCGGCAAGCAACGTCGAATAATTGCCACAGTGCACCTGTTTGCCGCAGCGCTGCCGATTATTGCCGAGCAAAACGCTTTGTGCACCTTACCTCGCCGCTTGGCAATGCATTTTGCTAAAAATCACGATCTACACATCAGTGAAGTACCCCTTCAGCATCAGGCCCGAATGTTTTATCTCGTTTGGTCGCAAAACCAAAGCGCTAATCCAGCCGCCAGGTGGTTTCGCGGGCAAATAGAGCTTATCTGTAAAGCAATTCATTGATTTTTATCAAGCAGTGATAGAAACTCCCTCAATGGCTACTGTGTCAAGTTCGCGTTCAAGACAGGCAGTTGCGAGCTGTAATTCTTTTCCACTTAATTTATTTTCAAGGATTGCAGTGTATTCAACATCAACTTTACAAATATTTTCTTCGCCTTGAGTAAAGCTGATTTGCGCCTTTGCTTTGATTCGATCGTCGCGTGATAAATCTAGATCCTTGACTAAGCAATAAATTTCAGTGGCCACTGGAAAGGCGAATTTCAAAAAACTTGTATCTAATTTATTAATAACAAAGTAATAGCGTTCAGCTTTTGGAAGCAGGAACAGTTCAGTCGTTGCAATAAACGATTGTCGTGCTGCCTCGATCAACACCATTCCTTGAATATGATGACCGGTCACGTGGTCCGACATAATTTCACACTCGTCGTCAATTGATAGCAAAAGCCGATAGCAATTCTCATCTACGGGTTCCGGATCTGTAATTAGAACGTTACGGCGTTGCGATTTATGACAGATGCGTCTGCCTGAGCGCTGGTGGAGTAATTCAATTCCACTGAAAATTATTCCCAACCCGCGCGCAAGAGCCCGGTTTTTGATATATAACCACCAGCTTTCTGAAACACCCTGGCCTAACGAGATATGCCTTGGAATGGTTTCCCCTGTCGCTTTCCCATCGAGTAGGTTTGCAAGATCTGACACTGTGATTGCGCCGTCAAGTGCACCAAAACGCTCGAAACGATCACCAACAAGAAGAACGGTAGTGGCTTTGGACATAATCAATCCCCCATAAATCGACGCGTTATGAACGCGATCAGTGATAGCGTGGTAAATGGCCCATCGCTACCGTGAAGTGTCCCATCGCTACTTCTATTTCCCATACTCACATCAATCTGCTAGCATCAATAAGTTGATTAAATTGCCGATCTTTTATATAACGTCGCATAATCGCGAGCAAAGGTTGCAAAGTCACGTGCACAGTGTCCCGTAACCTTCTCAATCGTTGAGGACAGAACAGTTGCCCCATATCCTGCGCGATAGATACCGAATAATTCAATGAACGCCTCGGTTAACCACTGGGATGCGCCACTTGCGCGAATAGCTGCCCGAGCCGTTTCCTCGTCGACTGCAACGTAACTGATATCCCGTTTGATTGCATCACTTAGTATTTCCGCGACGCTGCCATATGTAAGCGCCGCCGGCCCTGTGATCTCATAAATCTTATTTTCATGGCCAGATTCAGTTACGGCGGCTACCATCATGTCTGCGACATCTCGCACGTCTGTAAAACTAATTGCACCATCTCCCGCCGGCGCATAAATTGCGCCCATTCTTATTAATTGTTTCTGCGGCGCCAAGCAGTACTTGTGAAAAAAGATTTGGGCGAATGAAAGTGTAATCTATGCCGGATGCGATAATTTCCTGTTCGATCTCGTAGTGCAATTTTGGCAGTCGAATCGGCGCATCCGGGCCAGCACCAAGGCCAGATAGTTTGACGACGTGTTTGACGCCTGCAGTTTTTGCAGCCTTGAGCGCGCCTACCTGATGCATAACCATGTCCGGGTGTGCGGGCGTGATCAATATCAATTCTTCCTCCCCTTCAAGCTCTGTCGCATAGCTAGCCGGCTTCTCTAGGTCCCCCAAAATCCAGTGGTTACTACTGGTTGGCGGCTTGCGTGTTAGACCTTTGACTACGCGCCCTTTCAATTGCAGGCGCTTAATCACTTCGCTGCCGACATTACCTGTCGCTCCAATGATAAAAGTCATGATTTCTCTCCTTTTTAGTTAATCACTTTTCCAAAAGACGGCGCATGCCCGTTATCCCATTATTGAACAGATTGCGTAAATTCTCTTCAATGCCATCTACAGCATATGGGGGTTTAACAGCAAACGATGCTGACCAAATAAGGTGAGTGGAATCTGTTCCAACAGAGCTAAACGAGATTTTGCATTGGCATTCACTAACCGGTATTGGACCGCTCTTAATTGAGTAAGAAAATGATTTGTCTTCGTTTGAAAATGTTTCGAGTCGTTCAATAAATGCGCTGTTATCTTGCATGACGACGGCGCGATAAATTCCATCTTCACGCTCTTCGATGAAACAATCAACGACACTATCTTGCCAATCGCTTATCGATGAAAAGCGCCCAAGCATTTTCCAGACAAACGCAAGCGGCGCATTAAAAATTGCCTCGACTGTAACGGCGCCATGTTGTATAAGTTGGGAGGAACTTTCCTGCTTATCATTCATAGGATTCCTCTGCTGATCCAAAAATAATTGACGTTTGGGATATTAGGCAATGCTCTTTGTGTTGGGAAATGAATATTTGACATAGTCACTATGCCCCAGCAATTCAGCCCCTGAACCATCACGATTCTGATGGAGCCTCGGCGCACAACCTCATACGCATGCGTTCCCTGAACATCGCGTTCGCAGGCTGATAGGGGGGCTCGGTGTCGTCGCCATACCGGCAATTCCAATGTGGGGGTTCTGGAAGTGCTTCTAGCGACGGCACCAGGACGGCTGCGGCTGGAACCACAAACGCGTCTACACGGTGTACTGCGCGATGCGATTCAATCTGCAGCGCAGCAAGGTGCGGCGGCGAGTGCTCACGCGCGAGCGCCAGCCGCTGTTGGCCAGCACCGAGCTCAACCGGGTGTGGGCCTTGGACTTCATGCGCGACACGCTGTACGACGGCCGACCGTTCCGCACGCTCAACGTGATCGACGAGGGCAACCGCGAGGCGCTGCGCATCGAGTGCGGCACCTCGATCCCGTCGGCACGCGTGGTCCGCGTGCTGAACCAACTGCTGGAGGTCTATGGCCGGCCCGAAGCCATTCGCCTGAACAACGGCCCGGAGCTGACCGCCGACGAATTCGTCGACTGGGCCGAGGAGCACGGCGTCAAGCTCCTGTTCATCCAACCTGGCAAGCCGAACCAGAACGCCTTCATCGAGCGCTTCAACCGCAGCTTCCGTCAGGAGGTGCTCGACGCTTGGCTGTTCAACGCCGTCAGCGAGGTGCAGACCGCCGCCGACGCGTGGCTGACCGACTACAACGAATACCGGCCGTATGACTCCCTGGGCAACATGCCGCCGGCGCTGTTCCGACCCAGAGTGTTCAACCAGGAAATCTCTAATTCTGAGTTGTCCACTTGACGGGGGAGCTTACGCCTCGATCAGGACAAAACCATGGATTTCATGACGGGTGTTTATCTGGCTGCCGGGCTGGCCGTGGCTCTGTCGCTGGGGTCGGTGGCGTTCGTCGCCTACTTGGCCGATCAGCCCGGTGGCGTCATCGAGATCGGCACGCCGCGCTGGGTCATGCCGAAACAGGTTGCTCGCGCCATGCATCTCCAACGCGGAGAAAAGCTGCGCTGGACGGTGCAGGACGATGGAGCGGTGCGCGTGGAAAAAGTCTAGCTGCGCGGGCAAGCCCGCCCGCAACGCTTGGCGTCGAGAGCAGGCGCCACGAAGGCGCAGATTACCCTACCTCGAAGATCATCCGCTCCATGCACTGGCTGGCAGACTCCCTACCCTGACGCAGCCGGCGCAGCCGCGCATAGGCCTCGGCGCTGATCTTCACCGTCCTGCTCCCATCCTCGACCCGCTGCTGGGGCTCGACTTTCACCAGGACGCCGGCGACAGCTTGATATTTCGTGCCTGCTTTGGGCAGCCCGTTCAGGAACTTCCCATCCTGGCGCCCCTCGATCTGGATCGATTCCGGTTGATCGGGGTCCCCGCGCATCACTGCCACCACGCGCACTTCATCTTCAGGCTTCATCGCGCATCCCCCTCAAATACACCATCCGCACATAGCGACCCCTGCCGCTGCCATGCCCCAAGTCCTCGGACAACCGGCGCACCGCCTCGGCCGGCTCAAATCCTTCACGCTGATAGGCACGATAGCGGTCCTGCGCCCAGGCATAGCGCAAACCATGCGATGCAACGTCCCCCACCAGCCCGCACGCCGCACAAGTATGTCGGTAGCGATCACGCGCCGCCTTCAAGCTGCTTGCCTCCACAAGCTTGCCGTCATGGCGTTGTGCAAGGTCTTGGGCCGCACGCACGGCGATCAAAGCGCGTTCCCGCAATCCCTCGGGGACAACGGCCGTGCGCGTGCGTCCGCCTTTGGTTCCTTCGCTGACCGCGATCGGCCTGTTCAGCACAAGGCAGTGTTCCCACACCGCCAGACTGCCGGCGGCTTGGATGGCCTCCTGGGCACGCAATCCCAGGCACCGCTGCAATGCACTCAGCACGATGAACTCCATGCCGCGATCCCCTAACGCCCCTGCATGCGCCTG
>MLJW01000364.1_pt1 | contig 23285 bp, 14 predicted proteins | sample 888231 | NCBI WGS metagenome assembly MLJW01 (sample SAMN05788063, study PRJNA343431) | mine drainage metagenome | isolation source: sample collected from the inflow into an acid mine drainage treatment plant... | place: Germany: Lusatia, lignite mining district
CGCCCCGATGGTAGACGCGGCACGCGCGCGCCACGGCACAATCGGGGCGATGGATTCGATCGATTCGTTCCGCCGTGTCGTCCTCGGCCGCCAGTTCGCCAGCGGCGTGGTCGCCGCCGCCGGCCTGCTGCTGTTCGCCTGCATCGGCGCCGCGATCGGCGGCGCGGCGCTGGCGCTGCCGCTGGGCAGCGGCGCGCTGACCGTCGGCTTCGCCGACCAGCCCGGCCCGCCCGCGGCGAAGCTGCGCGAACTCGGCTTCACCTGCGCCGCCTCGACGCTGGCGTTCGCACTGGTCTGGGCCAGCGGCGTGTGGCCGTGGTCGCAGATGATCGTCGTGCCGCTGCTCGGTTTCGCCGGCGGCATGGTCGCGCTGTGGGGCAAGCGCGCACTGCCGATCAGTTTCAGCGTGCTGTTCATCACCGTCGTCACGCTGGGCGCGGCGCCGCCGGCGTCGGCGACGACCTGGGGCGCCGGCGTGGCGCTGTTCGGCGCCGGCGGCACCGCCTACATCGGCTGGGCGCTGGCGCTGGGCGCGATGCTGCGCGTGCGCACGCGCCGCGTCGCGCTGGCCGAATTGATCGATGCACTGGCCGCGTACCGGGAATGGCAGGCGCGTTCGTGGCTGAGCGACGCCGACGACGCCACGCCACGCGGCATGGCGCTGCTCGAGGCGAGCAACGATGCCCTGCAGTCGGCGCGCGACCTGGTGCTGCGCGAAGCGCGCGACGCGTCCGAGGTGATCGACGTCCACATGCTGCTCGAGTTGCTCGACGTGCTCGAGGCGGCGCTGGCGGCGCAGACCGACGTCGCGGTGTTGCGCGAGGCGTTCGACGGCACGCCGATTCCCGAACGCATCGCCGCCGGCAGCCGACGCAGCGCCGACGCGCTGCACGCGCTGGCCCGCGCGCTGCGCCAGGCCGGCGCGTGCGCGCGGCCGGCGAGCGTCGCGCCATGGAACGCGGTGGCCGACGCCGCGCAGGCGCTGCGTACCGCGCACGACACCGCGCCGCTGCAGCAGGCATGCACCGCACTGGGCTCGCAGCTGCACACGCAGCGCGCGATCGACGCGCAGATCGATCGCCTCTACGCGCTGCACGCGGCGCGCTCGGGCGCCGCCGACGCGGCGCCGGCGATCGCCGATGTCGAGTCCTTCGTCAGTTCGCTGCGTTACTCGCCGCGCCAGCTGCTCGGCCACCTGCGCTTGCGCTCACCGATCCTGCGCCACGCGCTTCGCCTGGCGCTGGCCTTCGCCGCCGCCCTGCTGCTGGCGCGCGCGCTGTTTGCGTCGCAAAGCCACGACTACTGGATCCTGCTGACCATCGCCGTGATCCTGCGGCCGAACTATGCAGTCACCCGCCAGCGGCTGAAGGACCGGCTCATCGGCACCTTGCTCGGCTGCATCGCGGTCGCGCTGCTGCTGCCGCTGGCGCCGCCGCTGGCGCTGCAGCTCGCGCTGCTGGCCGTGGCCCTGGTGCTGACGCGCACCTTCGCGACGACGCATTACCGCTACGCGGCGCTGGCCGCGTCGGTCCTGGCCTTGCTGCTGGTGCGGCTGCTGCACGACGACGCCCAGGCGCTGATCGCTCAGCGCCTGCTCGACACCGCGGTCGGCGGCGCACTGGCCTGGGCCTTCAGCTACCTGCTGCCGAACTGGGAGGCGCAAGACCTGCCGCGCCTGCTCGACGCGCTGCTGCGCGCGCAGCGCGCCTACGCCGCCGCGGTGCTGGCGCCGCAGGCCGTGCAGCGCCTGTTCGACACCCTGCGCAAGCTGGCGGCCACCGGCTGCAGCATCCTCTACATCAGCCACAAGCTCGACGAAATCCGCGCCCTGTGCCACAACTGCACCGTGATGCGCGCGGGCAGGGTGGTGGGCGAGGTGGACCCGGCGGGCGAAAGCAACGCCAGCCTGTCGCGCCTGATGATCGGCGCCGACATCGCGCCGCCGTCGCGCCAGCCGGCCCAACCCGGCGCCGTGGCGCTGGAACTCAAGGGCCTGAGCCAGCCCGCCGCCGACCCCTACGGCGTGGCTTTGCAGAACGTGAATCTGCAGCTGCGCGCCGGCGAAATCCTGGGCATTGCCGGCGTGTCGGGCAACGGCCAGCAGGAGCTGCTCGCCGTGCTGTCCGGCGAGGATGCGCGCCGCCCGGTGCCGGCCGACGCCCTGCGCCTGTTCGGCCAGGACCTGGGCGGCATGGCGCCAGGCCGGCGCCGGCGCGCCGGCCTGCGCGTGGTGCCCGAGGAGCGCCAGGGGCGCGGCGCGGTGCCGGCGATGGACCTCGCGGCCAACACCCTGCTCACCCATGCCGACGCACAAAGCGTGCGCGCGGGCTGGATTCGCTGGCCCGCGGTGGCGGCCAAGGCGCGCGGCATCATCGCCGCGTTCAACGTGCGCGCGGCGGGGCCGCAGGCCCTGGCGCAAAGCCTGTCGGGCGGCAATCTGCAGAAGTTCATCATGGGCCGCGAGATTTCCGGCGAACCCAGGGCGCTGGTGGTGGCGCAGCCGACCTGGGGCGTGGACGTCGGCGCCGCGGCGCAGATTCGCGGCGAGCTGCTGGCGCTGCGCGACCGCGGCTGCGCGCTGCTGGTGATTTCCGAGGAGCTGGACGAATTGTTCGAGATCGCCGACCGCATCGCGGTCATCGCGCGCGGGCGCCTGTCGCCCGCGCTGCCCATCGCCGAGGCCTCGGTCGAACAGGTCGGCCAGTGGATGAGCGGTTTGTGGGACGCCGCGGCCGCGGCGCAGGCCGTGGCGGCCGGCCACGAGGAGGCGGATCATGCTGCGGCTTGAGGCGCGCGCCGCGCCCTCGCGCGTCATGTTGTTGCTGTCGCCGCTCATCGCCTTGGCCGTCACGGTGTTGTTCGGCGCGGCGATGTTCGCCGTGCTCGGCAAAAACCCGCTGGCGGGCCTGGCGCTGTTTTTCGTCGAGCCGGTGAAAAACCTCTACGGCCTGGCCGAGTTGGGGCTGAAGGCCACGCCGCTGATCCTCTGCGGCCTGGGCCTGGCCGCCTGCTACCGCGCCAATGTCTGGAACATCGGCGCCGAGGGGCAATTCGTGCTCGGTGCGATTGCCGCCGGCGGCGTGGCGCTGCAGGCCGGCGACGACACCACGCGCTGGGTGCTGCTACCCATCCTGCTGGCCGGCGTGCTCGGCGGCATGGCGTGGGCGGCCATCGTCGCCGTGCTGCGCGACCGCTTCAACGCCAATGAAATCCTCACCAGCCTGATGCTGGTGTACGTGGCCCAGTACCTGCTGGACGACCTGGTCTACGGTCCCTGGAAAGACCCCAACGGCTACAACTTTCCGCAGACCGCGCTGTTCGCCGCCTCGACCACGCTGCCCAAGCTCATCCCCGACACCCGGCTGAACATCGGTTTCGCCATCGCCATGGTCGCGGTGGTGGCGATGAGCCTGTTCATGCGCCGCAGCCTGCAGGGTTTCCGTCTCCTCGTCGGCGGGCAGGCGCCGGATGCGGCGCGTTACGCCGGGTTCTCGGCGCGCAAATCACTGTGGACGGTGCTGCTGCTGTCGGGCGGCATGAGCGGTCTGGCCGGCGCGCTCGAGGCCGTGGGGCCGCTTGGCCAGCTCACGCCGCACGTGTCGCAGGGCTATGGTTTCGCCGCCATCATCGTGGCCTTCGTCGGCCGGCTCAATGCGGTGGGCATCGTGTTCTCGGGCCTGCTCATGGCCATGTTCTACATCGGCGGCGAACTGGCGCAGTCGCGCCTGGGCCTGCCCAACGCCATGACCGGGGTGTTCCAGGGCCTGCTGCTGTTCTGCCTGCTGGCGGCCGATACCCTGGTCACCCATCGCCTGCGCCTGGCGCGCACCGGAGTGCGCCATGCATGAATTCGCGCTGCTGCTGGCGTCGGCGCTGTCCGCCGGCACGCCCCTCGCATTGGCCTCGCTGGGCCTGCTGGTCAACGAGAAGTCGGGCGTGGTCAACCTCGGCGCCGAGGGCATGATGCTGATGGCCGCGATCGCCGGCTTCGCCGTGGCCGTGGCCACCGGCAACCAGTGGCTGGCGTTCGGCGCCGGCGCCGCGGTCGGCAGCCTGCTGGCGGCGCTGGTCGGCCTGCTGGTGCTGTGGCTGGGCACCAACCAGTACGCCACCGGGCTGGCGCTGAGCCTGTTCGGCGCCGGCTTGTCGGCCTTCGTCGGGCTGGACTACGTGGGCCGCAACCTGCCGCCGTTCGGCCATGTGCATATTCCGCTGCTGTCGGAGCTGCCCTTCGTCGGCCCCGCGCTGTTCTCGCACCACCCCATGGTCTATCTCACCGTGCTGCTGGCGCTGGGCATCCACCTGTTCCTGCACCGCACCCGCGCCGGGCTGGTGCTGCGCGCGGTGGGCGAGTCGCCGCAATCGGCGCATGCGCTGGGCTATCCGGTGCGGCGCATCCGCCTGCTGGCGCTGATGTTCGGCGGCGCGCTGTGCGGCGTGGCGGGCGCCTACCTGTCGGTGATCTACACCCCGATGTGGGTGCAGGGCATGACGGCCGGGCGCGGCTGGATCGCGCTGGCGCTGACCACCTTCGCCACCTGGCGGCCGGGCCGCGTGCTGCTCGGCGCCTACCTGTTCGGCGGCGTGACCATGCTGCAGTTCTACTTCCAGGGCGCGGGCGTGCAGGTGCCGTCGCAGTTGCTGTCGATGCTGCCCTATGTCGCCACCATCGTCGTGCTGGCGCTGATGTCGCGCAACCCGGCGTGGATCCGCGTCAACATGCCGGCTTCGCTGGGCAAGGTGTTCAGGCCTTGAGCCGAGGCCGTGATTTTTGTTCTCAATTTTTTCAAATTTGTATACAGTCCGAACGTCAACCGTCATTTCCAACCCTCGATGGAGAGCTCGCAATGCTGAATCGTTTTCGTCTTCTTGGCCTGGCCGCCGCACTGGCGCTGGCTGCCGGCGGCCTGCCCGCGCACGCGGCCGGCAAGGCGCCGCTGAAAATCGGCTTCGTCTACGTCGGCCCGGTGGGCGACGCCGGCTGGACCTTCGCCCACGACCAGGCGCGCAAGGCGCTGCAGGCCAAGTTCGGCGACAAGGTCAAGACCCAGTATGTCGAGAACGTGCCCGAGGGCCCCGACGCCGAGCGCGTGATCCGCGACCTGGCGCAGCAGGGCGACGGGCTCATCTTCACCACCAGCTTCGGTTTCATGGAGCCGACGCTCAAGGTTGCGCGCGACTATCCCAAGGTCAAGTTCGAGCACGCCACCGGCTACAAGACCGCCGCCAACGTCGGCACCTACGACGCCCGCACCTACGAGGGCGCCTATATGGCCGGCATCATCGCCGGCGGCATGACCAAGACCGACATCCTCGGCGTGGTCGGCTCGGTGCCCATCCCCGAAGTGATCCGCAACATCGATTCGTTCACCCTGGGCGCGCAGTCGGTCAACCCCAAGGTGAAGGTCAAGGTCGTGTGGGTGAACAAGTGGTTCGATCCGCCCAAGGAGACCGAGGCCGCCACCTCGCTGGTCAACCAGGGCGCCGACGTGCTGTTCCAGAACACCGATTCTCCCGCCGTGCTGCAGACCGCCGAGAAGCTGGGCAAATACGCCTTCGGCTGGGACAGCGACATGGCCAAGTTCGGTCCCAAGGCACACCTGGCCTCGGCCGTGGTGAACTGGGCGCCGGTGTACGAATACGAGACCCAGCGCGTGCTCGACGGCACCTGGAAGCCGCAGCAGATCTGGTGGGGCGTGGGCCACGGCGCCATCAATATCGTGTCGATCTCCGACAAGGTTCCGGCCAAGATCAGGCAGCGCGTCGAGACGGTCAAGGCCGGGCTCAAGGACCACAGCTTCTCGATCTGGAAAGGCCCGATCATCGGCCAGAACGGCGCCACGGTGCTGGCCGCCGGCGCCAAGGCCGACGACAAGTTCCTGCATGGCATCAGCTTCTACGTCAAGGGCGTGGAAGGCCAGGTTCCCGGCAAGTGAGCGCGGCGCGAACCCTGGCTGAGCCGGGCCGCGAGGCCTTGATCGCCGCCGTGTGCGCGGCGCCCAAGGCCGAGCTGCACGTGCATATCGAAGGCACGCTCGAGCCCGAGCTGGCCTTCGCGCTGGCGCGGCGCAACGGCGTGACGCTGCGCTGGCCCAGCAGCGCGGAGCTGCGCGCTGCCTACGCCTTCGACAGCCTGCAGTCCTTTCTCGACCTGTACTACGCCGGCTGCGACGTGCTGCGCACCGAGCAGGATTTTTTCGATCTCGCCTGGGCCTACTTCCAGCGCGCGGCGGCCGACCACGTGGTGCGGGCCGAAGTGTTCTTCGACCCGCAGAGCCACACCGCGCGCGGCATCGGCTTCGACGTGTTCATGCCCGGCTTGCTGCGCGCCGCGCGGCGCGCGCAGGACGAACTCGGGATGCGCGCGGACTACATCCTTTGCGTGCTGCGCCACCTCAGCGAGGACGACGGGCTGGCGACGCTGGAGGCCGCCCGGCCCTGGCGCGAACACATCATCGGCCTCGGGCTGGATTCGTCCGAGCGCGGCAATTCGCCGGAGAAGTTCGCGCACCTCTATGCCCAGGCCCGCGCGCAGGGCCTGCGTCTGGTGGCGCACGCCGGCGAGGAGGGCCCGGCCGCCTATGTGCGCGACGCGCTGGACCTGCTCGGCGCCGAGCGCATCGACCACGGCGTGCACGCGGCCGACGACCCCGCGCTGGTGCGGCGGCTCGCGGCCGAAGGCGTTGCGCTCACCGTCTGCCCGTTGTCGAACGTGAAGCTGCGCGTGTTTCCCGACATGGCGGCGCACAATCTGCCGGCGCTGCTGCATGCCGGCGTGAAGGTCATGGTGAATTCGGACGACCCCGCCTATTTCGGCGGCTACGTCAACGCCAACTACCAGGCCCTGCTTGCCGCGCATCCCGAACTGAACAGCGCCGACGCCTACCGCCTGCTGCGCAACAGCCTGGAAGCGAGCTTCGCCCCGGCCGGCCCGATCGCGGCCTGGACCGCGCGCCTCGACGCCCACTGGCAAGCGCAAGGCCTGCCCATGCCGCCACCCGCCTGAGTGCCGGCTTCACCGCAGCGCCACCTGGTTCGGCGCAGCGCGCTCCTTGCCGCACTGAAGCCGGCGCCCCGGCGGCGGCATGCTGCGCGTACCCGCTCCCTACAATTCCAGTGTTTTCACCGCCGCGGAGCCGCTCCCGGCCGCGGCGGTGTTCGTGTCGGGAGCCATGTCGAGGTCAACCATGTCACAAAACCTCAGTCGCAGGCGGCTGCTCGCCGGTCTTGCGTCTGCCTGCGCCGCGGCGCCGTTCGCCCGGGCGCAAAGCAGCCCACCCGCTTCGCCGGCGGCGATTCGCGAGCCGCTGCGCGCGGCCTTCGTCTACGTCACGCCCATCGGCGCCACGGGCTGGACGGCGCAGCACGAGAAAGGCCGGCTGCACATGCAGCGGGCGCTGGGCGATGCCGTGCGCAGCCGCCATGTGGCCAACGTGCCCGAAGGGCCTGACGCCGAGCGCGTGGTGCGCGAGCTGGCGCAACAAGGCGAGCAACTCATCTTCACCACCAGCTTCGGCTATATGGAGTCGGTGCTGCGCGTGGCGCGCGACTTTCCCCACATCCGCTTCGAGCAGTGCTCGGGCTACAAGCTCGCCGCCAACGTCGGCGCCTACAACGGCCGCTTCTACCAGGGCCGCTATCTGGCGGGCATGGTGGCCGGACATATGCGCGCGAGCCTGGGGCATGCGGTGGTGGCGGGCATGGTGGCGTCGTTTCCGATTCCCGAGGTCGTGCAGGGCATCAATGCCTTCACGCTGGGCATGCGCGCGGTCGATCCCGACGCACGCATGAAGGTGGTGTGGGTGAACAGCTGGTACGACCCCGGACGCGAGGCCGATGCCGCGCGGGCGCTCGTCGCCCAGGGCGCGGACGTGCTGACCCACCATACGAACTCTCCGGCCGCGGTGCAGGTGGCGCAGGAGATGGGCCGCTGGGCCATCGGCTATTGCAGCGACGAGGCGCAGTACGGTCCGCGCGCCCAGCTCACCGCCGTGACCTTGCACTGGGGCGATTACTACGTACGCACCGTGCGCGAAGTGCTGGCCGGGCGCTGGCGTCCGAGCAACGTCTGGGGCGGCATGGACCAGGGCTTCGTGCGCCTGGCGCCGTTTCTGGCGGCGGTGCCCGAGGCCGCGCGGCGCCAGGTCCTGGCGCGCGAACGCGATATCGCGGAGGGACGCTTCCAGCCCTTCTCGGGCCGCATTCTCGACAACCGCGGCGGCGTGATGCTTGATGGCGGCGTCATGCCCGATGGCCAGATCCAGGCCATGAACCGCTACGTCATGGGCGTGGACGGCGAGCTTCCGCGCGCCTGAGCCAGGGCCGCTCAGCCGCGCGTGGCGCGGCGGCGCACGCAGTCCACGTAGGCCTCGCCGTCCGGCGGCAGGCCGCTGCGCTGCGCCGTCCACAGCATTTCGCCCAGGCATTCCATGATGGCGTGCTGCGCCTCGTGCTCGCCCAGCCTGGCGGCGAGCAGGAGGAAGGCCTGTTTGATGCCGGGCGGCTGGTCGATCGAGACCTGCTCGGTGATGGATAGGTGCATCGACAGGTGCAGGAAGGGGTTGGTGCGCCCCTGCTCCACGGTGTAGTCGCGCTGCATGGCCTCGGGGTCGGCCAGGTCGTCGTGGTACTCGGGATGCTGTTCCATCCACCGCGCCCCCAGGGTTTCCAGCGGCGTGAGCACAAGGCCCTCGCGGTGGCGGCGCCAGGCGTCGATGAAGAATTGGCGGACTTCGTCCTTGCTGGGGTTGAACATGGCGTGGGCGTGGGGTTGGCGTCCGGGGCAAGCGGATATTGTGCGGCTGTTGCAAGATTGCGGGGTGTTCAACATGACCGAGATCGCCCATGTCCATCTTGTCCGCCGACGCGCTTCGCCAGTTGTTCGACGCGGCCCGCACCCACAACCTCTTCACCGCCGAGCCGGTGCCCGACCATCTGCTGCGCCAGCTTTACGAGCTGATGAAGTGGGGGCCGACCTCGGCCAACTGCAGCCCGGCGCGCATCGTGTTCGTCAAGTCGCCGCAGGCCAAGGCCAGGCTTGCGCCTTGCATGAGCGAAGGCAACCGCGCCAAGACCCTGCAGGCCCCGGTCAACGCCATCATCGGCATGGACATGGCGTTCTACGACAAGCTCCCCGAACTGTTTCCGAACAACCAGGCCGCGCGTTCCTGGTTCGCGGGCAAGCCCGACCTGATCGCCACCACCGCCCTGCGCAATTCCAGCCTGCAGGGCGGCTATTTCATCCTCGCCGCGCGGGCCGTGGGACTGGACTGCGGGCCGATGAGCGGTTTCGACGCCGACGCGGTCAACGCCGCCTTCTTCGCCGGCACCTCCGTCAAGGTCAACTTCATCTGCAACCTCGGCCATGGCGATCCGGCCGGCTTGTTTCCGCGCAGCCCGCGCCTGAGCTTCGAGCAGGCCTGCGGCATCGTCTGACCGCCGTCAGTCTTGTCCCCCGGAGCCTGCTTGGCTTAAGCTCGGCGCTACACATTCGGGGGAGAAGAGAACATGCCGGTCGTCGTCGTCGCCAATCCCAAGGGGGGCGTGGGCAAATCCACCTTGTCCACCCAACTCGCCGGCTATTGGGCCAGCAAGGGCCACAAGGTCATGCTGGGCGATGCCGACCGCCAGCAATCCTCGCGCCTGTGGCTGTCCTTGCGGCCCCAGCAGGCGGCGCCCATCGCCACCTGGAAAATCGGCCCCGACTACATCGCCCGCCCGCCCGACGGCACCACCCATGTCGTGATCGACACCCCCGCGGGCTTGCACGGCTGGCGCTTCAACGACGTGCTGCGCCTGGCCGACAAGCTGCTGCTGCCGGTGCAGCCGTCCATCTTCGACATCTATGCCGCGCAGGATTTTCTGGACAAGATCGCCGAGGACCGCAAGCTCCAGGATCTGGACATCGGCCTGGTGGGCGTGCGGATCGACGAGCGCACCCGCGCCGCCGAGCAGTTGCGCGAATTCTTCGGCCGCCTGCAGCGCCCCGTGCTCGGCATGCTGCGCCCCACCACCGGCTATGCCCACATGGCCGCGCATGGGTTGACGCTCTGGGACGTCAATCCCCACCAAGTGGAGAAGGATTTACGGCAGTGGGAGGGCATCACCCGCTGGATCGACGCGCGCTGAGTCCGCGCCGCCCGCGGTTCGCCCGGGCATGTTTCAGGGGGTCGCCTTGGCGCCCTTGCCATGCTGCACCAGGCGCGTGAGCCCGGCGCGGTTGACGCGAAACAGGCGCGGGCCCACGTGCTCGACCATCCCGTCGCGCTCGAACTGGGCGATGACGCGGCTGGCCGTCTCCAGCGCCACGCCGAGCATGGCGCCGAGGTCGCCGCGCTTGGGCAGGGTGATGGTGTCGTTGAGTTCGGGCTCGGCCAGCTTGAGCAGCAGGCGCGCCATGCGCGAAGGGATGGTTCCCGAACCCAGCAGCAGCGCCCATTCGTCGGTTTCGCGCAGGGCGTGGTGCCAGCGCTCCAGAAACTCTTGGCGCAGGGTGGGCACCTTTTCTTCCAGTTGACGCACGAGGGCGACCGGAATGCGGCATACCCGCACCGTGCCGATGGTGGTGGCGTCGTGCAGGTAGGGCTGCTGGATGAAGCATTCCAGGCCCACCAGGTCGCCGCGTTTGGCTACGCGCGTGATGCGTCGCGAGCTGTCCGGCAGCGCGCGTTCGAGCTTCACGAAACCGGTCTTGATGGAATACAGCGAGTCGCCGCGCATGCCCTCGGAAAACAGCTTCTGGCCGGCCGAGAACTGCATGTCGTCGATGACGTGATGGAGGTCGTCGAAATCCTCCATCTGCAGCGCGCCGAACAGGGCGATCCGCCGCACGCCGCAGTTGCGGCAGTCCGAGGCGCCGCGCCAGGCGTTGGTCACCTCGCTAGGGGCGATCCGCTTGCCCGGGGGCAGCGTGACATCGGGCCTGCGCAGGGCTTCGAGGGGGATACGGGCGAAATCGACGGCGGTGTCCATGGGCTTTCCTTGAGATGGAGCAATATTAGCAATGCCTTATATTGGCATGTCAATACGGGTTAATCGCCTGGGTGATCGGGATAAACCCGAGTTTTTGGGGTTTGGCTTGGCTCATCATCGAGATTCCGCCATGGTTTGGATGGAATCGCATGTTTTCCGATGCCAACCACAGTCGGAAATGACGCGGGTGCTTGGGCGTCTTTCGCGCCAAGGACGCGCGGCGCAGGCCCGCGGCCCTGGACCTACACTGTCCGTTTTCACACGCCCGTCACGCACCCATGAACGGCATGACCATCCCGCAAGTCGCTGCGCGCGACGCCCAGCGCGCCCTGGCCGAAGACGTCGGTAGCGGGGATCTCACCGCCGCCCTCATCGACCCGCGCACGCAGGCCGCGGCCCGCGTCATTTCGCGCGAGCGCGCGCTGCTGTGCGGCCAGCCCTGGGCTGAGGCCGCCATGCGCCAGGTGGACGGCGGCACCCGCATCGCGTGGCGATGCGACGAAGGCGCGGTGATGGAGCCGGGCCAGTGCATCCTCGAACTCCAGGGCCCGGCGCGCGCGCTGCTGACCGCCGAGCGCACCATGCTCAACTTCCTGCAGCTGCTGTCGGGGGTGGCCAGCCATACCGCCGAATACGTGAAGGCCGTGGCCGGCACGCGCGCGCGCATCGTCGACACCCGCAAGACCCTGCCCGGTCTGCGCGTGGCGCAGAAGTACGCCGTGCGCGTAGGTGGCGGGCACAACCACCGCATGGGCCTGTTCGACGGCATCCTCATCAAGGAAAACCACATCGCCGCGGCCGGCGGTGTGCGCCCGGCGCTGCAGCGTGCGTTCGAGCTGGCGCCGCCCGGCGTGTTCGTGCAAATCGAGGTGGAAACGCACGAGCAATTGCGCGAAGCCCTGGAGGCCGGCGCGCGCATGGTGCTGCTGGACAACATGAACCTGGAGCAGCTGCGCGAGGCCGTGGCCCTCAATGCCGGACGCGCCGAACTGGAAGTGTCCGGCGGGGTCGACCTCTCCACCGTGCGCGCGCTTGCGCAAACCGGGGTCGACCGCATCTCCATCGGCAAACTGACCAAGGATGTTCTCGCGGTCGACTTCTCCATGCGCTTCGCTGCAAGCTGAACGTCACGCCACGCGCCCTCACCGGAGCCCGCCATGTCCACCGTCTTCCCCGTCGACGTCGAAAGTCCGACTTGCTCCACCCTGCAGGCTTGGGCCCGCGTGCCGGCCGAACCCGGCCCTGCACAGCGCACTGAACTGCTGGCGCGCTGCCGCGACTTGCTGGCGCGCGAGAACGCCGTGCTCGTGGCGCATTACTACGTCCACTCCGACCTGCAGGACCTCGCGCTCGAAACCGGCGGCTGCGTGGCCGATTCCCTGGAAATGGCGCGCTTCGGCCGCGACCACGCCGCGACCACGCTGGTGGTGTCGGGCGTGCGCTTCATGGGCGAGACGGCCAAGATGCTGTCGATGGACAAGCGCGTGCTCATGCCCGACCTCGAGGCCACCTGTTCGCTGGACCTCGGCTGCCCGGCCGATGCCTTCGCCGCCTGGTGCGACGCCCATCCCGACCGCACCGCCGTGGTCTACGCCAACACCAGCGCCGCGGTGAAGGCGCGCGCCGACTGGGTCGTCACCTCGAGCTGCGCGCTGGACATCGTGCGGCATCTGAAAGACCGCGGCGAGAAAATCCTCTGGGCGCCCGACCGCCACCTGGGCGACTACATCCGGCGCGAAACCGGTGCCGACATGCTGCTGTGGCAGGGCGTCTGCATCGTGCACGACGAGTTCAAGGCGCTCGAGCTGGAATTGCTCAAGACCGAGCATCCCGAGGCCAGGGTGCTGGTCCATCCGGAGTCTCCCGCAGGGGTCATCGCCCTGGCCGACGTGGTGGGTTCGACCTCGCAGATCCTCAAGGCCGCGCGCGAGCTGAACGCGCCCGCCTACATCGTGGCGACCGACAAGGGCATGTTCCACGCCCTGCAGCAGCAGAACCCGGGCAAGGTTTTCATCGAGGCGCCCACGGCGGGAAACAGCGCCACGTGCAAGAGCTGCGCCCATTGCCCCTGGATGGCGATGAACAGCCTGCAGGGCCTGGTCCACGCGCTGGAGACCGGGGCGGGGGAGATCACCCTGGACCCGGAGCTGGCGGCCCGCGCCCGGCGCAGCGTGGAACGCATGCTGGATTTCACCGCAGCGCAGAAAAGGGCCGCGGCGGCGCCCGCAGGCCTGGTGCCTGGCATCGGCGCGGCGTAGCCGAAGCGCGGGTCCGGCTGGCGGCGGGTGCTGCGGCTGGTCGCCGAGCCGTTGCCGGGCGCCAGCTGCGCACCGCGTTCGCGTCCGGTTTCAGACCGTCTCCTCGGGCCGGCATCGGCCATCGACCGGTGTCGCAATGCCTCCCTCGCGTCACCCAACACCGAGATCTTGCGGGCGCGCTCTTGCCACGCAACGCGACGCGCAGCTTGCGCTCGCAATGGGCCGCGCGTCGTGGTCTTTATGATGGAGACAGGCGATGAAGATTTCCAGCATGGGCGACAGACACGAAGCGGCGCACGAGGCTCCCCCTCCCGGCCTCCCCCACAAGGTGGGGGAGGTGAGAACGGCGCTGCGCGATCTTGAGGCCCCTTCCCCATGCATGGGGAGGGTTGGGGTGGGGAGGGGTTCGGCCTTGCCTGTGCCCTCCGCCTTGCATCCATCCCCGTCTGGGGGCAACGCGGGCGCAGAAATAGCGTGAACAGGCCCTAATCTGAAAATCGATGCTTTGAATCCAACGCAACGCGCAGAGGCGCCGTCGGGAAGCCCGCTCCAGGGGATGGAGCAGGTGCTGGCGCTGGCGATGCGCGCGCCCGGCGTCGACGTCGTTTTCCAGGCCTTGTGCGATGCGGCGGTCAGCCAACCGAGGTGCGCGCTGGCATGGGTTGGTTGCGCGGAAGAGGACGGCCTGGGCCGCGTCACGCAGCTTGCCTCGGCCGGGAACCTCGCCCATTTGCAGGACATTGCGATGGCGCTCGATGATCCCCGGTCCGGGGAGGGTCCGTTTGCACGCTGCGTCAAGACCGGGCAAGCCCAGCTTTTGACAATGGACGCGCCCGGGGTCCTCGCCTGGCGAACCCGGGCGGCGGAATTCGGCATCACGAACATTCTCGCCTTGCCATTTCCTGGCGTCCCCGAACTGCGCAATCACGCCGCGGTCTTCTACGAGACCGGCGCCGATGAAGCCAGCGACGCCGAAGTCGTCGAAACCGTTCAGCGCATGGTGCGGGAAGTCGCGTTTGCCGCGAGGGCGATCTTCGCGCGCCGCGCCCTCGAGCAGTCCCATGCCTCGGCCTCGCAGGCGAATGCGCGCTTTCACCACATCTTCAACAACCTGCCGACCGGCGTGATCGTGTTCGCCGCCGATGGCTGCGTGCAATATTGCAGTGGCGCATTCATGGCGATGTATGACCTGGACCTTGACCCGGCCACACTGGTCGGCCGGCCCTGGCGCGAGCTGTGGGGGCGCATAGCCGGCTTGCATGCCGATCCGGAAGTCGCCACCCAGCGCGTCAAGGCCCAGATGCATCACCATAAGCCGACCACCGCCGAGATCCGCTTGGCCGACGGTCGCATCCTGCTCGGGCATTACGTCCCGCTGCAAGATGGGGATCAGTCCCGCGGAGCACTCTGGAGCCTGCAGGACATTACTTCGCTGAAGGCGCAAGAGGCGCAAATCCACCGTCTGGTCCATCAGGACCCTCTCACCGGATTGGCCAATCGGCGGGCATTCGACACGCGCCTGGCGCAGTGCCTTTACACGCACGCGGCGGGCAAGATCCTCGTGGTCGGGATCTTGGATCTGGACCATTTCAAGAACGTCAATGATCGCCTGGGGCATGGGGTCGGCGACGCCCTGCTCATTCAAGTGGGCCATCGCTTGTCGACCGTTCTGCGGGATTCGGACCTGATCGCGCGGCTGGGCGGCGATGAATTCGGCCTCATCCTGCCCGACTGTCCAGGAGCCGACGGGGTGTTCGCGTTTGCGCAGCGCTTATTGGCCGCTGTCGAGCCTGCGATGGTGTTGGGCGGGCGCACGGAGCAGATCAGCGTGTCGATCGGTTTCGCCGTGCACCAGGAAGGCGCATGCGATGTGCAGACCCTTCTGCGCCGGGCTGACATGGCCATGTACGCGGCGAAAGCCGCGGGCCGTCGCCAGTACCGCGTCTTCGACGTGGAGATGGAGTCGCAAATCGCCAGGCGCGAGTCCTTGCGGCGATGGGTCCTCGGCGCCTTGCATGAAAATCGCCTGGAATTGCACTATCAGCCCGTCTTGTCGTTGACGCCCGACCATGCCGGGCAGGCGGCTCGGGCTGGCGTCTGCAAGGTGGAGGCTTTGCTGCGCTTGCGCGACGACCTTGGCATGTTGCACGCAGCCAGTGCTTTTGAAGAGGTCATTGACGAGCCGCAACTGGCAGCGCCGCTTGGCCGCTGGGTCTTGGACCAGGCCTTGTCTCAAGTGGAGCGGTGGAAAAGCGCTGGCTTGTCGCTGCAGGTGTGCGTCAACATCAGTCCCCGGCATTTTCTGGATTCGTCGTTTTTGCAGGATGTGCGGCATGTCCTGCGACAGCGCCCGGCCGACCTGGCGCAACTGATCGAGCTTGAACTGACCGAGCATGGCTCTCAGCTCAACGGACATCAGGCCCGCGAGGTGGTCAAGGCATGTCGGGGGCTGGGCGTGAGTGTCAGCCTGGACGATTTCGGTACGGGCAATGCAAGTCTCACGCACCTGCAGCTCCTGGATGTCTCGACGGTCAAGATCGATCGCCGCTTCACGCATGACCTGTTCGGCAGCAACGCGAATCTGAGCATCACCTACGGGATGCTGCGCACCGCGCAAATGATGGGACTCAGCGTGATTGCCGAGGGGGTTGAAACATCGCGGCAAGCCGCCGCCCTGCTGGCGATGGGCTGCCGGCACTTGCAAGGCCATGCCGTCGCGATGCCGATGTCGGCGGCGCAGCTCGACGCATGGCTGCAGACTTGGCGTGCGCAACTGCCCTGGATCGAGGTATTGGAGGCGGGTTCCCGCGTCGATGACGCCGCCATTCAAGCCATCGTGAACCATGGAGTCGGGGTTCAACAGCTGCTCGACCAGACCCTCAGCGATCAGGGCAAAGCCTTTTTCATGCAGCCGCAGGCCCATCGGCTGTGCTCCTTGGGGCGCTGGTGCGCCGCGCATGCGGTCTCATCGCGGGGCGACCCCGCTTTCGCCAGGTTCGAACGCATGCATGTGGAGTTTCATGCGCTTATGCATGCGCATTTGACGGAACCATCCCAGGCGAGGCTCGAGGAGGTCGAATCGGTCAGTCTCGCGCTTCGCGGATCGTTCTGGGATGCCTTGTTGGGCGGTTCGCCTTGAGGCCGGGCGCGGGCGGGCGCATCGCGGCAATCCGTGCCCATCTTGCACAATCCCGGCATGGCCCGACAACCCCGTCTTTGTGTTCCCGGATTGCCGCATCTGGTGCTGCTTTCGGCGGCTGCTGCGGCGCAGCCTCTGGCGCTGGAGGCGCAGCGCTGGCGCTTCCTGGCCTGGCTGGTGGAGGGGCTGGGGGCGTTTCCCGTGCGGCTGCACGCGTATTGCGTGTTGCCCGAGGCCGTCTGGCTCTTGCTGACGCCCGAGCGCCCTGCAGCGCTGTCGGGGTTGATGCAGATGCTGGCGCGCCGAACCAGCCGCGCGTTGGGCGAGCCGGTGAAGCCGCGTGGCGACGCCGCGAAACAGGCGGATAGGCCTGACGCGCAACAGCAGGGCTCGCCTGCGCGTTCTCCGGTGTGGGCCGGACGCTTCCGCAGCGCGGTCTTGCAGCCGCAGGCCTGGCTGCTGCCGGCGATGGTGTGGGTGGACACGGCGGCGCAGCGGGAAGGCCTGGCGGACGCGGACCAGCCCTGGTCGTGGAGCAGCCATGCCGCGCATTGCGGGCTGGGCGGTGCACTCGGCAGCGCGCCGGCGCTGCATGGCCCGCAGCCGTACTGGATGTTGGGCAACACCCCCTTCGAGCGCGAAGCGGCTTATTCGCGACTGCTGCAGGCGGGGGTCGACGCCGATCGCGCCGGCGCCTTGCAGCGGGCCTTGCGCAGCGGGACCGGGCTTGGCGACGCCGCGTTCCTGGCCGAACTGGAGCTGCGCAGCGGCCGCAGCGTGCGCCCGGCGCGACGCGGGCGGCCGCGCAAGGGCTGAACTCCCGAGCGCAGCAGGCTTGCAAGTCGGTGATTAAATCTGTCCCTATTTAAATAAGGAATCCTTCTTCTCCCAAATTAATGGGGACAGATACTTGAATTTTTCTTGCGCTTCATACTGCATTGCAGTAAATTGGTCAGTCCTGATCTTCCTTTTGTCGCGGAGCCTGCCATGCACACGCCCGAGCTTTCCGAAATTGCCGCCCTGGCGCAGAACGGCTTGTATTGCCCCAGCCAGGAACACGATGCCTGCGGCGTGGGCTTCGTGGCGCACATCAAGGGCGTGAAATCGCACGACATCGTGCAGAACGGCCTGCTGATCCTGAAGAACCTCGATCACCGCGGCGCGGTGGGCGCCGACAAGCTGATGGGCGACGGCGCCGGCATCCTGGTGCAGATCCCCGATGCCTATTACCGCGCCGAGATGGCGGCGCAGGGCGTGGCGCTGCCGCCTCCGGGCGAATACGGCGTGGGCATGATCTTCCTGCCGCGCGAGCAGGCTTCGCGCCTGGCCTGCGAGCAGGAAATCGAGCGCGCGGTGCGCGCCGAGGGACAGGTGGCGCTGGGCTGGCGCGACGTGCCGGTGGATCGCGACATGCCCATGTCGCCCACGGTGCGCGAGAAGGAGCCGGTCATCCGCCAGATCTTCATCGGCCGCGGTCCCGACGTGATGGTGACCGATGCGCTGGAGCGCAAGCTGTTCGTCATCCGCCGCGTCGCCAGCCATGCCATCCAGCGCCTCAACCTGCGCCACGGCAAGGAATATTTCGTGCCGTCGATGTCGGCCCGCACCGTGGTGTACAAGGGCCTGCTGCTGGCCGACCAGGTGGGCCAGTATTTCAAGGATTTGCAGGACCCGCGCTTCGAGTCGGCGCTGGCGCTGGTGCACCAGCGCTTTTCCACCAACACCTTCCCCGAGTGGCCGCTGGCCCACCCCTACCGCCTGGTGGCGCACAACGGCGAGATCAACACCGTCAAGGGCAACTACAACTGGATGCGCGCGCGCGAGGGGGCGGTGAGCTCCCCGGTGCTGGGCGACGACCTGAAGAAGCTCTGGCCGCTGATCTATCCCGGGCAAAGCGACACCGCGAGTTTCGACAACTGCCTCGAACTGCTGGTGATGGCGGGCTACCCGCTGTCGCACGCGATGATGATGATGATTCCCGAGGCCTGGGAGCAGCACACGCTGATGGACGCGCGCCGCCGCGCCTTCTACGAGTACCACGCGGCCATGATGGAGCCCTGGGACGGCCCTGCGGCCATCGCCTTCACCGACGGCCGCCAGATCGGCGCCACGCTGGACCGCAACGGCCTGCGCCCGGCGCGCTACATCGTCACCGACGACGACCTCGTCATCATGGCGTCCGAGTCGGGCGTGCTGCCCATACCGGAGAGCCGCATCGTCAAGAAGTGGCGCCTGCAGCCCGGCAAGATGTTCCTCATCGACATGGAGGCCGGGCGCATCATCGACGACAAGGAGATCAAGAGCCAGCTGGCCTCGGCCCGCCCCTACGGGCAGTGGATCGAGAACCTGCGCATCCGCATCGACGACCTCGACCACCTCGGTCATCCCGAGCCTTCAGTGCTGCCGCTGCTCGACCGCCAGCAGGCCTTCGGCTACACCCAGGAAGACCTCAAGTTCCTCATGGCGCCCATGGCCGAGAAGGGTGACGAAGCCGTCGGTTCGATGGGCAACGACGCCGCGCTGGCCGTGCTGTCGAACAAGGCCAAGCCGCTGTACAACTACTTCAAGCAGCTGTTCGCGCAGGTGACCAATCCGCCGATCGACTCGATCCGCGAGAACATGGTGATGTCGCTGGTGTCGTTCATCGGCCCGCGTCCCAACCTGCTGGACATCAACCAGGTCAACCCGCCGATGCGCCTGGAGGTCAGCCAGCCGGTGCTGGACTACGACGACATGGCCAAGCTGCGCTCGATCGCGCAGCACACCGGCGGCAAGTTCAAGAGCTACGAGATCGACATCTGCTACCCCGTGGCCTGGGGGCACGAGGGCATCGAGGCGCGCCTGGCCTCGATCTGCGCCGAAGCGGTGGACGCGCTGCGCAGCGGGCACAACATCCTCATCGTCACCGACCGCCACGTCAGCGCGCAGCAGGTGGCGATTCCCGCGCTGCTGGCCATGTCGGCCGTGCACCAGCACCTCATCGCCCACGGCCTGCGCACGCAGACCGGGCTGGTGGTGGAAACCGGCAGCGCCCGCGAGACGCATCATTTCGCCGTGCTCGCCGGCTACGGCGCCGAAGCCGTGCATCCCTATCTGGCGCTGGACACCATCGCCGAAATGGCGCGCCATCTGCCGGGCGAGCTCGGACCCGACAAGGCCATCGCCAACTACATCAAGGCCATCGGCAAGGGCATGCAGAAGGTCATGTCCAAGATGGGCATCTCCACCTACATGAGTTACTGCGGGGCGCAGATCTTCGAGGCCGTGGGCCTGTCGCGCGACCTGGTGGACAAGTACTTCACCGGCACCGTCAGCCAGGTCGGCGGCATCGGCGTGTTCGAGGTGGCGCAGGAAACCCTGCGCATGCACCGCGACGCCTTCGGCGACAACCCGGTGCTGGCTTCCATGCTCGACGCCGGCGGCGACTACGCCTGGCGCGTGCGCGGCGAGGAGCATATGTGGACGCCGGACGCCATCGCCAAGCTGCAGCACGCCACGCGCTCGGGCAACTACCAGACCTACAAGGAGTACGCCCAGCTCATCAACGACCAGTCGCGCCGCCACATGACGCTGCGCGGGCTGTTCGAGTTCAAGATCGACCCGGCCAGGGCCATTCCCGTCGAGGAGGTCGAACCGGCGAGCGAGATCGTCAAGCGCTTCGCCACCGGGGCCATGTCGCTGGGTTCCATTTCCACCGAGGCCCACGCCACCCTGGCGGTGGCGATGAACCGCATCGGCGGCAAGAGCAACACCGGCGAGGGCGGCGAAGACCCGCTGCGCTACCGTCCTGAAATGCGCACCGGATCGGCCGGCATCCACGACGGCGACACCCTGGGCAGCGTGCTCGGCACCGATCGCGTGGTGAGCGACATTCCGCTCAAGGCGGGCGATTCGCTGCGTTCCAAGATCAAGCAGGTGGCGTCCGGGCGCTTCGGCGTCACGGCCGAGTACCTGGCCAGCGCCGACCAGATCCAGATCAAGATGGCGCAGGGCGCCAAGCCCGGCGAAGGCGGCCAGCTGCCGGGCGGCAAGGTGTCCGACTACATCGGCATGCTGCGCTATTCGGTGCCCGGGGTCGGCCTCATTTCCCCGCCGCCGCACCACGACATCTATTCCATCGAGGACCTGGCCCAGCTCATCCACGACCTCAAGAACGCCAATGCGCGGGCGTCCATCAGCGTCAAGCTGGTGTCCGAATCCGGCATCGGCACGGTGGCCACGGGCGTGGCCAAGGCCAAGGCCGACCACGTCGTGATCGCCGGCCACGACGGCGGCACCGGCGCGTCGCCGCTGTCGAGCATCAAGCACGCCGGAACGCCGTGGGAGATCGGCCTGGCCGAGACGCAGCAGACGCTGGTGCTGAACCGGCTGCGCGGGCGCATCCGCGTGCAGGTCGACGGCCAGCTGCGCACCGGGCGCGACGTCGTCATCGGCGCGCTGCTCGGCGCCGACGAGTTCGGCTTCGCCACCGCGCCGCTGGTGGTCGAGGGCTGCATCATGATGCGCAAGTGCCACCTCAACACCTGCCCGGTCGGCGTGGCCACGCAGGATCCCGAGCTGCGCCGGCAATTCACCGGCAAGCCCGAGCACGTCGTCAACTACTTCTTCTTCGTCGCCGAGGAAGTGCGCTCGATCATGGCCCAGCTCGGCGCGCGCTTCGACGACCTGGTCGGCCGCGCCGACCTGCTCGACGCCCGTCCCGGCATCAACCACTGGAAGGCGCATGGGCTGGACTTCTCCCGCGTGTTCTACCAGCCCGCGGTCGGGCGCGACGTGCCGCGCCGCCACGTGGAAGAGCAGGACCACGGCCTGGCCAAGGCGCTCGACCACGTGCTCATCGAACGCGCCAGGCCGGCGCTGGAGCGCGGCGAGAAAGTGCAGTTCATCCAGAACACGCGCAACGTCAACCGTACCGTCGGCGCGATGCTGTCGGGCGAGGTGGCGCGCCGCTACGGCCACGCCGGGCTGCCCGACGACACCATTCACATCCAGCTCGAAGGCACCGGCGGGCAGAGCTTCGGCGCCTTCCTCGCCCACGGCGTCACGCTGTACCTGATCGGCGACGCCAACGATTACACCGGCAAGGGGCTGTCGGGCGGGCGCGTCGTCGTGCGCCCGACGATCGAGTTCCGCGGCGACGCGCAGTCCAACATCATCGTCGGCAACACCGTGCTGTACGGCGCGATCGAGGGCGAGGCCTTTTTCCGCGGTGTCGCCGGCGAGCGCTTCGCGGTGCGCAACTCCGGCGCGGTGGCGGTCGTCGAAGGCACCGGCGACCACGGCTGCGAGTACATGACCGGCGGCACCGTCGTCGTGCTCGGCGCCACCGGGCGCAACTTCGCCGCCGGCATGAGCGGCGGCGTGGCCTACGTCTACGACGTCGACGGCCAGTTCGCGCGCCGCTGCAACACCGCCATGGTGGCGCTCGACAAGGTGCTGCCGGCCGCCGAACAGAAGGCCACCATGGCCGAGGCGCTGTGGCACCGCGGCAGGACCGACGAGGCCCAGTTGCGCCAGATGCTGGAGGACCACCTGCGCTGGACCGGCTCGGTGCGCGCGCGCGAACTGCTGGACGACTGGGAACAGGCGCGCGGGCGTTTCGTCAAGGTCTTCCCGCACGAGTACAAGCGCGCCCTGGGCGAGCTCGCAGCCAAGCGCGAGGCGCAGGTCGCCACCGCCAAGGCCAAGGCACCCGCCGGCAACGCAAGCGTGCCCGCCAAGTGATCGGGCAGGCTTCCCCCCTGCCCGACACCTGCCATGCGCGGGGTGAGGGCCAATGCCTCTCCCACGCCGCGGGCAAGGCCGCGAGGGGGAGGCCGCCGACCGACGACCAATCAGGCATACACCGATAAGGCCCGCGCATTCCGGGCATCGCAGACCAAGGACAGAGCATGGGAAAAATCACCGGATTCATGGAATTCGAACGCCAGGAGGAGAGCTACGAGCCGCCCCCGGCGCGCCTCAAGCACTGGAAGGAATTCGTCCACGAATTGCCGGACGACAAGGCCAAGATCCAGGCCGGGCGCTGCATGGACTGCGGCATCCCCTTCTGCAACAACGGCTGCCCGGTGAACAACATCATTCCCGACTTCAACGACCTCGTGTGGCAGGGCGACTGGCGCAGCGCGCTGGACACGCTGCACTCGACCAACAACTTCCCCGAGTTCACCGGGCGCATCTGCCCCGCGCCGTGCGAGGCGGCCTGCACCCTGGGCATCAACGAGGCCCCGGTGGGCATCAAGTCGATCGAGCACGCCATCATCGACAAGGGCTGGGAGATGGGTTGGGTCGTGCCGCAGCCGCCGGCCCACAAGACCGGCAAGCGCGTCGCCGTGGTGGGTTCCGGCCCGGCCGGCCTGGCGGCCGCGCAGCAACTGGCGCGCGCCGGGCATGACGTGACCGTGTTCGAGAAGAACGACCGCATCGGCGGCCTGCTGCGCTACGGCATTCCCGACTTCAAGATGGAGAAGCACCACATCGACCGCCGCATCGCGCAGATGCAGGCCGAAGGCGTGCGCTTCGCCCCCGGCGTGCTGGTGGGCGAGATGCCCAAGGACGGCGCCGGCGCCACGGTCGCCAACTGGTCGAAGGAGCGCCGCAGCCCCGAGCAGCTGCTGGCCGAGTTCGATGCGGTGCTGCTGGCCGGCGGCGCCGAACATCCGCGCGACCTGCCGGTTCCGGGGCGCGAACTCGACGGCATCCACTTCGCCATGGAGTTCCTGCCGCAGCAGAACAAGGTCAACGCCGGCGACAAGCTCAAGGGCCAGATCGTGGCCACCGGCAAGCACGTCGTCGTCATCGGCGGCGGCGACACCGGCTCCGACTGCGTGGGCACCAGCAACCGCCACGGCGCGGCCAGCGTCACCCAGTTCGAGCTGCTGCCGCAGCCGCCGGAACCGGAGAACAAGCCCCCGGTC
>MLJW01000366.1_pt1 | contig 23080 bp, 26 predicted proteins | sample 888231 | NCBI WGS metagenome assembly MLJW01 (sample SAMN05788063, study PRJNA343431) | mine drainage metagenome | isolation source: sample collected from the inflow into an acid mine drainage treatment plant... | place: Germany: Lusatia, lignite mining district
GCGCGACCAGCTGCGCCACCGTGCCTTTGCCTGAAGCGGACGGTCCATCGATGGCGATGACGGGAATGATGTTCATGCGACAATGCTTCCGTAGCGTTCGAAATAATCCGGAAATGTCTTGGCTACGCACCCGGGGTCGTTGATGGTGACCGGAACCCCGGCCAGGCTGATCAGCGAGAAGCACATGGCCATGCGGTGGTCGTCGTAGGTGTCGATTGAAACACCGGGCGTCAACTGCCGGGGTGGCGTGATCCTGATGTAGTCGGCGCCGTCTTCGACAACGGCGCCCACTTTGCGCAGTTCGGTCGCCATGGCAGCGATCCGGTCGGTTTCCTTCACGCGCCAGCTGGCGATGTTGCGCAGCGTGGTGGTGCCATCCGCAAACAGCGCGGCAATGGCCAGGGTCATGGCGGCGTCCGGGATATGGTTGCAGTCGAGATCGATGGCGTGCAGTTTGCCGCTGCCTGTTGCCTCGATCCAGTGGTCTGCGCGGACAATGCCGGCCCCCATCAGTTCCAGCGCCTCGGCAAAGCGCACGTCGCCCTGAATGCTTTTGTTGCCGATGCCCTCGACGCGCACCGGGCCGCCGCCAATGGCGCCTGCAGCCAGGAAGTAGGAGGCCGACGAGGCGTCGCCTTCCACCCAGAGTTCGCCCGGGCTGACATAGCGGCTGCCGGCCGGGATATTGAAAGCCTGCCAGCCCTCGCGCGCGACGATGACGCCAAAGCGCGCCATCAGGTTGAGGGTGATTTCGATGTACGGCCTGGAGATCAGTTCGCCCACGACTTCGATCCGGGTCTGCCGGCCGGTGAGCGGAAGCGCCATCAGGAGGGCGGTGAGAAACTGGCTGGAAACGTTGCCTCGGACGCTGATCGCAGTTCCGTCCCCTCCGGCCGGGCCAGTGGTGCGGGGGAAGATTTCCAGCGGCGGGTAGCCCTCGTTGCCGAGGTAGCGAATGTCGGCACCGGCCTGACGCAGTGCATCGACCAGATCGCCGATCGGGCGCTCGTGCATGCGCGCCACCCCCTCGAGCCGGTAATGCCCGCCGGACAGGGCCAGCGCTGCCGTCAGGGGACGGAATGCGGTGCCAGCGTTGCCCAGAAACAGGTCGGCCTGCTTCACGTCGAAAGCTCCGCCCATACCGGTCACTTTCCAGTCGTCAGTGGCCGTCTGCTCGAGCGGTACGCCCAGGATTTTCAGGGCGTCCAGCATGCGCGCGGTGTCGTCGGACGCCAGCAGGTCTCGGATGTGCGTAGTGCCTTCAGCCAGGGCCGCCAGCAGCAGGGTGCGGTTGGAAATGCTTTTGGAACCGGGCAGCTTGAGGGTGCCGCAGGCACGGCTGGCAGGGGAAAGGGTGAGTGTTTCCATGGGGCTCTTGGGTTCAGCTTATTTGTTCGACTGGAATTTGTCTGCCCATGCGGTGCGGGCATTGCGGGCATGCTCGAACAGCTCGGCCAGCTGCGTGCCGTCATTGGCTTCGATCAGGCGCTGGATGCCGGCGAGACGCTGGATGTAGGCATCGAGTTCATGCAGCATGGCGTCGCGATTGGCCAGGCAGATATCACGCCACATTTCCGGCGAACTGCCTGCGATGCGGGAAAAATCGCGAAAGCCGCCGGCGGCAAAACCGAACAGCTGCTCGGCATTGGGGCGGCGGGAAATTTCCTCCACCAGGGCAAAAGCCAGGACGTGCGGCAGATGGCTGACTGCCGCAAAAATCTGGTCGTGGGCTTCCGTCGTCATCGAGCTGACCTTGGCGCCGCAGCCTTGCCAGAAAGCTGACGCGTTGGCGATGGCATCGGCATCGTTTTCCGGCAGCGGGGTCAGGACCACGTTCTTGTGATCGAACAATTCGGTGCGTGCGGCCTGTACGCCGCTTTTCTCCGCGCCGGCGATGGGGTGGGCGGGGACGAAGCGCGGCAACCGGTCGCCCATGTGTGCTCGCGCCGCAGCAACGACGTCTGCCTTGGTGCTGCCGGCATCGGTGACGACCGCGTGGGCGGGGAGGTGGGGGGCGATGCTGCGCATGACTTCCGGCATCCTGCCAACCGGCATTGCGAGCAGGACGAAGTCGGCATCCTTGACCGCCTCGACCGGGGTGGCGGCGGCATCGATGACGCCGAGTCGCAATGCTTCATGCAGCGCTTCGCCGGAGCGTCCTGCGCCCACGATCTGGCGTGCGAGGCCGGCACGGCGGGCTGCGAGGGCTGCCGAGCCGCCGATGAGGCCGACGCCGATGATGACCAGTTTGTCGAACATGGGATGATCTTGCGGGTTGAACCGCGCGGATTATAGCACGCCGGGGCCTTCGCTCCGTGTCGGTCAGTATCCGAGTGCGCGGGCGCCCTGATAGAACACGAAGCATACCATCCAGGCCAGCAGCAGCGACCAGACGATGGAGAGCCACATGAAGGCGTTGCTCCTGGATTCACTCCGCATGGTGGCAATGGTGGACAGGCATGGGGTGTAGATCAGGGTGAACAGCATGAAACTCATGCCTTGCACCCAGTCCAGCCTTTGCCCGATCAGATGGACCAGGGAGTCGCCCGACAGGCCGTAAATGACGGCCAGCGAGCCGATGACGATTTCCTTGGCGACGAAGCCGAAAATCAGGGCGATGGCGAGCTTGCCGTCGATGCCGATCGGAGTCAGCACCGGAGACAGGGCAGTGCCGATCATGCCGGCCAGGGTGTAGGCGCTGGCGGGCGGGACGTCGTTGGGGTAATTGGTCAGCGCCCACACCAGCACCACGCCGGCGATGATGAACTTGGTGGCTCGGCGCAGAAAATGGCTGACTTCCTGCCAACCGCGTAGGAAGATCTGGCGCGGTGTAGGCAGGCGGTAGGGCGGCAGTTCCAGCAGGAAAGGCTCGCTGCTGACAAACTTGCTCTTGAACAGCAGGGCGGTGACGAAGGTGGCGGCAAAGCTCATCAGATACAGCGCGAACAGCACCAGCGGCGCCTGCTGTGAGGTGAACAGGGCGGCTGCCATGAAAACGAATACCTGCAGGCGCGCCGAACACAGCGAGAACGGAATCACCAGCATGGTCAAGAGGCGTAGCGGGCGGGATCGCATCACCCGCGTTCCCATCAGCGCGGGCACGTTGCAGCCGAACCCCATCAGCAGCATGACGAAGCCGCGTCCGTCCAGTCCCATTTTCGCCATCAGGGAATCGGTCAGGAAGGCGGCGCGTGACAGATAGCCGCTGTCTTCCACCATGGTCATGACCAGAAAGAACAGCACGATCAGCGGCACGAAAGCGACTACGGTGCCAACGCCGTTGTAGATGCCGTCCAGCAGCAATCCGTGCAGCCAGGGCGGGGCACCCGCCAGCCAGGGCTCCAGCAGGCCGCCGCGCACGTAGCCCAGGATCCAGGCCACGCCATCCTGCAATGGTTTGCCCACCGTGAAAATGAACTGGAACAGCAGGAACAGGGCAGCGAAGAACATGGGCAGGCCAAGCCAGGGATGCAGCACGACCCGATCGATGCGCGCGGACAGGGCGTCGGTCAGGTGCAGGGGCATCTGCACCGAGGCCTGCATGATGGCCTCCATTTCGCGCTCGATCCTGTCGTCTGAACTCAGTTGTGCCCGCAGATTTTCGGGGGCAGGGTGTGCGGTGCGGTTCAGCCTGCCTGCGGTTACCTGCAGGGCCTGCTGGCAGCCTTCGCCGTACTTGGCGCTGACCAGCATGACCGGCATGTCCAGCTGCGCAGACATGGTTTCGGTATCGATTGCAATGGCGTTGTGTCTGGCCTCGTCCGCCATGTTCAGCATCAGCACCGTGGGCAGGCCCAGGTCGCGCACCTGCAGGCCGAGGGAAAGCTGACGGTCAAGCTGGCAAGCGTTGAGGACGAGCATGACGAGGTCTATTTCGTTGTTCTCGATGAAGTGGCGCACCACCTGTTCGTCGTCGGAAAATCCGTGCAGGTCGTAAATGCCCGGCAGGTCGACCAGTTCCGCAATATGACCGCCGAGCAGGATCTTCGCGCTCATCAGGTCGACCGTGATGCCTGGCCAGTTGCCGACGCGCGCCGAGGCGCCGGTCAGCCGGTTGAACAGGGTGGACTTGCCGGTGTTCGGCATGCCGAGCAGGGCAATGCGTTTCATCTTGGAATCGGCGACTGGCCCGAGGTGCTCGCCGGAGTCATGGGTGCTGCGCGTCGGAGATTTCTATGCGGCCGGCTTCGGTCTGGCGCAGCATGATGTCGGTGCTGCCGATGCGCACGTGCAGGGGGCCGGAGAAGCTGGCGCGACGCACCAGTTCGATCCGCTTGCCGATGCGAAATCCCAGTGCGCTCATGCGCTGGAACAGGCCTTCTTCGGCATGGATGGCACGGATGGTGGCATGCTGGCCCGGTTGCAGGCTGGCAAGGCTGAAGGTTTGCATGGCGGCTCAGTTTGGCGTCGTCAAATGATAACGATTCTTATTTTCCATGCAATCCTGGGTTAATGCAAGCGTGGCAGCGATGGCCCGCCAGGGACTGCGGCCACACGAGGTGGCCGCAGATGGGGAATTACTTGGTTTTTGCCGCGCTGTTGTCGACGACCTTGGCCTTGGCGCGCAGGTCGCTCACCAGCTTGGCGAGCTGGCGTTGCTGCAGATCCTGGGCGATACGATCCTTGACCTTGTCATAGGCGGGCGGCTGGCTGGCGCGGGTGTCGACGAGCTTGATCACATGCCAGCCGAACTGGGTCTGCACCGGGGTCGTGGTGTATTTGCCTTTTTGCAGGGCCTCGACGGCATCGGCAAACGGCTTCACCATGCCGGCAGGTGAAAACCAGCCGAGATCGCCGCCCTTGTCCTTGGAGCCTGGATCCTGGGATTTTTCCTTGGCAATCTTGCCGAAGTCCTCGCCCTTGTCGAGGCGGGCAACGATATCCTTGGCTTCCTGTTCGGTCTTGACCAGGATGTGCTGTGCGTTGTACTCCTTGTCGCCCATCTGCGCCTTGAGCTTGTCGTATTCGGCCCGGATGGAAGCGTCGTCGATGGGGTTCTTCTTCACGTAGTCCTGCAGATAGGTGCGCACCAGCAGCTCGCGCGTCATCAGGTCGCGGCTCATCAGGTAGTCAGGCCGCTTGTCCATGCCGGCTTTCTGCGCTTCCTGGATCAGCAGTTCCTGGCTGACCAGCTTGTTGACGACCATGGATTTGGCATTGTCGTCCGACGCCTGGCCCTTGGGGGCGTCCTTCAGGATGAAGTCCACCAGGGATTGCTTGATCGGCTTGCCGTTGACGGTGGCAGCGACATCAGCTGCATAGGCGGCGGGCGCCACCAGGCCGGCGATGGCAAGAACTAATAGTGTGCGTTGGATGAAAGTCATGAATCTTCCTTGAGCGGCTAGGGTGAATGAATCAGGGTTCGTCCGGCGCATGGGCGCGGATGCTGAGCGCGTGGATGCGGGCTGGGATGAGATCTTCAAGTGCTTGATATACAACACGATGGCGCATTATCCGCGATTTTCCCGAAAAATGCGAGCTGACGATGGTGATGGTGAAGTGGCCGCCGCCGCCGTTGCCCGCGTGCCCCGCATGCCGCGCGCTGTCGTCCTCGATGTCGAGACGGACGGGTGCCAGGGCGGCGAGGCGCATCCTGATTTCGTCAGGCAGCTGCATCAAGAGGGCAGGGTCTTGCGGAAAGGTTTTACGGTAACCCGGCTGAAGACCCCCGTGGTGACGTAGGCGTCGGCGTCGGCCCAGCGCTGGGCTTCCTCCAGCGAGGTGAACTCGGCCACGATCAGGCTGCCGCTCATCCCGGCCGGCCCGGGGTCGACGCTGTCGATGGCCGGGAAGGGGCCCGCCAGCACCAGGCGGCCCTGTTCCTGCAGCTGCCGCAGGCGCTCGATGTGCGGCGGTCGCGCCGCCAGGCGCAGCGCCTGGCTGTCGGGCACGTCCTCGCCGATGATGGCATAGAGCATCAGTCCGAGTCCTTGACATATTTGGACAACAGCAGGCTTTGCAGCAGTACGAACACCAGCATCAGTCCGGTGGTGCCGAACAGCTTGAAATTGACCCAGGTTTCGGTGGAGAAGTGGAATGCCACATACAGATTGGCAATGCCCAGGGCGGCGAAAAAGAGTGCCCAGGCATGGTTCAGCACGCGCCAGATGGCCTCGGGCATCGCGATCTGCTGCCCCATCATGCTGCGGATGAGATTCTTGCGCCAGAACACTTCCGCACCGAACAGCACGGCGGAAAACAGCCAGTACAGCACGGTAGGCTTCCATTTGATGAAGGTCTCGTCGTGCAGCAGCAAAGTGGCGCCGCCAAAAACCACCACAATCACGCCGCTGGCGATCAGCATGCCGTCCACCTTGTCGTGGCGGAATTTTACCCAGCCGATCTGTGCCAGCGTGGCAATGATGGCTGCCGCCGTCGCTGCATAAATGCCCAGCAACTTGAAGACCAGGAAAAACAGAATGACGGGAAACAGATCGAATAGAAATTTCATCTCGGGCTTTTATGAGGTTTAAATGCGGCAGGAAGTTCCGGTCGGCCCGCTATTTTGCTATGATTTGTCCTGCCTAACAAGAAAACTTCTTCATCCTGCCTTCGATAGATCCAATGCTTCCCCAGATAGACCTGCATAGCCACTCCACGGTGTCCGACGGCACGCTGCCCCCATCCGGGCTGGTCGAGCACGCGGCTGCGCGCGGCGTTCGCATGCTGGCTCTGACCGATCACGATGACATGGGCGGGCTGGAAGAGGCTGCCGCATCGGCATCTGCGCTCGGCATGCAGTTCATCAACGGGGTCGAGATTTCGGTGAGCTGGAACAAGCGCACCATTCATGTGCTGGGCCTGAAAGTGTCCGTCTCCCATGCCCCGCTGATTGCCGGCCTGGCCGAAATTCGTGCCGGCCGTCATGTGCGGGCGCAGGGCATGGCGGCCGGCCTGGAGCGGATCGGCATTGCCGGCAGTCTCGATGGCGCCTACCGGCACGCCAAGCGCGGGATCATCAGCCGCTCGCATTTCGCCCGTTTTCTGGTGGAAGCGGGGCACGCCAAGGATTTTCCGTCGGTGTTCAAGAAGTTTCTGGTCAAGGGCAAGCCCGGTTATTTCGAACATCGCTGGGCTTCGCTGGAGGATGCACTGGGCTGGATCATCGGTAGCGGCGGCGTCCCCGTGCTGGCGCATCCGGGTCGTTACGATCTGGGGCGGACCAATATGCTGACCTTGCTGCACGAATTCCGCGAACTGGGCGGTCGGGGGATGGAAGTCGTGACCGGCAGTCATACCCCCGAAATGGTGCCGCATTTTGCGCGCCTTGCGCATCAGTTCGAGCTGTTGTCCTCGTGCGGCTCCGATTATCACGGCCCGGGCCAGTCCTATCTCGACATGGGGCGTCTGCCCGAACTGCCGCAGGGCTGCGTGCCGGTCTGGCACGACTGGCCGGAAGCCGGGGCGATCAATTGATGGAAGCAAGCTTGCAGCGCGGCGGCCATGGCGCCCTTTTTCAGGGTTTTCCCATTCGGCAGCACCTGCGCGCTTTGGTTTAGGGTTTCAATGTCCCAGTACTTTTCCATCCATCCGCAGAGCCCGCAACATCGCCTGATCAGTCAGGCAGCAGAAATCATCCGTGACGGCGGGGTGGTGGCTTATCCGACCGATTCCAGCTATGCGCTCGGCTGCCATCTCGGCGACAAGGCGGCCCAGGAGAGGATACGCGCCATCCGTGGGGTGGACGAAAGTCATCATTTCACGCTGGTGTGCCGTGACCTGGCCGAGATTGCGATCTATGCAAAAGTGGACAACAGACAGTTCCGCCTGCTCAAGGCCAACACGCCGGGCAGCTACACCTTCATTTTGCAGGCCAGCCGTGAAGTGCCGCGTCGGCTGCAGCATCCCAAGCGTTCCACCATCGGTCTGCGCGTGCCGGATCATGCGGTGACGCTGGCCTTGCTGGAGGAATTGAACGAGCCTCTGCTCAGCGTGACTCTGCTGATGCCGGGAGACGAGGAACCGCTGAACGCGGCATGGGAAATCCGCGAGCGGCTGGAGCATCTGGTGGAGCTGGTGATCGATGCCGGCGCCTGCGAGATGCAGCCGACCACGGTGATTGATCTGACCGGCGAGTCGCCGGTGTTGACGCGGCTGGGACGAGGTGATCCCGTGCCTTTCGGACTGAATGGGGATGAATGATGCTGTTTGATCTGTTGCAGGTGTTGTCTGGGCTGGATGCGGTACAGCGCGTCAGCATCTATGTGCTGCCGGTGATCTTTGCCATTACCGTGCACGAGGCGGCGCACGGCTATGCGGCGCGCCATTTCGGCGACATGACGGCCGCCGCCGCAGGGCGCATCAGCCTCAACCCGATGCGACACATCGATCCCGTGGGCACGCTGCTCATTCCGGCCCTGACCCTTCTGGTCGGTGGCATCCTGTTCGGCTGGGCCAAGCCGGTGCCGGTCAATTTCGGCCGTCTGCGACATCCCAAGCGCGACATGCTGTGGGTAGCGGCGGCCGGTCCGGGCTCCAACCTGGCGATGGCGCTGCTGTGGGCGTTGGCGATCAAGGTGTCGGTACTGCTGCCGCCGTTCGCCGCAACACCGCTGGCCCTGATGGGGGCGGCCGGCATCATGATCAACACCGTGCTGATGGTGCTCAACCTGCTGCCACTGCCGCCGCTCGATGGCGGGCGTATCGCCGTCAGCCTGCTGCCCCAGCCCTGGGCGTTGAAATTTGCCAGGATAGAACCTTATGGTTTCATCATCCTGCTGGTGCTGATGTTTACGCATATACTGGGCGCAATTTTGTGGCCATTCATCATGGCGGTGTTCAATCTGATTTCTTGGTTATTTTTCTAGGGTTCTGACACATGGCGGTAGAGCGCGTTTTATCGGGCATGAGGCCCACTGGCAACCTGCATCTGGGGCATTACCACGGCGTCCTGAAGAACTGGACCAGGCTGCAGCACGAGCATGAGTGCCTGTTCTTCGTGGCCGACTGGCATGCCCTGACCACCCATTACGATACGCCGCAGGTGATCGAGGAAAGCGTCTGGGAAATGGTCATCGACTGGCTCGCCGCCGGCGTCGACCCGGCTAGCGCCACGGTGTTCATCCAGTCGCGGGTGCCGGAACATGCCGAATTGCACATGCTGCTGTCCATGATCACCCCGCTGGGCTGGCTGGAGCGCGTGCCGACCTACAAGGACCAGCAGGAAAAGCTCTCCAGCCGCGACCTTTCCACCTACGGCTTCCTTGGTTATCCCTTGCTGCAAAGCGCCGACATCCTGATCTATCGCGCCACGCAGGTGCCGGTGGGCGCAGACCAGGTGCCGCACATCGAATTCACGCGCGAAATTGCCCGCCGTTTCAACCATATCTACGGTCGTGAGCCGGGCTTCGAGGAAAAGGCCGGGGCCGCCATCAAGAAACTGGGCAACAAGAAGGGCACACTGTACGAAGAGCTGCGAACGCGCTACCAGGAAAATGGCGATGACGAAGCGCTGGAAGCAGCGCGCGCCCTGATCCACGAACAGCAGGGCCTGAGCCTGGGCGATCGCGAGCGGCTGCTGGGCTTCCTCGAAGGCGGCGGCAAGATGATTCTGGTCGAGCCGGAAGCGGTGCTGACCCCCGCTTCCAAAATGCCGGGACTGGATGGGCAGAAGATGTCCAAATCCTACAGCAACACCATTTCGCTGCGCGAAGAGCCGGATGCGATTTCGAAGAAAATCCGCACCATGCCCACCGATCCGGCGCGGGTTCGCCGCACCGATCCTGGCGACCCGGCCAGATGCCCGGTGTGGCAGCTGCATGAGGTCTATTCCGACCAGCAGAAGCGCGAATGGGTCGAGCAGGGGTGCAAGAGTGCCGCCATCGGTTGCATCGAATGCAAGCAGCCGGTGATCGATGCCGTTCTGGCCGAACTCAAGCCGATCCGGGAACGCGCTGCGCAGTACGCCGAGGATTCGACGCTGGTGAAGAACATTGTCGCCGACGGCTGCGACAAGGCGCGCAAGCAGGCTCGCGAGACCATGCGCGAGGTGCGCGAGGTGATGGGGCTGGGTTACAGCTGATGCTGCCGGCCGCCAGCGCCCGCATCCATGGAGAACCCATGGCCGAGATGCCACGGGATCTCTACATCCCGCCGGATGCGCTGGAAGTCTATCTGGAGGCTTTCGAAGGGCCGCTGGACCTGTTGCTCTACCTGATCCGCAAGCACAATCTGGACATCCTGGATATCCCCATGGCTGATCTCACGCGCCAGTACATGGATTACGTGGACAAGATGCGTGCGCGCAACCTGGAGCTGGCATCCGATTACCTCCTGATGTCGGCCATGCTGATCGAGATCAAGTCGCGTATGCTGCTGCCAAAGCCGGAGGATATCGAGCAGGAGCAGGACCCGCGCGCCGAACTGGTGCGGCGCCTGCTGGAATACGAAATCATGAAGCTGGCCGGCCAGCAACTCGATGCACTGCCGCAGGTGGGACGCGAGCTGTGGGTGGCGCAGGCCTGCTTCGAGCACATCGCGCCGCAGCGCCTGCCGGGCGTGGCCATGGACGACCTGATGGCGGCCTGGCAGGAGGTACTCAAGCGCGCCAGCTGCTACGTGCATCACAAGGTGAGCCGTGAGGAGCTGTCGGTGCGCGAGCACATGAGCATGATCCTGCGTCGCCTCGGTGGCGAGTCGCTGCTGGAATTCACCGCCCTGTTCGACGTCTCCGAGGGCTTGTCCAAGCTGGTGGTGTGTTTTCTTGCCATTCTTGAACTGGCGCGCGAAGGCCTGGTGCGGCTGACGCAGCAGGATGCCGGTTCTCCCATCTATGTGCAGGCCGGCGATGTCCGCTGATGTCCGGCAGCTGAAAAATGTGCTGGAAGCGGCGCTGCTGACCAGTCATGAACCGCTTGGGCTGGACGAGCTGGCGCGCCTGTTCGAGGAGCGCATGGAACGCGCCACCCTGAGAATGCTGCTCGATGAACTCAAGGCCGACTGGAATGGGCGCACGCTGGAATTGACCCAAGTGGCTAGCGGCTGGCGCTTCCAGGCGCGGATCGAATATGCGCCTTATCTCGCCCGGCTGAACCCGGAGCGGGTCCAGCGTTATTCGCGCGCGGTGCTGGAGACGCTCGCGATCATCGCCTACCGTCAGCCGGTCACGCGCGGCGACATCGAGGAAATGCGCGGCGTCGCGGTCAATCCCAACACCATCAGGACGCTGCAGGAACGTGGCTGGATCGACGTGGTCGGTCATCGCGAGGTGCCGGGTCGGCCGGCCTTGCTGGCCACCACCAGGACGTTCTTGGATGACCTGAATTTGCGTTCGCTGGCAGAACTGCCGCCACTGGAGCGTTTCCCCCAGCATGAAATGCCGCTGGAGTTCTAGCCGCAATTTAAACCACGGTCGAAGTCCGAGCTGCGGGTGCGAATTCATCCGCACCCGGTCAGGAATCTTCAATGATTTTAGCGTCGTAGGTGATTATCTGCGATCATGCGCGGATTATTGCAATTTATGGAGTTTCAGATGGCACGCCCGTTCAAACAAGATGACAGTCCGCGACCCGTGCGGACGGCCCTTCGCCGCGCCCTGCCGACGCAGCGCCTGCACAAGCTGCTGGCGCTGGCCGGGCTGGGTTCGCGCCGCGACATGGAAGAGCTCATCGCCAGCGGCCGGGTTACGGTCAATGGCCAGGTAGCCCAGGTCGGCGCCGGTGTCACGATTGACGACGTGGTCAAGCTGGACCGCCGCATCCTGCGCCTGCCGTTCGAGGCCGAGTTGCCGCGCGTGCTGCTGTATCACAAGCCCGAGGGCGAGATCGTCAGCCAGGACGACCCGGAAAAGCGCGCCACCGTGTTCGACAAGCTGCCAAAAGTGGTCGGCGGGCGCTGGGTGGCGGTGGGCCGGCTGGACATCAACACTTCCGGCCTGCTGATGTTCACCACTTCAGGCGAGCTGGCCAACCACTTCATGCACCCGCGCTACGAAGTCGAGCGGGTGTATGCGGTGCGCCTGATGGGCGAGCTGACCGAAGGTCAGATGCTGCAGTTGAAGGAGGGCGTGCAGCTGGAAGACGGCATGGCCCAGTTCGACAGCATCCAGGACAAGGGTGGAGAAGGCGCCAATCACTGGTACGAGGTCATGCTGCGCGAAGGCCGCAACCGCGAAGTGCGCCGTCTGTTCGAAGCGCTGGGCATGATGGTGAGCCGACTGATGCGGGTGCGTTTCGGCCCGGTCGACCTGCCTTCGCGCCTGAAGCGTGGCCAGATGCTGGAATTGCCGCCCAAGGAGGTCGCCGGACTGCTGGAATGGGCGGGGCTGGCGGTCGCGCGTTCGCCGCAGCGTTCGCAGAAGGAACAGGAAAACCTGGGCAAGACCTTCACGCCGAAGGAACGCAAGCCGGCAACGCGCAGCGTGCTGGCCGTGGCCAGCAAGAAAAAACCGCCGGCAAGAAACCCTGTGCCGGCCGGCCGGCGCCGCGTTCGCGGCGATGTCATGAGCCCGCCGGCCCAGCAGCGTCGCAGTGACCGCGACCGAGGCCGCAGCTAGGGATCCGTCATGGCCGCCTCGCGGCGGCGGGCTGGTTATTCTACAAATTGCGCCACACCATCCCGGAACGACCAGTCGATGTCGTGGTTTTCGGTGATGGTGATCAGCACGTTGGCAGGGGGGATCCCCGGATTCCTGGCCAGGTTTTCCACCGCCTTGCGGTAGAACGCCTGTTTCGACTTGTTGGATCTGCCGGCCCGCATCACCAGGTGCATCATCACGCAATCGCCGGTCCGGGTTTGAAGTTGCAGGCATTCCTGATCCAGCTGATGAATGACCTGATAACGGTCATCCTCGGGAAAGCCCATGGTTTCGATCACGGCGGCATTGATGCCGTCCGCAACCGCCTTGATGTAGGCCGGGGATTTGTCTTTCAGGATGGATATGGTCACGAACGGCATGCTGTTCTCCTTGTGAAATTGACTGTTCAGGGGCCGGAATCAGCCGGCAGCGTTCCACACATGGGAGCGGGCCAGCCACCTGCCATCCCCGCCTTTTTCGAACACGCTCATGGTGATGCCGCCGAATGACGGCGTTTCGCCGTCTGTTGCCGCACCGCGCGCATTCCAGCGCGCAACCTGGTACAGCAGGTGGTCATCCCCGCCTGCATCGAGGATTTCGATCGTGTGGTCATGCACGCCATGATCGACGAAGCCCTTGAACAGCTTTTCGATTTCGCCGCGGCCGACCAGGGTCTGGCCATTGCCGGGGGAGAGGCTCGCATTTTCTGCATACAGGCCTGCCAGCGCATGTGCGTTGCCGCTGTTCAAGGCCTGGTTCCAGGCTGTATTCAGGGCTTCCAGGGTGGTGTTGATCTGTGATTTCATTTGATTTCCTTCGTTCATGGGTAGGCTGTTTGTATGTTCAGGAATCGTCAGGCAAGGGCCTGGATGTTGGCTGTCAGCAATTTCAGCTGACCGACCAGGTCGTCACGTTGCTGCTGGGTTAACACGCTCATCAGCTGCCTGACCTTGCGGTAGTAGTCCGGCATGACTTCATCCAGTTTGGCCAGGCCGGCCGGCGTCAGTTTGATGGTGAGCTTGCGGCGATCGCCGGCATCCGCCTGGCGCTCTACCCAGCCGTCGCGCACCAGGCCGTCGATCAGGCCGGTCATGGTGGCCCGCGACACGCCGGCTTTTTCGGCGAGGTCGGAAGGGCTTGATGTCAGGTCGTCCTCGCGCATCAGCAGGATCAGCACCCACCATCGGCCCTGCAGCAGTCCGTGTCTGCCGAGCAGGGCATCGAGGGCATCCGACAGATCCGATCCGGCACGCAGAATGTTGAGGAAAGGCATCACCGACGCAATTTCCGCATCCGGGTACCTGGAGACGAATTTTTCCAGGATCCTGGCGTCGGGAATGTTTTTCAGCTGCAACATGATAAGGCCCATTATAGTTAGCTGGCTAATAAAGTCAACGGCGCAGTTGCCGGCGACACCCGCCAGTCCAACTGACAATTGCCAGGGGGTTACACAGATGCGCCGCCGAACTAAATGAAAATGCAGTGTCCAACCCGGAATTGCTGCACACTACGCGTCTGGCAATCGCTGACGATCCAAAGCATCCCAATCCTTCCCCGTTCAACCGTTTCAGGAGTCATGTCATGCCCGTATTTTCCGATCTGCCATGGTGGGCTTATGTGCTTTCTACCCTGGCGTTTACCCATGTCACCATCATCGCGGTGACCATCTTCCTGCACCGGCACCAGTCGCACCGGGCGCTGACCCTGCATCCCGTCAGCAGCCATTTCTTTCGTTTCTGGTTGTGGCTGACCACCAGCATCGTCACGCGTGAGTGGGTGGCAATTCACCGCAAACATCACGCCAAATGCGAAACTGCGGAAGATCCCCATAGTCCGCAGGTACACGGCGTTCTCGAAATATTGTTCAAAGGCGCGGAATATTACCGCGCCGAGGCCAGCCGGGCCGAGACGCTGGAATTCTATGGCCGCGGAACCCCGGACGACTGGATTGAACGAAACCTTTATTCCAGGTATTCCAACCTCGGCATCGGCCTGATGCTGGCCATCGATGTGATCGCCTTCGGTCCGATCGGCATCACGATCTGGGCGGTGCAGATGATCTGGATTCCGCTGTTTGCCGCCGGGGTCATCAACGGCATCGGACATTTCATGGGTTACCGCAGCTTTGCCACCGAAGACGCCTCGCGAAACATCCTGCCCTGGGGCCTGCTGATCGGTGGCGAGGAGCTGCATAACAACCACCATGCATTCAGCGCTTCTGCCAGGCTTTCGAATCGCTGGTGGGAGCTCGACATCGGCTGGATGTATATCCGGCTGCTGGCGGCGGTGAAGTTGGCGACTGTGCGCAGAGTTGCGCCAAGGATGCGTATTACCGCAGCCAAGGATCGCTGCGACCTGACGACTCTTCAGGCCGTTCTCAGCCATCGCTACGAGGTGCGTGCAAGGTTTGCCAGATCGCTGCTGCACACCGTGCTGGAGGAGATCTGCAGCCTGAGCCGCAACCAGTCGATTCCGGAACTGAAGAAAATCTGGGCGCGAAGCACGATCAAGCGCTGGCTGCAGAAGGGCCGCGACACGCTGGCCGAGCAGGAGGTTGCCGCATTAGGCCTGGCCATCAATTTCAGCCGGAAATTGCAGATCATAGAAAGCATGCGTCAGGAGCTGGCGAGCTTTGGCGCACGTTCTTCCGTATCCAGGGATCAACTGCTGCAACAGCTGGAAGACTGGTGCCGGCGTGCGGAAGAGAGCGGCATACTGGCGTTGCAGCAGTTTTCCCGCCAGCTTCGCTGTTATGGCTGAAATCGACCGCATCGTCCCTTATCCGGGGCCGGATGGCCCGAAACATCAGGCTGCGGTCATAATCCATGCAACAATTCGGCTCTGAACCATTATCATGTCGATGTAGCGCCGATGCTCTCCCGTGCAGGGGGCAGGAATGACATGTGGCCGCGCCGCAAAAATTGTCCATTGGCATGAAATTTATGCACAATCTTGGTCTATCTATTAAAAAGTCAGGGAAACTATGGAAGTTCTTCAACTCGACACCCTCAGCGGCTGGAGCTGGATCAGAAACGGGTTTGAATTGTTCAGGAAAAGCCCGATGGTATGGTCGGCGCTGCTGTTCACCTACCTGCTGATTTCGTTTTCCCTGTACCTGTTTCTGCCGCTGATCGGCCTGATCCTGTTCTACCTGGTCGACCCGCTTTTTGTCGCCGGCTTCATGCTGGGATGCAAGGCCCTGGAATCCGGACAGAAGCTGGAAATCGCCCACCTGTTTTCGGCTTTCAAACACAATGCTTCCCGGCTGGTCACCCTGGGCGGGATCAACCTGGTCGGGCGGATCATCATTTTCGGAGCCATCAGCCTGTTTTTCGTCAATTCAGGCTACGACATCTACCTCGACAAGATTGAGCAGGGCAATTTCATGTGGCTGTTTTCGTCCGGGATGGAATTGAAGATACTGGTCTGGCTGTTTGCGCTGGCGGCAGTGATGCTGCCCCTGTACATGGCTTACTGGTTCTCGCCGGCTCTGGTCGAATTCGATGAAATCGAACCCTTCGATGCGATACGTCTCAGCTTCAAGGGCTGCGTGAGAAACGCAAAGGCCTTCCTGTTCTACACCCTGACATTTTTTCTGGTCATGATCGCCTTCTTCCTGGCCGTGTCCATCATTGGTGCGGCGCTGGGCCTGATGACCATGCTGCTTGGCAACGGGGTCATCATGAAAATCGTCATTGGCTATATCGGCCTGACCCTGGCCCTGCTTTGCTGGGTTGGCGTTCAGGTGCTGATCGCAACTTCCCAGTACATGAGCTACAGGGCGATATTCCGTACGCCGGAGGAGTCGGACGGCCTGATGGCGCTCTGACAAACTGGCATCGGGCCAGCATCACGAAAACATCTGTTCGCCGGATCGAATGCAAGCCGCCTAAGCCAACAGCTGCTCGCGGCCGAGCAGGAACACGAACTGGTCGCCGGCACTGACTTCCAGCCAGGTGAAAGGCAGCTCCGGGTAGGCCGCTTCCAGCTTGTCACGGTTGTGGCCGATTTCGACCACCAGCAGACCGCCCGGATGCAGATGTTCGGCGGCGTCGCGCAACAGCGTGTGGGTGTGATCCAGCCCGTCTGCGCCGCTGGCCAGCGCAAGGCCCGGCTCCTGGCGGTACTCCTGGGGCAGGGCTTCCATGGAGGGCGCATCGACGTAGGGCGGGTTGCTGATGATGAGGTCGTAGCGCTTGCCCTGGCATCCCGACAGCATGTCTGACCGGATCGGATGCACGTGGTCGATCAGGCCGTAGTCGTCGATGTTCCTGCCCGCCACGGCCAGGGCTTCGTCCGAAATGTCGATGGCATCCACGTCGGCGTTGGGGAAGGCATGCGCCGCCAGGATCGCCAGGCAGCCGCTGCCGGTGCAGATGTCGGCCACGGCCACGACTTCTTCCGGATCTTCGATCCATGGCGCCAGCTGTTCGCGCAGCAGCTCGGCGATGAACGAGCGCGGCACGATCACGCGTTCATCGACGTAGAACCTGAAATCGCCCAGCCAAGCCTCCCTGACCAGGTAGGCGGTCGGAATGCGCTCGGTGATGCGGCGTTCGATCAGGTGGGCGAGGTGTTTGCGTTCCGTGGTGGTCAGCCTGGCGTCGAGGAAGTTGTTCAGCGTATCCCTCGGCAGGTGCAGCGCTGCCAGGATCAGCCATACCGCTTCGTCGAAGCTGTTCTGCGTGCCGTGGCCGAAGACGATGCCGGATTGCTCGAAGCGGCTGACCGCGAAGCGCAGCCAGTCGCGCAGGGTGTGGAGTTCTTGGGTCATGTGCTGTCCTGAAAAAAATCGCTGGTCGTTGGTCGTTGGTCGTTGGTCGCTAGTTGTCGACAACTAGCAGCTAGCGACTACTGGCTAGCGACTAGCCAATAATTTTTCCAGCGTGAGACGGTAAGTGTCCTTGAGCGGGTCGATGTCGGCCACGGCCACGCATTCGTTGATCTTGTGGATGGTGGCGTTGAGCGGGCCGAATTCGATCAGCTGCGGGCAGATGTCGGCGATGAAGCGGCCGTCCGAGGTGCCGCCGGAGGTCGAAAGTTCCGGCGTCACGCCATAGGCCTGGTGGATGGCTTCGGAAATGGCGTCTGACAGGTCGCCCCTCGGCGTCAGGTAGGGCTTGCCGGACAGTTCCCACTCCAGGTCGTATTCCAGTTCATGCCGGTCAAGGATGGCGTGCACGCCATCCTTGAGGCTCTGCTCGGTGCTGGCGGTGGAAAAGCGGAAGTTGAACAGGATTTCCGCATGGCCTGGCACCACGTTGGTGGCTCCGGTGCCGCTCGTGAAGTTGGAAATCTGCCAGGAGGTTGGCGGGAAGTATGCGTTGCCCTGATCCCACTCGGTGGTGGCGAGATCGGCCACGGCGGGTGCGACCAGGTGGATGGGATTCCTGACCAGGTGCGGGTAGGCGATGTGACCCTGGAGGCCCTTGACGATCAGTTTCCCCGACAGCGAGCCGCGGCGGCCGTTCTTGATCATGTCGCCGACCACCTTGTTGGAGGTCGGTTCGCCGACGATGCAGTAGTCGATCAGCTCGCCGCGCTGCTTCAGCACCTCGACCACCCTGACCGTGCCGTCCACGGCCACGCCTTCTTCGTCCGAGGTGATCAGCAGACCGATGGAGCCGGGGTGCTCGGGGTGCCGGGCCAGAAATTCTTCCACCGCGACCACGAAAGCGGCGATGGAAGTCTTCATGTCCGCCGCGCCGCGTCCGTACAGCATGCCGTCGCGGATGCAGGGCTCGAACGGGGGGCTGGTCCACTGCTCGACCGGGCCGGTCGGCACCACGTCGGTGTGGCCGGCAAACACCAGCAGCGGTTTTTCCGTGCCGCGCCGCGCCCAGAAGTTGTCCACGCTGCCGAAACGCATGCGTTCGACGGCAAAGCCGAGCCGCTCCAGTCGCGCGATCAGCAGATCCTGGCAGCCGGCGTCTTCCGGAGTCAGGGAGGTTCTGGATATCAGTGCCCGGGCGAGTTCGAGGGTGGCGCTCACGGGATCAGGCTTTCGTAATCGGCCTCGTTGAAGCCTGTTGCCAGCACCCGGCCGTCCTGCTCCAGAACCGGCCGCCTGATGACATTGGGTTTTTCTAGCATCAGGGCTCGCGCAGAAGCATCGTCCACAATTCCGGCCTTGACGGCATCCGGCAACTGGCCCCAGGTCGGACCGGTTTTCTTCAGCAGCTTCTGCCAGCCGACCTGTTGCAGCCAGTTGCCGAGCATGGCTTCGGTCACGCCGTCTTTCTTGAAGTCATGAAAATCGTAGGCGACGCCATGGGCTGCAAGAAAGGTGCGCGCCTGTCTGACCGTGCCGCAGTTGGGGATGCCGTAAAGCTTCATTAGATTCCGCGCAGCAACTCGTTGATGCCGACCTTGCCCAGGGTCTTGGCGTCGACCTTCTTGACGATCACGGCGCAGTACAGGCTGTAGCTGCCGTCCTTGGAGGGCAGGTTGCCGCTCACCACGACGGAGCCGGCCGGCACCCGGCCATAGAATACTTCACCGGTTTCGCGGTCGTAGATCTTGGTGGACTGGCCGATGTACACGCCCATGGAAATCACGCAATTGTCTTCCACGACCACGCCTTCGACCACTTCGGAGCGGGCGCCGATGAAGCAGTTGTCGCCGATGATGGTGGGGCCGGCCTGCACCGGTTCCAGCACGCCGCCGATGCCGACGCCGCCGGAGAGGTGCACGTTCTTGCCGATCTGGGCGCAGGAACCGACGGTGGCCCAGGTGTCGACCATGGTGCCTTCGTCGACGAAGGCGCCGATGTTGACGTAGGAGGGCATCAGTACCACGTTCCTGCCGATGAAGGAGCCGCGGCGCACGATGGCATTCGGTACCACGCGGAAGCCGCCGGCCTTGAAGTCGTCCTCGGTGTAGTTGGCGAACTTGGGCGGCACCTTGTCGAAATACTTGGTACAGCCGCCATCGAGCAGGACGTTCTCTTCCAGGCGGAAAGACAGCAGCACGGCCTTCTTGATCCACTGATGGGTGACCCACTGGCCATCGATTTTCTCAGCCACGCGCAGGCGGCCGGCGTCCAGTTCTTCCAGCACGCCGAACACGGCATCCTTGATCTTTCTTTCGGCATTGGCGGGATTGATGTCGGCGCGGCGGTCGAAGGCATCTTCGATAATGGGTTGCAAGTCTTGCATGTCAGGTACCTGGCGATGAGTCAAAAACGTGATTTTACAAGGTTCAGCGCAGTTCGTCAGTCTTTGAACCGGCGGATTTCCTTCAGGTCACGGCGGAAGCCTTCGGCATCGCCGTATTCCATGAAATTCCTGTAGCGTGCGTGCGTCGTCAGGACGCGGTGTGCATGCTTGATCGGGCACCAGTACTGCTCGGTGCGTCCGATGATTTCGGTCAGGTAGGCGAGCAGGCCGTTGCCATAGGAGCAGTAGGCGCAGTTGATCATTTCCAGCAGGTTGAGGTAGGCCAGATGATGGCGGTCGAACACCAGGTAATCGCTGCGCCTGACCTTGGGAATTTCCAGCAGCGGGAAGCATACGGCATGATACAGACTGGCCAACAGGTCGAGCAGCAGCAACGCGGGCAGCAGCACAAAGATGAACGGCGCCGCCAGCACGTGGCGCGGACGGGGAAAGAAGGCGTAACGGAACAGGTTGATCTTGTGCTGGCGTTGCTGCAACAGGGCGTCACGCTCGAAACGGACTTTCTTTTTGTCCAGGCGGTAGTGGATTTTCTCTCGCGCCTGATCGAGCTCGGCTTCCAGTTCCAGTTCCAGCGACTTCATGCGCCCGACGATTTCGTTTATTTTTTCGTTCATGAGGCACCTGATAATTGAGAAAGGGCGCCGGGGCACCGATGTGATGCCTTCATTCTGACATCAATCAGCCATGTTTGGTTTTTGCTTCAAGATACAGCGGCATGACGGTCGGGATCAGCCGCTCCAGGTCGCTGATGCGGGCGTCATCCGACGGGTGGGTGCTCAGGAACTCGGGCGGCTTTCCTCCGGCGTCGGCACTCATCTTGCGCCACAGGCTGATGGCTGCGTGGGGATCGTAGCCGGCACGGGCGGCCAGTTCCAGCCCCATGCGGTCGGCTTCGCGCTCCTGTTCGCGGCTGTGCGGCAGGGTCAGTGCCACCGCCGTCACCGCTGAACCGACCTGCATTGTGGTGGCAGCGTTGTCCTTGTTGTTCGAGCTTATGCCGATGATAGCCGCGAGTCCCAGCAGCCCGATCTGCTGGGCGTAGGCTTCCGACATGCGTTCGCGTCCGTGCTCGCGCAGGGCGTGGGAGATTTCGTGACCCATGACGGCGGCCAGTTCGTCATCCGTGGCGTTGAGCTTTTCGATCAGCCCGGAGTAGACCATGATCTTGCCGCCGGGCATGCAGTAGGCATTGATCTCCTTGTTTTCCTGCACGTTGACTTCCCATTTCCAGTTGGCGGCATCCGGCCGGAATACCGTGGTCTGGGCGATCAGGCGCTTGGCGATGCGACGCACCCGTTCGGTCTCGGGCAGGTTGATGTTGAGCGTTTTCTTGCTATCCGCTTCCTTGAGGGTTTGCATGTAGCTTTGCGCTGCCATGCCGTCCACCTGCTTTGTCGACAGCATCATGAACTGTTTGCGCTGCACCCCGACCGCGCCGGACTGGGTGGTCTGCGTGGTGGCGCAGTCTGCGAGCAATGACGTGGCCGCAAGTGCCAGGAGAATATTTTTCATGACATGACTCCTCGTTGATCGCCTGGTTTGATGATTACCTGGGACGGGAACGACGATTGAGGCCTGAAGTGCCGAGCTGGTTGATCATAGCGTGACCTGAGCGCCCAGTTCGACCACCCGGTTGGGCGGGAGCTTGAAGTAGTTGGTCACGGTGTCCGCGTTGCGGAACATGGTGATGAACAGTTTTTCGCGCCAGAAGGCCATTTCGGAGTTCAGTTTCGGAATCAGGGTTTCCTTGCCGATAAAGAACGAGGTGTCCATCATGTCCATGTCGAGGCCATGTTTGCGACAGTTTTCCAGTTCACGCGGCAAGTCGGGTTCATCCTTGAAGCCGTAGCTGACTTCTACCCGGTAGAAGCCGTGCGGCAGGTGCTGGATGGTGAGGCGCTCGTGCTCGGGAACGTGGGGAATGCTTTCGATCTTGACCTTGGCCAGCACGACCTGCTCATGCAGCACCTTGTTGTGCTTGAGGTTGTGCAGCAGGGCGGGAGGCACGCTGGCAGTGTTGGGGGTCATGAAGACGGCAGTTCCCTGCACGCGCACCACCGAGTCCCCGCCGATGGCCCCAATGAAGGGCTCCAGTGTCATGGCGTCGTCGTCAAGACGCCTGTAGAGCAGGGCGCGCCCGCTCTTCCAGGTCGTCATCAGGGTGAAGATCACCACGCCGATCAGCAGCGGGAACCAGCCGCCGGCAGGGATCTTGAGCATGTTGGCGCTGAAGAAGGCCAGGTCGATGGTGAGAAACAGGCTCGTCAGCGCCAGGGTGCGCGTCCAGCTCCAACCCCACACGCTGTGGAACACCAGCGTGGCCAGCAGGGTGGTGATGACCATGTCGCCGGTGACGGCGATGCCGTAGGCGGCCGCCAGGTTGGAGGAAGTGCGGAACCCCAGCACCAGCGCCATCACCATGATCATCAGCCACCAGTTGACGCGGGGCAGGTAGATCTGTCCTTCTTCGCTTTCCGAGGTGTGCTGCACCAGCATGCGCGGGATATAACCCAGCTGCAGTGCCTGGCGTGAGACCGAGAACGCGCCGGAAATGACCGCCTGGGACGCGATCACGGTCGAAATGGTGGCCAGCGCCACCAATGGATACAGCGCCCAATCGGGGGCGAGCAGGTAGAACGGATTCTTGACCGTGGCCGGGTCATGCATGATCAGGGCGCCCTGGCCGAAATAGTTCAGGATCAGGGCGGGCAGCACGAAGCCGAACCAGGCCAGCCGGATCGGTCGGCGGCCGAAGTGGCCCATGTCCGCGTAGAGGGCTTCGCCGCCGGTTACTGCCAGCACCACGGCACCAAGCGCGACGAAGCCGAGCCAGTGGTTGCCGGTGAAAAAATGCAGGGCGTAGACAGGGTTGACTGCGTGCAGCACTGCTGGATGTTGGAGGATGTTGACAATGCCCAGCAGTGCCAGCGAGCTGAACCACAGCAGCATGACCGGACCGAACAGCTTGCCCACGGCGGCCGTGCCCTGGCGCTGCATCCAGAACAGGCCAAACAGCACGGTCAGGGTGATCGGGATGATCATGTCGTGCAGGTGCGGGCTGGCGATTTCAAGGCCTTCCACTGCGGAGAGGACTGAAATGGCCGGCGTGACCATGCCGTCGGCAAAAAACATGCAGGCCCCGATGATGCCCGCGTACATGATGAATTTCTGCCTGCCCGGGCTGCTGCCGGCCTGCTGGCCGGCAAGGGCGATCAGCGCCATGATGCCGCCTTCGCCCCGGTTGTCGGCCCGCATCACGAAAGCGACGTATTTGACCGTCACCACCAGGATCAGCGCCCAGAGGATGAGGGACAGCACGCCCATGACGTTTTCCGGCGTTACCGGGATCGGATGATGGCTGGCGAAGACTTCATGCAGGGTATAGAGC
>MLJW01000367.1_pt1 | contig 23006 bp, 26 predicted proteins | sample 888231 | NCBI WGS metagenome assembly MLJW01 (sample SAMN05788063, study PRJNA343431) | mine drainage metagenome | isolation source: sample collected from the inflow into an acid mine drainage treatment plant... | place: Germany: Lusatia, lignite mining district
GCTCAAGCTCCAGGTCGGCGGCGCTGATGCGTCCGTCCTGCCACCAGCGCAGCATTTCGTGGCGCGGCGGGAAGACGTCGATGCCGGCCAGCAGCGCCATGCGCGCGGCCACGCCGCGCACCGGCGACGCCGTGCGCTGCCCATGCGGATTGACCGCGATCGCCTGGTCCAGCGGCCAGGCCGGGGCGATGGCCGAGCAAGCGGCGGCGCAGGCCGCGTCGATGCGCCGGCGCAGTGCATCGGCATCCGCGCCGGCGGCGTCGCGATGGGCGTCAATCTGCTGGCACGGATCGATCGTCGCACACTCGTTGTGCATGAGAAACTCCTTGTTGACGGTGTGTCGGGTCAAGGCGATCCGGTGCCGTGCATCGCGGGCGTCGATGCCGGGTCCTGGCCGCCCCAGTGCGCGGGCCACAGCTTCAAGGCCACGCGGGTATAGATCTCGTCGACGTAGAAGCCGGCGTAACTCCAGCGTCGCCACGCTTCGAGGGCCTGCGCATGCCCTTGCAGCGCCGCCAGACCGAGGTACAGCAGGGTCATGCCGGCCAGCGCGATCGCGCCGCCGGACGACCAGGGCAGGTCGACGACGCCGAGCGACAGGCGGTGCAGGCCCTGCGCGGCAAGCCCCAGGCCCGCAACCCACGCCAGCCCGGCCAGCGCTTGCCAGCGCGGGGGCTGCTCCGCCGAGGCTGCGCGCGTCGACACCCACAGCAAGGGCGCCCAGGCCAGCGCCAGCATGCCGAGCCACCACCACGGCCAGTGCACCCAGTGCAGCGCGTGCTGCACCAGCAGCAGCACCGCCACGGCGATCCACGGCGCGGCCACGACGCTGGCCGCGGTGGGCGCCGCGGCGCCGCGCAGCGCGCGCAGCCGGGTGTCGCGCACCGCGCCCGATGCGCTCAGGAAGGCGTGCGCCTTGTACAGCGAGTGGCCGAGCAGGTGCAAGGCGGCGAGCTGATACAAACCGAGTCCGCACTCGAGCACCATGAAGCCCATCTGCGCGACGGTCGACCAGGCCAGGCGGACCTTGATGCTGACGCGCGTGAGGCTGACCATGCCGGCCAGCAGCGCGGTGGACAGGCCCATGGCCACGAGCAGCGCGCGCGCCGCTGGAGTGGCCTGCAGCAGTGGGGCGAAGCGGATCAGCACGTAGCCGCCCAGGTTCACCACGCCGGCGTGCAGCAGAGCCGATACCGGGGTCGGCGCTTCCATCACCTGCGTCAACCAGCCGTGCACCGGCAGCAGTGCCGTGCGCAGGCCGACCGCCAGCACCAGCAGCACCGCGCTGCCCTGCAGCGCCAGCGGGGCGGGGCCGTGAGCCAGGCTGGCGCTCAGCGCCGACAACGAGCCGCTGCCGACCTGGCGCCAGGCCAGTGCGGCGGCAACGAGCAGCAGCAGGTCGGCGAGCCGATCGGCGATGCGCTTCTTGTGCGCGGCGAGCAGCGCGAACGGGCGGTCGGGGTAGAAGCACAGCAGGCCGTGCAATGCGGCACCGACGCCGGACCAGGCGGCAATCAACACCAGCCAGTGGTCGGCCAGCAGCATCAGCTGCACGCAGGCCAGCACCGAGGCCAGCGCGGCGATGCGCGCGCGCTGCTTCGGCTCCCCGGCCAGGTAGCGCGATGCGTAGGCGCCGATGACCACGCCGAGAAACTGCACGAGCAAGGCGATCCAGGCCCCCAGCGGCTGCACGGCCAGGCCGGGCAGCAGCGGGGCAGGCGCCGCGCCACGGGCCAGCGCGCAGGCCAGCGAAAGCGCGGCGCCGGCCAGCGCGGCCGTCGACAGGCGCGCCAGGCTGCGCCACAGGCGCGGCGCCGACGCGTGCGGCGACGCCAGCGCCCGTGCCGCGGCGACGAGCATCAACAACGGTGGGCTCAGCGCGGCGCCGGCTGCCAGCGGCGGCCTGAGCGCTGCGGCTGTCGTGAACAGTGTGGGGTCGGAGGTCATGGGGAGCATGATGCAGTCCGGGTATATGTTCTGTAAAATACATTGGCAATAACAAAAAAATCCATAAAACAGAACAATGATCGTCGACCGTCTCAACTTCCATCACCTGCTGTACTTCTGGCGTGTTGCGTCGATCGGTCACCTGACGCGAGCGGCGCAGGAGCTGCACGTCGCCCAGTCGGCGCTGTCGACGCAGATCCGCCAACTCGAGGAGCGGCTTGGCGAGCCCCTGTTCGAACGCGAAGGGCGTCGCCTGCTGCTGACCGAAACCGGCCGCCTGGTGATGTCGTACGCCGAGGAGATCTTCGGCCTCGGACAGGAACTGCTGGGTCGGCTGGACGGGCGCGCCGACGGCGTGCTGCGGCTGCGCGTGGGCAGCGTCGCGACCTTGTCGCGCAACTACCAGGAGAACTGGATCCGGCCGCTGCTGGCCGACACCACGGTCGCCTTGACGCTGGAGTCGGGCATGCTCGATGAGCTGCTCGAGCGCTTGCTGCAGCACCGGCTCGACGTCGTGCTGTCGAACGAGCCGGTGACGGCGGAGGCTGAGCGTCCGTTCAGCTGCCGCTTCCTCGGCGCGCAGGCGATTTCACTGGTCGGGCCAGCGCAGGACTGGGAGCCGCGCAGCCTGCGCGTTCCCGACGACCTGCACGGCCGCGACCTCGCGGTGCCGGGGTTGCGCCATGCGCTGCGCGCACAGTTCGACGCGCTTTGCATCGCCGCCGGCGTCAAGCCGCGCTTTCGCGCCGAGGTCGACGACATGGCGATGCTGCGTCTGATCGCGCGCGACAGCGGCTGGTTGACGGTGCTGCCTGAAGTCGTCGTGCAGGATGAGCTGCGCACCGGAGTGCTGGTCGAGGTCGGCCGATCGGAGCAGCTGCAGGAGCACTTCTACGCCATCACCGCCGCGCGGCGGCAACGGCTCGAACGGCTGGAGCAACTGATCGAGCAGTCGTCGATCGCGCTGCGACCGCAGCGCCAAGGCGAAGCGGCGGAGCCGCCACCGCGCGGCAGGTAAGCGCATCGAGCTTGTGGCACGCGCCGCCGACGCTCAGCTCGGCCGGGTGCGGTCCTGCGCGCCGCGTTCGGCAAGCAGCAGCGCGTTGACGTCGTCGATCTTGTCGTGCAGCAGGTTGATGCGATGCGCGACGCCCTGGATCTCGTCGTGGGCGCGGCGGTTGACGTCGAAATCGAGCTCGCTGCGCAGGCGGTCCTTCTTGTCCTGGCGATTCTGGCTCATCATGATGATCGGCGCCTGGATCGCCGCCAGCATGGACAGGAACAGATTGAGCAGGATGAACGGGTAGGGATCCCACGCCTGCCTGCCCAGTTCGACGTTGATCGCCGCGTACACGCTGAGCACGACGCTGAAGAGGATGATGAAGGTCCACGATCCGCCGAACGACGCCACCAGGTCGGCCACGCGCTCGCCCAGCGTCTCGGACTCGTCGATCACGGTGTTCGGATTGCGCGTCGCGCGCAGGCGCACGAGCTCCTCGGTGGCGTGGAACTGGCGCGCCATCGTCGTCATCAGGTCGACGCCGGCGTCGGGGAGTTCGCGCAGCAGCACGGTCAGGTCGTGCATGTCGAACTCGATGCACTCGGTGGCTTCCAGCGCGGTCGCATCGGTCTGGTGAGCGGTCTGCGCGAGCATCGACGCGAGTCCGACCAGCTCGCCGTGGGCCGGGGTATCGAGGATGACGATCTGGTTGTCCTTGTCGATCGTCGTGACCTGGATCGAGCCCGAGACGACGATCAGCGCGCGCACGCTGGGGTCACCTCGTCGGTGCACGCGCTGGCGCGCCGCGAAGCGGCGTACCTCGACCTGGCCGGCGAGGACTTCGAGTTCCTTCGCGTCGAGCAGCGAAAAGAGTTGGACTTCCTTCAGGACTGCCGGGTCACAGCTCATCACAGCCTTCCCATCGTGAGGGGCAAAGCGGCAAATGTCGTTCCCGTGATGTTAATCATGCGCGAGGCCGTCGCGACGCGGTCGTGCGACGGCCTCGGGCACGGCGTGCGCTCTCGGGGTATTGGACCATGTTTCCATAAATGGTTTTTGGATTATTCGGGAAACGAATTGACGCAGCCGAGGCTCTGGTGAGAAGCTGTCGTCGAACGGTATCGGTATTCGTGCCGCCGGGCCATTTCCGCAAGCGGGCTAATCGACGCCCGCGATGCTCGTACGGTTGCGGCCGATATTCGACGCGAACGCGCGATCAAAATCGTGCCGAAAATCCGGCTCCAGCCTTTTGGCGCTTCGCGCGAAATTCAATTCACCCGATGGAGATCACCATGCGACGTTTGCATTTTCTGGTTCCCGACGTGCCGACGGCCAAACTCGTTGTTGACCGGTTGCGGCTCGCCCGCATTCCCGACACGGCGATTCACATCATCGCACGCGAGGGCACGCCTCTGGAGGACCTGCCCGAAGCCGGGGTGACGCAGCGCACGGATCTGGTGCCGGCCCTCGAGCGCGGCGCCGCGCTCGGTGGCGCCACCGGCATTCTCGGCGGCCTGCTCGCCGTCGCCATACCGGGGGGAGCTGTGGTGGCCGCCGCCACGCTGCTGCCTGCGCTGGTGCTGGGCGGATCGGCCGCCGGGGCCTGGATCGGCGCGATGGTCGGCGTCAACACCAGGAGCGAGCAGGTCAAGGCCTACGAGACCGCGATCCAGTCGGGTCAGTTGCTGATGCTGGTCGACGTGCCGCCCGAGCGTGCCGCGGAAATCGAGGACCTCGTGCGCAGTGCGATACCGGCGATGCGCCCGGCGTGGATCGAGCCGCCGATTCCTCCTCTGCCCTGAGCAGCCCGCCGCAGCGCCGCAGCCCGGTACCGAAGTGCGCCGTCCGCGTCGCGGTTCAGGTGCGCAAGCGGGCGGCGCCCGGCGGCCGCAGCCGCCCGTGCGCGCTGACCAGCACGATGCCGCCGAGCACCAAGGCGCTGCCGGCCAGGAAGGTCGGCTGCGCCGGCTCGCCGAGCAGCCAGATGCCGAAAACGACGCCGAAGATCGGCGTCAGGAACGAGAACACGCTCAGGCGCGACGCCAGATAGTGGCGCAGCAGCCAGAACCACAGCAGGAAGCTGGCGAACGAGACGATCAAGGCCTGGAAGGCCAGGTGAGCCCAGGCCAGCGTGGTCGGCGTGAAGCGCCACTGTCCGCTCAGCCACGCCGCCGGCAGCAGCAGCACGAACGCCCCCAGCAACTGGTAGAGCAGCGTTTCGGCCGGCGGCGCGCTGGACAGCGCCGAGCAGCGTATGGTCACCGTGGTCGCGCCCCAGGTGGCGCCGGCCGCCAGCGCCAGCGCGTCGCCGAGCAGCAGATTTGGCGCTGCCGCGGTGGTCGGCTGGGCACGGCCGAGGAAGGCGACGACGATGCCGCCAAATGCGACCGCGATGCCCGTCCATTGCAGCGCTTGCAGCCGCTCGGCCGGCAGGCGTGCGTGCAACCCGACTGCGGCAAAGATCGGCGCGGTGTACAGGAACACGACGACGTGTGACGCGTAACTCAGCCGCAGCGCCTCGGCGACCAGCAGGTATTCGAAAGCGAACAGCGTGCCGACGACAGCGCCGGCGCGCCAGCGCCCGCTGGCCAGCGTCACGCGCTGGCCACGCGCGCGCATCAGCGCGGCCACGCACAGCGCCGCAATGCCCGAACGCAAGCCGATCATCAGCGCCGGTGCGACATCGACCTCGATCGCCTTCAGCGAAATCTGTTGCAGGCTCCAGACGACGCACAGCGCCACCATCGTGACGATGGCGCGGCCATCGAGCGGGAGTCGGGAGTCGGACATGGCGCAGCGCAGGAGTGAGCGAGGCGACATTCTGGCAGCAGTGCGCGCGGCTCGCTCGACGTGCCGCCTGGCGTCACAGCGGGCGCAGTGCGCGGTGCGCGGCGTCGACCACGGCCTGACCGAGCCCGTCGAGCAACGACGACGCCGCGCGCGCGTGCTGCCAGTACAGCGGCACGTCCAGCGGCGTGTCGGGAACCAGCTCGACCAGCGTGCCATCGCGCAGCAGATCGGCCACCAGCGACTGCGCATGCAGGCCCCAGCCCATGCCTGCTGCCGCGGCGGCGACGAAGGCCTGCGGCGACGGCAGCGCGTGGCGTGGCAGCTCGACGTGCCGCCGGCACAGCCTCCGCACCCAGCGTGCCTGCAGTTCGTCCTTGGCGTTGAACATCAGGCTAGGCGCTTGCGCCAGGCTCGCCGCGGTGACGCCGTCGGCGAAATGCCTGCGTACGAAATCCGGGCTCGCCGCGGCCAGGTAGCGCATGGCGCCGAGTGCCTGGCTGTCGCTGCCGGTGGGCGGGCGCGGCGCCGACGTGACCGCGGCGAGCACGGCGCCGCTGCGCAACCATTCGGCGGTATGCGTCTCGTCGTCGACGACCACGTCCATCAGCACCGGAGCGCGCGCGGAGAACGCGGCCAGCGCCGGCGCGAACCAGGTCGCGAGGCTGTCGGCGTTGACCGCCACCGGCAGCGCGACCCGTGCACCGGCGCCGGAGGCGAGCGTGGGCAGCGCGTCGTGCAACTCCTGCTCGAGCAGGCGTACGCGGTCGACGTGGCGGCACAGCCGGCGCCCGGTGGCGGTCGCGCGGCACGGCTGGCCGCGCACGACCAGCGCGCAGCCGGCGCGCTCCTCGAGCAGGCGGATGCGCTGGGATACCGCCGACGGCGTCACGTGCAGTGCGCGCGCGGCGCGCTCGAAGCTGCCTTCGCGGATCACGGCGGCCAGCGCGGCCAGCGCCGGGTAATCAAACATGGATTCAGTGTGGCTACATAATGGTTAGAAAAGATAGTTTGCCTTCACAACCAAGGGATGGCAAGCTGCACTGATGGAATCCATGAAATTCTCAATGCAGGCGTTGCCGGTGTTCGTGCAGGGCCTGACCCTGAGCCTCGGGCTGATCGTCGCGATCGGCGCGCAGAACGCGTTCGTGCTGCGCCAGGGGCTGCGGCGCGAGCACGTGCTCGGCGTCGTGCTGTTTTGCGTGCTGGCCGATGTCGTGATGATGGCCGCTGGCGTCGCCGGCATGGCCAGCGCACTGTCGGCCAGCGCATTCGTCGCACGCACGCTGGCCCTGGCCGGTGGCTTGTTCCTCGTCGTCTACGGCGCACGCACCTTGCTGCGCGCGCGTCGGGCGGCTTCGCTGCACGCCGCCGGAGGCGGCGCGGCAACACTGCGCGGCGCCTTGGCGCAGGCCGCGGCGTTCACGTTGCTGAACCCCCATTTCTACCTCGACACCGTGCTGCTGATCGGCAACGTCGGCGGCCAGCAGCCGACCGCGCTGCGCGCCTGGTTCGTCGCCGGCGCCGGCTCGGGCAGCGTGATCTGGTTCACCTCGCTGGGTTTCGGTGCGCGCTGGCTGGCGCCGTGGTTCGCCCGTCCGCGCGCCTGGCAGTGGCTGGACGCGCTGACCGGCACGACGATGTGCGCGCTGTCGCTGACTTTGCTGCCACGCGCGTTTCACGGCTTCTGACGTTTTTGCGTGCGAGGCGGGCCGCGGCACAGCGGCGTCAATCTTACGTTACACAAATATTCGAAATGTTGCGTATTCCGGATGGTGCCGCCACAATGGGGCTGGCGGCACGCCTCGGTTGGCGTGCCCGGCGACAGCGAGCAACATGGAACCGGTATTCGCGGCCACGACAACGGCCTTCATCGAGCGCCTCGACGCGGCGATCGGCGCGCACATGGACTGGACGCGCCACATTCTGCGCTGCGCGGTGCTGCGCACCCGTCCCGGCGACGACGTCATGCAGGCCGATGCGCATCGGCGCTGTGCCTTCGGGCGCTGGTTTGCCGACGAGCGCGCTGCGTTTGCGCTGCTCGACCCGCAGCGCAGCGCCGAGGTCGAGCGCGAGCACCGCGCGATGCACGACGCGATACGGCGCATCTGCGAGGCCGTCGACACCGTTCAAGGCGGCAGCGAATCCGATCTCGACGCTTTCGAGACCCACCAGCACGCGCTGCTGCGACTGTTGTCGGAGCTGAAGACCCAGGTGCTGACGACGGCCGCGCGACGCGATCCGCTGACCGGTCTGCCGATGCGCTACGGCATCGAGCAGGAATTCGACCTGTGCCGTCGCGACGCCCGTCGCCGCGGCGAAGGGCTGTACGCGGTGATGATCGACATCGATCATTTCAAACAGATCAACGATCGGCACGGCCATCCGACCGGCGACGCCGTGCTGCAGCGCTTTGCGGCCGTGCTGCGCGCCGCGACCCGCGACGACGAGCCGCTGTATCGATTCGGCGGCGAGGAGTTCCTGCTGCTGCTGCGCGCGCCCGACGTCGACGCCGCGCGTGCGGCCTTGAGCCGTGTGCTCGATGCGGTGCGCAGCGCACGTTTCGAGCACGGTGCGGCGAGCTTGTCGATCACCGCGACGATCGGCGCCGCGGAGGTCACCGACGGCGCCGACATGGCCAGTTCGGTCGAGGCCGCCGACGCGGCGCTGTACCAGGGCAAACGCGAGGGCCGCGATCGCGTACGCCTGGTGCTTCGTTGAGCGGGGGCTGCGTTATCCTGCGTGAATGCGGTAAGGCGTCGTGCGAGCGCCGGAGCCGCGGTCAGGAGGACGACGATGCACCCGCCCGAGAAGTTTCTCATTGCGATGATTGTGATCGGCTACGCTGCAGCCGAGCTCATGTTGTTGCAGCATGGCGCCGGCGCCGGCGAAATGGCCGGAGTGCTGCTGGTCGGCGCGGCGCTGGTGAGCTACGTCTTCCTGCGCGCGAAGCGCGCCGCGCGAGCTGCTGCGCAGCGCGACAGTGCTTGCTCCAGCTGCGCGTCGAGCTCGTGCGCGTCGTGCGCGTCGGCCCCGGCCGCCGCGCGCGGCGAGACGCGCTGATCCGCCGCCGGTCGCGGAGTTGCGCGATGTACCTGCCCGAACATTTCGCCGAAACCGACGTCGAGGCGCTGCAGCGCCTGATCACCAGCCATCCGCTGGGGATGCTGGTCACGCACGGCAGTGACGGCCTCGACGCCGATCACCTGCCTTTCGAGTTCGACCCGGCGGCCGGTGCGCACGGTGTGCTGTCGGCGCACGTTGCGCGCGCCAACCCGCTGTGGCAGCGCTGCCCGGACGGCACACCGGTGCTCGTCGTGTTCCGCGGCGCCGACGGCTACGTGTCGCCGAGCTGGTACCCGAGCAAGCACGAGACGCATCGGCAGGTGCCGACGTGGAATTACACCGTCGTGCACGCGCACGGCACGCTGACGGTGCGTGACGACGAGCGTTTCGTGCGCGGCGTCGTCGCGCGGCTGACGCGACGGCACGAAGCCGGCGAGGCGGTGCCGTGGAAAATGGGCGATTCGGCACCGGACTACATCGACTCGATGCTGCGCAACATCGTCGGCATCGAAGTGGCGGTGACGCGCCTGGTCGGCAAGGCCAAGCTGAGCCAGAACAAGGACGCGCGCGACCGCGTCGGCGCCGCCGACGCGCTGCAGGCACGCGGCCACGACGCGTTGGCGCAGGCGATGCGCTCGGCGCGCTGAAGGCGATGCAGACGATCGCGATCGTCGGGCTGGGTCGCGTCGGCTCACGCTTTCTCGACGCGATGCGCGAACGTGCGTCGCGCGGCGTCGTGGTCGTTGCGGTCGCCGAGCCGCAGCGCACTCCGGGGCGCCAAGCGGCCGAGGCGGCGGGCATCCCGTTGCTCGATCTGCCCGAGTTGATCGCGCACTGCGCCGGCATCGACATCGTGTTCGACCTCAGCGGCCAGTTCGCGGTGCGCCAGCGCTTGCGCCAGGGCCTGGCGCGCGCCGGCAACTCACGCACCGTGGTCGCACCCGAGAGCGTCGCGCGACTGATCTGGGCCATGCTCGACGCCGGTACGCTGCCCGACGTGCACACCGACCTCGGCTACTGACCCGGCGCGTCAGCCGGCCGAGAAGCCCAGGAACAGCGCGCCCCAGTGGCGCTGGCGCACGTACACCGGGTGCGACAGCACGCTCATGACTTCGCCGTTGTCGCGCGCGTAGACCTGCAGCATCACGCCCTCGGCCTGGCGCGCCGCGGCGACGACGACCGGATCGTCGAAACGGCGCTGCGAGCGGTTGTGCACGCGGTCGTGGTCGGGGTTGCCGGTCAGCGGTCGGTCGGTGACGCTGTTGCTGACCGCCGCGTAGGCGTTGCGGTCTATCGCCACGGCGGCCTTGTAGCGCGGCGACGACGCCAGATAGGCGTCCTCGAAGGCCTGCACATGCTGGCGGAACCACGCCATGTAGCGCGTCGTGCAGCGCAGTGGGTCGGTGCCGGGAATCGGCACGTAGTGGTCGTCGAACAGAGCCGCTTCGTCGAGTTCGCCGTCGCTCAGAGCCTGCTCGAGCAGCGCGGCGAAGGCGGCGGCGCGTTCGCCGATGTCCTGCACCATGCGACTCGAGGACGAATCGGTCAGGTATTCGGTCGACGACTCGAACAGCTGCTGGCTCTTGCCCAGCGCCGCGTCAAGGTCGCGCGCGAACTGCTGCGCTTCGTCGACATGTTCGTCGCCGAACGTTCGCACCTGCATCGCCATGCGATCGAAGTGCCCCTGCAGCCCGCGCAGCTTGCCACCCTGCTCGGCGAAGGTCGACGACGTCGACGCGGTCTGCGCGGCGATGCGCGCGACGCCGGCGGCGATCGCGTTGAAGTCGCCGGCCAGTCCGTGCATGCGGCCCTGGCTGGAGCGCATGTCCTCGGCGAACTGCTGCGCGGCGTCGGCGCTGCGCCGTACCGTGCGCTGGATGGTGTCGACTTCGCCGCCGATGTCGCGGACGGTGCCTTCGGTGGCGCGCGCCAGGTTGCGGATCTCGTCGGCGACGACGGCGAAGCCGCGGCCGGCGTCGCCGGCGCGCGCGGCCTCGATCGCCGCGTTCAGCGCGAGCAGGTTGACGCGCTCGGCGATCGTGCGGATCTTGCCGACCTGGTGCACGACACCGTCGAACTGTCGACGCAGCGCTTCGAGTTCGTCGTGGTTGCGCGCGTTGCGCTCGACCAGCGCGGCGAACAACGCACGCATCGCCTCGCTTTGCGTCGCACCGCCCGACGCGAGGCCGTTGATTTGGCCGATCTCGCCGTCGAGTGCGCGCAATTGCGCCTCGGCGCTGCTCGACGCGTCGGCCAGTGCGTGCAGTTCGTCGCCAACCTCGCCCAGCGAGCGGGTCTGTTCGTGCGCATGGGCGGTGGTCTGCGTCAGCGTCTGGCGTGCATGCAGGCTCATGCGAGCCAGTGCCGACGCGACTTCGTTGGCATTGGCGCTGACGTGGTCGATGAAACCGCGGAAGCGGCCGAGCAGCGCGCGCCATGGTTGCGGCTGCGCGGCGATCGCGTGTTCGCGCAAGTCGACCGGCGCCGCGTCGGGCGCCGACGGAGTTGGATAGGGCATGGTTATCGGGGAGGAAACAGAATCGGCGTGCCGTTCAGCGCCGACGCACGAACAGGGTATGCAGGCTGCGGCCGCAGGCACCGGTGGCATCGAACACCGTCGTGTGCGCGCAGCCCACGCCGCCGGGGTCGATCACGCTGCGCGCGTCCATGCCGATCCAGTCGCCGGCGGGTTCGCGGTACAGGCTCAGCTGCAGGTCGATCGGCACGAAAGTCCATTCACGCAACGGCAACTCGGCGCTGACGCCGTTGGCCGAGTCGAGCATGATCAGCAGCCGCTCGAGGCCGCTGCACGGCTCGCCAAGCAGCAGCGGAATGCGCGGCCTGGCCCACAGCGTGGCCGGTCCCAGGGTGTCGAAGCCGCCACGAACGAAACGCCATTCAAGCGCTTCGGCGTAGGGAAATGGGCCGACACCGACGAAATGCCGCGGCTCTTGTGCCGGCGGCAGCGACGGCGGCTCGAACGCGTCGGGTACCGCGGGCGCGCAATCGCTCTCGCGCAGCACACGCCAGGCTCGCGCCAGCAGCGCGTCGCGGCCATCGACGCTCAACCGGGCCTCGAGCAACTCGATGCGACGCCCCGGGCGCAATGTCCGCACCTCGATGCGACAGGGCGCCAGCGCCACCGGGCCGAGGAACTCGACGCTGAGGCGGCTGATCGCCCAGTCGACGGCGACCTCGCCTTCGACTGGCGGGCGGGCGCCGCCGAATTCGTGCAGCGCCTTCGCCAGCAAGGCGATCGGCGGGCCGCCGTGCAGCAATTGCGGATTCCACGGGCCGACTGCGGCAACGCCCGGCCGGAACAGGTCGGCGTCGAGCCGTTCGTAGAAAGCGTTCATGGTCTGCGCATGGTAGTGCGCAGACCCGTTCGCTTCAGCCGTTCACCACAGCGCGCCGCCGCGCGACGCAAAGCCGTGCGCCGGCGCCTGGGTCTGGAACAGACCTTCGTTGGCCGTGCGGTGCTCGAGTTCCTCGATGCGGTGCTCGAGGTCGGCGACGTCGACCGCCTGCGACAGATACTTCTCGTCGAGCTGCTCGGCGCTGTCGCGTTCAGAGACCAGGGTACGCAGGAATCGGATCAGGTTGCTCATGATGTGCTCCCTCGTGAGGAGGTTTTTGGACTAGGGTTAACCCTAATATAGTCCACTCCGCGAGATTTTGCACAGCCGATGCTGCGACGCAACATCAAAAGCTTGCCTTCAATCAATGAAGGTGCGGCGGGTGCGGCATCCGGGCGTGGCACGGGGTCATGCGGGCAACCGCTTCGAAGGCCTCGGCGAGTTCGTGCGCGAGCCGGCGCAGTTCGGCTCTTACCGCGAGCTGCGAGGCATCAACGAGGTCGCCGTCGCACGCGGGCGGCAACGCAGCGGGGCGGTCGGGCGGTTCGGAGCACACGACGTTATTGGGCGCCGGAGCCGACGCCGGCGGCAAGGCATAGACGCCTGGCGATTTGATCCGGCGCGGCCTCAATCGGGCATTTCGACGGCCTGTTAGGCTGCCGCGGTGGCAGCGATTGACGGAGGACGGCGATGGACATCGAGGCGGAACGCGCTCGGGTGAGCGCGCAGGAGCGCAGCTTGCGCGCTGCGCCGCGCGGCGCCGACGCGGCTTGGCAGCTTGGCTGTCGCCTGCGTGACGCGGCGCTGGCGCGGGGCGTGGCGCTGGCCATCGAGGTGCGGCTGGCCGGGCACACCGTGTTCTTCCACGCGATGCCGGGAAGCGCGCCGTGCCACGCCGACTGGGTCCGGCGCAAGCGCAACACGGCCGAGTGGCAGGGCACGAGTTCGTATGCGGTCGGGTTGGCGATGCGCGCCGAAGCGACGACGCTGCACGACAAGACCGGTTTGCCGGTGCGCGACTATGCGCAGCACGGCGGCAGCGTCGCGCTGCGCAGCGACGACGGAGTCGTCTGGGGATCGGCCACGGTGTCGGGGCTGACGCAGCTCGACGATCACGAGTTGCTCGTCGAGGTGGTGCGCAACTGGCTGGACGACTGAAGCGTCGCGGGGTGGCGCGATACCGCTCGGCAAATGAATCAGGCACCGGGGGCTGCAAGGCCCGACGGTGCCCGATGCGGCGGCTTCATGGGCGAAGCCGATTCACGGCGCGCGGCCGTGTCGTTGCCGAAGATATCAGTCGATGCTCTCCAATAACGACCTCCTTCGCGTGGCGCTGAGGGTGACTCCAATCTACGCTGGCGCGAGCTTCTCGGCAAGCGGCGCAAACGCTGTATCGATGCGTTCTTGTGGTGGATCAAACAGTCAGCGAACGCTGCGCCGCGCGGCGAGTTTGGCCAGGCCCTTGCGCACCCCGGTGCGGCCGTCGTCGTCGGGGTCGCCGACCAAGTACGCGCTGCAGCCCTTCATCGCGTCGCCGCTGGGGCGCTGCTGCGCCGGCAGGTCGAGATTCGCGCACCAGGTCTGCGAACCCAGGCGTTTGCGGTAACGGCAGCCGATGCACGATTGCGCGTCGCTGGCGTAGCCCTGGAAACGCGCGTGAAGCGTTCGGTTCGGGTCGGGGGCGCCGATTTCGCTCAAGGGTCGGTCGCGGTCGGATTTCGAGGAGGTCGCCACGGGATATCGTCAGTTTGTTGTCGATTCGGCCACAATCATAGACCGAGTCGTCCAGTTTGACGATCGAAGTGCCCAACGCCAGCCTGGACTGGCCGTCGAGCGCGTCAGGGGAAAGCCGGAATGTCGGGCTCGACGCCTTCGGGGCGCGCCAGCGGGTGCAGCGCGCAGACCGTGTGTTCGATTTCGGCAACGCGCTCCTTGGGCACGTCGACCATCATCAGCAGTTCGCCGCGCTCGATCGCTTGCTCGAAGGGTTCGAGCCGCGGGCTCTTGACGCTGACCCCGATCATGCTGCTGAGCCATGCGCCGGCGGTGCCGCCTGCCAGCGCCAGCCCGAGCACCAGTGCGCCGGCCGAAATCACCGCGCCGCCGGGGATCGCGATGGCGATCAGTCCGGCCAGCGTGCCGGTGGCGCCGCCCAGGCCGATGCCGCGCTCGATGGCCGGGATCAGGTCGCTTTTCTGCGCCAGGCCGGCTTCGGGCAGATTGCCCAGCTCGGTGCCTTCGCGCGCGACGACGTGGATGCGGTGTTCGGGAACGCGTGCGACGAGCAGCGCGTCGACGATGTTCGACGCCAGCTCGACGTCGGGAACCAGGAAATACAGACGTCGCATCGCGTTCTCCTAGGTACACGCGGCGGCGCGACGATGCGCTCGCCCTGTCTGCTGCAGATACTAGACGCGTGCAGCCGCCGACGCACCCCCGGCGACCCCGTCTACAGCAAGGTCTGTGTCGGAACGCGATGCAGACGATGCGCAGCGGCACGCGACGCGCGGCTGTTGTTAGTATCGACGAGGGCGTCGATCGGGCGCTGTTTCCTCATCGGCAGGCAGTCATGGCCATCGGGCTGTACATCATCGGCGACGAAATCCTCTCCGGCAAGCGGCAGGATCGCCACTTCGCGAAAGTGCAGGAGCTGCTCGCCGCGCGCGGCATGCAGCTGCAGTGGGTCCAGTACCTGGCCGACGAGCCGGCGCTGCTCGAACAGGCGTTTCGCGCCAGCTTCGCGCGCGGCGACGTTGCATTGAGCTGCGGCGGCATCGGCGCGACCCCCGACGACCATACACGGCAAAGTGCGGCCGCGGCGCTCGACCTGCCGCTGCAATTGCACCCGAAGGCGCGCGAGCTGATCGGGCAGCGCATCGTGTCGGCCGGGCTGGGCGATCCGGCCAGCGCGGCCAACCAGCAGCGGCTGCAGATGGGCATGTTTCCGTCAGGCGCCGACATCGTGCCCAACCCCTACAACCAGATTCCGGGTTTCTCGATCCGCGACCATTATTTCGTGCCGGGCTTTCCGGTCATGGCGTGGCCCATGCTCGAATGGGTGCTCGAAGGCCCGCTGCGCGCGCTGCACCGCAGCGGCGCCTACCTCGAGCGGGCATGCATCGTCGCCGGCGCCATGGAATCGGACCTGACGCCGCTGATGGAGCGCATCGAGCGCGTGCATGCGCCGGTCAAGGTGTTCAGCCTGCCCAGCGTCGACCACCCGCAGTGGGGGCGCCACATCGAACTCGGCGTCAAGGGCGAGCCCGCGGCGGTGCAGCCGGCGTTCGAGATGCTCAAGGCCGGACTGGCCGAACTCGGTGCCGAAGTTCGCACCGAAACGGTGCGAACTCTCTGAGGTGCACCTCAATGGTGCGACAAGTTCACCGCCACGGTGCGGTGGTCGCGGCGACGCGGTTGCGCAACGGTGAATTTGCCGTCACCGAAAACAGCCGTGCGTGGCACGGTTTCTGCTAGATTTTCATCAGCGGTCCGCGCCAAGCCGGGCCATGCCGCGAGCGCCGCCCGCGCGGGCGTACGCCACCCTCTTTCCAATCCACTCCCGTCACTGGAGAAATTGCATGACCAAGAGCGTTGATGACGTGATGAGCATGGTGAAGGAAAACGACGTCAAGTTCGTCGATTTCCGCTTCACCGACACCCGCGGCAAAGAACAGCACGTCACGGTGCCGGTTTCGGCGTTCGAAGCCGACAAGTTCACCGAGGGCCACGCGTTCGACGGCTCGTCGATCGCCGGCTGGAAGGGGATCGAGGCTTCGGACATGCTGCTGATGCCCGATCCGGGCACCGCCAACATCGATCCGTTCATGGAGGAGACCACGCTGCTGCTGACCTGCGACGTGCTCGAACCCGGTGACGGCAAGCCCTACGACCGCGACCCGCGCTCGATCGCGAAAAAGGCCGAGGCGTATCTGAAGGCGTCCGGAGTCGGCGATACCGCATTCTTCGGTCCGGAACCCGAATTCTTCATCTTCGACCAGGTGCGCTGGAACGTCGACATGTCGGGCAGCTTCGTGCGCATCGACAGCGACGAAGCGTCGTGGATGACCGGCGAGAAGGTCGAGGGCGGCAACATGGGCCACCGCCCGGCGGTCAAGGGCGGCTATTTCCCGGTGCCTCCGGTCGACAGCCTGCACGACATCCGCAGCGAGATGTGCCTGGTGCTCGAGCAGATGGGCGTTCCGGTCGAAGTGCACCACCACGAAGTGGCCGGCGCCGGCCAGTGCGAAATCGGCACCAAGTTCTCGACCCTGGTGCAGCGCGCCGACTGGACGCAGGTGCTGAAGTACGTCGTGCAAAACGTCGCGCACAGCTACGGCAAGACCGCGACCTTCATGCCCAAGCCGGTGGTCGGCGACAACGGCAGCGGCATGCACGTGCACCAGTCGATCTGGAAGGACGGCAAGAACCTGTTCGCCGGCAACGGCTACGCCGGGCTGTCGGAGTTCGCGCTGTACTACATCGGCGGCATCATCAAGCACGCGCGCGCGCTCAACGCGATCACCAACCCGGGCACCAACAGCTACAAGCGCCTGGTGCCGGGCTTCGAGGCGCCGGTCAAGCTCGCCTACTCGGCGCGCAACCGCTCGGCGTCGATCCGCGTGCCCTACGTGGCCAGCGACAAGGCGCGCCGCATCGAAGTGCGCTTCCCGGATCCGACCTGCAATCCGTACCTGGCTTTCTCCGCGCTGATGATGGCCGGCCTCGACGGCGTCGAGAACAAGATCCATCCGGGCGAAGCGGCGAGCAAGAACCTGTACGACCTGCCGCCCGAAGAGGACGCGAAGATCCCGACCGTGTGCTCGAGCCTCGAGCAGGCGCTCGAATACCTCGACCAGGACCGTGCGTTCCTGACCCGTGGCGGTGTGTTCTCGGAAGGTTTCCTTGACGCCTACATCGACCTGAAGATGGAGGAAGTCACGCGTTTCCGCATGACGACCCACCCGGTCGAATTCGACATGTACTACTCGCTGTGATGTCATACGCCGGCTCGTGCGTCCACTCGGACCCACGGCCGGCGACGCCGACAGCGCGGGGGGACGGTTCGCCGTCCCCTTTTTTGTCGGCGCATGCGCCGCGGACTTACACTCGGTATCCATCGCACTCACGCCCGCAGGTCACCGATGCGTCGTCTTCCCGTTCCGTCCCGCAGCGCGCTGCCGGCCCTGCTGCTCGGCGCGCTGAGCCTGTGCGCGCCGGCGCACGCGCAGACCGATCCTGATCGCGTCTACCGCTGTCCGGACAACTCGTACACCAACATGCTCAGCGTGGTGCGCGAGAAGCATTGCCGACCGGTCGACAACGCGAACATCAGCATCGTCGCGCCTGGCGGGTCGCAGCACCGTGCGGCGCCGCCGCACGTCGCCTCGGGTGCCCGCGTCGACGGCAAGCAGCAAAGCGAGCGCGACGCCGAGGCGCGCCAGTTGCTCGAGAGCGAGCTGCAGGCGCAGCAGGCTCGGCTTCAGGAACAGCTCAAGGCCTACGCGGGCGGCCAGCCCGAGCGCCTGGGCAACGAGCGCAACTACCAGACCTACCTTGACCGCGTCGCGCAGATGAAAAAGAACATCGAGCTGACGCAGGCCAACATCGACGCGCTGCAGCGCCAGCTCGCGCGCTATGCCCAATAGCACGACCGCGGCGCTGGACTGGCTGGCGACGATGGTCGCGCTGGTCGACGCGCACGGCGTCGTGCGTCACGCCAATCCGGCGCTGGAGGCCGGGCTCGGGCTGTCGCAGCGCCAGCTGATCGGCCATGACCTCGGTCATTGGCTGACGCGCCCGGAACCGTGGCGCGAAGCGCTGCGCCAGGTCCACGCCGACGAATTCAGCAGCAAGCGCTTCGACAGCGCGCTGCAGGTGCGCGGCGCCACCGACGCGGCGCCGCTGCAGGTCATCGTTGCGCGCACCGAGGATGCCGACGTGCTGCTCGTCGAGCTGCTCGAAATCGGGCAGCAGACGAAGCTCGAGCGTGAGGAGCAGCTGCTGCACCAGACGCAGGCGAACAAGGACCTGATCCGCAACCTCGCGCACGAGATCAAGAATCCGCTGGGCGGCATACGCGGCGCCGCGCAGCTGCTGCAGATGGAGCTCGACAGCCGCGAGCTGCAGGAATACACGCGGGTCATCATCCACGAAGCCGACCGCCTGCAGACGCTGGTCGATCGCCTGCTGGCTCCGCACCGCAGGCCGCACGTGGTCGGCGACGTCAACATCCACGAGGTGCTCGAGCGCGTGCGCTCGGTGATCCTGGCAGAGTTTCCAAAGGGTCTGGTCGTCGAACGCGACTACGACGCCAGCCTGCCCGAGTTGCGCGGCGATCGCGAGCAGTTGATCCAGGCCATTCTCAACGTCGCGCACAACGCGGCGCTGGCGCTGGCCGAGCGTCGCGCGGCCGGCGACGCGCGCATCGTGCTGAAGACGAGGGTGGCGCGGCAGGTGACCTTGGCCAAGCAACGTTACAAGCTGGCATTGGTCTTGCATGTCATCGACAACGGCCCCGGAGTGCCCGCGCAGATCAAGGACAGGATGTTCTTTCCGCTGGTCTCGGGGCGGGACGGTGGCAGCGGCCTGGGTTTGACCCTGGCGCAGACCTTCATCCAACAGCACCAGGGGACGATCGAGTGCGAAAGCCAGCCGGGATTGACCGATTTCCGCATCATGCTGCCGCTGGCCTGAGCCGGCCGCAGCGGCCGGGAGTGGCGCGATGAAGCCGATCTGGGTGGTCGACGACGACCAGTCGATCCGCTTCGTATTGGGCAAGGCGCTGGAGAAGGCGGGATTGCCGGTGCGCGCTTTCGCCAATACCCGCGACGTGCAGGCCGCGCTGGCCAGCGACGAGCCGCAGGTGCTGGTTTCGGACATTCGCATGCCCGGCGGCAGCGGCATCGACCTGCTGCAGGAGGTGAGGCGCAGTCACCCGCAGCTTCCGGTCATCATCATGACCGCCTACTCCGACCTCGACAGCGCGGTGTCGGCGTTCCAGAGTGGTGCATTCGAATACCTGAGCAAGCCCTTCGACCTCGACAAGGCGGTCGAGCTGATCCAGCGCGCGGTCGACGAGAGCCTGCGCGAGCAGGGCACCGAAGAGGTGCGCGTCGATGCGCCCGAACTGCTCGGACAGGCCGGCGCGATGCAGGACGTGTTCCGTGCGATCGGGCGCCTGTCGCCGTCGCAGGTCACGGTGCTGATCACCGGCGAGTCGGGCAGCGGCAAGGAGTTGGTGGCGCGCGCGCTGCATCGCCACAGCCCGCGCGCGTCGGGTCCCTTCGTCGCGATCAACACCGCGGCGATTCCGCGCGATCTGCTCGAAAGCGAGCTGTTCGGCCACGAACGCGGCGCCTTCACCGGCGCGCAGACCGCCCGCCGCGGGCGTTTCGAGCAGGCCGAAGGCGGCACGCTGTTCCTCGACGAGATCGGCGACATGCCCTACGAGCTGCAGACGCGGCTGCTGCGGGTTTTGTCGGACGGGCACTTCTACCGTGTCGGCGGCCATCAGCCGATCAAGGCACACGTGCGCGTGATCGCCGCGACGCACCAGAACCTCGAGCAGCGCGTGCGCGACGGCCAGTTCCGCGAGGACCTGTTCCACCGCCTCAACGTGATCCGGCTGCGGCTGCCGGCGCTGCGCGAGCGCGGCGAGGACATCCCGCTGCTGGTGCGCCATTTCCTGCAGCGCAGCGCGCGCGAGCTCGGCGTCGAGACCAAGCGGCTGTCCGAGCAGGCGCTGGCTGTGCTGCAGCACTACCCGTTCCCGGGCAATGTGCGCGAGCTCGAGAACGTGTGCCACTGGCTGACCGTGATGGCGCCGGGGCTGACGGTCGACGTCAAGGACCTGCCCCCCGAATTGCGCCAGGGCACGGGCGTGACGCCCGTGCCGGACACTGCGCCGGCGGCGCCGGCTGCGTCGGCGGCCTTGCCCGACGCTGCGGCGGCGGCCGTCGTGTCCGCGCCGCAGGCCGCGGGTGGCTGGGAGCAGCCGCTGGCGCAATGCGCTCGCGAACTGCTGCGCGCCGGCCAGCCCGACGTGATGGATCAGCTCACGCGCAGTTTCGAGCGCACCGTGATCGAGGCCGCGCTGGAGCACACCCACGGTCGGCGCATCGAAGCCGCGGCGCGGCTGGGCATAGGCCGCAACACGATCACGCGCAAGATCCAGGAGCTGGGCATAGACGACTGAGCGGGCCGTGCCGCTTGCCCGTCAGCGTGGCGGCCAGTCGAGTTCGACGAGCACCGGCGCGTGGTCGCTGGGGCGCTCGTTGCGGCGCGGTGTCTTGTCGATGCGGCACGCGCGCAGCGCCGGTGCCAGGGCGCTGCCGACGAGCACGTGGTCGATGCGCAGCCCCTGGTTGCGACGAAACGCCAGGTTGCGGTAATCCCACCAGCTCCAGCTTTTTTCAGGCTGGTCGAACGCGCGGAACGCGTCGACCAGGCCGAGCTCGAGCAGGGCGCGGAAATGCGCGCGCTCGATGTCGGTGCAGTGGATGGTGCCGCGCAGACCTTCGGGGTCGAACACGTCGCGGTCCTCGGGCGCGATGTTGAAGTCGCCAAGCAGCACCAGTTCGGGGTGTTGCGCCAGTTCGGTGCGCAGCCACGCGGCGAGCGCGTCGAGCCAGCGCAGCTTGTAGGCGAACTTGTCGCTGTCCGGAGCCTGACCGTTGGGGAAGTACGCGCCGACGACGCGCAGGCCGTCGACGGTCGCGGCGATCACGCGCGCCAGCGGATCGTCGAAGCCGGGGATGTTGCGCACGACGTCGACCGCGGCGCCGCGGCTCAGCAGCGCCACGCCGTTGTAGGTTGGCTGGCCGAAGCACACCGCCTGCCAGCCGGCCTGCGCCAGCGCGTCATGCGGGAACTTGGCGTCGACCAGCTTGGTTTCCTGCAGCGCGACGACGTCGGGCTGCTCGAGCGCGAGCCACTCGAGCAGTTGCGGCAAGCGCACGGCGAGCGAATTGACGTTCCAGGTGGCGATTTTCATCGGCGGGTTCGGCTTGGACAAAGCCGATATTGTCGTGCCTGGACGTCAACGCCGCTTCGCGGCGCCCGGTGCATCGTCAGACCGTGACGGTCTTCACCCACCAGTCGTGCAGATTGCAGGTGCTGGTCACCGTGACCTGGCCTTTGTAGCCGGCCGGCAGCTTATGCATCGAGACCGGGTGGTCGCGCCAGCTGAAGGTCTTGCGGCTGACGAAGGTTCCGTCGCCGAGCACGACGGTGTGGCTGACGATGTAGTGCGCCTCGCTCATCGGGTGCGGGGTCGTCACCTTGAGCGAACCGGCGTCGACCTCGACTTGCGGCACGTGCAGCGCCTTCACCGCGGCGAAGTGTCCGGGGTCGTCTTCGCTGAACACGACGTTGGTCAGCGTCGCAGGCGAGGCGGCCTCCGCCGGGTTGGACAGTGCGGCGCCGGCGGCGGCCGAGGCGCTGGCAGTCAGCGCGGCGCGAACGAATTGGCGACGTTCCATGGCATGTCTCCTGGTTTAACTTGTACGAAATAGGGCTGGAGTGACAGAGCGCCGCCGATTACGCGGCGCCGCAGCCATGATCATGACGAATTTGCAAGACCCCTGCAGCGTTGGTCTTGTTCGTCGTGCGCGGCATCGAGCGGGGTCCACCCCCGATTGCCAAGCCGAGCACAAGCTGGCAAACTCACAAAATTAGCACGATCGTTCGTGCCAATAGGCAATCGTCCACCGACCCGAGGAGACCCGATGAACCCGCTGCGTCACATCCGCCGCCTAGCGCTGCCGCTCGCGCTCGTGCTGCCCGCCACCGCCGCGCACGCGCTGCAGATCCACGGCGTCGCGGTGCCGGCGACGGCTACCCTCGACGCGCACCCGCTGTTGCTCAACGGCGTCGGGACGCGCTACTTCATCGTGTTCAAGGTCTACGTCGCCGAGCTCTACCTGCCGCAGCGAACCGCGGCGGCGAGCGCGGCGCTGCAAATGCCGGGGCCGAAACTGCTGCGCCTGGTGATGCTGCGCGACGTCAGCGGCGACGAGCTCGGCACCAAGCTGACCCACGATATCCAGGCCAACGTCAGCACCGACGACTTCAACAACATGATCGACGGGCTTGCGCGCATGGGGCAGCTGTTTGCCCAGCACAAGGAATTGCACAGCGGCGACGTGATCGAGCTCGCCGATGTTCCGGGCAAGGGCATGACGGTGACGATCGACGGCCAGAGCACCGGCGCGCCGTTCACCGAGCCCGGCTTCTTCGACAATATGCTCAAGGTCTGGCTCGGCGATCACCCGGCCGCGCAGCGGCTCAAGCAGGCGCTGCTCGGCGACGCCAAGTCCAGCGACTAGACCGGCACCGCGCGATGAACCTTCTGTCGATACGCGCCCGCCTGGCGCTGGCGTTCGGTGTGCTGCTGCTGCTGCTCGGGCTCGTCGGCGGGCTCGGCGGCGTGCAGGCGCGGCGTTACGCCGCGTCGATCGGCGAGCTGGCCGGCGGTCAGGCCCGGGCGGAAACGCTGGTGCAAGGCATGCGCGGCAACTTGAAGAGCACGACGCAGATCTTCCTGCAGATGCTGCTGCTGCACGATTACTCGCCGCAGCAGATGGCCAAGGTCAAGGCCGACAGCGTCGCCACCGACGCGGCGATCCACACGCTGCAGGCGCAGGCACGCGCGGCCGCCGTGGCCAGCGCGCGCTCGCGCCGCGACGCCGTCGTCGCGCAGCGGGTCGACGTGGCGGTCGGCACGCTGGCCTTGCTGCTGGCCGCGCTGATGGCGTGGTGGCTGTCGCGCGGCATCGCCGCGCCGCTGCGGGTCGCGGTCGCGGTGACGCGGCGGGTGGCCGACGGCGACCTCGCGGTACGCGTGGCTGCGG
>MLJW01000368.1_pt1 | contig 23004 bp, 20 predicted proteins | sample 888231 | NCBI WGS metagenome assembly MLJW01 (sample SAMN05788063, study PRJNA343431) | mine drainage metagenome | isolation source: sample collected from the inflow into an acid mine drainage treatment plant... | place: Germany: Lusatia, lignite mining district
TCGCCACGCCGGCGAACTGGGTCCCCGGGCAGGACGTGATCGTCGCATTGAGCCTGAACGACGCGCAAGCCAAAGAGAAGTTCGGTGCGATCGACGTCAAGCTGCCGTACCTGCGCTTCACCAAGGCGCCAAAGAAATAAGCGACTGAGACTGCGACTGCGACTGCGACTGCGACTACACCGCCCAGGCGGCGCAGGCGCAGTTCAAGCCGTGGCAAGAGTACCCGGTGCGCTGGGCGCTAGGCGTTACGCGCCACCTGCACGGCTGGGAGCCTTCACGCAGGCAGCCCAGCCCTCGCTCCCTAGCTGCCACAACTCCAAGACCAACCAGCCTCTTGCAGTTCTAGGATTACAGGACTGCTCTTCGCCCAAGGACTAAACCGCTCTCGCGGTAGGCGCTCCGGTAAGGGCTGCGCGAGTTCGGAGGAGTGGTGATTCCTATGTTGGAGACAGAGGCGATCGGCCTCGGTCTTCGACAGGAGAAGCACCATGAACTCAAGCGATCCGGTGGTTTCGCCGCTGCGCCAGCGCATGCTCGACGACATGCGCATGCGCAAGCTCGGCGCCAAGACGCAGACGGGTTATGTGCGCGGCGTGCGCAGGTTCGCCGCGTTCCTGGGGCGATCGCCCGACACCGCCTCGGCCGAGGACCTGCGCCGGTTCCAGTTGGATCTGGTCGACCAGGGCGCAACGCCGGCGACGATCAACTCGACGCTGAGCGCGCTCAAGTTCTTCTTCGACGTCACCCTCGGCCAGGGCGAGCTGATGGCCAAGGTCCAATCGGTGCGCACGCCCACCAGGCTGCCCGTCGTGCTCAGCCCCGAGGAGGTGGCGCGGCTGATCGCCGCGGCGGCGAACATCAAGCACCGCACGGCGCTGGCGGTGGCCTACGGCGCCGGGCTGCGCGCCAGCGAGGTCTGTGCGTTGAAGGTCGGCGACGTCGACAGCCAGCGCATGGTCCTGCGCGTCGAGCAGGGCAAGGGGCGCAAGGATCGCTACGCGCTGCTGCCGCCCGTGCTGCTGGAGCAGCTGCGCGCGTGGTGGCGCGTCGCGCATGCGCAGGGCAAGATGCTGCCCGGCGGCTGGCTGTTCCCCGGGCTCGACCCGATGGACCCGCTGAGCCCGCGCCAGCTCAACCGCGCCATCCACGCCGCGGCCGAGGACGCACGGATCGACAAGCGCGTGTCCATGCACACCCTGCGTAAGCGTCTGGCGAACCCATCTGGCGTGAGGGTGATGCCCCTGCGAAGCTGAGGCTTTCGGAGGGTGAGGATGAGCAGCGGACGCAAGTACAGCGCGGAACAGGTTCGGGAGTGTTTGGCGGTTCTGGATGCGGCTGCGAGCAGCGGGATGACGCTGCAGGCGTACGCGCAGGCGCGCGGGATGGAGTACTGGCAACTGCGAGGCTGGGCGGCGCAAGCGCCGCGGTGGCGCGCGCAGCTGGCCGGTAGTGACGCAGACGCAGCAGGGCAGCCGGTCAAGTTCGTCGAGGCCGCTATGCCGGTGGCGATGCATGCGGGCGGCGCCCACGCCCGCATCGTGTGCGAGGTCGGCAGCAGGCGCGTGCAGGTCGAGTGGCCGGTGACGGCGGCGACCGAGTGCGCGCTGTGGCTGCGCGCCTGGCTGGGGTGAGGGCATGATCCGTGTGGAGGCGGTCTGGCTGGCGGTCGGCGCCAGCGACCTGCGCGGCGGCATTGACAGCCTGCTGGGCCAGGTGATCGGCAGGTTCGGCGCGGCGCAGCCGCATCACGCGTACGTGTTCGCCAATCGTCGTGCCACACGGCTGAAGGTGCTGGTGTTCGACGGGGCCGGGCTGTGGCTGTGCACGCGGCGGTTGCAGCAAGGCGGCTTTGCCTGGCCGCAGGATACGCGCGGGGACGTGCGCCTGAGCGCCCAGCAATGGGGGTGGCTGGTGGCCGGGCTGCCGTGGCAGCGCATGACGGCTGCAGCGCAGGCCGAGGCGATCCGGGTGATCTGAGCTGGCGTCCATCGGGGAAAGCTCCGCTTGGTGCTCGCGCGCACGCGCGCGAGAATGGCGGCTATGGTGGCGAGCATCGACAACGACCGACTGCGCGAACTCGGGGCGGACCCGGCGGCGCAGTACGCGCGCGATCTGATCGCGCAGCTCGCCGCCGAGGTCCGGCAGCAGGCGCTGAAGAACCAGGCGCTGAGCCTGGAGGTGGCGCGCCTGAAGCACTGGCGCTTCGGCCAGTCCAGCGAGAGCCTGGACGGTGGAGCCCAGGGCGTGCTGTTCGACGTCAAGACGCAGGCGCTGCTCCAGCAGGAGGAGCAGGCCGAGGACCGCGCCGCCGATGACGAGCGCAGGTCCCCGGACAAGCGACGCCCCAAGCGCCAGCCGATCCCCGGCAACCTGCAACGCATCGAGCATCGCTACGAGATCGACTCCGGGCTGTGCCCGCAGGGCCACGCCTTGAAGCGCATCGGCGAGGAGATCAGCGAACAGCTCGACTGCGAGCCGGCGCGCTTCTTCGTGCACCGGCACATCCGCGGCAAGTACGCCTGCGCCTGCTGCCAGACGGTGCTGGCCGCACCGATGCCCGCGCAGGTCATCGACAAGGGGCTGCCGGCGCCGGGCCTGCTGGCCCAGGTGGTGGTGGCCAAGCACGACGACCACCTGCCGCTGTACCGGCAGGAGGAGATCTACCGGCGCTCGGGCGCGCACATCCCGCGCTCGAGCCTGGCGCAGTGGGTGGGTATCTGCGGCGTGCGCCTGCAGCCGCTGGCCACGGCCCTCAAGCAGCATCTGCTGGAGCAGCCGGTGCTGCACGCCGACGAAACGCCGGTGGCCGAGTTGGCGCCTGGCCACGGCAAGACGCACCGCGCGTATGTGTGGGTGTATGGCGCGGGCGACACGGTGGTTTACGACTACTGCGGCAGCCGCGGCGGCGAACACGCGCGCGCGTTCCTGGGGGGCTGGTCCGGCACGCTGGTGGTCGACGACTTCAGCGGCTACAAGGCGCTGTTTGCCGCCGGCAGCATCCGCGAGGCCGGCTGCTGGGCGCATGCCCGGCGCAAGTTCTTCGAGGCGCACAAGCTCACCCAAAGCGCCCTGGCGGCCGAGGCCCTGGAACGCATCGGCGAGCTCTACCGCATCGAGCAGGACATCCGCGAGATGGACCCTGACGAGCGCCAGCGACGACGGCGCCAGGACAGCCAGCCGCGGCTGCAGGCGCTGCACGCCTGGATGCTCGAGCACCGCCCGCAACTGGCCAAGGCGGACGCCACGGCGCGCGCGATCGACTACACCCTGGGCCGGTGGGCGGCGCTGGGCGTGTTCGCCACGGACGCGGCCGTGCCCATCGACAACAACGCTGCCGAGCGCGCGGTGCGGCCGCTGGCCTTGGGACGCAAGAACTGGCTGTTCGTGGGCTCGCGCCAAGCCGGCGAGCGCGCCGCGGTGCTGATGAGCCTGATCGAATCGGCCAAGCTGTGTGGCCACGACCCCTGGGCCTACCTCAGGGACGTGCTGACCCGGCTGCCGACCTGGCCAAACAGCCGATTGCAGGAACTGCTCCCGCACCGCTGGGCTGCGCCGACCGCGACCTCCACAGCGGCATCCGCCTGAACGGCAAACACGCGGTCCGCACCGTCGTCAAGACGGGTTCCATAGGTGATCGCCGGACGCTTACGGTGCGGGTAAGCGCCGAGGATGAACAGCACCGCTTCGACGGCTGTTCCCCGCTGCAGGGGTATCGCGGTGGCGCTGCGCACGCCCAGAAGCTGCGCCATTGCATGCCAGGGTTGCAGTCGCTTATCCAACAAGTAGCTCTCGACAACTTGCGGAAGTCCGCTGGCCCAGGCTTGTCCCATCGGACCGCGCCGCCCGTCGGCGCCGGCGTGGATGGTCGGATGGAGCCCCTGGGCGTTGATCTCGGCCTGAACCTGCGCCGCGACGGTTCCTGCGGCGAATTCAATGCGCAATTGCCCTGTCTCGTTCACCCTGAAGATGAAGGCGCCGCGGATTCCAGGTAGGCTCGCAAGCCGATCGAGTTCGCCCTGTGCCAGATCGCTCCATCGCCCATGCAGTGGCAGGGGGTGTGCCAACAGCGCGTGGTAGGTGGACAGAAGATCCTGCTGCGCAGTGATTTCGCCCTGCAGGTCGCATTGCAGCCGTGCCTGGATGATGCGCAGCAGGCGGTAGCGGGTCTGGGCCATGAGGGCCGAGCGCTCCAGTTGCGAGCGCAGCAGCGACTCGTACAGGCTTGTAGCCTGCAGCAGCGCAGCGATCGACAGGCCCACGAGCGCATGTGCCTGGCCGAGACGCTGTGCGCGCTCCTTGATCTGCTCGGCCGTGGTATCCGGATGCAGAAGGAATTGCAGGTGCTGCGCTTGCTGCTGTTGCAAGTGCGCATACTCCTGCGGCGATAAGGCGCTCAGGATTTCCGCCTGTCCCGGGTCTTGCAAGATTTGAGCGTAGAACTCCGTGGTGAAGTCAGGCACGATGCTTTGCACGATGGGGGCCAGCGTGCGCAACAGCTGCCTGACCTCGTCGTCAAATGGGTCGAAGGGCGCCTCGACTTGTGCCGCGGCGAGCGTTTCCTGCGCGCTGCGCGCTTGCAGCAGAACGTCACCCTCGACAGACAGGGCCTGGTATAGGCGTTTGAGGCGGTTGAGATGCTCGGCTTGTTCGACGTTGGCGGTGATGTCGCGCTGGAATCCGATGAACGCTTTGGGCCGGCCATGCACATCCCTCACGGGAGCAATGCGCAGAAAGTTCCAGAATGTGGTGCCGTCCTTGCGGATGTTGAGAATTTCGCCCGAGAAGAAGGTGCCTTGTTGCACAGCACGGGCAATGTCCGCAACAGTCGATGGGGCAGTGTCTGGAGCGTGCAGAAAATCGTGGTTACGTCCTAGTACTTCTTCAGGGGGGTAACCCGTGATTTGGGTGAAGGCTGGGTTGACGTAAAGCACGATCCCATCGATGTCGCTGATCGTGACACCATCGGAGGCGCTGTCCATGGCGGCGCGCAGCGACAAGAGTTGACGCATCTGCTCGACGCGTTCCAGCCCGCGACCAATGTCTAGGGCAAGCTCTCGCAGTAGCGCCTGCAGAGACGAGTCGAAAACGGCCTCACCGCGCTTGTAGACGGACAAAATTCCCCAGACTTGGCCATCACGCACGATGGGCAGCGCAGCGCTGGCTTGCAAGCTCAGGGCGTTCGCCGCTTGCCGCCAGGGAGACAAGGCGTCTGAGCTGTAATCGGAGTTGAACAACGCCCGGTTCTGCCGGAACGCCGTGCCAGCCGGCCCATTGCCTTCGGGGATGTCTGGCCGGCTGGAAATCACGAGACCTTCCAGGTAGGCCACCTGGCCCGCGGCGGCGAGAAACTGGAAACGTCCTTGGACGTCCGGGCGCGCGATGAGCGCCAGCGCCAGTTGGCCGCGCTCGACGGCGATATCACACAGTTGTTGCAGCAAGACGGGTTCGTCCTGCGCTTGGGCGATGGCTTGATTGACGTCGGCGATCATGGCCTGGAAAGCCGCGACATGCTCCAGTTGCACGCGGCTTTGCTCCAGCTCGCGCGATTGCTCGGACAACCGAGATACCTGTCTTTCACTGCGACGCAACAGCGTGTCGATCGCCCACGCAGCGACCAGCATCGAAGCGATCAGGGCGAAAAGAAGGCCCCACGGGGTGCGCGCCGGCATACCGAGCGCCTGCGCGGCTTGTGGCGTCCAGGAAGCCTCCACCTGCAGCGGTGGGACGCCGTGCACGGCTACGCGCACGCTGCGGCCTGGCTGCACCGAGGCCGTCCGCGTCGGGAACCGCACGCCCAAAGCGTCGACAGTACCAAGCAGCGAGTGGTCGCGGGGGTCGATGATCCGCAACGACCAAGGGGTGTTGCGCAGCGCAGGGTTGGCAAGCAGCTCCTCCAGCCTATAAGGCGATTCGACGAAATACTGTGTATTCCCCTGGGCGTCTGCAATGCGCACTCGCATCGTCAGGACGTGTCCACTGGCCCCGGTCTGTGCCGCGCGCGCCGCAAAGCGGTCCTGCCCCAGGAAGAAGTCGGGCTGTCCGGCAATCGGAGTGAAGGCGCTGCCATTGGTGATTGGGTGACTGGCCTGCGGTTGGGTGGACCAGAGAATGCGATTGCCGTTGGCACTCAGGATGTCGATAGCATAGAGGTGCGGATGCAGACGGATGAAGGTGCGCAGGCTGCGAACTACATTGGGGGTGGGATGCGATGGGTCTGCGTCTCGCCCGATCAGGGCTAAGCCCGAAAACTGCAGGTCGACAAATTGGTTGTTCAGGCGTTGAGCGATCAGCGCGGCCTCGTATTGCGCGATGGTCCGTGCTCGGGCGGCGACCATCTGCTCGGTTCGCAGGTTGCGCTGGTGACTGTTCTCCACAAACATCCCCAACACCACGACGAGCGGGAACAACAACAGCGTCCACAGGCCCACGCGCGAGCGTGGGAGGCGTTGCAAGGCGGTGAGGTACCCTGACATCGGAGGGGGCGGCTGGTCGTGACGCGTCAGACTAGGCGTTGTCAGTAAGCAGTCGTTCGTGCGCCATGGTCACTCCTTGCCCTGTTCGCGCCGATTCCCCAAAGTCCTTGTCGTCAGCGGGCGGGCAAACGTGGCCTTCGATCAAAAACTGGCCCTCGCGCGCGCTAACGATCACCTCCCCGGGCGCGCAGACATCGTCGGGGGCATCGAGGAGGCGCAGACACTCGACGCGCTGCTGACGCTTCTGCCAATGCTCCGAGCCTACGGCGCCCGCGCTCGGTCAATGACAATCTATTGAAACATAAGGCCTGGATGGGGCAAGCGGAAGTCGTTGTTCATCATTCGTGACGGCAAGTCGCGCAGATTTCGGTAATCCGTCACAATAGCCGCCCCATGAACACACCAAGCGTTGCATCCGTCCGTGCCAAGGTCCCCGAAGCCACTCTGGGCTTCTGGCTGGTCAAGATCGCCGCGACGACCCTCGGCGAGACCGCCGGGGATGCGGTGTCGATGTCCCTGCACCTGGGCTACCTGGCCGCCACGGTAATTTTCGCGGCCCTGTTCGCCGCGCTGGTTTTCGCGCAAATGCGCGCCATGCGCTTTCACCCCGCTCTGTACTGGTCGACCATCATCGCCACGACCACGGTGGGCACGACCCTGGCCGATTTCGCCGACCGCTCGCTGGGCATCGGCTACGCTGGCGGAACCAGCTTGCTGCTGGCCCTGCTCGGCGCCTCGCTGCTGCTGTGGCAGCACTCCACCGGCAGTGTCGCGGTGGGCAGTGTGCAATCGGGCAAGGCCGAAGTGTTCTACTGGGTGACCATCATGTATTCGCAGACCCTCGGTACCGCCCTGGGCGACTGGAGCGCCGACACCGCGGGGCTGGGCTACCAGGGCGCTGCCATGGTGTTCGGCTCGGCACTGGCCGTGGTCGCGTTGTTGTACTGGCGCACCGCCGCCTCGCGCACCGCGCTGTTCTGGGCCGCCTTCATCCTGACGCGCCCGCTGGGCGCCGTGCTGGGGGATTTCCTCGACAAGCCGATTACCTCCGGCGGGCTCGAGCTCAGCCGGTTCGCGGCTTCCGCCGTGCTGCTCGGGGCCATGGTGATCGCGCTTCGCCTGCTGCCGCAGCGCGCCGCGGCGGTCGCGCACTGATCGAGACAGCGAAACCGCCGACCGCGTGCTGCGCGACGGCCAGGACCAGATCGTGCTGCTCGACATCGGACTTCCCCGGCGCGACGGCCTCAGTGTGCTGCAGCGCCTGCGCGCGCGGGGCGACCGCGTGCCGGTGCTGTTGATCACGGCCCGCGACGCGGCCGCCGACCGGGTGCGCGGGCTCGACCTCGGCGCCGACGACTACGTGGTCAAGCCCTTCGACATGGACGCGCTGCTGGTGTGCATGCGCGCAGTCGTGCGCCGCCAGTCCGGCCAGGCGGCCGCCGAACTGGGCTACGGCGACGTGCGGCTTGATCCTGCCACCCGCGAGGCCCGTCGCGGCGACCTGCGCGTCGTGCTGGCCGCGCGCGAATTCGCGCTGCTGCACGCGCTGCTGCTGCGCCCGGGATCCATCCTCACCCGCGCCCAGCTCGAGGACCGGCTGTACGGCTGGAACGAGGAGGTCGAGAGCAGCACGGTCGACTTCCTGATCCACGGCGTGCGCAGGAAGCTCGGGGCCGACGTGATCAAGAACGTGCGCGGGGCTGGATGGATGGTGGACAGGGCACGATGAACAGATCCTTCCAGCGTCACCTGGTGCTGAACCTCGGAGTCGCCGTGGCCAGCCTCGGGCTGCTGGGCGATCTTTTCCAAGCTCGCGTCCAAGGGCTCATTCGCGCACGCGGCCGAGGATCTGCAGCTGTCGCCGGCCGCCGCCTCGAAAACCATCGCGCGTCTCGAAAGGCGCCTGCACACCGGTCTGCTGCACCGCGCCTCGCGCCGCATGTCGTTGACAGACGCTCGCCGCGCTGCGCTGGAGGGCGCTTCGCGCGTGCTGGAAGATGCCGCGGCTGTGGAGGCTGACCTGGTCGAGCAGGCGGCCAGCCTGCGCGGCCCCGTCCGCTTGAGCGCGCCGATGTCCTTCGGTCTTTCGCCCCCTGCTGCTTTGCTGCCGGACTTCATGTCGCGACATCCGCATGTCAAGCTCGACGTGGCGTTCGGCGACCAGATGGTCGATCTGGTTTCTCATCGCTTCGATCTTGCCTTGCGCATTTCCCGGCTGGCCGACCCCAGCCTACTTCGAGCGCCACGCTCGCCCCCAGCATCCGCGCGATCTGGCCGGCCACCGAGCATTGCAGTACGCATACGCACCTAAAGGCACCCGCTGGCATTTCCAGCATGCGCGCCACGGGAAATTCACCCAATTGATGAACGCTCCGCTGCGCATGAATAATGCCGAGGAGCTCATGCCGGCGTTGCGAGCCGGTCTCGGGCTAGCCCTGCAGCCCGAGTGCATCGTCTGGCAGGAGTTGCAATCGGGCGCGCCGCACGCCGCTATGTGAGGCTGAAGCTCAAGCCCATTGCGCTGCACATCGTCACGCCCTCCGGGGGAGCCGGCGTCCGATGCGCGTGCAGGCCCTGATCGAGTACCTGGCCGAACACTTCACGCAGGCGCCGTGGGCGCGGTCGCACTCCAACCCATAGGCTTGAGTGGGCCTCCCGGGGGTGGGAGTTGCCCGTTGAGGTCACTGATCCGTCGTAACGATCGGCAGTCGAGATTCCGTCGGGAATCCGCGAACGCCCCGTGCCTGCGGAAAGGCTTACATCCAGTCTTCGGTCCGGCGTCGGCAGTTCGATTGGGGCCGCGGCTCGGCGCCGCGGCTTTTCAACCTCGTGTCGATGTGGAGTCGTCGCGATGGACATGAGTCAAATCCTATTGACGTAGCTGGCGTGCTAGGATTTCCCTCGTTGGTGCGCTAGCGTCCGTTCGCGACGCTTCGTTAAACGGGAAACAGGATGGGATCAAACCCTGGCCTGTGCTGCCCCCGCAACGGTCAACGGCCCTGGACGTAAAGTCTAGGAGCCCGAACACGCAGACCACTGGGTTCGCCCGGGAAGGTCGTTCGGGCACGCCGCCAGCCCGGATACCGGCCAACACGTTGGGGTATCGCCGTCCGGGGTGGGTTGGTGACATCGTCCTTCAGGATCGGAGCGCGTAGCGCTCCTCGAGCGGACTCCATCGTTCAAGTCCCTGCGCGGGAGGCGCGGGCCGCACTTGTTTCCTGGAGTTGTCCGCAATGGACCATCGTCATCCCAAGATCGCACGCAGCCGTCTGCGTCCACGCGTTGCCGCGTTCGTCGTGCTCGCGGGTTCCGGCAGCGCCGTTCACGCCGCTCCTGCGACCGCACTCGCTCCCGTCGTGGTGTCATCCACGACCTACCCGGAACCCCTGACTTCATCCCTTCCAAGCGTCAGCGTGATCACGCGCGACGAAATCGCTGCGTCCGGCGCGCCGAACCTGACCACCCTGTTGCGGCAGGCGACCGGCGTCGAGATCACCAGCTATGGCGGAACAAGCCAGGCAGGCAATGTGTTTATTCGTGGCTTTAGCGGACCCGATGTCCTTGTGCTGGTCGACGGCGTCGCAATCAATGCACAAGACGCCTCGGGCAATGCCTACCTGAGCAACTTGCAGACGCGCCAAATCGAGCGCGTTGAGATCGTCCGAGGCAACGTTTCGGCGATCTATGGGTCCGGCGCCGTCGGCGGCGTCGTGCTGATCACAACCCGGCGCGCAAGCACCGCGCCGGTCGCCTCGGTCACGGCCGGCGTCGGCAGCCGCGGTAGCGCGAGCAGTGCGATCAACGCCTCCACCCGAGTCGGCGCGACCAGCCTGCAGGCGGGCTTCAGCCGCTACACGACGCAAGGCATCCCGTCGCTGGATCCGGTGCAATCAGGATTGCCGAACCAATCCGACGGTTACAGAAACGATACGGTCGATCTGGCCATCAGGCAGCAACTGGCTCCGGGCCACAGCCTCGGACTGAATGCCTACGACAGTCAGGGACGCTTCACTTATGACAACGCCACGGCGGGGGGCAACACGCACCAACGGATCACGACGATCGACGCTGACGACCACATCGGTGCCGCCTGGACCTCTCACATCAGTCTGGCGCAGCAAACCACGGACAGCGGATTCACGGGGGCCTACGCCTTGGCGTACCGGACGCGTATCGGCAAGCTCGAGTGGCGTAACGTCGTCGATCTCGAGTCAGGCTGGAAAGCCACCGCCGGGCTCGACCTGGAGCGTCAGTCGATCGACAGCAGCGGCCAGGGCGACATCCCGAGCACGAGTCGGCATGCCAACGCGCTGTTCGCCGGGATCGACGGGCAAATCTCCGGCAACGAGTTGCAAGTCAATATTCGACGCGACGACATCGGTGGCTTCTCCGCCCAGGACACAGCCTACTTGGGCTGGGGACACGCCGTCGGTGCGGGTTTCAAGCTGATTGCGAGCGCCTCGACCGCCTTCAACGCGCCGCCGCTGGGCTACTTGTATTACCAGGTCCCAGGAACGTTCGGCACTCTCCCGAACCCGAGCCTGCGGCCGGAAAAGGCGCACTCGCTGGAAGCCGGGGTGCAATGGGCCAGCGGTGCGCAATACGTGCGCGCCACGTTGTTTCAGACTGCAGCCCACGATCAATGGGCCTACGTCACGGTCGACTCCACAAACGGCATCGGGCAGTTCCAGAACATCGCCAGCGCACGCACCCGCGGTCTCGAATTGACCGCGCATGGCAGCCGCGCCGGTTGGAACTGGCACGGCAATTTCACGCTGCAGGATCCCGTGAACCTGTCGCCGGGCGCGGCGGGTGCCACGCTGCCCCTGGTCGCCCATACCCTGGCCAACGCCGGGGTCGAACATGTGTTTGCCGGCGCGACGCTCGGCGCTGACATGCACTTCTCGAGCAAGCGATACGACCCGTTCGGCGGGCATGACCTCGGCGCATATGCGGTGTTCGACCTTAGCGCCAGACGATCGATCGACCGGCATTGGTCCTGGAACCTGCGCATCGACAACCTGTTCAACCGAAAGTACCAGACGAACTACGGCTACCAGCGCGAACCCTTCGGCGCGTTCATCGGCTTGACGTGGACTCCGACCTGATCGCCGGCCCTGACTTTCCCCAAGGAGATGACCCAGATGACGACTTCGACCAAACCCAAATGGCTGCTCGGCGCGATGCTCGCAATGCTGATGGCCGCCACGCGGAGCCATCACTTCGCGACCCCGCTGGCACTGCCCGACGCGTCGTGGGCCGTGTTTTTCCTCGCCGGCGCCTGGCTAGGGTCAGCGCGCTGGCTGCTCGGCCTGTTGACCCTGGCCGTGGCTATCGACGCCGTGGCGATCGGCATCGCCGGCGTGCCCGGCTATTGCGTGACCCCCGCCTATTCCGCATTGCTCGTCGCATACAGCGTGCTTTGGGCCGGCGGCCGACGCATCGCGCGACACGACGCGATCACCGTCGCCGACCTCGGGGCATGGGCGGTCGCGGTCGTCGTCGCGGCGTTCGTCGCTGAGCTGTGCTCCAGCGGCAGTTTCTATTTCTTCGGCGGCCGCTTCGCCGATCCGACGCTGCAGGTCTTCATCCAGCGAGAACTCGCGTTCTTCCCGCCGACGCTCGGGGCCATGGCGTTCTACGTTGCGGCGGCGCGCGTAGTCCAGGTGCTGGCAACAGAAATGACGCGACGCAGCGGCGAAATCCATGGCTGAGACCCCGGACCAGCGTCATGCGCAGCGCATGGCGCGCAAGAAAACCGTCGTTGATGGCGCCATTAAGCGCGCGACCGAGGACCGCGGCGTGCTTCTGGTGCTGACCGGAAACGGAAAAGGCAAGTCGAGTTCCGCGTTCGGCATGGTCGCTCGGGCCCTCGGACACGGTATGCAGGTGCGCGTCTATCAATTCATCAAGGGGCGCCGCGACACGGGCGAGGAAGCTTTTTTCGACGGCCATGCCGGATTGAGCTGGGAAGTCTGCGGCGAAGGCTTCACCTGGGAAACGCAGGACCGTGCGCGCGATGCCGAAGTCGCCGCGCGCGGCTGGCAGCGTGCGGGCATCGCGCTCGCCGATCCGACGATCGATCTCGTGGTGCTCGACGAGCTGACCTACCTGCTCCAGTACGGCTACCTCGATGCCACGGCGGTCTACGCTGCGCTGGCCGCCCGCCCGCCCCTTCAGCACGTCGTCGTGACCGGCCGCGCCGCGCCCTCGGCGCTGACCGAGCTGGCCGACACCGTCAGCGAAGTGCGAGACGTCAAGCACGCGTTTCGCGCGGGTGTTCGCGCCCAGGCCGGAGTCGACCTGTGAGCCGCGAACGCAAGCACGCGTCGTGCCCGGCCCTGCTCGTCGCAGCGCCCGGGTCGGGCCAGGGCAAGACCCTGGTCACCGCGGCGCTCGTGCGCCGGCAGCGCCGTCTCGGTCGGCGCGTGCGGGTGTTCAAGGCGGGACCGGACTTTCTCGATCCGATGGTGCTCGAAGTCGCCAGTGGTCAGCCGGTAGACAACCTCGATTTGCGCCTGTTGGGCGTCGATGGTTGTGCGCGGCGGCTGGCGGATGCCGCAACCGGCGCCGACCTGATCGTCGTCGAAGGCGTGATGGGACTGCACGACGGCGTGCCGAGCAGCGCCGAACTCGCCGCGGCGTTCGACTTGCCGGTGCTGCTGGTGATCGATGCGGCGGCGATGGCGCAGACCTTTGGCGCCGTCGCGCTCGGCTTGGCGAGCTACCGGCAGGAAGTCGCGCTGCACGGCGCGCTGGCCAACCGCGTCGGCGGAGCAGCGCACGCAGCGATGCTGCGCGACGCGCTTCCACCGAGTGTGCGCTGGATCGGCCACCTGCCGGCGTGCGCCGACGCGGCACTGCCCGAGCGCCACCTCGGCCTGGTTCAGGCCAGGGAGATCGACGACCTGGAGCGCCGCATCGATGCCGCGGCCGACGCGCTGCGCGTCGACGACACGCTGCCCGCGCCGATACGCTTCGAAGCGCCGGCCGCGATGCCGCCGCGCCCCATGCTGCGCGACGTGCGCATCGCGGTGGCGCGCGACGAGGCGTTCTCGTTCATCTATCCGGCCAACGTCGAACTGCTGCGCGAGCTTGGTGCCGAAATCGCATTCTTCTCGCCGCTGCGCGACACCGCGCTGCCCCTCTGCGACGCGCTATGGCTGCCTGGAGGCTATCCGGAGCTGCATCTCGCGGCGCTGGCGGCCAACGCTGGCATGCGCGAGGCGATCATCGCGCACCATGCCGCGCGGCGCCCCATGCTGGCCGAATGCGGTGGCATGTTGTACCTGTGCGAGTCGCTGCGCGACGCGTCCGGCAACGGCGCGCCAATGGTCGGCGTTTTGCCAGCCTCGGCGACGCTGGGGCCGCGACTGGCAGCGTTGGGCCAGCAAAGCGTCGAGTTTGCTGCCGGCGAACTGCGCGGCCACACCTTCCACCATTCGACGCTCGACACGACGCTGCAGCCCTGGCGGCGCGCGGCCACCGCGAACGGCGTGGCCGGCGAGGCGGTCTACCGCGTCGGCGCGCTGACGGCGTCCTATGTGCACTTCTATTTCCCGTCGAACCCGCAGGCTGCGGCAGGGTTGTTCAGATGACGCTCGATCCGCACAGGTATACGGACGCTGAAATCGACGCGGTGTGGAAGTGCATGCGCGAGCGTCGCGACATGCGCCACTTCCTGCGCGACCCGCTTCCCGAGGGCTGTCTCGATCGTTTGGTCGACGCGGCGCAATTGGCGCCTTCGGTCGGCTTCATGCAGCCGTGGCGCTTCCTGCGCATCACCGACCCGGCGTTGCGCGACGAGATCCGCGAACTGGTCGAGGCCGAGCGGCTTGTCACCGCCGGGGCATTGCCCTCGCGCAACCAGGAATTCCTCGAGGTGAAGATTGAAGGGCTGCGCGAGTGCGCAGAGGTTCTCGCGGTGGCGCTGATGCCGCAGCGCGAGCGCCACGTGATCGGGCGCCGCACGATGCCGCAAATGGACCTGGCGTCGATCGGTTGCGCGGTGCAGAACATGTGGCTTGCCGCGCGAGCCGAAGGCGTCGGCCTGGGTTGGGTGTCGTTCTTCGATCCGGAGCAGCTGGCACGCCTCCTCGAATTGCCCGCGGGAGCGAGTCCCGTGGCATTGCTGTGCATTGGCCGCGTGGCGGCGTTCTACCCGCGGCCGATGTTCGAGCAGGCAGGATGGGGCCGTCGGCTGGCACGCGCGCAGGTCCTGTTCGAGAACCGTTGGCCCGAAGGCGCCGGCGGCACTGAACCGGCGTATTGAGCGATGGCGTCCACCGCCTGGATGATGCTCGCAGCGGTCTCGCTCGACTGGCTGTTTGGCGAGCCGCGCCGGCGGCACCCCCTGGTGGGCTTCGGCATTGCCGCGCGCCGTGTCGAAGCGATCTTGTGGTGTTCGTCGCGTGCGGCGGGAGCGCTTGCCGTCGCTGTCCTGCTCGCGCCGGCAATGTTCGCCGCGCTGGCCATCGAGCATCTCGCGCCGCCGTGGCGCGACGTTTTCGATGTGGGCGCGTTGTATTTCGCGCTCGGGTGCCGCAGCCTGCACGATCACCTGCTGCCGGTCGCGCGCGCGCTGGATGCCGGGGATGACGACGCGGCACGCCGCGCAGTGTCCCGCGTCGTCAGTCGCGACGCCGCGACGCTGCGCATCGCTCCCGCCGCCTGTGAGAGCGCACTGGAAAACGGCAACGACGCCGTATTCGGCGCGTTGTTCTGGTTTGCGTGTGCCGGGTCGGCGGGGGTCATCGTCTACCGACTGAGCAACACGCTGGACGCGATGTGGGGCTATCGAAACGAGCGATATTTTCGCTTTGGATGGGCGGCAGCCAGGCTTGACGACGTGCTGAACTGGATTCCGGCGCGGTTGACTGCATTGAGCTATTGCATGCTTGGCCATACTGGGTCTGCACTGGCTTGCTGGGCACGCCAAGCGCCGCGCTGGGACAGCCCGAACGCCGGGCCGGTGATGGCGGCCGGCGCCGGAGCTTTGCGCATTCGCCTGGGCGGTGCGGCAAGCTACAACGGCGTAGTCCACAAGCGGCCGGCGTTGGGGCTGGGCTCGGCCGCCGGTGCCGCGGACATCCGTCGGGCACTCGCGCTCGTGCGGCGTGGCGTGGCGCTGTGGCTGCTGGCTTATGCCGCGGCGGCGATCGTTCGCGCGGAGCTTGGGTGATGCTCGAACATGGCGGGCGCTTGAACGCAGCGGCGGTGCGCTTCGGTATTGAGCCGCAGCGCTGGCTTGATCTCTCCACCGGCATCAATCCCGAAGGCTGGCCGCTGGTCGACGTTCCCGCGCAAGCGTGGAGGCGGCTTCCGGAAGACGATGACGCGCTCGAAAGCGCCGCGTCCAGCTGTTTCGGATGTTCTTCGATCCTGGCCACCGCAGGCAGCCAGGCGGCGATCCAGGCGTTGCCGAAACTCCGCCCCCAAAGCCGTGTCGATGTGCTTGCGCCGAGCTACGCGGAGCATGCGCACGCCTGGAGCCAGGCGGGCCATACCGTTCGCTCATGGGACGGGCAAACACTCGCCGATGATGTCGATGTCTTGGTTCTCGTCAACCCGAACAATCCGACCGGAACGAGTCGCGATCCGGCGCAACTGCTGCGCTGGCACGACGCGCTGCGTGCACGGGGCGGGTGGCTCGTCGTCGACGAGGCCTACGTCGACGCGTGCCCGGAGCTCTCGCTCGTGGCCCACGCCTCGACGCCCGGACTGATCGTGCTGCGCAGCCTTGGCAAGTTCTTCGGGCTGGCAGGCGCCCGTATCGGTTTCGTGATCGCCGAGCCGCGGATTCTGCGCGCGCTGCGCGAGCATCTGGGACCGTGGCCGATCTGTGGGGCTGCGCGCTGGCTGGCGACGCAGGCCCTGCGCGATACCGAGTGGCAATTCGCCGAGCGTCGGCGCCTGACGCGGAGATCCGCAAGACTCGCCGAGATCCTGTCCCGGCACGGACTGCCGCCGAGCGCAGACACTGCGCTGTTCCAGTGGGTCCCGACGCCTGCGGCGACGCGCATCGAACACGCCCTGGGCCGCTGCGGCGTGCTCGTGCGCAGCTTCTCCGACCCGGCCGGCTTGCGCTTTGGCCTGCCGGGCGCCGAAGGCGAGTGGGTGAGGCTCGACAAAGCTCTGAGCCAGATCAGACCATGAAATCCAACACCTTGATGGTGCAAGGCACCACGTCCGATGCCGGCAAGAGCCTGCTGACCGCGGCGCTGTGTCGCTGGCTGCGTCGCCGCGGCGTCGCGGTGGCCCCGTTTAAACCGCAAAACATGGCCTTGAACTCAGCGGTGACCGTTGATGGCGGCGAGATCGGGCGCGCCCAGGCGGTGCAGGCGCTGGCCTGCGGCGTGGCGCCGCACAGTGACATGAGCCCGGTGCTGCTCAAGCCCAACAGCGACCGCGCGGCGCAGGTAATCATCCAGGGGCGTGCAGTCGCCGAACTCGACGCGGTTGGCTACCACGGATATAAGCGCGTCGCGCGCGATGCGGTGCTCGAATCGCACGCGCGGCTGGCGTCAGCCTATCGCGTGATCGTCTGCGAAGGCGCAGGGTCGCCGGCCGAGATCAACCTTCGCGAAGGCGACATCGCGAACATGGGGTTCGCCGAAGCGGTCGATTGCCCGGTGCTGCTGGTCGCCGACATCGACCGCGGTGGCGTGTTTGCCCACCTGATCGGCACGCTCGAGCTGCTTTCGGCTTCGGAACGGGCGCGCGTCGCCGGCTTCGTGATCAATCGCTTCCGCGGTGACCTGGCCCTGCTGCAGCCAGGGCTCGACTGGCTCGAGCGACGCACGGGAAAGCCGGTGCTCGGCGTGCTGCCCTACCTTCAGGACCTTCACCTCGACGCCGAGGATGCACTGCCGCGACGTCCGACGCATCCGGGCGCTCCGCTGCGCGTGATCGTGCCGGCCTTGCCCCGAATCTCCAACCACACCGACTTCGACGCCTTGCGCCTGCACCCGGCGGTCGACTTCAGCTTCGTCGCGCCGGGCGATGCACCTCCGCACGCCGACCTCGTCTGCCTGCCGGGGTCGAAGGCCGTGCGCAGCGACCTCGAATATTTGCGTGCCCGCGGCTGGGAGCCCTACCTGCTGCGCCACCTGCGCTACGGAGGCAAGCTGCTGGGGATTTGCGGCGGCTTGCAGATGCTCGGGCACGCGCTCCACGATCCGCTGGGCATCGAAGGTGCTGCGGGCAGCAGCGCAGGGTTGGGACTGCTCGATCTCGAAACCACGCTGCAGCCCACCAAGCAGTTGCGCCGGGTGGCCGGCACGCTGGCTTGGGAAGCGGCCGCGGTCGAAGGTTATGAAATCCATGCAGGGGTCAGCCGTGGCGCCGGTCTGCAGCACCCGGCGATGCTGCTCGGCGACGGCCCCGACGGCGCCTGCAGTGGCGACGGGCGCGTGGTCGGAACCTATGTTCACGGGCTGTTCGACCACCCGCAAGCACTGCAGGCACTGCTGCGCTGGGCCGGTTGGCACGGAGACGCCGCGCCGTTGGATCTTGCCGCAAGGCGAGAGCGCGACCTCGAACGACTGGCTGACGCCGTCGAGCAGCATCTCGACACGCGACGCATCTTGGGCCTGCTGGATATGGGGCTATGAAAACGCTGATCCTGGGAGGCGCCCGATCGGGCAAGAGCCGCTTGGCCGAATCGACGGCCGCGGCGAGCGGAAGCCAGGTCATCGTCGTCGCGACCGCCACCGCCGGGGACGCGGAGATGCGCGAGCGCATCAACGCGCATCGCGCACGACGCCCGCCCGAGTGGGGCGTCGTCGAGGAACCGCTGGCGCTTGCATCGACGCTTGCCGCGCACGCGCGCAGCGGGCGTTGCCTCGTCGTCGACTGCCTGACGCTGTGGCTCAGCAATCTCTTGCTGCACCCGTGCGCGAACCGCTGGCCGCGGGAGAGCGCCGCGCTGCTCGAAGCCTTGCGCGACGCCGCCGGCGACATCGTGCTGGTAAGCAACGAAACCGGCATGGGCGTTGTGCCGATGGGCGAACTGACCCGCCGATTCTGCGACGAGGCAGGTTGGCTGCACCAGGAGCTCGCCGCGCTGTGCGACCGCGTCGTGTTGACCGTCGCCGGACTTCCACTGACCTTGAAGGGAGAACCATGGAACCCGCTTTCCTGAAGCACCCCGTCGCCGTGCCCGACGCGACGCACGCCGCGGCGGCTCGCGCACACCAGTCCTGCCTCACCAAACCGCCGGGCTCGCTCGGCCAGCTCGAAGCACTGGCGATCACGCTGGCCGCGGCGCAAGGCGTCGAGCGGCCCCACGTAGATCGCCCCTGGATCGCCGTGTTCGCCGGCGATCATGGCGTCGTCGCCGAGGGTGTATCGGCGTTCCCGCAGGCGGTGACCGCGGAGATGATCCGGAACTTCGCACGCGGTGGAGCCGCCATCAGCGTGATCGCACGCACGCTGGGAGCGGAACTCGAAGTGGTCAACCTCGGTACCGTCGGTGACGTCGAGGACCTGCCCGGCGTGCATCAACTTCGCCTCGCGCGAGGCACTGCCAACCTGATGCGCGAGCCCGCGATGGACGCCGCGCTGTGCGCGGCCTCGCTTGAAGCCGGCCGCGCCAGCGCCGTGCGTGCACAGCAGGCCGGGGCCGACCTGTATATCGGCGGTGAAATGGGCATCGGCAACACGACCGCGGCGACGACGCTGGCGGCGCTGCTCAGCGGCCATGCAGCCGACCAACTCGCGGGACCGGGAACCGGATTGCCGCCTGAAGGCGTCGCCCACAAGGCCGCGGTCGTGCGCGCCGCGCTGGCATTGCATCAGCCCCACGTCGACAGCGCGTTCGAGGCCATGCGCCGCGTCGGAGGCCTTGAGATCGCGGCGCTGGCCGGGGCCTATGTCGCCTGTGCCCAGGCCGGCCTTGCTGTGCTCGTCGACGGGTTCATAGCCTCGGTGGCGGCGCTGGCCGCAGAGCGCTTGTGCCCAGGAACAGCGCGGTGGTTCATCTTCGCCCATGCATCGGCCGAGCCGGGCCATGCGCGCGTGCTTGAAGCACTCGACGCACGCCCCATCCTCGACCTCGGAATGCGACTGGGCGAAGCCAGCGGCGCCGGCGTCGCGGTGCCTGTACTGCGCATGGCTTGTGCCTTGCATGCCGGCATGGCGACTTTCGAGCAGGCAAGCGTTTCGGGCAGGCTGTGATGCCAGCGGCGGCCGGATGCCCTTCCATTCGGGTCGACCTGTTGCGGCACGGCGAAACCGCGCTGAGCGGCTTTTGTGGTCGCATCGACACCAAATTGACTCGACAAGGCCGCCTCCAGATGCACGTTGCCACACGGCACGGCGGCCCGTGGGATGCGATCGTGACGTCGCCGCTGCGACGCTGCGCCTCGTTCGCCGAAGCGCTTGCGGTCGAAACGGGGTTGAGCATCGAGTATGAGCCGCGCTTCGCCGAGTATCACTTCGGGCAATGGGAAGGGCGTACCGCCGAGCAGATCTGGTGTGAGGAACCGGCGTCGCTGGATCGATTCTGGCGAGACCCGTGGCAATTCACACCGCCGGGCGCCGAGGCGATGGAGTCCTTCGCGACGCGCGTCGCCCGAGGCTGGGACGATTTGCTGGGCCGACACGCCGGGCGCCGCATCCTGCTCGTCACCCACGCCGGCGTCATCCGCATGGTGTGGCATCTCTGCGATCGCTTGCCGCGACGCGACTTCCTGCGCATGCAGGTCGGGCATGCCAGCCTGCATGCGCTGGTCGTTCCTGCCACGAAAGGCGTCACATGACCTCGTTTCGCCCTTTGCTGGTGGCCATCCAGTTCCTCACGCGGATTCCCGTCCGCCTTTCGGCGCCGGCTTCGGATGCGGAGCTTGGTCGATCCGTCCTGTGGTATCCCGCGGTCGGGTTGCTGGTCGGTCTACCCGGCGCGTCGATCGCCGTGTGGTCGATTCACGCCGCGCACGGTCGCTTGGTCGCCGCGGCGATGATCGTCATGGTGGGAGCGCTCATGAGCGGCGGACTGCACCTGGATGGACTGGCCGACAGCGCCGACGCGTGGGCCGGCGCCGGTGGTGATGCCGAGCGGGCACTCGCGATCATGAAGGACCCGCGCTGCGGCCCGATAGGCGCAAGCGCCCTCATTCTGGTTCTGCTGGCGAAGTTCGCGGCTGCAGCGGATTTGATTGCCGCAGGGCGTGCATGGCCGGTCTTGTTCGCGCCGGCGCTGGCACGCGCGGCGATCCCCATTCTGTTGGCGACGACTCCATACGTCCGTCGCCATGGCATCGGTGAACGGATGGCCACCTTTCTCCCGCGTCGCATGGCGCCCGTCGGCGCAATCGGCTTGTTGGCGCTGTGCATCGGGTGCGTTGGCGCAGCTTCCACGCTAGGCACCGCAAGCGTCGTCACGATTTCCGGATGGCTGTTGCGGCGCATGATGATCAACCGCATCGGCGGCACCACCGGAGACACGACGGGCGCGCTGGTCGAACTGCTTGAAACGGCAGCGATGGTCGTGGCGGCCATTTGAGGCTTGCAATAGGTGCGTTCGAGTTGAAAGCTCGATCGACGCGCGGTTGTTTGCTTGTCTATTGAGCAGCCTCGGAACAGAAAGGGTGCGCTTTGCTGCACGACGCTCACGCACGAGACTGGCGCCCAAGCCCATGAAAGTTGCGCTTGAACTCGGCGCGGAAGTGCCTGACTGGCTTCGCAGGGGCGACCGACGATAGCGCGTATGCTGAACTGATGCTCGAAACGCCTAGAGCTAAAGTCAACAGTTGGAAAGGGCCACGGCCTTCTCACCGAGCCGGATCCCCTTCTAGGGAGCGCTCCCGTTGATGGCACGCACGCCAGGCAGATCGATGCGCACGACCAGCCCCGTGCGTAGGTCGTCCCGATCGTGCAGCGAGATCTGCGCGCCGATGCGCCGCGCGGCTTCGCGTGCAATCGCCAGTCCGAGACCGGTGCCCCCGACCTCCTGGTCCGCGAGGCGGTGGAAGGGCTTGAACGCCTCGTCACGCGCGCTCGGCTCTACCCCGGGGCCGCTGTCGATGATCTCGCAGCGCGCACCATCGCCGAGCGCTGCGATGCGCAGCGTGACCTCGCCCCCGACGGGGGTGTATTTCAGGGCATTGTCGATCGCATTGCCCAGGATGGTGCGCAGCAACCGCGAGGAGCTGACGACGCGCGGTACGTCGGCGGCCTCCATGCCCAGGTCGATTCCGCGCTGTTCGGCGACCGGAAAATGCATCGCCAGCAGCTCGCGCCCCAGGGCCACGAGGTCGACGTCTGCGCGTGGCGCATCGCCGCTTTCGATGCGCGCCAGGTCCAGCAATTGCTCGCTGAGCTTGCGCGCGCGCTCGATGCCCTGCTCGAGGGGCACCAGCCGAAGCCGGGCTTCGTCGAGGGACTTCGCATGACGCAGGTTGCGCGCCTGCAGGGCCAGTGCCGTCAAGGGCGAGCGCAGTTCATGGGCGGCGTGGGCGACGAAGCGCTGTTGCTGCCGCATCAGCTCGCGCGTGCGCCCGAGCAATCCCTCGATGGCGTCGACGAAGGGCTGGATCTCGGTCGGCATGCCCCGCAACTCCAGTTCGGGCGCTTGCACCGCGTCGAGCGCTTCCAGGCGCCTTGCAGCGTGCACCACGGGCTCGAATTCCCGGCGCACGCCGCGCCCGATCAGCCAGATCAGCAGCGGCACGAGCACCAGGGATGGAAGCAGCGCGCGCACCGCGCCGTTCCAGGCCAGTTCGTCGCGCGCATTGGTGTCCTGCGCGACCACCGCGGTGTAGGGCCCCTGCCGCTGGACAAACACCCGCATGCGTCCCATGCGGGTGTCGAGGGTGCGCAGGCCCGGAGTCGTGGCCGATCCCAGCCAAGCCGGGGTCGGATCGATGGGCAGCATCGCCAGGTGGATGCGCGAATCGTGGTCGTCGAGGCTCCCGCGCGCTGCGGTGGACATCTCGTGCCCGGGGTGCCGCAGCGCGAGCGTGGCGACCTGTCGCAGCATGTCGTCCTGCGACTCGCGCAGCTCGCGCCACGCCAGCACGAACTGCGCCGCGGCAGCCAGCAGGCCGAGGCCGACCACGGCGCCCCCCAATTGCAGCACCAGGCGACGCCGGAAGGATCTGTTCATCGCGCCCTGTCCACCATCCATCCGGCGCCGCGCACGTTCTTGATCACGTCGGCGCCGAGCTTCCTGCGCACGCCGTGGATCAGGAAGTCGACCGCGCTGCTCTCGACCTCCTCGTTCCAGCCGTACAGCCGGTCCTCGAGCTGGGCGCGGGTGAGGATGGTTCCCGGGCGCAGCAGCAGTGCGTGCAGCAGTGCGAATTCGCGCGCGGTCAGCACCACGCGCAGGTCGCCGCGCCGGGTCTCGCGGGAGGCGGGATCGAGCCGCACGTCGCCGTCGCCCAGTTCGGCCGCGGCCTGGCCGGACTGGCGGCGCACGACCGCGCGCATGCGCGCCAGCAGCTCGTCCATGTCGAAGGGCTTGACCACGTAGTCGTCGGCGCCGAGGTCGAGCCCGCGCACCCGGTCGGCGGCCGCGTCGCGGGCCGTG
>MLJW01000369.1_pt1 | contig 22805 bp, 27 predicted proteins | sample 888231 | NCBI WGS metagenome assembly MLJW01 (sample SAMN05788063, study PRJNA343431) | mine drainage metagenome | isolation source: sample collected from the inflow into an acid mine drainage treatment plant... | place: Germany: Lusatia, lignite mining district
GGCCTGCAACGCGCTGGCCTGGCTGCTCTGGCTGTTTGCGCTGCAGCGGTTGCCTGCCGGCGTGGCCAGCATGATCTCGCTGATCATCCCGGTGATCGGTGTCCTGGCCGCCTGGATGGAGCTGCACGAAGTGCCGTCAAGCCTCGAGATGACCGGCATGCTGCTGATTGCTTCCGCGCTGGCGATCATTGCCATCCACGGCATGCGCAGCCATGAAGAGGTGGACCCGGCGATCGGTCAGGAATAGGGCGCGTGTGTTAAAATTCGCGCATTATCAATGCAATGAGGTTGCATCATGGCGGGACACAGCAAGTGGGCCAACATTCAGCATCGCAAAGGCCGTCAGGACGCCAAACGCGGCAAGATCTTCACTCGCCTGATCAAGGAAATTACCGTGGCCGCCAAGATGGGCGGGGGCGATGCGAGCATCAATCCGCGCCTGCGGCTGGCGATCGAAAAGGCCAAATCCGAATCCATGCCCAAGGACAACATCGAGAATGCCGTCAAGCGCGGCTCGGGCCAGCTCGAAGGGGTGAATTACGAAGAAATCCGCTACGAAGGCTATGGCCTGAACGGTGCGGCGGTGATGGTCGACTGCCTGACCGACAATCGCCAGCGCACGGTGGCCGACGTGCGCCATGCTTTCAGCAAGTACGGCGGCAATCTGGGTACCGACGGTTCGGTGGCTTTCCTGTTCAAGCACTGCGGCACCTTGCTGTTCGCCCCCGGTGCGGACGAGGACAAGATCATGGAAGCGGCGCTGGAGGCCGGTGCAGAAGACGTGATCAGCAACGACGACGGCAGCATCGAAGTGATTACCGCCCCCAACGACCTCTCGGCCGTACAGGCTGCCCTGGAAGCCGCCGGCCTGAAGGCGGAAATGGTCGAGGTCACCATGAAGCCGGCCAACGAAACCGTTTTCAGCGGCGATGAAGCCGTCAAGATGCAGAAGCTGCTCGATGCGCTGGACGATCTTGACGATGTGCAAGAGGTCTATACCTCGGCTGTCATCGAGGAGTAATGACGACGCCCATCCTCGGTATCGCCCCCGGCCTGCGGGCCCCAGGCAAGGTGATGACATGCGGATTCTAGGGATAGACCCGGGGTTGCAGGTCACGGGTTTTGGCGTCATCGAAATCACCGGTGAGAAGCTTGCCTACATCGCCAGCGGCACCATCAAGACCGCGGCCGGCAGGAGCGGCCCGGGGGAAGCCCTGCCGGCACGCCTCAAGATCATCCTCGAGGGCCTGCGTGACGTGATCGAGCTCTATGCCCCGGAACAGGTCGCCGTTGAAAAAGTGTTCGTCAATGTCAATCCGCAGTCCACTTTGCTGCTCGGGCAGGCGCGTGGCGCGGCGATCAGCGCAGCGGTGCTGCGCGACCTGCCGGTGGCGGAATACACCGCCCTGCAGGTGAAGCAGGCGGTGGTCGGCAACGGTCACGCGGCCAAGGAGCAGGTGCAGGAGATGGTCAAGCGCCTGCTCAAGCTGCCGGCCACCCCGGGACCGGACTCTGCCGATGCGCTGGCCTGCGCCATTTGCCATGCGCATGGCGGGCAGGGACTGGGGAAGCTGGCGACCGCCGGTTTCCGGGTGAGAGGAGGGAGGCTGGTATGATCGGACGTTTGACGGGCATGTTGCTGGAAAAGAATCCGCCGCAAATCCTGGTGGATGTGAACGGCGTCGGCTATGAAGTCGAAGTGCCGATGAGCACGTTCTACAATCTGCCCGCCACTGGCGAACGCGTGACGCTGCATACCCAGTTCGTGGTGCGCGAGGATGCGCAATTGCTCTACGGTTTCCTGACCGAGCGCGAACGCGCCACTTTCCGCCTGCTGCTCAAGGTCAACGGCATCGGCGCCAAGTCGGCGCTGGGCATCCTGAGCGGCATGTCGGTGGAGGATCTGGCCCAGGCCATTGCCCTGCAGCAGGCGGCGCTGCTGGTCAGGATCCCCGGCATCGGCAAGAAAACCGCTGAACGCCTGCTGCTGGAACTCAAGGACAAGCTCGGCCTCGAATTCATCACAGCGCAATCCACTGGCGGGCAGCCGGAAGCGGGTGGGAACGATATCCTCAACGCCTTGCTGGCATTGGGTTACAACGAGCGCGAAGCGCTTGCCGCAGTCCGGCAGCTGCCGGCCGGACTGTCCGTGTCGGACGGCATCCGGCAGGCGCTCAAGTCGCTATCGAAGGCATGATGCAGCCATGATCAATGCCAGCCAGCTTGCCCGCATCGCCCTGGTGGTCCTCCTTGCCGCCGGGTGCGTGTTCGTGCTGCGGCCCTTCATGGCGGCCATCCTGTTCGCGGCAGTCGTCTGCGTTTTCAGCTGGCCGTTCTATCGGCGCCTGTGGTCGAGGCTGGGCGGCCGGGATACGCTGGCTGCATTGACCATGACGCTGCTGCTGCTGCTGGCCATGATCGTGCCGATGGCTTATCTCGCGGCGCATCTGGCCGATTCCGTGGCGGTGCTGTTCGAGCAGATCCGGCCGGCGCTGGAACACCCGCAGCCGAGTGCCCCCGAGTGGATGCGACACCTGCCGCTGGTCGGCGGTGCGATCAATGACTTCTGGCAGCGCATTGCCGCCAGCAACGATGAGCTGATGAAATCGCTGAGTCAGTTTTACGAACCGATACGCAACTTCGGGCTGAAAGCGGTAAAAATGGTCGGAGAAGGGGTACTGCAGTTGCTGCTGGTGGTGTTTGTCGCCTTCTTTCTTTACCGTGACGGCGTGCGGTTGGCCGCGGCCCTGACCGTCATGGCACGCAAGCTCGGCGGCGATTTGGGCCGGGAAATGCTGGAGCTGTCTGCCAGCACGGTGAATGCCGTCATGCTGGGCATATTCGGCACCGCCATCGCCCAGTCGGCCGTTGCCCTGTTGGGTTTTCTGCTTGCCGGCGCGCCGGCACCGGCGCTGCTGGCCGCGGCGACTTTCTTCCTGTCCATGATCCCGGTGGGCCCGCCGCTGATCTGGGGCGGCGCTGCACTGTGGCTGTTCAATAACGGCCAGCACGGCTGGGCGATTTTTCTGGCCGTGTACGGCTTGCTCGCCATCAGCAGCGTGGATAACCTGGTCAAGCCGGCCCTCATCAGCCACTCGGCCAACCTGCCGATGCTGGTGATTGCGCTGGGGGTGCTGGGCGGGGCGATCGCGTTCGGCTTTGTCGGCATTTTCCTCGGCCCGACGCTGCTGGCGATCGGCCTGACCCTGACGCAGCGCTGGATCGCTTTCCATGACGAGAAAACGGAGGGCGCGTCATGATCGAAAACGACCGCATGATTGCCGCCGCACCTGCGGGGCCTGAAGAAGAGGCCCTGGAACGGGCGTTGCGCCCCAAGGCGCTGGACGAGTACATCGGCCAGGAGAAGGCGCGCGAGCAGCTGGAAATTTTCATCAATGCCGCGCGCGGCCGGTCGGAGGCGCTCGATCACGTGCTGCTGTTCGGGCCGCCGGGCCTCGGCAAGACCACGCTGGCGCATATCGTGGCACGCGAAATGGGTGTCAACATGCGCCAGACGTCGGGGCCGGTGCTGGAGCGCGCCGGCGACCTCGCGGCGCTGCTGACCAACCTCGAACCCAACGATGTGCTGTTCATCGACGAGATTCACCGTCTGTCGCCGGTGGTGGAAGAAATTCTCTACCCGGCGATGGAGGATTACCGCCTCGACATCATGATCGGCGAAGGTCCGGCCGCCAGGTCGGTGCGCCTCGACCTGCCGCCGTTCACCCTGGTGGGCGCGACGACGCGGGCGGGCATGCTGACCAACCCGCTGCGCGACCGTTTCGGCATCGTGGCGCGCCTCGAGTTCTATACCTCGGAAGAGCTGGGGCGTATCGTGCACCGCTCTGCCGGCCTGCTGGAAGTGGAAATGAATGCGGCCGGCGCGCTGGAGATCGCCCGGCGTTCGCGCGGCACGCCTCGCATCGCCAACCGCCTGCTGCGCCGCGTGCGCGATTATGCCCAGGTCAAGAGCGATGGCACCGTGTCAGCCGAAATCGCCGATGCCGCGTTACTGATGCTGGATGTTGACCGGCTGGGTTTCGACGTGATGGATAGAAAGCTGCTGCTGGCGGTGCTGGAAAAATTCGGTGGCGGCCCGGTGGGGCTGGATAATCTTGCTGCGGCCATCGGCGAGGAGCGCGACACCATCGAGGATGTGCTGGAGCCTTACATGATCCAGCAGGGATACCTGATGCGCACTCCGCGCGGCCGGGTGGCGACCCAGCTGGCCTATCAGCATTTCGGACTGCCCATGCCCAAAGGCATGGTCAGCGGGGAACTCTGGAGTGAGTGAGCAGTCCACCTTCGCCTGGCCGGTGCGGGTCTATTACGAGGATACCGATGCCGGCGGGGTGGTGTATCACGGCAACTATCTCAAGTTTTGCGAGCGTGCGCGCACGGAATGGCTGCGCAGCCTGGGGTTCGAGCAGACCGACCTCGTTGCGCAGCATGGTCTCGTGTTCGTCGTTCGCAGTGCGGCAGTAAAGTATTTGCGCCCGGCAAAATTCAACGACGAGTTGACGGTGCTGGCGCGCATCGCCCGGCTGGGGCGCTGCGCGTTCGAGTTTGAGCAGGAAGTCTGGCGCAATGAAGAAAAGCTGGTCACGGCGCAGGTGGAGGTGGTGTGCGTGACGGCGGTCGGGTTCAAACCGGTTTCCATCCCTGAACATATAAGAAACAAGATACAGGAGTTTGCATGAACGTCACCCAGGACATGTCCATATTCAGTATGATCTCCGGTGCAACATTGCCGGTGCAGGTTGTGATGCTGCTGTTGCTGATCGCCTCGCTGGTGTCGTGGTGGTACATTTTTATCAAGGTGGTCACGCTGAGCCGCGCCGCTGACGAAGCGCTGGCGTTCGAGCACGCGTTCTGGAATGGCGGCGATCTCAACAAGCTGTACGAGAGCGTGACCACGCGGCGTCGCAGCGCCCAGGGCATGGCCGCCATTTTTGAGGCCGGGTTCAAGGAATATGCCAAGCTCAAGCGTCAGGGCGGCATGGACATCGGCGATGTCATGGAAAGCGCCCGCCGCGCCATGCGGGCCGCCTACAACCGGGAGATGGACGAACTGGATTCACACCTGCCTTTCCTGGCTTCGGTCGGTTCGGTCAGCCCCTATATCGGCCTGTTCGGCACTGTGTGGGGCATCATGAATTCCTTCCGGGGGCTCGCCAATGTGGCTCAGGCGACCCTGGCGCACGTCGCCCCCGGCATTTCCGAGGCGCTGATCGCCACCGCCATGGGCCTGTTCGCGGCGATCCCGGCCGTCATCGCCTACAACCGCTTCGCCGCCAAGGTGGACCGGCTGGCGGTGCGCTACGACAGCTTCATCGAGGAGTTCTCCAACATCCTGCAGAGGAAGGCCTGATGGCGGGCCCCGTGGCGCGCGGCAGGCGCCCCCGTCGCCTGATGAACCAGATCAACGTCGTTCCCTACATTGACGTCACCCTGGTGCTGCTGGTGATTTTCATGATCACTGCACCGATGACCAATCCCGGCGTGGTGGAGTTGCCGCAGGTCGGCGAGGCGCTGAAGCAGATGGAGGCGCCGCTGGTGATCACGGTCAAGACCGACAAGACCACCGGGCTTGATGGCAAGGACTTGCCACGCGACCAGCTGCTGGCGGCGGTGCGCGCGAGCCTGGACAAGCATCCGGGTCAGGCCGTCGTGATCTCCGCCGACAAAAGCGCGCGCTACGAGGATGTGATTGGTGTCATGGATTTGCTTAAGCAGAACAAGGTGGAGAAAGTCGGGTTGCTGCTCAATCCCGCCAAGTAGAATCAGATGTTCCGCCAGCGCGAAAATTCGGTCAAATGGGTGTCAGGGATGCTGTCGCTGCTGGTGCACGGGCTCTTCGTCGTGCTGCTGGTGATGAGTTTCAGCTGGAAAAGCATCCAGCCCATGCAGGTGGTCGAAGTGGAGTTGTGGGACAGCATCCCTGCCCAGAAGGTCGAGGCGCCGCCGGCGCCTGCCGAACCGGTGGCAAAAGTCGAGCCGCAACCGGAGCCTCCTCCTCCCCCGCCTCCTGAATCCAAGGCGGAGATCAGGATGAAGGACAAGCCTTTGGTCAAGCCAAAGCCGGAAAAAAAGCCGAAACCTGAAGCCCCAAAACCGGATCCCAGGCAGCAGGCCCGTGAAGAGGAAAAGCGGCATCAGGAAGAGCTGAAACGCCTGCAGCAGCAGATCGGGGAGGATGATCGTCAGCTGCACCAGGAGATGCAGAACAAGGAGCAGCAGAAAGTCTCCGCGGCGCGGAACGCGGATGAAGCCCGCAAGGCGGCGCTGGCTTCCAGCGGCGAGATCAATGATGCGATGGCGAAGATCCGCAACAAGATCTACCGCTACGTCAATCGTGATCTGTGCGGGACCGGGAAGCCGGTGCTGAAGTTTTCGCTGTCGCTGATCCCCACCGGGGAGCTGGAGGCTCCGCCCCGTTTGCTGCAGAGCAGCGGGATATCGGCCTGCGACCAGGCGATATCGCGCGCGATCCTGCAGGCCGCCCATCCCCTGCCGTTGCCCACGCAGCCGGAATTGCTCAACCAGTTCAGGGATCTGATTCTTGAATTCAGGCCGAATGATCAAAAATAGCGTGTTGTCAGGTTGATGTAAGATACAAGCCTCAAAATACGTTGGTGTAAATGTATAATATGCTTATGAGATTCCCTATTTTCTGCCTGCTGCTGGTGCTTCCCTTCATGGCCAGGGCCGCGCTGACCATTGAAATTGTCGGTGGCGCAGCACAACAGATTCCGATCGCCGTAGTTCCTTTCGCGCAGCCGGTGGCCGAGCCCGACAACCTGGCCACCATCATCAATGCCGACCTGAGGCGCAGCGGCCTGTTCCGTGCGCTGGAAACGCGCGGCATCGCCGACCAGCCGCATGTGCTGGCGGACGTGAAATATCCCGAATGGGCGGCATTGCAGGCGCAGGCGCTGGTGATCGGCCGGGTGGAGCAGCAGGCCAACAGCCGCCTGAAAGTGTCCTTCCGTCTGCTGGATGTGCTCAAGCAGACGCCGCTGGCGGGACTCGAGTACGACGTCACGCCGGCGCAGTTGCGCGGCACTGCCCACAAGATCGCCGACGTGATCTATGAGAAAATGACGGGCGAGAAAGGCGTGTTCGATACCCGCATCACCTATATCGTCAAGCAGAAACGCAATTACCGGCTGCAGGTCGCCGATGCGGACGGCGCCAACCCGCAAACCGTGCTGTCTTCCGTCGAGCCGATCATTTCCCCTGCCTGGTCGCCGGATGGCACCCGGCTCGCCTACGTGTCATTCGAGAAAAAGAAACCCATCATCATCGTGCAGTCGCTGGTCACCGGCCAGCGCCAGGTGCTGGCCAACTTCAAGGGCAACAACAGCGCGCCGTCGTGGTCGCCGGACGGCACGCGCCTCGCCATCGTGCTCACGCACAGTGCGAACTCGCAGATCTATGTCATCAATGCCGATGGCACCGGCCTGCGCCAGCTGTCGTACAGCAGCGCGATCGATACCGAACCAAGATGGTCTCCCGATGGCAAGTGGCTGTATTTCACTTCCGACCGCGGCGGCAGTCCGCAGATTTACCGCATGTCCACGCTGGGCGGCGATGCCCAGCGCGTGACTTTCGATGGCGATTACAACGTCAGCCCGAACCTGTCGCTCGACGGCAAGCAGCTGACTTATATCCGTCGTGAAGCCGGCAGCTTCCGCGTCGTGCTGCAGGACCTCGCGAGCGGGCAGGTGCAGGTTCTCAGCGATTCCAGCGCAGATGAATCCCCCAGCTTTGCGCCCAACGGGAGAATGATTCTTTACGCAACCAGCATCAACGGCAGAGGCGTTCTATCCATCATCTCTGCCGACGGACGTACCAAGCAGCGCCTGAGCGAGGCGGACGGCGATGTGCGCGAGCCAGCCTGGGGTCCATGGGTGAAGTAGTGTCGGGTCGATGGCAAGTGTGAGTGTGGTTTGAATCTGATTTTATTGAGTGTTCTTTAATTTTAAGGAGAGTTGGAATGAACAAGAGTTTAGTGATGAGTGTCGTACTGGTTTCCCTGCTGGCCGCATGTTCCAGCAAGCCGGTGAAGGAAGAACCCAAGGCTGCGGTGGAAGACAAGAGCCCGGTCGTGCAAACTGAAACGGCGCCTGCTGCCGCACCCGTCGAGGCCCCTGCTGCACCGGCACCAGCTGTTGCCGTGAATCCGCTGACCGACCCCAACAACATCCTGTCCAAGCGCAATGTGTTCTTCGATTTCAACAAGGACATTGTCAAGGATGAGTATCGTCCGCTGGTCGAAGCGCACGCCAAGTATCTGGCGGCCAACCCGAGCGCCCACGTCGCCCTGCAGGGTAATGCCGACCAGCGCGGCAGTCGTGAATACAACCTGGCTCTTGGCCAGCGACGTGCCGTCGCCGTCAAGAAGGTCATGAACGCTTATGGCGCCAACGATACGCAGATCGAAACCGTCAGCTACGGCAAAGAGAAGCCGCGTTGCACCGAGGCTAATGAGGCATGCTGGTCGCAGAACCGTCGCACCGACATCGTCTACGCCGGCGAATAATGACCATGCGCCTGCTGATACCGTTATTGTTGCTGTTCTTCTGCAGCGCATCCCAGGCGGCATTGTTCGCCGACAACGATGCGCGTGATGAAATCGTCAAGCTTCGCAGTTACGTCAAGGAGCAGCAGGATAAGCGGATTACGGATCTGCAGGCCAAGCTGGATGCCTCCGATGCGCTGCGCCAGGCACTGGAGCAGCGCATCGGCGTGCAGGAAACGCAGACGGTCAATCTGCTGGCCCAGATTGACCGTCTGAATTCCGATATCAGCAATCTGCGCGGACAGCTGGAAGTCTACAGCCATGAAATCGAGCTGTCGCAGCAGCGCCAGCGCGATCTGTATGCCGATCTGGATGGCCGCCTGCGCAAGCTGGAAGCCGTAGGCACGGCTGCAGCCAACCCCGTGCAGACCACTGCGGCGGCGGCGACAGGCGCGGATGCGTCTGCAACAGCTCCTGCAGGTGGCGATGGCGCGGCGGAACTGCAGAGCTACGAGGCTGCGCTGGACCTGTCCAAGTCGGGCCGGCACAAGGAGTCGATCGACGCATTCGGGAAATTCCTCGATGCCTACCCCAGCAGCAAGTACGCGGCAGCTGCACAGTACTGGATCGGCTACGCGTATTTTTCCCAGAAGAATTACAAGTCGGCCATCGACAGCCAGAAAGTGCTGATCAAAACGTATCCGGATAGCAACAAGGTGCCGGATGCGATGTACAACATCGCCAACAGCCAGATCCAGTTGTCCGACCTCAAGGGCGCCCGGCAGACCCTGCGGGACGTCCTGGCGAAGTATCCGCTGAGCGAGGTTGCACCGCTCGCCAAGAAACGTCTGGCCGTGCTTGAGTCGATCAAGTCCAGGAACTAGCCCGGCGTTGCTGAAAGTTCACGAAATATTCCACTCCCTGCAGGGGGAGTCCTCGCGCGTCGGCCTGCCTACGGTGTTCGTGCGCCTGACCGGATGCCCGCTGCGTTGCGGCTATTGCGACACCGCCTATGCCTTCCAGGGCGGCGAGAACATGACCGAGGCGCAGATTCTCGAGCGCGTCGCCAGCTACGGGGCCCGGTACGTCACGGTCACCGGCGGCGAGCCCCTGGCGCAGAAGGCGTGCCTGTCGCTGCTGAACCGGTTGTGCGATGCCGGCTTCGATGTGTCGCTGGAAACCAGCGGAGCCATGGACATCGGCGCGGTCGACAGGCGCGTGTCGGTCATCCTCGACATCAAGACTCCGGGTTCGGGCGAGGCGCAGAAAAACCTGTGGAGCAATCTCGAGCATCTCAAGCCGCTCGACGAGGTCAAGTTCGTGCTGTGCGACCGTGCCGATTACGATTGGGCGCGGCAGGTGCTGCAGGAACGCGGGATCGCCGGGAAATGCCAGGTTCTTTTCTCGCCGGTATACAGCACCCTCAATCCGACCGACCTCGCCGACTGGGTGCTGCAGGACAGGCTGCCGGTGCGCATGCAGGTGCAGTTGCATAAAATTCTGTGGGGCGAGACGGCGGGAAAATGAAAAAAGCGGTTGTTTTGCTGTCGGGCGGACTGGATTCCGCCACCGTACTGGCCATGGCCCGCGCCGAGGGCTACGCCTGCTACTGCCTGAGCGTCGATTACCATCAGCGGCACGTGGCCGAACTCGATGCCGCGCGGCGCGTGGCCGACGCGTTGGGGGCGCAGGAACATCGCGTGTTCCAGCTCGACCTGTCGACTTTTGGCGGCTCGGCGCTCACCGACGACAGCATTGCCGTGCCGCAGGCGCCGAGCGCAGGCATCCCGGTGACATACGTGCCCGCGCGCAATACCATCATGCTGTCGCTCACTCTGGCATGGGCGGAAGTGCTGGGGGCCAACGACATTTTCATCGGCGTCAATGCGCTGGATTATTCCGGTTACCCGGATTGCCGCAAGGAATACATCGCGGCGTTCGAACGCATGGCCAACCTGGCGACCAGGTCCGCCGTGGAGGGCCAGGCGCTACGCATCCATGCGCCGCTGATCGATCTCAACAAGGCCCAGATCATCGCGCAGGGTCACGCGCTGGGGCTGGATTACGCCATGACGGTATCCTGCTATCAGGCCGACAGTGCCGGGCGTGCGTGCGGGGTGTGCGATTCCTGCCGCTTCCGCCGTGCCGGATTCCTGGCGGCAGGCCTCAGTGACCCGACGCTTTACAAGTAGCGCCGGATTGTGCTTGCCAATACCGTAAAAAATGACGTAGAATCCGCCCCTTTCTGTTAATTGGCTAAAGAGATAATACTATGGTGATCATTCGTCTTGCCCGTGGCGGCGCGAAGAAATCCCCCTTTTACAACGTTGTGGTTGCTGATTCGCGTAATCGTCGCGACGGCCGCTTCATCGAGCGTGTGGGGTTCTTCAATCCGATAGCTAAAGCAGGTCATGAAGGTCTGCGCCTGAACAGCGAGCGCATCGCTTTCTGGCAGAGCAACGGCGCACAGCTGTCCGACCGCGTAGCGCTGCTGGTCAAGCAGGCTGCCAAGGCCGCCTGATCGCATTGTCGCTGCCTGAACTGGTGGTGATGGGGCGGATATCCGTCCCATACGGTCTGAAGGGCTGGGTCAGTGTCAACCCGGACACCGAGGCGCTGGACGGGCTGTTCGACTATCCGGTGTGGTGGGTGCAGCTTGACGCCGGTTGGCATGAGTTCGCCGTCGAAGATGCCAAGGTGCATGGCGACCATCTGGTTGCCAAGCTTGAAGGCATTGCCGACCGTGACCAGGCTTTCAGGCTCAAGGGCCGGCCGGTGGCAGTTCCACGCGAGCAGTTGCCGGAAGCCGAAGAAGGCGAGTATTACTGGTCCGACCTGGTCGGGCTGGAAGTTGAAAACCTGCAGCAGGTGAAGTTCGGCACCATCAGCGAAGTGTTCGCGACCGGAGCCAATGACGTGCTGGTGGTCAAGGGCGAGCGCGAGCGACTGGTGCCGTTCATCGACCAGGTGGTGCTGGAAGTGGACATTCCGGCCCGCCGCATGGTGGTGGACTGGGACGCGGAGTTTTGAGCCGGCCATTGCAATTCGATGTAGTGACATTGTTTCCGCCCATGTTCGAGGCGATTTCCCGATACGGGATCACCTCGCGGGCGCTGGAAAAAAATATTTACCAATTGCAGGTGTGGAATCCGCGCGATTTCACCACTGACAATTACAAGACCGTGGATGACCGCCCCTATGGTGGCGGCCCCGGCATGCTGATGCTGGCGGAGCCGCTGGAAAAGGCGATCGACGCCGCGAAACGGCGGCAGAAGGATGCCGGGGTGGAACGGCCCAAGGTCATCCACCTGTCGCCGCAGGGCCGGCCACTGACGCACGAAGCTGTGGTCGAGCTGGCGGCGCAGCCGGGAATCATCCTGCTGGCGAGCCGGTACGAAGGCGTGGACGAGCGCCTGCTGCAGCGGATGGTGGATGAGGAATATTCCATCGGCGATTATGTGCTGTCCGGCGGCGAGTTGCCGGCGATGGTGCTGATCGATGCGGTGGTGCGGCAGTTGCCCGGAACCCTGGGGGACGCCGATTCGGCAGCGCAGGATTCCTTCGTCGCAGGACTGCTGGATTGTCCGCACTATACGCGGCCGGAAGTGTATGAAGGTGTCAGGGTGCCGGACGTGTTGCTGTCCGGGCACCACAAGGAGATCAAGCGCTGGCGGTTGAAGCAATCGCTGGGGCGAACCCGGGACAAGCGCCCGGATTTACTGGCCGCAAGGCCGTTGACGAAAGAGGAATCTCGGCTGCTCGCGGAGTACGAGCAGGAACAAGATCCTCACAATTAAAAGGAACGCAAGAAAATGGCAAACATTATCCAGATGCTGGAACAGGAAGAAATTGCCCGCCTGGGCAAGGTCATTCCGGACTTCGCTCCAGGCGATACCGTCGTGGTCGGTGTGAATGTGGTGGAAGGTACCCGCAAGCGTGTACAGGCCTACGAAGGCGTGGTCATCGCAATTCGCAACCGAGGCTTGAATTCATCCTTCATCGTACGCAAGATCTCGTCCGGCGAAGGCGTGGAGCGTACGTTCCAGACTTATTCCCCGCTGATCGCCAGCATCGAAGTCAAGCGCCGCGGCGATGTGCGCCGCGCCAAGCTGTATTACCTGCGCGAGCGTTCGGGCAAGTCGGCACGGATCAAGGAAAAACTGAAGGCACGCGAGCGCGACGTCGCTGCCAGCTGATTGTCGGCACTCCGTGGAAACCCCATACGCCCTGCGGCGCATGGGGTTTTTTGTTTTGCGGTAACATGAACGAATGAACCAATCCTACCAGGCCGTGATTGCTGCGCCGTTCGGCGCGCTGGGAGTGTGCACCGAGGGCGGCCGGCTGACCGCCATCGATTTTCTGCCGCTGCAGCATCCGCTGCTCGATCCGTCCGACCCGCTCGGCCGCGAGATCTGCGCTGCATTGAACGCTTATCTGGACGCGCCCGGGAGTGCATGCAAATGCCCGGCCATGCCTGCAGGAACGGCGTTTCAGCAGCGCGTGTGGCGGGCGCTGCAGGCCATCCCGGTCGGACACACGGTGAGCTATGGGGAACTGGCGGAGCGCGTCGGGTCCGGTGCGCGCGCCGTGGCCAACGCCTGCGGCGCCAATCCCCTTCCCATCCTGATCCCTTGCCACCGGGTGGTGGCGAAGAATGGACTGGGCGGATTCATGCGGGGGCGCGCAAGCGCATCCCTCGATCTCAAGCAGTGGCTGCTCGACCATGAGCGACGAAAATCAGTTTCTGCTGGATGAGTTCACCGACCGGCTATGGCTGGAGGAAGGCTTGTCCAGAAACACGCTGGAGAGCTACCGGCGCGATCTCGCCCAGTTCGCCGGCTGGCTGGAGAAGACCCATGGAAGGCCGCTGCTGCAAGCCGGGCGCGCGGATGTGGAGCGTTATCTTGCGGTACGCTTCCCGCAGGTCAGCCCGCGCAGCATCAGTCGCCTGGTAGCCAGCCTGCGGCGGTTGTATCGCTACGCCATGCGCGAAGGCAAGATCGAACAGGATCCCACGCTGCAAATCTCGGCGCCAAAATTGCCGCGCAGCCTGCCCAAGAGCCTGGGTGAAGAGGATGTGGTGGCCCTGCTAGACGTGCCGGATATCCTGCAGCCGCTCGGGCTGCGCGACCGCGCCATGCTGGAGACCCTGTATGCTACGGGTTTGCGGGTATCGGAACTGGTGAACCTGAAAGTGAGCGAGGTCAGCCTGGATATGGGCGTGGTGCGGGTGATGGGCAAGGGCAGCAAGGAGCGACTGGTGCCGCTGGGAGAAGAGGCGCTGGACTGGATCAGGCGCTATCTGGGCGAGGCGCGCCCGACGATCCTGCAGCGGCGGCTCTGCGAGAGCCTGTTCGTTACCCAGCGTGGCGCGGCCATGAGCCGGCAGGCGTTCTGGCATCTGATCAAGCGCCATGCGCGGCTGGCGGGCATCACCCGGCCTATGTCGCCGCATGTGCTGCGCCATGCCTTTGCCACCCATCTGCTCAATCACGGGGCAGACCTGCGCGTGGTGCAGATGCTGCTGGGTCATGCGGATATCTCCACCACGCAAATTTATACGCATGTGGCGCGCGAGCGCCTGAAACAGCTGCATGCCCGGCACCATCCGCGCGGCTGATGCCTATCACGGAGAAACCAGGCCTGCCTGTTCCTCCAGCCTGAATAAACGGCGATAATGCCGCTGTTGTTTGATTGACTTGTCCGAAAGAGTAACTGGAGTCCATATGCTTCTGTATCAACGCCTCGTTCCATGCCTGCTTGTTCTGCTGGCGGCCGCTGCCTGCTCGAAGTCGCCGCAACAGGCCTCGGGCGGACCAGCGGCTCAGATGCCGCCGCCCGAAGTGACGGTGATGGAAGTGCAGCCTGCCACGGTGCCGGTCAGCTACGAGTACGTCGGGCAGACGCTGGGTTCGCGCGAAGTGGAAATCCGGGCCCGGGTGACCGGGAACGTGGAAAAGCGCCTGTATGAGGAAGGCACGCAGGTCCGGGCTGGCCAGGCATTGTTCCAGCTGGACGCACGGCCGCTGGCGCTGGTGGTGGCGACGGCCAGGGCCGCCGTGGCGACTGCCGAGGCCGACATCATCCGTGCCAGCGTGACGGCCGCACAGGCGCGGCGTGAACGCGATCGGATGCAGACGTTGGCGGATGCCAATGCCATCGGCCGCAAGGAAGCCGATGACGCTGAATCGGCCGCGCAGGTGGCCAGCGCCGAGCTGTGGGCGGTAAAAGCCCGTCTGGAACAGGCCAAGGCGCAGCTGCGGGAGGCTCAGCTCAACATGGAATATGCCAGCATTTCCGCTCCCATCAGCGGGGTGGCCGGGCGCGCCCTGCGCCAGGAAGGGGCGCTGGTCAATGCCAACGGCGACAACCTGCTGACCACCCTGGTGCAGCTGGATCCGCTGTATGTCTCCTTCAACGTGGCGGATGCCGACTGGCAGCGCCTGAATCAGGAAAATGCCGACGGCTCCCTGGTGATTCCCGCCGGGGGGTTCAGCGTACGCCTGCTGCAGCAGGATGGCACGGCCCTGGGCGGGGCTGGGCGGATCAATTTCACCTCCTCCACGGTGAGTAGCCAGACGGGGACGCTGGAAATGCGCGCGACTCTGGCCAATCCGGCCAATGCCATCAAGAGCGGCCAGTTCGTGCGCGTGATCCTGGAAGGTGCACAGCGCCCCGGTGCCCTGGTCGTGCCCCAGCGCGCGGTGCTGGAAGGGCCAAAGGGCAAGATGGTGCTGGTGGCGGTGCAGAACAAGCAGGGGCAGATGAGCGCGGAATCGCGTCCGATCGAGGTCGGTGAATGGGTGGCCGGGGCGGGCGAAGAGAAGCTGTGGGTGGTGCGGAGAGGCTTGCTGCCGGGCGACCAGGTCATCGTTGAGGACCTGATGAAGCTGCGTCCCGGAATGCCGGTCAGGCTTGGCCATGCTGCGCCGCAGAAAGCAGCCTCGGCAGCCGGGCCGTCGTCGGCACTGGCTAGCTGAGCAGAAAGCCGCACATGCATTTTTCACGTTTCTTTATCAATCGTCCTATTTTCGCCGCGGTACTGTCGATTTTCATTGTGCTGGCAGGGCTCGCCTCCATGCGCACGCTGCCGATCGCCCAGTATCCGGAAATCGCACCGCCGGTAGTCACGGTGCGCGCGGTCTATCCCGGCGCCTCTGCCGAAGTGCTGGAACAGACTGTGGCGGCGCCACTGGAGTCGCAGATCAACGGCGTCGAGCACATGATGTACATGAGTTCGACTTCCGCCTCCAGCGGTGCGCTGGAAATCCAGATCACCTTCGATATCGGCGCGGATGCCGATCAGGCCGCGCTCAATGTCAACAATCGGGTCAAGCAGATCGAGGCGCGCCTGCCGGAAGAGGTGCGCCGCCAGGGGGTGACGGTAGAAAAAGGTTCGTCGGCTTTCCTGCAGGTGATCGCGTTCTATTCGCCGGACGGCACCTTCGATGACCTGTACACCAGCAATTACGTCACGCTCAATGTGCTGGACCGCATCAAGCGCATTCCCGGCACCACCAATGTGCAGATTTTCGGCGCCAAGGACTACGCCATGCGCATCTGGCTGAAGCCGGATCGCATGGAGCAGCTGGGGATTTCGGTTGCCGAGATCACCAGTGCGATCAACAGCCAGAACGCCCAGTTCGCGCCTGGCAAGATCGGCCAGAATCCCAATGGCGGCAAGCAGGACCTGGTGTACACGATTACCACGCAGGGGCGCCTGTCGGACGCCAGGGAATTCGAGGACATCATCGTGCGTTCGCGTTCCGATGGCGCGGAGGTGAAGCTGAAGGACATCGCGCGGGTGGAGCTGGGTTCCAAGGATTACGATTTCATCGGGCGCGTCAACGGCAAGCCGTCAACGCTGGTGGGCGTTTTTCTGCAGCCGGGCGCCAACGCGCTGGGGGTGGCGGAAGAGGTCAACAAGACGGTGGCCGAGCTGGCCGGACGGTTCCCCAAAGGGCTGGAGCACGAAACGGTGTACGACACCACCCGGTTCGTCAAGGTCTCGATCCATGAGGTGGTGAAAACCCTGATGGAAGCCATGCTGCTGGTGTTCCTGGTGGTGCTGCTGTTCCTGCAGAACTTGCGCGCCACCCTGATCCCCACCCTGGTGGTGCCGGTGTCGCTGATCGGCACCTTTGCCGGATTGCATCTGCTGGGTTATTCGATCAACACCCTGACCCTGTTCGGCATGGTGCTGTCGATCGGCATCGTGGTGGACGACGCCATCGTGGTGCTGGAAAACGCCGAGCGCCTGATGCACGAGCATGGCCTGTCGTCGCGTGCCGCCGCCATCGAGGCCATGCGCGAAGTGACCAGCCCGGTGATCGCCATCATGCTGGTGCTGATTTCCGTGTTCGTGCCCATCGCCTTCATCGGCGGACTGGCGGGAGAACTGTACCGCCAGTTCGCCATTACCATTTCGATCGCCGTGATGATTTCCGGGCTGGTCGCACTCACCCTGACGCCCGCCCTGTGCGCCGTCATCCTGAAGCCGGAGCACAAGCAGGTCAACGGATTCTTCCGGACCTTCAACCGGTTTTTCGGCTGGCTGACGCGCGGCTATACCGGGGGCGTGGCATGGATGCTGAAACGTACCCTGGTGGTAGTGCTGCTGTTTCTGCTCATGGTGGCCGCCACCGCCCAGCTGTGGCGCATGACACCGACCTCCCTGGTGCCGGATGAGGATCAGGGCTATTACATTTCCGCCGTGTTCCTGCCGGACGGCGCCAGCCTGCAGCGTACCGACCGGGTAGTGAACCAGGTGGCGGAAGCGATCAAGTCCAATCCTGCCAACGAGTTTGCCGTGGCGTTCACCGGCATGGATTTCCTCGGCGGATCGTTCAAGAACAGCGCCGCCACCATCTTTGCCTCACAGAAGCCCTGGGATCAGCGCAAGCAGTCGTCACAGGCGCTGGTGGGCGAGTTCTACGGCAAGACTGCCGGCATCAAGGAAGGGCTGGTGCTGGCGTTCAGCCCGCCGGCCATCTTCGGTCTGGGCAATTCGGGCGGCTTCGAGGTTTATATCCAGAATCACGGTGAAGGCGGGGCCCAGAAACTCAATGAGGTGGCGCAGGCTTTCGTCGCCCGCGCTGCAAAGGACAAGACCTTTGCCTATGCCCAGACCCTGTGGCGTGCGCAGACGCCGCAATTGTTCGTGGATGTCGATCGCTCGCGGGCGGCGGCGCTCGGCGTCAATCTCGCCGAGGCCTTCAACACGCTGTCGGCGACACTCGGCACGCTTTACGTCAATGACTTCAACAAGTACGGCCGCACCTGGCAGGTGCTGCTGTCGGCGGATGCGGGATATCGCAGCAAGCCGGAGGATATCTCGGCGCTGCATGTGCGTGGCGCCAACAACCAGATGGTGCCGCTGTCGGCGTTTGCCACGGTCAAGTACAGCACGGGGCCGGAGACGCTGGACCGATTCAACAATCTGCCGGCGGTCAAGCTGCTGGGATCCGGCCGGCCCGGCGTCAGTTCCGGCGAAGTGCTGGCGCATGTGGATGCCATCATGAAGGAAGTGCTGCCGTCGGATTTCACCTATGAATGGAGCGGCGCGTCCTACCAGGAAAAGCGCTCCAGCGGCGCTGCCAGCCTGGCGCTGGGCATGGCCGTCATCATGGTGTTCTTCATCCTGGCTGCGCTGTACGAGCGCTGGACCCTGCCGTTCGCGGTGCTGCTGGCGCTGCCGTTCGGCCTGTTCGGCGCACTGTCCATGGTCTGGGTGCGCAACCTGGCATTTGCGACCTTCCTGCCCGGCGTCCCGATTCCGCCACTGACCAACGACATCTATTTCCAGATCGGCCTCGTCACCCTGCTGGGGCTGGCGGCCAAGAACGCCATCCTGATCGTCGAATTCGCCATCATGAAGCAGCACGAAGACGGCATGTCGGCGCGGGACGCCGTGCTGGAAGCCGCACGGCTGCGCTTCCGTCCCATCCTGATGACTTCGCTGGCCTTCATCCTCGGCGTGCTGCCGCTGGCGCTCTCCAGCGGTGCCGGTGCCGGGGCGCGGCAGTCGGTCGGTACCGGCGTCATGGGCGGCATGCTGGCCGCCACGTTCATGGCCATCTTTTTCGTGCCGCTGTTCTACATGCTCATTGCGCGCAACGACAAGAAAAAAGAGGTCCACAATGCGTAAGTCAATCTGTATGGCATGGTTGGCAGCCTGCCTGCTCCCGGCATGCAGTGGGGTGCAAGGCACGCATGAACAGCCGGCGCCGGTATTGCCGGAAGCCTGGAATGTCCCTCAGGACGCCAGCCAGAGCAGCATGGCTGGGGAGCGCTGGTGGGAACTGTTCGCCGATCCTGTGCTTGACACCCTGGTCGACGAGGCCCTGCAGCACAACCACGAGATCGAAGCCGCCGCCGGCCGCATCCTGGAGGCGGAGGCGGCCATGGGCATCACGGATGCCGACCGCTACCCGGTCGTCGGCATCAACGCCAATGGCAGCCGCAGCGGCATCTCCACGGTTGACGCCATGCCGCTCTACCCAGGCATGCCGCGCATCCAGAACAACCTGCATCTGGCTGTCGACGCCAGCTATGAGCTCGACATCTGGGGAAAATTCCGTCATGCCAGTGCCGCCGCCCGTGCGCAGCTGCTGGCCGCGCAGGCGGCGCAGGATACGGTACGCCTGACGCTGACATCCGAGGTGGCCCAGCAATACTTCAATCTGCTCGCGCTTGACGCCCAGGTGGCGGTGGTGCGCGACGTGCTGCAAAGCCGCCTCGATACGGTCGATCTGATGCGCCTGCGCTTTGAATCCGGCGTGGGGTCCGAGTATGAAATCCGCCAGGCAGAAGCCGAGCAGTCCGCCGTGGCATCCCAGCTCGCCAGCACCCTGAAGGCGCGGGAAAACCTGGAATCTGCGCTGGCCATCCTGCTCGGGCGTTCGCCGCGCGACGTCATGCAAGGCAGTGTTGAGCGTGGCAGCGTCGCGCCGATGGAGACGCTATGGGTGCCTGATGGACTGCCTTCGGCCCTGCTGCTGCGTCGACCGGATATCCGCGAAGCCGAACAGAAACTGCGCGCCGAAGACGCGAAAATAGAGGTGGCCCGTACCGAGTTCTTCCCGGCCATTTCGCTGACCAGCTACCTCGGCGTCGAGAGTGCCAATCTGGCCAATCTGTTCACCGGCCCGGCCGGTATCTTCCAGTTCATGCTGGGTCTGAGCCAGCCGATTTTCAACGGCAACCGCCTGGACTATTCGGTCAAGGCGGCAGAAGCGCGCCGCGTGCAGGCTGTGGCCGATTACCAGAGGGCGGTGGCCAGCGCTTTCGGCGATGTGCGTAACGCGCTCAACGCCCAGGCTGCCGGACGCGACGTGCTCAAGGCCGAATCGGCGCGCATTGCCGCCCTGCTGGAGGCCCAGCGTCTCGCCGGCGTGCGCTATCAGGGCGGGGTTTCCGGCCGCCTTGAAGTGCTGGATGCCGACCGCCAGCTGTTGCAGGCGCAACTGGCCGGAATCGATGCCGAGAACGCGCAGCGGGTAGCGGTGGTGAGCCTGTTCAAAGCGCTGGGAGGCGGATGGAAGACGGCCGGGGACGAGCCTGCGGCGGCTTCGCGCTAAGCTCCCCCTTTCGCCGCGGGAAAGGGAGAATGTTGCCGGCCTGTTCAGTCCGGTCTTTTTCCCCGCTCGATCACCACGCCCAGCTGTTTCACCCCCGGCATGATCCCTGGCTTGCCGACCCTGACCCTGACCCACGGCGTGCCGAATCCGGCCAGGATCAGCTGGCATACATGTTCGGCCAGCGCCTCGACCAGCTGGAAGCTGTTCTCGGCGAGCGTCTGCCTGATTCCGGCGACGATCTGGCCGTAGTCTATGGTGTCGGCTATGGCGTCGGACTGGCAGGATCGGCTGTGCGGCATGGCGAGTTCGATGTCGAGAACAATGGTTTGCGGCAGCATGCGCTCCCACTCCGGCACGCCGAGGCGGGTTTCGACTTTGACTTCCTGTAAAAAAATGATGTCCATTTGGCTTAGAATCCTAGTTTTCCAAATTCTAGAGCATCTTCAATGAATGAGTTCGGTTTTGTACTGTTCGCCTATCTGCTGGGCTCGATTTCCTTCGGTATTGTCGTGAGCCGGCTGTTCGGTCTGCCCGATCCGCGCACGACGGGATCCGGCAATCCCGGGGCGACCAATGTGCTGCGCAGCGGCAAGAAAACGGCCGCCCTGCTGACGCTGCTGGGCGATGCCGGCAAAGGCTGGCTGGCGGTGTGGCTGGCGCGGCATTTCGACTTTTCCTCCGCGTGGCTGTGCGCCGTTGCGCTGGCCGTGTTCATTGGCCATTTGTATCCGGTGTTCTACGGGTTCAAGGGCGGCAAGGGCGTGGCGACCGCCGCCGGGATACTGCTGGCGATCTCGCCCTGGCTGGGCCTGAGCGTCATGGCGACCTGGCTGCTGGCGTTCTACATGTGGCGCGTGTCGTCGCTTGCCGCATTGATCGCGGCAGGTTTTGCCCCCGTTTATGCTGCTGCATTTTTCGGCTTCGGTCTGGTGACGGCGACGGTGTTCGTCCTGGCGATTCTGCTGGTGTGGCGGCACCGGTCCAATATCCGCAAGTTGCTTGATGGCACCGAAGCGGGTTTTGGTAAGCCGGAGCCGGGCGACGCGCCGCCGAAATGATCAGGGCGCCGTCAGTTCGGCCAGATCCCAGCGCGGACGGATGGTGAAGGCGTGATTGCCTGGCGTGTTGTTGTTCAGTCGCATGGCGCCGGCGAAGGCGATCATGGCGCCGTTGTCGGTACAGAATTCCAGGCGCGGATAGGACACCTCGAAGCCGAGTTTCCCGGCGGCCTGGCCTAGCGATTCGCGCAGACGCCTGTTGGCGCCGACGCCGCCGGAGACGATGAGGCGTGTGAGACCGGTCTGATTCAGTGCCGCAATGCATTTTGCCGTCAGTACGTCGACCACGGCCTCCTGGAACGCGTAGGCGATATCGGCTCGGGCGGCATCATCCAGCACGGAGCTGCTGGCCGCCGTCAACACGGCGGTTTTGAGGCCGCTGAAGCTGAAATCGAGGTTGGAGCTTTTGAGCATCGGCCGGGGCAGCTTGTAGCGACCGGGCTTGCCCTGCTCCGCCAGCCTGGCTACGGCGGGGCCGCCGGGATATTCCAGCCCGATCAGCTTGGCGGTTTTGTCGAAGGCTTCCCCGGCGGCGTCGTCCAGGGTGTCGCCCAGCAGTTCGTACTGGCCGATTCCGGACACGCGCATCAGCTGGGTATGCCCGCCGGAAACCAGCAGCGCGACGAAAGGGAACGCCGGGGGGTTCTCTTCCAGCAGCGGGGCGAGCAAGTGCCCCTCCAGGTGGTGGACGCCTATGGTGGGAAGATTCAGGCTGAAGGCCAGCGCCTCGGCCACGCTGGTGCCGACCAGCAGCGCACCGGACAGTCCGGGGCCCTGGGTGTAGGCGATGGCGTCGAGATCGGACAGGGCCAGCCCGGCGTCTGCCAGCACTTTCTCGGTCAGCGGCAGTACGCGCCGGATGTGGTCGCGCGAGGCGAGCTCCGGCACGACGCCGCCATACTCCGCGTGCATCCTGATTTGCGAATGCAGCGCGTGGGCCAGCAGGCCGCGCCGGGTGTCGTAGAGTGCGAGGCCGGTTTCGTCGCAGGAAGTTTCAATGCCGAGAACGATCAAAGGTAAGTCCTGAAAGTGATTGATTAATTTCAAACTGCTCGCTAGAATAGCAAACTTTTTCGTTGTCTCTCAAGGAGAGAAGGTTTCGATGACTACTGTACGTGTAAAAGAGAACGAGCCGTTTGACATTGCCCTGCGCCGTTTCAAGCGCATCATGGAAAAGACCGGTCTGCTGACCGAGCTGCGCGCGCGCGAGTTCTACGAGAAGCCGACCTGGGAACGCAAGCGCAAGGCCGCTGCCGCCGTCAAGCGCCAGTATCGCCGCCTGCGCAATCAAACACTGCCTCCCAAGCTGTATTAAGCGATTCCTGTCGTGTCCCTGAAAACGCGTATCACGGATGATATGAAGGCCGCGATGCGTGCCAAGGACACCTCTCGCCTGGGTGCGATTCGGTTGCTGCAGGCCGCCATTAAGCAGCGCGAGGTGGATGAGCGCATCGAGCTCGACGATACCCAGGTGATCGAGGCGATCGAGAAGATGCTCAAGCAGCGTCGTGATTCGATCAGCCAGTACGAAGCGGCAAACCGGCACGATCTGGCGGATGTCGAAAAGTTCGAAGTCACGGTACTGCAGGACTATTTGCCGCAGCCGCTCAGCGCCGACGAAATTGCCGTCCTGCTGGACAAGGT